>Ga0164313_10001931_pt1 | contig 18603 bp, 24 predicted proteins | sample GuaBasSedimGuay4_FD_113735 | JGI IMG/M metagenome (GOLD analysis project Ga0164313, IMG submission 113735) | Subseafloor sediment microbial communities from Guaymas Basin, Gulf of California, Mexico - Guay4, Core 4569-4, 0-3 cm | ecosystem: Environmental > Aquatic > Marine > Hydrothermal vents...
AATAAAAGTTTTGAGTCAGGTAAACTAGTTGGTGTATCATTAAAAAAGATAAAAGGCAGTGGTAAAGTATCATTATCTTCTCCAAGTGTAAAACATGAACCATTGGATTATAGTTCTGTTCAAAAACCAGGAATAATTTTACCAACAGGTATCACAGTTTTAGCTAATAAACGAGGCACTGGTATAAATTTTAGAAGTTTTAGAATATCAAAACAGGCTGATATAGCAGGTGAAATTAAAATTGCTGGTACTGGTGCGAGACATGGAAAAGTTCCTTCTTCTGTTTTACGCAAGGTAATAAAGGAGTTTAATATACCACAATTAGCGAAGAGTAGAATTGGTGAATCATCTGATACACAATTAAGAAGTTCTGTTAATAATTTATGGAAGCAATGTGGTTATAATTTTTCAGATAAGGATATGGATAATGCGTGGGAAAAAAGAAAAAATGAAATTCAAGATAGAGTTGGATATTGGCAATCAATTATTCATTCATTAGAAATTGGTGCGTATATGAATACTAATAAAGGAAAGGCTGATGATATAATAAATGATTTTTTTGTCGGTGGATCATCGGCAAGCGAATTTAGTTCAACATTTATAAAAGTGTATTAAAAAAGGAGTGTGATAAATGAAAAAGAAAATTGTGATAACAGGAGCTTGTGGGTTCATAGGCCATCATCTTTGTGAGCATTTTATTAAAAATACTGATTGGACGATTATTGCTCTAGATAAATTGACTTATGCAGCGAGAGGATTTGATAGAGTACGAGATATAAATGTTTTTGATGATAAAAGAGTAAAGTTTTTTACATCTGATATAAATTCAGAAATTACAGAAGGTGTTATAAGAGAGTGTGGAAATATTGATTATATTCTTCATGTTGCTGCAGAAAGCATATCGGAAAATACATTTATACCTATTAAATTTCCACATGCTGGTATAAAAGTTATGACTTTTATTGAATTATGGGATCAGAAATCAAAATTTTGTATAGTAGAACATACACGAAAAGGTCAAAGAATGAAAATAAAAGACGATACAAAAGCATTGGGTTTTTATAATGGAGGACAATGGTGTAAAATAAAATATATAACAAGACATAGATACAATGGTAAAGTGATAAAAATGATACAAAAAGGTGCTATTGTAAATGTTACACCAAATCATTCAGTATATTCTGCAAATCTTGAATTGTCAAAACCTGGAGAAAGCAAAGAACTATTAGTGATAAGAAATGTTAATGAATATAGAAAAAAATATATAACAGAAGATAAAAATTTATTAAAATTTTTAGCAGCATATATAACAGAAGGCAGTTTGACAAAAAATAAAGCAAATGGGTCATATCAAATACAAATAGATCAGAATGATTTAATTTGGTTATATGATTTAAAGAAATCAATAACCAAATTAGGTTATAATTGTAATATAACAGAAAGAAAATGTTCCAATTTGTGTATATCGAATAAAAAACTATATGAATATTTAGAAAAAGAATGTGGAAGGGGATCGGGTAATAAAAAAATGCCTGATTTTGTTTTTGATCTAGAACCAGAATTGAAAGAATATTTTTGGGAATGTATGCTAGAAGGTGATGGAAATATAGAAGAAAATGGCAATCAAAGATATACAACATCTTCTGAAAGATTAGCTGCTCAAATTGGTCTTTTTTTATCATTACAAGGTAAAACATATTCTGTTTCAGAAAGAGAGTTTGAAAAAGATGAATGGAATGATTGTTGGTCTTTTAGAATAAACAAAACCGGAAACACATGTATAAAGTCTGGCACAAATAAAATAAAGGAGATTGATTATGATGGATGGGTTTATGATATAGAAGTAGAAAATAGTCATAATTTTGCATGTGGGATAGGCAATGCTGTATGTCATAATACACATGTGGATAATTCAATAATTAATCCAAAAGCATTTGTAATGACTAATATAATAGGTACATATAATGTATTGGAGTTTGCTAGAAAGTGTAAGAATCTTAAAGCGTTTGTATATTTCTCAACAGATGAAATATTTGGCCCAGCACCTAAAGGTGTTAATTATAAAGAGTGGGATAGATATAATTCTACCAACCCATATTCAGCTACTAAAGCTGGTGCTGAAGAACTTTGCTTAGCATATATGAATACTTATGGTTTGAAGGGATTTATTACTCATTGTATGAATGTATTTGGTGAGAGGCAACATCCAGAAAAATTCATACCTCTTTGTATTAGAAAAATAAGAGATGGTGAAAAGGTTACTATACATGGAACGGCAGATGGAAAACAATCTGGGTCAAGATTTTATATTCATGCAAGAAATGTTGCCAATGCTATTCATTTCTTATTGTATAGATTTGAGCAAAGAGAAAAATATAATATAGTTGGTGAAAAAGAACTTAGTAATTTAGAAATGGCTCAAATCATAGCTAAGGTTATGGGTAAAGAGCTGAAATATGAAATTGTTGATTTTCATTCTAGTAGACCTGGACATGATTTACGGTATGCCCTTGATGGTGAGAAAATGACTAAGATGGGTTGGGATATACCAATAACAATAGAACAAACTTTAGAAACTGTTGTAAAATGGACTCTTAGTAATTCAAAGTGGTTATAAAGGAGATAATGTATTATGATGATATTTGAAAATTTTAGAAATAGTGATGGTGAATTTGATTTAGATGTACATGGATGTGCCGTGGGATGTGATTTTTGTAAAGGTATATCAGAACAGTATATAGTTATAGAAAATAAAACACTTTGCGGTGCATGTTTAGAAAGATCAATTAAGATGTTAAATAAAAATTTTATGAAGCATTGTAAAGATTCATGGGATAGACGAGTCAAGGAAGAAGAAAATGATAGAATTTGAAAGATCATATAATCTTATTTTAGAATATGAAGGTAATTATTCTGATGATCCTATTGATAAAGGTGGTGAGACATATAAAGGAATAGCCAGACGATATTCAAAAACATGGGCCGGATGGATGATGATTGATTCAATGAAGTCTGATAAACACTTTCCAGCAAACCTTATAAATAATGATGTAGTAACACAACTAGTAAAGAAACATTATAGAGAAAAATATTGGGATACTTTATTACTTGATGAAGTTATGAGTCAGGGATTGGCAGATGAGTTATTTGATATATCTGTAAATATGGGACCACATCGTGCCGCTAAATTTCTTCAAATTGCACTCAATGTATTGAATAGAAATGAAAGAAATTATTTTGATTTGGTTGAGGATGGTATGGTTGGTAGTAAGACAATCGACGCTTTAAAAATATATTTTACTAAAGATAAATCTGAATATTTGATAAAAATTATAAATATACTGCAGGGAAATCATTATATTGAATTTATGAAAGAATCACCAGAGCAAGAGAGATTTGCTAGAGGGTGGTTAAATAGAGTTATATTTACAAAATGTGTAAAGGAGTGAAAAATGAATAAAGATCAGAAAATTGTAGTATTACTTGGATACGATGGTTATATAGGCAATGCGTTACTTCAGCGGTTATTAAAACTTGGTTATAAAGTTTTTGGTATTGATAACCATATGAGAAGAAAATGGGTCAAAGAAGATATGAATTCAATGTCCGCAACACCAATAGATCCATATAGAAAGTATAGTTTAGAGTCAATGGGAAATGTTACTTTTTTCAGAAATGATATTACTGAAAATACAAATGTGTTAGAACATATAATGAATGAAAATGATGTGGATATTTTAATAAATCTCGCACATATACCTTCCGGTCCATATAGCCAAATATCCCAACAACATGCTAATATAACACTAACAAATAATATAATTGGTACTAATAATGTATTATGGCTAATGAAGAAATACATTCCAAATGCTCATTATATCACTATTGGAACCACAGGTGAGTATGATCATTATTCTAATATTCCGATATATGAGGGATATTGTAAAATGAAATGGCATGACTGTGTATCTAACGAGATGATTTTTCCAAGACGACCAGGTTCAATATATCATACAAGCAAAGTTGCGTCAACATATTTAATTGATTTTTTAACTAGATCATGGGGATTGAAATGTACAGATATTATGCAATCAATTGTATTTGGTATGTATACAGATGATATAGACAAATCTAAAATATGGAGTAGATTAGATAGTGATGAGGCAGCTGGAACTGTTATTCATAGATTTGTAATTCAATCTATTCTTGGTGTACCACTTACAATATATGGTGAAGGATGTCATAAAAGAGGATTTTTATCTCTTAATGATAGTATTCAAGCGCTAATGATTGCTGTGAATAATGAACCAGAATCTGGTCGTGTTCAAGTATGGAATCAATTATCTGAATGGCACTCAATGAATGATATAGCTGATATGGTTATGGAAGTTGGTGATGAATTTGATTTAGATGTGAAAACACAACATATCACATCACCTAGAAATGAATTTACTGGCGATCACTATTACTATTATAAAACAGATATATTGAAAAATTTTGGATATAAACCAACAAGAACAATCAAAAATGAAATAAGATATATGTTTGAGAATTTACTGCCGAGAAAAAAAGAATTGGAACCATTGAAAAATGTTGTGATTCCAAAAATAAAATGGAGTTAAGTAGTGGAGAAAGAAGAAATGAAAATATTTAAACAAGCAAATGAAGTAGGATGTGTAAAAAAATTCGTTCATAATAGTATATTTCAAATATTACCAAGAACATTAAGACAATATTATTTAAATTCAATAGAAGATAAATATGGATTTTATTATGCAAATTCATTAATGGAAAAATATGCTATGATTTTTTATATTGAAAAAACAAAAAAAATAAGTAGAACACCATTTGATAAACGTAATGGAATATACAAAGCATTTGAATTGGACATTAATGGATATCCATCAATAGTTGGTAGAAAATAATAAGGAGTTAAATTAGTGATTAAAAATGTTACAGCTATAGTAATTAGTTATAAGATAATAGAAAATGTACTAGAAACATCATTAAAACACTTTAGAAAATATTATCCAGATATGCAGTTGATAATTATAGATGGAAGTTCGTTTGACGAATCATCTAAATGGGTGTACGACTTCGCAAAAAAAGATAAAAAGACAAGAGTGTTGTTCAATGATTTTAATCTTCATCACGGTCCGGGAATGGATGCGGGTATAAGATTAACGAGAACACCATACTCTTTTTTATTTGATTCAGACTCAAATATCATAAAAGAGGGTTTGATAGAGAAAATGCTCAATGTAGCATCACTTAATCAGAACTTCTATTCAATAGGAACACTACATAATGTTAATGAATATGGTGTGGATGTAATGTCACCTTATGAAAGTTCTGATATACAAAGAGTTGATAAAATAAAAGATAGACAAAAGGGCATTTGTTATATCCATCCAAGAGCTAAGTTAATACAAATCAAACAATATTTTCAATTTTATCCATTCATAAAACACGGTGCTCCTTGTGGTGGTGCTTATATGTCAATCCAAAAAGCAAATAAACAAAATCTTTTATTTCATTTTCCTGTTACTGAATATATAGATCATCCAACTAGTACAGGAGGGACTGTTCGTCATACAGGTTTTAACTTATACACCAAAGAAGAACTTGAAATAATGCAAGCTAAAAAAGATAAAGAAGATAATGTATTGAAGGTAATCTAATGGATAATAGACCAAAAATTTTAATGATTGCAGATTGCTATGGATGGGCATGGTATCTAAAAGCTTTACATATAAAGAATTATCTTTCTGATGAATTTGATATTGATGTTATATGGACAATTGGTAAGGGTGCTATAAGATCAATTCCAAATAAATATGATGCTTATTTTACATTCGGATATACATATATAGATATGTTAATGAAGGTTCCAAAAAATAAGAAAGCAACGGGGGTCACAGCTCATAGAGAAAAATCTCAGATGTCTAAAGTTATTGGTAAAATGAAATTGGCAAAATATGTTCATGCTAATTCTATATTACTATATAATGAGTTATATGAACATGGTATAGAAAAGGCTTATTATTTACCAAATGGAGTAAATGAGAAACTATTTAAGGAAATAAATTCAATACCTGTGAATGGTGATATTACTATTGGGCATGTAGGGAAAAAATCTAGTAGAAAAGGACAAAAACAATATATACTTCCTTCAATTAAAGAGACTAATGTGAATAGTGTTATACATCTCAACAAATTTCAAAATGCTATTCCACATCATAAGATGGTTGGTATTCACAACTCTTATGATGTTTTTATTTGCGCCTCACTTGAAGATGGAACACCAAACGGCGCATTAGAAGCTGCTTCATGTGGCAGACCGATTTTATCAAATAGAATAGGTAATATGCCAGAACTTATAGAAGATGGGGTGAATGGTTTTTTGGTAGAAAAAGAACTTGAAAATTATGTAGAGAAAATTGAATGGTTTAAGTCACATAGAGAAGAAATGATAAAAATGGGTAAAAATATTAGAAAGACTATAGAAGAAGGATGGACTTGGAAAATACAATCAGAGAGATACAGAAAAATGTTTCGGGATATGGTAAATGATAACTAAATCAGAATTCAAAAAGAAAAGAAAAAAAGGTTTGAAAATAATGATTATAGGCAATACTGATAAAGATCCAGTAAATGCATATAGTTGGTTTGTCAGAACAACAACGGATGGTATGAGAAGAAATGGTCACGAAGTTGTTGGTATAGATTGGAAAACAAATAGAATAGATACAATAACGCAGAGTTTAGATTTATATAAACCAGATATTGTTTTTACTCATATGTCATTTAGTGGGCATCATCCTATTGAGAAAATACTACAGGTTTTTGAAGACATGAGAAAGAAAAATACTATAATGATACATACAATGCAAGATGCCAGAAATATTCCTCGTTATGGTGATGATTTATCTAATTCATTTGATTTTGCTCTTATAGGACAAACTAAAAATTTAGAAAAATTCTCAAAGATATGGGGTATCAAATCATTTTATTGGCCATACTCTTCTATGTATCAAGAGAAAATGGCTGATATAGATATGGAATATCATTTTAATGCTCCACTTTTTACAGGAACATCTGGTGCTCATGTGGATAGATTAAATTTTATAACAAGACTTAAACAAGTAATGCCTATATATATAATAAAAACAAAAGGAGTAAAAGATTTAAGAAATAAGACAGCCGAACTATCTGCAACGACCCCCTGTATTCTTGGTTTATGTACTGGATATGATATTGATGGATATATAGATGTAAGACCATTTCAATATCTTGGTGCTGGCGCGTTTATGATAAATAGAAAATTTAAAAATCAAGAAAAATTTATTCCAGATGAACTATATATTCCTTTCCATAATTATAATAATCCAGAATTGATAAGGGATCTTTATATTGAATGGGAAAGTAAACCAAAAGAGAAAAAGAAAATGAAGGAATTGGCATTTAAATATATGCAAAAATACAATAATAATATAATAAGAACAAATCAAGCACTAGATTATATAATGGAGGTAATTTAAAAATGAAGGCAGTTCTATTGAGTGACAAAAAAACAGGATCAACATTTGTACAATATGCTATAAGTTCACATCCTGACTTAATATGTTATGATGAAATGTTTTTGATAAAACATGGTGATAGAAAACGAAGAGGACAACTTCTTTATAAAACTATGCATAAAGAAAAGAAAATGGATGTGAAACAATATATCGAGTGGTTATATAAACAAGAGGAAAATGTTTGTTTTAGATTGATGTATCCACACGATGTATATTATAATGTATTGGATCATATAATGAGTAAAAATATCCCTATTATACATCTTATAAGGGAAAACCACTTTAAAAAAGTTATCTCAAAATATACACTCGGTAGAGTAATGGATGAAAAAATAGATATAAAAGCTAACCAACTTATATCTGGTATGAAAGACTCAATATATAGAACAAAAAGATATAGAAAAATACTTTCCAGATATCAATATGTTTATGAAATTGTATATGAAGACATGATAGGTTCTGTTGATGGTGAATTGGATATAGATAAAGTTAAAAAGCTTGGTGGTTCTAATATACAATCTAATGTTATATCGTATATGAGTGAGGATGATTCAAAAATGATATGTGATTTATTCAAAGTAGAGTATAAACAATTACATTCTACTGTAACCAAAAAGAATAGAGAAGATATATTTGAATGTCTTGTACATAAGAAAAAAATAGTAAGAGCATTACAAAGTCATAAATTTGAACATTTTCTGGAGATGTAAGAATGAATATAATAAATGCGTATTTTACAGATGGATATATAGAATGGGCAAAATTATTTATAAAATCATATACTTATCATAACGGTGAGGATGATAAAATGATAATATGTTCAAGAAATTTGAACAGCGAACAACAGGTAGAAATATTTGGTTTACGCAATAATATAGAGGTTAGAAATATAAATTTGGATTTTAATAAGTTATCCAAAAAAGCTAAAGTTAATAAAAACCAACTATTAGAGTTTAAAAAACAGGTTGAAACAGTAAAAGTGTCTGGTAATAATAAAGTATGGAAATTGATGATTGCTGGCGATGATAGGATAAAATCAATATACAATATAATGAATAATGAAATATATGAGGGTAGTAATTTGATTCATTTTGATGTTGATATGTATGTTACTGGTAAAATAACAAAAATAATAGATATAGCTGAAAATAACGATGTGAGTACAATATTTCGTATAGAGAAACAGATGAGAAGAAGAGGAAAAGTATTTAGAGAACATAGAGCTGTATTGATTAATATTCAAACATATAAGATAAATGAGAGATCAAGAAAATTTGTGAAAAGATGGATTAAATATATAGATGATATACCACCGATTAAAAGACCAAAAGGATATGGACAAACATCTTATTATTATGCTTGGAAAGATTTGAATAAAGAAGTTGATTTTGGTCACATACCGAGAGAATATCAATCATTTGGATCAAGGAAAAATTCATTTCTATGGACAGCAAATATGGGTAGTAAAAGTGAGAGATTAAAAGAATGTCAAAATCATTTCAAAAAGATAAAATAAAATATTATTGTTGTTTCATAGGATGGGGTAGAAGTGGCAATAGTTTAGTCGGCGCACTACTGAATTTTCATCCTAATATATATATCAAAAATGAGTTTATGACAGTCAGGGATGATTGTAAAACTGAAGAAGAAATAATAGATCTTCTTCTTAACAAAATTCACAGAAGAGAAAAAATCAAAGGAAAAATTCAAAATTGGGGTGGTTTTCAGCATAAACAATTTAATATAAAAAGAGATATACCATTAGTAGTTGGTGGTAAAAAGGGTGGTAGAACATCAAATGATATGATAGAGAGTCCAGAGTTATTTGATAATATTTTTAACAATATAATCAAATTGCCTGTCAAATGGATACATGTACAAAGAAATCCATATGATAATATATCAAGCTTTAAAAAAGTATATGATGATAAAGCTATAAACATATATTTTAAACATGCTCAATCAGTTCAAAAAGTTTTAAACGAAAGAGAGTTTATTACTATTCATGTAGAAGATTTATGTAAAAATACAGAAAAGGTTATGAAAAAGTTATGTGAGTATTATGAAGTTCCAATAATAGATAGATATTTGAAACATTGTAGAGAAGTTGTATGGAACAAACCAAGAATAACAAGATATAATGTAAAATGGTGGAATAAAGAAAGAATTGATAAAGTAAAAAATTTGATGAAACAGTATGATTTTATGAGAGGATATAGTTATGAACAAAAATATAATAGTATTTGGTGGTGATGGTTTTTGTGGATGGCCAACAAGTCTTTATTTATCTAATAGGGAATATGATATAACTATTGTAGATAATTTATCAAGACGAAAAATAGATGTTGAATTAGAAACAAATTCACTAACACCTATACAATCTTTGAGTAATAGAATAGATACATGGAGAAATCTAACTGGTAAGAATATAAGATTTGAATATATTGATATATCAGATCATTATCATAGAGTGTTAAGTTTATTAAAAGAGTTAAATCCATTAGCTGTTGTTCATTTTGCTGAACAACGTGCTGCTCCATATTCAATGAAATCATCAGCCCACAAAAGATATACAGTAAACAATAATTTGAATGCTACTAATAATATACTATGTGCTATTGTTGAATCCGGTCTTGATATACATATGGTTCATCTTGGCACTACTGGGTATTATGGATACTCAAGTGTTGGAATGGAGATACCAGAAGGATACTTACCTATAAAAGTTGATGTAGATGGTAAAGAGGTTGAAATGGAAATTATGTATCCACCTAATCCTGGCTCCATATATCATTTAACAAAGTGTCAAGATGCTATGTCTTTCTTTTACTTTAACAAGAATGATGATGTTAGAATAACAGATTTACATCAAGGAATTGTTTGGGGAACTCAGACAAATGAGACAATGATGAATATATTTTTGATAAATAGATTTGATTATGATGGTGATTATGGTACTGTTTTGAATAGATTTTTGATGCAATCTCAAGTAAGACATCCATTGACAGTACACGGAACTGGTGGTCAAACAAGAGCTTTTATACATATAAAAGATACTGTTGAATGTATTAGATTGACTATAGAAAATCCACCAAAAAAAGGTGAAAGAGTTAGAATACTCAATCAAACAACAGAGTGTATGAATGTTAAAGAACTTGCTGAAAAGGTTAGTAAAATGACAGGTGTTAAAATCAGATATTATAAAAATCCGAGAAAAGAAGATCCAAAAAATGATTTAAGATTTAATAAAGATGGATTTTTAAAACTGGGGTTAAAACCTACTACACTAGATGATGGTTTGTTAAATGAGATAACACAAATAGCTAGTAAATATAGTGGTAGATGTGATTTATCTAAAATAATATGTACGTCTACATGGAATAATAAAATTGAAGAAGATTTTGAAGGAAGTGAGGAACCAATTGAATAAAGAATATATACCCTATAAATATTGGAACACAGTAAAAAATCCAAATAGAGCAATTACTAAAGGAAATGAAGAACAAGTTCAAAAAATGATAAATGATCATATTGAGTATATATCAAAGAATATAAAAAATGATAAGTTGATACTCGATTATGGTTGTGGTGTAGGTAGAACACTTAAATGTTATAATTCAGATTATCATCAAATAGTTGGTGCCGACATATCACTCATATATAAAGATAAAATTATAAAAGAAGCAAATAATATGGGATTGTATTTTAGTTGGATTCATGTTAATGATAATAGACTACCATATGATGATAATTATTTTGATACAACCGCTTGTATATCTGTTTTACAACATACAAGACCATTTGATATATTAGATATTATGAATGAATTGAAGAGAGTGAGTAAAAAGGTTATTATAGTTACAAAGTATAGTAAAAATGGTAAAGATAATAAACATATAGGTAAAGATATTATATTCAATAGACACAACTTTCACTATGATTATAAAAAAATATGCAAAGATAATAATTTTAACATTTCTAACATAGAAAGAAGTGGTGTTAGTGTTATGTTTTGTTATGAATAAGAGGAAATAATATGATTGATATAACAATGACATCTACATTAAGATATGATATTCTTAAAAACGTTGGTGGGTCATCTAGATTTTGGATCAAGAAGTGAGAGTATTATTTTTAACAGGCAATACAAAATATAGAGCAAGCTATATATCTTTATTCTATCCATTACATAGAGAATTGATAAGAACAGGAATAGTTGATATAACAGAAGTAAATACTCTATACAATAAAAAACTAAGACATAAAGAGCATATATTAAAGGGTAAGAAAAGAGTAGATAATATTGTAAAGCATTTAAATATTGATTATATAAATGATAATTATGATGTTATATTTTTAGAAAATCCATATCCATTTTGGTTTGAAGATTGGTACAAAATAAAAGCCAAGAAGATATTATTATTAGGTGATTTGCATAATTTAAGAAATACTAATATCATAAAGCGAGCTAAAGATAGAATAGGTATATCTTCTGTGTTTGTAAAGTATATAGAACACTTTAAAAAGAATTTTCAAAATGAAGGACTTCCTATATATCATTGGCCACATTCAGCAGATATAAATATGTTTAAAGATTATGGTTTGGGCAAATATGATGTTCTATTGACTGGCATGATATCTAATAATATATACCCAATCAGAAATAAAATATACAATAAATTGAAGAGCGAGAGATATTTTAAAAGGATAGAAAGACCCAACAATAAAATAGATAAATATCCAAATCCATGGCCTATTGGTGTTGATTATGCAAAGGAAATAAATAAATCAAAAATATCAGTTGCTTGTACTAGTAAATTTGGATATACTGTGGCAAAGATATTTGAAATTCCAGCATGTAGAACAGCTCTTTTATGTGATTATACAAAAGAAATGAAATCATTGTGTTTTATACCGAATGAGAATTTTATAGAAGTAGACAAAAAGAATATCAAAAAACAAATTGAGTATTTGTTATTTTCAAAAAATAGTAGGTTAGAAGAAATAACTAATAATGGGTATGGATTTATAAGAGAAAATCATACTACTAAGAATAGAGTAGATGAATTATTAAAATATTGTAAAGGGGTAATATAATGGAATATAGAAAGGGATTTAAATATCAACTTGATGAAGAATATGTTGAATATACTGGTATAACTGGATATGAAGTAGAAACAACATGGATAAGATTAGAAGAAGATGGAAGATTGATTTTAAGACTTGGTTATGCGTGGAATGGTTCTAATTTTGTATGGGATACCAAATCAAGTCAACAGGCATCCGGAGAGCACGATGCTTTTTACAAATTGATGAGATTTCAGTTATTACCTATGGAAGTTAGAGAAAAGGTAGATAAAAGATATGGTAAAAAATGTAGGATAGATGGTATGTGGGAGTGGAGAGCTAAATTAAGACATAAAGCGTTGATAAAAGCTGGTAAATCTGGCACTTTACCATCAAGAAGACAAAAAATATATTATGCACCATAAAAGGGGAAGATTAGATGAAATGTGATGTGAAAGTTATAAAAGAATGTAAGAAGCCAGAAATATTAGTATCAACACCTTTATTATCAGGACATAAAGTTAGTAAAATTACCAAGAAAACATTAAAGAGAAATGATGTTGATTATATTTGGTTATCTAGTAGTGGTGATAATAATATACCTACTAATCATATAGGGTGTATTGAGTGGTATAAAAAACATATAGGCAAATTACCACCTTATATATTTTTTCTTGATCGAGATATTGATTTAGGAAGGCATGCTCTTGATAGGCTACATACTACGATATTGAATGGATCTTTAAGGAGTGATGTTATAATTGGATATGCTTATGCCTCTTTTAAATATACTGGATATATAAATCATGATTTTCCAGCTGTTCAATTTAATGCAAGAAAACTTTTGCAATCTAACTATATAAGCTCAAATTCATTATATTGTACTGAGGTTATTGAAAAGGTGGGCTTGGTTACTGATAATAAATACAGAAGATTATTGGATTGGAGTTTTCTTATAAAATGTTTAGGACAAGGTATAATTGGAACACCTTGTCCATCTGCTACATTTAAAGTTGTTTCAACACCAGATGATATATCATCTGGAAGTAATTCCGATTACTTATTAAAACAGGGTAGAGTATATGAGGATTTTATAGAACCATTACTTAAAAGAACTAATAAAACAGAATGATGTATCACCACCAGAATTATTAGAACTTTTCTTATTTTCTTCAATAGGTTCATTACAATCCATTATTCCATTATCATCTAAATCAATATCAGCAACACCACAACCACATATACCTGGATTTATTTTGTCTGGATCAAATGAACACATATCTCTACAATTCAGAATTCCATCATTGTCTGTATCAATATCTGAAATACCACAACCACATACACCGGGATCTATTTTGTCTGGATCATCTGGACAATTTTCATCACAATCACCCAATCCATCACCATCGGTGTCAATTTCGGAATTACAATCATCATTACAGTCAAATATTCCATCTTTATCGGTATCAATATCTAACATACCACAACCACATATTCCGGGATCTATTTTGTTTGAATCATCAGGGCAATTATCATTACAATCAAGAGTTCCATCATTGTCGGTATCTACATCTGAAACATTACAGCCACATACACCGGGATTTGTTTTATATGGATCATCTGGACATAGATCTTCTCCAACTATTAAATTCCAATCACTAACGTCTACTTCGTATTGATTATAAATAACATGTTCCGATGATACCACAGTACCATCAGATTTCAGACCTACAAAATGATCACTAAAAGATGATAACTGTATAATATCTGTCCATTCACTAACATCATATTCAGTAGTAAGTCCAGTAAGTTCCACAGTTCCATCGGATTTTAATCCTACAGTATGCATGTGACCAGCGGCTACTTGTACTATATCTGTCCAATCTTCTACATCACATTGTCCTTTTACATTATTTCCCGCTGCCACAACAGTACCATTAGATTTAATACCAACAGTATGATGATCACCGGCTGATATTTGTACTATATCTGTCCAATCTTCTATATCACACTCTTCGAGATTACATCTTCCAACAGCAATTACAGTTCCATCAGATTTAATACCTACAGTATGTTCGGCACCACTAGCTACTTGTACTATACCAGTCCAATCTCCAAATTCTAATTGACGATATGGCCAATTTTTTCCCTGCCCGACCAAAGTTCCATTAGATTTTAATCCTACAATATGCCAAGAACCTGCTGATATTTGTACTATATCTGTCCAAAGATCAATAACACATGCTAATTTTTGACAACCCCCATCTACCACCACAGTACCATCAGACTCAAGACCATATACATTTTCAGCACTAGAAGATATTTGTATTATGTTATACCACTCACCAATATCAAACTCACCAATACTCTGCCAATTTGGACTTGCATCCTCTCCAACAAAAACCGGATAATATCCTTCAACAATAACAGTATCATCTGATTTAAGACCAACTGTAAATCCATGACCAGTAGTTACTTGTATCTCAGCCATAGCTAGTGTATGGATAGTTAAAATAATTAGAATAATAAACAATACATATTTGTACATTTTCACGGTTTTATCCTTTCAATTAAAAAATATCATCAAAAACACCTGTTGATCTTTGACCTAATGGATCACTTTTCATTGGCTGTTTTGGTTCATCACAATCACAATCTTTGGTAGGACAATCACAATCTTCTTCTGTATCCCATGTTTCTTCCTCAACAGCCCATACATCAGGTTTTTGACCTGTATGCCATATATCTTTAGATTTGGCACTTTTTTCTACATTAGCTTTTTCTTTCTCATTTTTTATATCACCAAAATCTGTTCCATCAAAAACATCATCATACATTGCCATTTTCTTTTATCCTTTCATTTATATATTCTTGTAATTTATTACCACCTATAAATCCAAATATTCTACCTGCCTTTTCTACATTTGCAACATTTGTTTCAACACCAACTGATCTAGAACTTGAATCATATTGTACATTATCATAATTGAACATTTTATACAGTTCCCATATTGATGTTTGTATACCAGTTCCTATGTCTATTGGTTCATCTATTACAACATTATTCATTTCTATACATTTTTTTATATACTCACATACATCATCAACATGTATAAAATCTCTTGTTTGCGAACCACCATATCCGTCAATCATTATAGGTTCATTGTTCTTATATGCTGTTATGAATTTTTTCACTACAGTATTTTTCTTTTCTAGGTAATCAATACCACCATACACATTAGTCAATCTTAAAACTTTTATATTTGATAAACACTCTTTATTCAATGTTTCCGCTTGAACTTCCATTATATATTTCATCATAGCATATGTACTTGATTTTGGTTCCTTAGCGGCCTGTGATGATAGAAATATGACAGGTATATTTTCTTTTGATGCTATACTGAAAATATTAAAAGCAGATGATAGATTATCTCGTATTGATGTAACCAAATCATCTTCACATGCTTGAATTCCAGATAATGCCGCTAAGTGAACAATACAATCAACTTCACCTTTTATACCATCTAAAAACTCTACTAATGATCCTGATATTTTATCTAATCCTTGAATCGTATAATCATCAAAAAGATAATTGACTAAATTAGTACCAATATATCCTTTATGTCCTGTTATTAAAATATTTTTCATCAAATCCCAACCTTTGCAGTCTCATATCATCTTCTTGCTCTTCTAATTTTTTTTCATCTTTATGTTTATTTACATGATCGAATATACCAAGGCTTATTGGTCTTCTATATTCCCAAGCCTCTAGAGGTACATTTGGTAATACATTTCTTCTCAATACCATAATTCACACCTTCCTCAATTCTATGGATTTATTGTATCATTTCTATGGAATTTTGTAAACTATTTTTCATTTTCTCTAATAGCGCTGGATTTTCATAGCTTTTCAAAATTTCTTTTAAACCACCAGTTTTTATGGTTTCCATTGTATTACTCAATTCTATTATCTCTTCTGTCATAAAAATACTCAATATATTATCCATATGTATTTTTGTTTCTGTAACTTTATCCAACGGAACATCTTTCATAGTTAAAGATACCGTTGGTTGAATACTTGAATAATTTTGAGTATTTATAGTCATTTTACTACCTATTGTTATATCTATTTTTTCCATTATATACCTCTTATATTTTATTTAAAACAATTTATCATTACTTCTGCAACATTAACAATCAAAAATTCTGGATAAAGACTATTCAGATTTATTAAAATATCATCTAAGAATGCATTACCTATACCCGGCATTGATGTAAAATAATCAATATCTTCTATATCACCAACAACAAGATTACCAAAAAGAGCATGGAAATACTTATGCTCTTTTGGTAATATAGGAACACATCCATGTCTCATAATGTTGAACACATTTTCATCTAGGTATCCTATTTCATAGTTCTTCTTATTATCTATTATTATACTATATGACACATCTTTGAAGTCAATCATTTTATAAAAGTTAAGATTATTGTCTTTATATTCTTTTCTTTTTATATCATTCAGTATAAATGTAGAATAACAAACATTCTTATCTGGAAACAGTTTAGCATATTCTTTATAGTATTTCTCAAAGAATTTCAATCTATCTTCCATATTATTATAACTATATGCTAAATGGGTATTTCTTTCAACATTGTTTGTCCAATCTATTTCAATATCATCTACCCAGTATGGTAAATATTCAAAATCCTTTCTATTGTTTATAGCAGGCTCAAAAAATGTCACATTGAATTTTTTTAACCAATCAAACTCTTTCTTTGTAATAGAAAAGTGTCTATCAAACATTACTATTTTTGTTTTTTTAGAATATTTATCTATTAGAGCAGCTTGATATACCCATGCCTTATAAGCACTTTTGTCTATACAATCTATAATTAAACCATCAAGTTTTGGAAAACTAACATCACCTACAGAAAATTCATATATTTCTAATGACTTAGATAATTCCTGAACCATATTTTTCTCTATATTATAAAGTCCTATCATTATTTTTTCAACTTTATGTTCAAAGGTTTTTTAGATTTAGTTACTTTTGGTGGAGTAACAACTTTTTCCGTTTCTTCTTCCTTGGTTTTTTCCATAGATGGTTCATATATATCAACAACACCCTGTGCTTTTAAATCTTCCAGTGCTTTTTCTCTAGCTTTCTGTAGTTTTTCAAGTTCTTCTGGACTTGGTTCTACGTCAGCTTTTTTTTTAGCTTTTAGTTTTTTTTCTGCTTTGACAGCCGCCTTGGTTGGTTTTCCAGTAATACCAGATCTAACCTCTTCCGAAAGACCATCAACTCTTGGTGCTTCAATACCAACAGAAGAAACCTTGATTGTTTTCTTTAAGAATTTTGCAAGATATCTTATAGCTTCATCTTGTGAATATGCCATAATATATGCCGACCATACCCTATCTCTATTGTCCTCAATTTCATACTCAATTTTTATTACCATTGCTACTTGTTTGTCTACCATTTAAACTACCTCCTCTAGTGTATCATATATTGGCACATATTCCACACTCTTTCCTTTTCTTTTTAATAATTTATAATATGTTATTTCTTGACCTATAAATTTTGTTTCTTTTTGTTCTATTACTTTATCACCTATAAGAAAAAATTCACCAACCTTTATTTTATCAAGATCTTCTACTTCTCTCAATCTACGCCATTCATTTATCTTCATTTTCTAAATCCTTTAAGATTCTATATATATCTGTTATTTCTGATTCTATATCATCTTTAAAAGAATAGAATGAATCCATTAAAAGACCTACTCTATATTTAATTTTTATAGCTCTTTCTTGTATTGAATTTTTTCCTATTATGTCTTGTTTGACACAACTTTCACATCTCATTATTTTTATATCAGACTGAAGATCGTCTACATTAAATACTAAATCAGAATTATAATATTCACAATAAAATTTCCCCTCTCTGAGTTTTTG
>Ga0164313_10001932_pt1 | contig 18602 bp, 17 predicted proteins | sample GuaBasSedimGuay4_FD_113735 | JGI IMG/M metagenome (GOLD analysis project Ga0164313, IMG submission 113735) | Subseafloor sediment microbial communities from Guaymas Basin, Gulf of California, Mexico - Guay4, Core 4569-4, 0-3 cm | ecosystem: Environmental > Aquatic > Marine > Hydrothermal vents...
AGCTCCATACCGTGCCCAGGCACCTCTTTCGTCCTACCGGGGCCACAATCCTGAACGCTTAATAAACCCTTGTCCAGTTAACCTGCCGGGAGAGCTTGCGCGACATCGAAGCTTGTTCGCGCGCACAACAAAACAAGCTTTACCACATGGGCGTTCGCGATAGCATTCCCCGCAACCCTCTGTCAAATGCCAGCAAGGTCAGAGACCGGTGCATCTATGCCGATTTCGCGCCGTCTTTAATTCAGGTCGCACGCCCACATTTCTCAAAATAATCATGTCGTTAGCTCAGCACGCATAAATATGCAGCTTGACCTGTGTTCAGGTTTCCCGATACCCTACCCCTGGTTCCGTTCCGCTTGCTCCTTTACATAAGGTAATCCACCCGTGAAAACAAGATTTCTGCTGCTCTGCGTTGCTGTTCTCCTCCTGACCTCCTGTGCTTCAACCGAGGTGATGAATACCTGGAAGGATGACACCCAAAGTCAGCAATTTACAAATGTCCTTGTCGTCGTGGTCAACAAGGTACCGGCTTACCGGACCCTGATTGAAAACGAACTCGTCAACATTATCAAAAAGTCTGGCGCCGATGCAAAGTCTGCAGCCGCTATTCTGCCGAATACCGATTTGACCGACGAAGCGACTGCGTCTTCAGCGACCCGGGATACCGGGGCTGATGGCGTCATGGTTGTACGCCTGGTTGATACAACGAAGGAGCAGGTGTACACACCTGGAACTACCTACGTACAGGGCGCCTATGGCGGCAGATACAACAGAGGCTGGCAAGGGTATTACAACAGTGGTTACCGGGTTACAAATACACCCGGCTACTACAGCGAATACAAAGTATCGACGGTTGAGACCGCTATCTTTGATGCAGCCACTAACAAGCGCGTCTGGTCAACCATCACCTCCACAACAGAAGCCAGAGAGATCGATGCCATAAAATCCTTCCTCAAAGCGATCAGAAAGCCAATTCAAGAAAGCGGTCTGTTCCAGTAGTGCAACAGTAGAGCAATTGTCTCGCCTTCCGGGGGTGCTGTTCTAACGCCTGGGGAAACTATCAGGCAGAAACCCTACCAGCAGCAAGGCTACCGGGCTAGGGATGCTTGTCAGGTTGCGGGGTAAATATGACTTCAAGCGTCTGCTTGAGTTCTCCACGAAGCAATTCAATGGTGGCGGAATCACCAGCACGCTTGATCCTGGTAGCGTAGATAAGGTCAAAGCTATCGGCCAGGGTATTTCCATCAAAGCTTAGTATCCTGTCACCCTTCTCGATACCCGCCCGCTCGGCCGCCGAACCCGGGGAAACACCAGTGATGCCAATTCCGACCTCATCGTCGCTATCGTCTAGCAGGACACCGAGTTTGACGCCCTTTGCCTCGAATACTTCGTACTCCTGATAGACCAGGTAATCCACCGCCCGCATTGGGAAACTGGGCATGGTTACGTCCATCAGCTGGTTTTCCTTTTCAGTCGGAATTTCAAGATGGTACTCCCCGACCAACACATAGGGGATCGGCAGACGCCGATGTACTCGGCGCGGAATTCCAAATCCATACCTTACATGCCAGCCCCCAGCGACAACCATCATCTGGTGTCGGGGATTTTGACGCATGTAATCGGCGACTCCATGGGCCATCGACTCATCCCACAGCGTTTGACGACGGAAGAAACTATCCACCATCTTCGAGCCAGCGCCATGAACCTCAAAGATTTTCTCGATCATCGCCCGTTGGTAGGGATCGCTCATATCCATCTCCGGCAGCTTTGCCCTGGTCTCGCTATCGAGTTGATCCAGCGGCGTCATGCTGACCTGGTGTCCCAACGCCCTGGGGACATTGAGACCAATGACGGGTATCTGTTGCTGGCGACAGAACTCCAGCAACTCCTGGTAGAGTTCATAATCTGCGGCCCAGTTACTGAACCAGCGGCTCTCTCTTAAAAATTCCTTTTCACTCAACTCACCGTTGACCCACTGATCGAGAGCCTGCTGCTGCTCGTAATTAAACATCTCCATTCCGAGCACAACCTTGCCAGGATTGCTGGCGTGCAGCGCCTTGATGATCAGTAGCTGTAGTCGGTGTGACGCAGGATTATCGTGCACCTCCCCGACATAGACCAGCGGGAATCGGACCAGATTGTCGAGGAGTTGGCGTTCGGTCAAAAGATGGCCAGTGGCGGTATGGACAATATCACCAAGCCGGGGATTACGCTTGGGTGGATAGGGCTCAGCACTATCCCAGGGCGAAGGCATACTGCATCCCCCGATCAAGAGCAGAAGTGCTGCTGAAACTATTCGGTTTAATGGCAATTTTCTTCTCTAACCTCTCTTATCCGGGGTTATGGTTTCAGGGTAGCATTGACGGAATCCTGTCACGATTCTCCTCGGGAATCATCCATTATCTCGCCCCGCTTAAGGAGAAACGATGGTTTGATACACTCCTGCCCGGGTGAACGCTCACAATTGTCGAATCCCCTGCTAATCTATAAGTTGACAAATATCAAGTTCCGACTCAAGAAGTCCGTTGATGACACCGATCTCCACTTTTTGAATTCACAGCTGTGAATACTGTTTTTAGACAATACAGACTGGTTTTATTACCACTGGCTCTCGTATTGGTGCTGGATCTGCTCCTTTTAGCGGCAAACTACCACATATCTTCCGAACGGGAGGTTTCCTCGGTCAACATCAATATTGCTGGCCGCCAACGCAGGCGGGAAAGCGATCCTGGTTGCCAGATTAGAATCAACCGAAATTCGAAATACACTTGATAAGGCAAAAAAATATGGGAGCCGTCATTGCGACAGTTAAACATTTGTTTCAACAATAACCCGGCGGAAAAACCGCAACCGAGAATCTGATTGGCCTGCTATCTGTAAATAATCTCAAATTGCTCGCCTACATGAATGAGTTCACCAATCAACTAGAGCAAGATGCAAAAAGAAAAACGTATATTTTAAAAGGACTGCAGGCTGCGATTGTGATCATTATTTTACTGTCATATGCGCTAGCAACGGTTCGCCATTTTCGCCGTGAAAAATACTACAACAACCTGATGGAGATAGGTGATCATGTCCCTCTTTCATGTTCTGGAACTTCCACTGTAGACTACAGAAGTTACCTGTCTGAGTATGAAGGTCGGTTTTCCCGTTAGCAGTCATTTAAATCACTAACGCGAACTTCCCAAAATGGCCGCACAATCCAGACCTTCAATTGATTGTAAAACCACGAACTTAACCTTCATCATTATCCGTTGCAACTACGGCTGACACATTCTGAGATTTAGTCTATAAGCAGTACAGGGCGATACAAATAAAACCATGAGACAGTTACTGAAATATATTGATATATCGATCGTGCTACTTGTTATGGCATTTTCCCTGGCTGTTGGCGCAATGATTTTGCATGTGTCGAGCATGCAATCCAACTTGCTCAGAGCCAGTGCAATCAATACCGCGAAATTATACTCGAAGACCTTAACCGAGGTACGTACGCTGTATACCTCGGATGTTGTGCAGACAGCTAGTGCCTACGGCATGGAGGTCACGCACGACTATTTACAAAGAAAAAATGCGCTTCCCTTACCCGCAACCTTCAGTATGCGACTAGGAGAATTAATGGCTAAGCATGCCGGTGGAGCCCACAGCCAGCTGTATAGTGCTTATCCTTTTCCGTGGCGTAAAGCTGAAGGTGGATTGAATGATATCTTCAAGAAGAAAGCCTGGGATGAGCTGTCGCGTGATCAAAGCAAGCCCTATAAACAATTCCTTGAAACCGATCGAGGTCTGACCTTGCGCTATGCCATCGCCGACGTGATGCGGCCTGCCTGTGTGAATTGTCACAATACCCATCCGCAATCACCCTATCGTAACTGGAAGGAAGGAGATTTACGGGGAGTACTAGAAATCAGCCTGCAAATCGAAAGCATGAATCAGCAAGTAGGCGATCAAATAGCGAATATCCGGTTCGTTTACTCGTTGGTTGGCCTGGCTATAGTGGTGGGATTCGTGCTGGCCATTCACCGCGTGAAGTTAGCTAAAAATTCTTTGCTCCAAAGTTCCGCGGAGTTGAAAGTCGCTAACCAAAAACTGAAAGATATCAGCGAACAAGATGCGCTCACTCAAATAGCCAATCGGCGTTGCTACGATGCCCGCCTTAGTTCAGAGGTATCGTCGGCCAAACGCTCGGGGGCCCCACTGTCGATTTTGCTATTCGATATTGACTACTTTAAACTGTACAACGATGGATACGGGCATGAGCGAGGCGATGAAGCGTTGAGACAGGTAGCCAGTATCGCAAATGGTTGCATGTTGCGTGAAACTGATTTCCTGGCCCGTTATGGCGGGGAAGAATTTGTTGCCCTACTACCCTCTACCGATGAAGAAGGTGCTATTAGTATCGCCGAAAATCTGCGGGCTAAAATCGAGGCAGCTGCAATACCACACGAATTCGCCAGGCAATGTAAATTTATTACCGTGAGTGTCGGTATCGTCACTCAATCAGGAGTAGATATAGAGGCTGGTGATCTGTTCAAATATGCCGATTCTGCCCTATACAAAGCCAAGGCAAACGGACGCAATCGTTGCGAGGTCGGTAACCAAAAGTAGAGAAAAATTACCTGCCCGAAGATTGAAAATTTCACTAACCAGGTGGTAGTTGCTAATCGGAGGGTCAGGCATCCCGGCGAAAACGCCATGGAATCGGGTGGCTTGCCGTGGGATGGCCGGCATACGGGTCGCTCATCTCGGCCGTAGCGCGGTGCACTATGAAGTTGAGTTGCTTGTCGATGGCAGAGTAATTCATCGTCTAATTCTATCGTCAGGTTTATTTTTGAACTGGAGAACACCTCATGAGATGTTCTTCAGTTCAGTGATTATCATTCTCTTCATACAACATGCGGGTTCATTGGGTAAGCAGGTATAAACCAAAAATTGTTATTGTATAGATGATCAACCAGACCAGCAGGGCTTTTTCAATCAATCTGATCGACCTCGAGATGTCTCCTGCTTTCGCCGGCCGACCCAGACCCAGGTAAGGTTTTTCCTGCAGCTTGCCGCCGTAGCGTACGGGCCCGCCGATGACAATTCCCAGCGCGCCGGCGCCAGTAGCCATTACCAGGCCGGCATTCGGGCTTTTGTGCTTGCCGATCTGATCGCGCCAGGATTGCAGCGCCAGCATCGAAGAACCGCAGAGCATGTAACCAATCGCGGTTAGTCGGGCCGGTAGATATCCAAGGACGTCGTCAAAGCGGGCGGCATAAAAGCCGAATTCCAGATAGCGTTCGTTTTTATAGCCCCACATTGCATCCAGTGTATTGACCAGTCGATGCAATAAGGCCCCCGCCGGCCCCAGCAGCGCATACCAGAACAGGGAGGCAAATAAACAGTCATGCCCATTTTCCAGAACCGACTCGATGGTCGAACCGACAATTTGCTCTTCGTTCAGATCGTGCGTATCCCTGCTCACGATCAGCGCGAGTTTTTCACGGCTGGCACTCAGGTAGCCACCCAGTAGCGACCCGGAGACGGCCACCGCGTGTTGTTTCATACTTTGCCAGCCAATGACGAAGGTGAGGATCACAATGTCGAGCAGCGGGCGAAATATAGTTGCCGCCAGGGCAAATTGCAGCATCGCTAACGCCGCGACTGGAATGCCCACTACTATTAGCATTGCGATGCCACCGTTTAAGCGGGACTTACGCGTGTTTAATCGTTTCTCGAGCCAGGCGGCCGTGTTGCCGAATAAAACCAGTGGGTGTAGTCGGGGTTCACCGAACAGGCGATCCAGCAGCAAGGCAGCGATACAAACCAGTACAGGCAGGATGGCCCCTAACATTTACTTGTTAAGGCCGATGATACCGGCCAGCGCGTCGAGGTTGATTTCGTTTGTCAGCATTTCTGCCACGCGGTCGATTTCCTTTTGCCGATAGAGCTCGTAATCCATACTTTCCGCGGCATTTAATCCTGCCCAGTGCAAAATCGCATTACAGGCTTGCGGGTGATCGAACAATCCATGCAAATAGCTGCACATTATCTGGCCGTCTTCCGAAATAACGCCATCACTGCGGTCACCGAGGTTGATTGCGGGGTGTTGCAGCGCAGGACCGGTGGTGATGCCCATGTGAATTTCGTATCCCTGCACTGGAATTTTATTATCGAACAATTTGCCTGAAACCCGGTTTAACTGTTTTGCCGGCGACAGTGTGGTTTCGAAGTCCATCAATTGCAGGCCTGGTTGTGATTTTTGCCCGCTTTCGATTCCTTCAGGGTCGTGAATCATCTGCCCGATCATTTGATAACCGCCGCAAATACCGATCAGCTTGCCGCCGTAGCGCAGATGTTTTTTAATATGTTGCGGCCAGTGATTTTGAACCAGCCAGTTCAAATCGTTAATCGTGTTTTTACTGCCGGGTAAAACGATGAGGTCGGCAGCTGGAATCGCCTGGGCCTCGTCGATAAACAACAGATCTACCTGCGGATGCAGTCGTAACACGTCGAAATCGGTGTGATTGCTGATCCTCGGAATACGCGGCACTATGATTTTTATGCGTTCAGATTTAACTTCCGTGTCGAAGTTGCGAGCACGATGATCTACCGCGTCTTCCGCTTCGATATGCAGCCCCTTGAGATAGGGTAATACGCCCAGGGTTGGCACCGAAGTTTTTTCGGTGAGCCAGTCTATACCTGAATCGAGCAGCGATTTATCACCACGAAACCGATTGATCAAAAACCCACGGATCAATTGAATTTCATTGTCGGCAAGACAATCCAGGGTGCCGGTCAAATGGGCAAACACGCCGCCGCGATCAATATCGGCGACCAGTAAAACGGGGCAGTTGATCGCGGTTGCAAAGCCCATGTTGGCGATGTCATTTTCTCGCAGGTTGATTTCAGCGGGACTGCCCGCGCCCTCGACAATAATCAAATCATACTCAGCGGCCAGGCGGTGATAGGATTCAAGCGCATAGTTTATCGCCTTTTGTTTAAAGGCATGGTATTCAAGCGCATCCATATTCCCAATCGAATGGCCATTGATGATAACCTGCGCGCCCTTATCGCTGTTCGGTTTCAGCAATATGGGATTCATATCGGTATGGGGTTCGATTCCACAGGCGAGTGCCTGCACTGCCTGCGAGCGGCCAATTTCACCGTCATTTATAGTGACGGCGCTATTCAACGCCATATTCTGTGGTTTAAAGGGTGCTACCCGATATCCCTGTGAGCTGAATAATCGACAAAGACCCGTCGCAATCACGCTCTTACCCGCGTTTGAGGTCGTACCCTGGATCATCAGTGTCGGCGTCACGGGACGCATTTAGTTTAGACTCGCGACCAGGCCGACCAGGACCAGGGTCTCGGTAACTTCCACCAGCGCACCATAAACATCGCCGGTAGCTCCCCGGATTGGTTTAACAAAAAACCGGTAAATGATTAGCCAGGCAATGCCGCAGGCGAAAACCCCATAAACGAAGGCCTGAAACGAAATCAGGCTCAATAGCAGGGACATCAGCAGGCTTGAGATAACAATGGCGTTAAAGTTTAGATTCGCCTGTAGCGATGAACCCAGACCCTCGGCCCTGCGGTACGGAACATAATGAATCACCAGGCTCAGGCTAATTCGCGCCAGAACCGGTGCGAATATAAGCAGTGACCAGTCACCTTGCCCGATTAGAAGGGTTAAAGCACTGAATTTAAGCAACAATACCAGTGCCACAGCAACGATAGCGCCGATCCCACAGGAGGTATCCTTCATAATTTCGAGCATGCGCTCAGGGTTATGTCCACCCATCCAGGCGTCGCCACAATCGCCCAGACCGTCGAGATGAAGTGCGCCGGTAATCGCGACCCAGACGCCCAGTACTATCGCGCTTACCAGAAATGGGGGCACTAGAAAACTACAGATCCAGCCTGCTAGCACCATCAGTACGCCGATAATCAACCCGGTTGGGGCATACCAGCTTACCGCGGCGCCAGCCATTCCGGCCGTATATTCCGGCTGCCTGGCCAACCGCAATCGAGTCAGGAATTGAATCGCCTGTAGAAATTCGTTGATCACTGTAACAGCGAGTTGTGCGAGTCGAGCTGAAACCAGTTGGGCTTGTTCGCCATGTGGTAGGCAATTATTCGACTATGGCAGGCGTGGGGGACGTTGAATCGCAGCAGGGCCCTGGCATCGAGACCGAATATGTCCGCGAATATGGCGCGAATCACCCCGCCGTGACTGAATAGCAGAATGCGCTTGCCCTGGTAACGGCCGAACAATGCATTCCAGGATTGTTGGATACGATGAAGAAATTCACTTTGGCCTTCGCCGCCATGTAGCGGCGGATGCGCGGGATTATCGATCCAGTTCTGCCACTCCCCGGGACAGGAGCGGTTGAGTTCGGCAAAAGAAAGACCTTCCCATCGGCCAAAGTCAACTTCTGCAAATCCGTCTTCTACGATTAATTCGAGTGCCAGTTGCTGGCATAGCTGTTCGGCGAAATGCGCGCAGCGTATCCTGGGAGAAGAAATACAGATATCCCAGGATTCGCCCTGATCGATCAGGCGCTTGCATTGAGATTCCAGTTGCTGCCAGCCCCTGGTCGATAAATCCGGGTCGGTAATACCGCAGATCGCGTCCGCAAGCAGATGTTCACCATGTCTAATCAGGTCGACATGGGTTCGATCGCAATCACTAGCCATCTGAAACGCCGGCCTCGGCAAACGTCGCCATCTCATTTTGGAGGGCGCAGGCCGATCTTAACAGGCTTACCGTGACTGCCGCACCGCTGCCTTCCCCAAGGCGCATTTCCAGCGCTAATAAAGGACTGGCCGACAAAGCCTGCAATACCAGTTGGTGACCCGGCTCGGCCGAGATATGTGAAAATACCAACCAGTCCCTGACCCCCTCATTAATCCGGCAAGCCGCCTGGGCGGCCACTGTCGAAATAAATCCGTCTACCAATATGGTGATACCTCGTTGTGCCGCGCGCAAATAAAATCCGGTGAGGGCGGCTATTTCAAAGCCCCCCAGCTCGGCTAATAAACTAATCGTATTTGATTCCTTTCCTACCCTGGCGAGCGCCATTTCAATCATTTTCAGCTTGTGCGATACGCCTTCGCTATTTAAACCAGTACCCGGACCAACCAGTTTTGCCGCGGTCGACACACCGAATGCGGCAGCGAGGGCGGTCGCAGAAGAGGTATTGCCGATGCCCATTTCACCACCGATTACCAGTTCGGGTTCACTCTCGTAGCCATCGACAATACTTTTACCGAGCGCCAGCGCCTCGATACATTGCTCGTAAGTCATCGCCGCCTCCGTGGTTATATTGCCGGTGCCGAAAGCAATCGGTCGATCGACAACCGGTGCACCGAATGCCTTTTCGCTGCAGGTGCCGGCGTTGATAACGGTCAGTCCAGCTTTAATCTGCCTGGCCATGACGCTGATAGCGGCGCCTCCGCGTACGAAGTTTTTCACCATTTCGACGGTGACAGCCTGCGGGAACGCACTCACAGCCTCGTTGGCGATGCCGTGATCGCCGGCAAACACGGCGATTTCAACCCTGTCCACCGCCGGCGCCAGTTTCCCCTGCATCGATGACAAGGTAATAGCAAGCGCTTCCAGTCGGCCCAGCGACCCGGGTGGCTTGGTCAATTGTAATTGTCTTTGGCGTGACAGTTCCGCCATATCGGGATCTGGCAGGGCACAGCTATCTAAAAACCATTCTTTCATTAATATCAGGGCTTCAGGGTTTGTGGGATTCCAAACATGACCAGTGTTACCCGATCGGCTAACTGCGCGAGCTGCTGATGTAACCATCCGCTCTCATCGATAAACTGACGGCTGAGTTCACCCACAGGGGTGACACCCATTCCGGCCTCATTACTTACCAGTAGCCAGCTGGCGGGAGACTGTTGTAACTTTTCCAGGCAGGCGCTTTTCTCTTCATCCCAGCTAGCTGTCCCGGGCGAACATAACCAGTTTGATAACCACAGGCTGAGGCAATCGACCAGTATAATGTCATCTTTGCCGAACTGGTCAATAAATGACGATAAATAATGAGTTTCTTCGATCAAATTCCAACGTGGGCCGCGTTCCTGCCGATGGCGCTCGATGCGGCTCTTCATCTCATCGTCTTTAGCTTCTGCGGTGGCTATAAAAGTCAAACTTGCATTGCCTGATTCCGCCCTGCACAGGGCATAGCTACTCTTGCCGCTACGTGCGCCGCCGACGATTAATTCAATCATGGCAATCAAGTTCCCTAGATAAGCGAAGAACCGTGCTGGATACTATTTGGAACCAGGCAGCCATAGATGCTACTTGTTAGCCTGGCACTGGGGAATTTTATCGGCTGGCCCAGGCGTATGCCGCAGCTTACGCTCTTCATCAATCACCGACTGTGGAAACTGGCTCATGAAGCAGCAACAGACATTTTCGTCGATCATGGTTCTCGGTCCATGGGGGTGGGCGATGTGGCGGTAGGGTTCATGTGAATGAGCGTGACTGTGATCGTGACCATGGTCGTGGTGATGATCGGGTTTGAATTCTGCATGATGGTGGTGAACGCTTACTTCTCCAGAAGCCAGTCTTGACTGAAAATCCTCGAGTAAATCGCCATTCACAGGGGCAGGGGAAATCGTTTCTTCGATCCTGGCAACGAAGGTGTTAATCACATGGGTCTGATCACGCAGATAGTCTGCCATGATGAATTTCACCTGCGGATTTTCCGCGGCAACCTTTTCCACGTAGGCATGAATGCGATCAATTAGTCTGCCTGAAAACAGGAAATAGGGCGCTACTACGATTTTTTTAAATCCAAGTTTGAGGGCCATTTCCAGACCTCGCCCAACCGATGGAAAAGTGACCCCGGAATACACCGTTTCACACCATCCAAAGCCCATGTTTTCGGCCATAATGCGGGTCAGTTTTGATGCTTCCGCGTTGGCTTCCGCTACCGAAGTGCCACGGCCGACAACAACCAGCATGGTGTCATAAAGGGCACCTGTCGCGGGTAAATTGTCCAGGCCCAGGGCTTCCAGTATGCGATGCTGGAAAGCCGCAATCATTTCATCGTGCAAACCCAGTTCGCGGCCATATTTGATCGTTAGGCCCTCGTGTTTTTCCATGTAAGTGGTGAGTACGGAAGGGATGTCGTTTTGCGCGTGTGTCGCACGAAACAACATACCCGGTACCGCATAAATATTCTTGACGCCTTTCTCGAGCAGTCGATCCAGCGCCATATGAATATTGGGCGAAGAATACTCGAGGAATCCATATTCGATATGAACCCCGGGATAACGGGATCTCAGGCCCTTGGCGAGCAGGCTGAACTCCTGCTCGGCAATTTTTGCCCTGCTACCGTGGCCACAGATAATAATGCCGGAGTTTTCGGGAAGTTTGCTTAAAGTTGACATGAGATTCTCCTGAGTCGGCGGATTATACCTGCTCGACAGAATCTATAAATACCACAGGCGTCAAAATTTATTCCATTCGCGTCGAATCTGTCTGGTGGATATTTGGTCCTTGATGAACGCCTGGCCTGGGTAAACATGAAATTGTCGCGATCAGAACAATAATGGCCGGGAAAATCGAGTCATGCTAGATTACATTGTACTGCTGTTTGGTATAAAATGTGCATAAGCGAGGGTCTCTCTTTGGGAGATAAATGGGAAGTCAGAGGATTTCGAGGCGAGCATGAAATCCAGTCTGCGCTGCCCCCGCAACGGTCCATGAACAAATTTTTATTTGCGCAAAAGCCCGGAACCAGCCTTTGTTTAATCAGAAGTAGAAGTACAGAGCGAGCTAAATCTGTATCGATTATAGCTAGCATAACTATATCAAGCGCACGGGTGAGTGCGTATCGGAGACTCAGCGAATGCAACATTCAATCAGTTCAGAAGTTAAAAGCAAGACGGCAATAACTACCCATCAATCGGCCTTAATTCAGATCTTTGGAGCTGTTGTCCTGGCCGTGGCTCTTATTTATGGTGTTGGCTTCGCTTCGATGGCTGTGGCACACAATGCGGCCCACGATACGCGTCACGCAGTCGCGTTTCCTTGCCACTAGAAGACTAGCAACAACTAATTTCGGGTTCCGGGTGCCGGCTTACGGTTGGCGTCTGCCTGAACATTTCCATATTTCTTCCCGCTAAGGTTATGGCGCTATGACTTTTAGGAATATCGTATTCTCTGCCGCCGTGGTAGGTATTATCGCCGGTTCCCTGTACGGTGTTTTTCAACAGATTCAGATTAATCCAATCATTTATGCCGCGGAAGCATTCGAGGTAACAGGCAGCAGCGAGCAGATAGTCCTCGAAAGTCATGATCATGCCGATGGTCACAGTCATAATCATGAAGCCTGGGCGCCCGAGCAGGGCTTTGAGCGAATACTATCCACGTTAGTGGCGAATATCCTCGTCGCGATGGCGTTTTCAATCCTGCTAATTTCATTTATGTCACTGCATAATCTGAAATCCAGCAAGCCCCCGATTAACTGGAAAACCGGCATCCTCTGGGGTATTGGACTAATGTTATCCGTTTTTGCCGCACCATCGTTGCTGGGAATCCATCCCGAGATACCGGGTACCATTGCTAAATCGCTTGAGCATCGACAGTTATGGTGGATTGCCAGCGCCACCGCTACGGCTGGCGGTCTACTGATTCTCTATTATGGCAAGAAGACGATCAAGCTCGGAGGCCTGGTACTGATCGCCTTACCACAGCTTGTCGGCGCGCCGGTGATGGATAAACTCGATTTTGCAAATAGTGATCCAGCGGCAATCGCGGCGCTGAGCAAACTTTCGAGTCAGTTCATCATTGCCACTTCGATCGGCATGCTGATTTTCTGCGTACTGTTAGGTGCATTAAGTGGTTTTGCGAGTACGCGTTTTGTGCGCTTTAGGTAGCCAATTTTCGACAGATACTAATAAGATATCCATCCCATGCAACCCAACTTCCCGTTTACCGCAATCGTAGCCCAGGATCGATTAAAAACAGCGCTGCAACTCATCAGTATTGATCCCAGGATAGGTGGATTGCTGCTAAGCGGTCCGCGCGGAAGCGCCAAGTCTACGATGGTACGAAGTCTTGCCAGTCTCAATCACGAACAATCTTTTATCACCGTACCGCTGGGCGCCAGTGAAGAAATGGTGACCGGATCATTCGACCTCGAAAAAGCCCTCAACGATGGCGAAGTCTCGTTTCGACCGGGGCTGCTTGCCAGGGCCAACGGCGGCATCCTATACGTCGATGAAGTCAATTTACTCGCCGATAACCTGGTCGATCTGTTACTCGACGCCGCGGCTTCTGGATTTAACCTGGTCGAACGAGACGGCATTAGTCATCAGCACGAGGCTGTATTTTCGCTGGTAGGGACGATGAATCCGGACGAGGGAGAACTTCGTCCCCAGTTACTCGACCGTTTTGGTTTAATGGCGCGGGTGGAGACAGAGTTTTCGATCGAACAGCGCCAACAGGTTGTACAGCAAAGGCTTGCCTTCGATCGGGACCCGGCGGGTTTTGTGGACCTGCATCGGCAAGCGCTCGGGCAATTGCAGGCCAGGCTGGACTGGGCGAGGTTACATTTAAGCGAAGTGATAGTGCCGCCTTCGATAAGCGAGCAAATTGCGCAACGCTGTGCCGAAGCCAGAGTCGAGGGTTTCCGCGCAGATATCATCATGCATAGATCGAGTAGCGCCTACGCCGCCTTATCTCAAAGGCTCGAAGTATCGAGTGCCGATCTCGATGAAGTGGAAGCGCTGGTGCTTGACCACCGTCGTCAGCAATCTTCGCAAAACCCGCCAACGTCTTCCTCTGGTTCATCTTACTCGGCTGACTCATCAGGCCAGGGACAGGAAGGGTCGTCGATTCAGGGTTCCTGGGGCGCAATGGAATCTGTGACTACGAAGACGGCTGAATCCCGTGCTCTACCGGTTAATCACTTCGGTGATAGCCTGAAGGCAGGTGCAGGGCGTGAATCCAGTTTTACCACCAGGCGCAGGGGTAAATTTTTTTCACCGGCTTATGCCAGCGCGAAATCCGCGGGGCGCAGCAAGATAGACTGGTTTCGTACCCTCGGCCCAGTTAACAAATTCCGTAAACTTGGGCAGGCGGGTAAACGGCGATGCCTGCAGTATCTTTATCCCCGGCTTCGTTGCCGGGAACTAAATCTGGTCTTACTCGATGTATCGGCATCAACCCTGGGTGGGCAGGGTCTTGATCAGGCAAAGGGGGTACTCAAAGAATTATCCAGGCAGACTTATTTGAAACGACAACTCTTGTCAGTAATTACCTTCGGAAACGATCGTGTTAGTACCCTGATTCATCCACAGCGCGCTCCGAAAAATATTCAGGATAAGCTCGACTCAATTCGTGCGGGGGGTGGCACACCGGTGGTGAAGGCGCTTGACTATGCATATAACTTGCTGAATCGACAAGCTTATCAGCAGCTCGATTGTTCAATTTTTCTGGTTACCGATGGCAGGCTTGACCCATTGGCGAAAACCCACGATTTGTTCGCAGATCATTGCTTCACCCTGGTTGACATCGAATCGAGTCGGGTAAAACTCGGTTTAGCCCATCAGTTGGCAAATGTTGTTGGCGCACGTTACCTGCATGTTTCTGAGCTTGCGCTGCTGTGATCCAGGCGGATAGCAAAGGTAAATCCATGAACGACAAAATAGCTGACGAAAAACACCTGTATAAAATGAAAAAGAAAAAGGCCGTGGTAGATGAGCGCATTGCCAGGGCTACCGAAGAGCGCGGTGTATTGATTTTGATGAAGGGCAACGGCAAGGGTAAGAGTTCTTCAGCGCTGGGTACACTGGTGCGTGCGCTCGGGCACGGTCAACGCGCTGCCGTGGTTCAATTCATCAAGGGAAGACAGGAAACCGGCGAATATTTATTTTTCAAGAATCATCCAATGGTTGATTTTCACGTCATGGGTCATGGTTTTACCTGGGAAACCCAGGACAAGCAACAGGATATCGCAGCCGCGCAAAGCGCCTGGAAAATTGCCGAACAAATGTTAGCCAGTGACCGCTACGACCTGCTCGTGTTTGACGAGATGTCATACATGTTCAAGTACGGGTATCTTGATATAGAGCCTGTTGTAAAAGCCTTGCTGGCGCGACCCTCGAAACAAAATGTCATCATTACCGGCCGTACCATGCATCGCGCGCTCGGTGAAATTGCCGATACGGTTAGTAAAATTGAAGATGTCGAACATGCTTTTCGAAAAGGCGTGAAGGCGCAGCCTGGCATCGAATGGTAGCAAGGACTGAATCCAGTTGTCCGGCGCTGTTTTTTTGCGCGCCCGCCTCGGGGCAGGGCAAGACAACGATTACCGCCGGTATTGCTCGATACCATCGAAACCAGGGTCGGGATGTGCGAGTTTTCAAAACTGGCCCGGATTATCTGGATCCTCTCATTCTAGAACGCGCTTCCGGCCACCCTGTTACCCAGCTAGATTTGTGGATGGTCGGTGAGGCGGAGTGCAAGCGCATACTTTATCAGGCCGCGAGCGAAGCCGATCTTATTCTAATCGAGGGTGTCATGGGCATGTTTGATGGCAACCCCAGCGGTGCCGACATGGCCGAGTTCTTTGGTATCCCGGTGGCGATTGTGATCGATGCGCGTTCGATGGCGCAAACGTTTGGCGCCATCGCCCTCGGACTGGCGTGCCACCGACCACAGTTAAGTATTGCGGGCGTGATCGCAAATGCGCTCGGCAGTGAACGACACCAGCAGCTTATATCCGAAGCAATGCCGGAAAGCGTGAAATTACTGGGTTGTGTTCGCCGTCACCCGGAAGCCTCACTTCCAGAAAGACATCTCGGCCTGGTCCATCCCCACGAAGTCGATGATATCGAAGAGCGGTTGGACGCCCTCGCTGATATCATGAAGCAGTCGGGGCTTACCGATCTGCCTGCCGAGGTTTGCTTCGAAGATGGAGTGGCAACCAGTCCTGATACCTTACTTGCGGGTCTCAGCATTGGGATTGCAAAAGATGACGCGTTTAGCTTCATTTATGCGGCCAATATTAGTTTGCTTGAAAAAATGGGCGCGAACTGCAAGTATTTCTCACCCATAAATGATCATGAATTACCGCAAGTAGATGCACTCTGGTTACCCGGAGGTTATCCCGAACTACATCACCAGGCCCTGGCTGCCAACACGAGCATGCGCGACCAAATTAGAGAATTCTACCAGCAAGGTAAAAAGATACTGGCCGAATGTGGCGGCATGCTATACCTGATGGATACACTGACCGATGTCGATGGTAATACTGCGGATATGGTCGGACTCATGCCGGGGCAGGGCATTATGCGAGAGCGAGGCGGTTGTCAGGGTATGCAATATGCCCCGCTTCCCGAGGGCGAAATTCGCGCCCACGCGCATCATCGAACTCGATGCGAAAATACCATGGAGCCAGTTTCGCATGGCAGGCGCTTACGCCATCCGGCACCCGGGGAGCCGATTTATCAAGATGCAAACCTGACCGCGAGTTACCTGCATTTCTACTTTCCGTCAAATCCTGAAGCGATAGCCAGGCTGTTGTCCTAGAGTCTCATCCTGGCCGATCCAAATCAATTGCACGCGAGCTTGATTCAGATATTCGAGCGCTATTTATCGGGCCAGGCTGAAGCAATAGAATCGATCGATAATTTCGGAAAATCGTTTAAGACCACGGCGTTTGGTTGGCAATTCGAGCTTCCCGACTTGCACCAGTTTTGTCGTCAAAGTGCGCCGGAATTAGCGGAACTCGAGTATCAGAAATTCAGGCAAATGCTATATCACAACCCCACTAATCAAATACTTTCCAGCAGTGGCGGCAGATTCGAGCTTGTGGAAGACCGGGGACATATCGACCGCAATCGCTACGCGTTAATAGTTACAAATTAATTCTTGCGCAATAACGTCAAAGCGTCGGCTCTTTTAATGAGACATCGAGCAGGGTTTGTTGCAGGTCATCGCCGAGGCCCAGGCTGGTAGTAGACATTAAGCGCCCCTGGTTTTGGTTATCATTTTTCCATGAGATAATGCATTCTATCGCCATGCAGGCTTGCTTTCATCTTCATCGGCAATTATCTTCAGGCACAGATTTTCGAAAAATCAATATTCAGGACAGGAAACAGATTTATGGCAAAGTGGCATAAAGGCATTGTAGTCGAGAACCGGCGTTGGACCGATGGCCTCACATCGTTGAAAATTAATGCACCTCTGGGGCAGTTTGAAGCTGGACAGTTTGTTCGCGTAGGTCTTGAAATTGATGACGAAATCGTGGCCAGGCCTTACTCCCTGGTTAACGCCCCATGCGAACCAATGCTCGAAATTTTATTCAACGTCGTCCCGGAGGGGCCCTTGTCACCACGCCTTTTTGAACTGCAAAAAGGAGACGAAGTTCTGGTGGCGACGAATCCGGCGGGATTCCTGACCGTTAGCGAAGTTCCTGAAGTTAGCAATTTGTGGATGTTGGCGACAGGTACTGCGATAGGGCCTTTCCTCTCTATCCTCAAGGGTACGGAAGTATGGCAACGATTCGAGCGCATAGTCCTTTGTTACTCGGTTCGGACTGAAGCCGAACTTGCCTATGCACAATCGATAGCCGAGTTGACCGAGTTACATTCCGTTCAATTGTGCTTTGTACCGATTATTACCCGAGAAAAAATAGCAGATGCATTGCATATTCGAATTCCCCTGGCTATTACCAGTGGTGAACTGGAAAGTCGCTCCGGGGTATCGTTATCTGCAGACAATTCGCATGTGATGATATGTGGCAGTAAGGAAATGATAGAAGATGTTAGCACGGTGCTTGAGGCGCGGGACATGCGAAAACATCGGCGGCGCGAACCGGGACATTATACGATCGAGAAATATCACTAACCGACTAGTATTTACCTGCTTGCTGGCGCTATCATGCGCGGCTGGAAAGCCTATAATACGTGATTTGAAACTGGCGACAGCTTAGCTATCCACGCCAGCAAACCCTGACACCTACTGCCTTACGAGATAAACAATATGAACGAAGCTCTGACCAATACCGCCTTACTCGAAAAAGACCAGCAACATATGATTCATCCGCTGCATCATGCGGCTGGTCACTCGAGCGGCCGGGTATGGGTTAAGGGGGAGGGGTCTTATTTAATCGATGCTGACGGTAATCGCCTGATCGACGGTTTGTCGAGCCTGTGGAACGTGAATGCGGGGCATGGGCGGGGTGAACTGGCAGACGCGGCTGCGAAACAAATGCGCGAACTGGCTTTTTGTTCGAGTTATGCCGGCAGTTCCAACCGGCCGGCGATTGAACTCGCCGATCGCCTGTCGGGGCTGTGTTATCCAAACATCAATAACTTCTATTTTACTTCGGGCGGCGGTGAGGCGACCGATAGTAATATCAAGCTCGCGCGCTGGTACTGGAAGGCAAAAGGGCAACCAGAGAAGACCAAGGTTATCAGCCGCATCTGGGGTTATCATGGTGTCACTTTCGCGGGCATGTGCGCTACCGGGATTGCCGGTTACTGGGCAATGTTTGAACCCCTGATTCCGGGCTTTAGCCATATCCCGTCACCTGATCCCTACCGCTATCCGATGCCCGCAGACGGTTCCTCACAGGGCA
>Ga0164313_10001933_pt1 | contig 18600 bp, 17 predicted proteins | sample GuaBasSedimGuay4_FD_113735 | JGI IMG/M metagenome (GOLD analysis project Ga0164313, IMG submission 113735) | Subseafloor sediment microbial communities from Guaymas Basin, Gulf of California, Mexico - Guay4, Core 4569-4, 0-3 cm | ecosystem: Environmental > Aquatic > Marine > Hydrothermal vents...
ATGCCTTGATGCCTTGATGCCTTAACTCGAAGTGCCTCCGGGTTTTTGCTTCGGGAGTGGCTGGCCTTCACCTGTGGCGCGGGTCGAAGCAATGGGGGCGCTTGTACTCCGCAAATCTTTGAGGAGTAGTCGCCGGTCCAGCAAGCCTTTAGCGGCGGCGTCAGGATAGTCGCTTGAATGAAGAGGATATTTGTCTTGCGGTGGGACACAGGTGTCAGCCACTCACCAGCCCATGGTCGAGTGCTGTAACGATTTCGTATTTGTCTTTCAAGTCCAATTAATTTCCAGGCTCGATAAGTCGGTTCGCAACGTATGCTATCACGCTGCCGGAGATGAACTGGCACTATTCACATCGATCAACTCAAGTGATCGCGAGAGTAGCCAGCCAGGTTTTGGTTTGTGCCGGCAAAATCAGCGGCGACCTGTCGAAACCATTGCACGAGTCCCTTTTATTAGATTGCAGTGTCAGCAATGTGCCCGGATTCTCATGTGTCGTATGAATATACAGTGGGTCCATGTGTGGCACTTTGTTCCACTCACCAAAAAATAACGGTTTACTGCAGTTTCTTTGCGCCGGCCGAGAGGGCATGCTCGTGGTAGAAGCGTATGTCCTCTTCACTGTCATATTTCAATTCCTGATCAGTATGAGTGGTGACTTTCTGTAGTGGTTTTCGATACCATTTGACCTTCATTTGCCGTACTTCAAGCTTGCTTTCATCAGCATGGGTTAAGTAACCGTTAAATTTATATTGCTTCACATAAGAAAAGCTAAACATTAAGATCGTATAAGTACAAAGATGGATGTTCGTGCCTGATACAACCTGTGAGGATATATGACTGATCAACCAGGAAGAAATAAACGCAGCGGCTCGGGACGATATCGAGAAAAGTCACCAAGGGCCTTACGTCGATTCTCTGTTCACGCGCTGACAGATAACAGAATCAAGAATTCGGATCATTCCCGGGGTCGAATTGATGAATAAAGACAACTTAACTCTGCCACGCAGGGACTTTTTGAAAATGAGTGGCAGTGTGGCCGGATTATCACTCGTGACCCTGGATGGCTATGCGTCCGATTCGTTTGTCTCGGATGTTAGCAGTGGTAACGTCAACATAAGTTACAATTCGTGGGAAGACGTTTACACAAAGCAGTGGGATTGGGATGCCGTAAGCTGGGGGTCCCATAATAATCAGTGCCTTCCTGCAGCATGTTCCTTTCGGGTTTATTCGCGTAACGGAGTAGTGTGGCGTGAAGAGCAGCATGCGAATTCCCCCGCATGCTCTGATGAATACCCTGACTTTAACCCCATGGGTTGCCAGAAAGGTTGTGCCTTTCACCACTTGCTTTACAGCGAAGAGCGCCTTCGTTACCCAATGAAAAGGGTGGGTGAGCGCGGTGAGGGAAAATGGAAAAGGATATCGTGGGACGAAGCGTTAACCGAGGTGGCAGATGCCATCCTGGATGTACATGAAGATGTCGGCCCGGAAGGTGTACACGTTGATGCACCTCACAACCATGGCGGAACAGTAGGTAAGGCCGGTGTTCACCGGTTTGCCCATCAGCTCGGGGCCATGATTCCAGAGACCAATGTCGCGATTGGTGATGACCTGAAAGGCATCACCCAGGTGTTCCATCTGAAATAGGCGCTTTGGCCTATCAGTCCGTCGCGGATCTTTACAAGGAAGCGCAACGCGAATATGGCGACAAGGTGGCTTACAGAAGCTTTGGTTCTGAATTAAGTTACAACGACGTCGATCGCCTCTCAAGAGATTTTGCTGCCTACTTGCAGAAGGAATTGGGAGTGGAGAAGGGCGACCGTGTCGCCATGATGGCGCCGAATATTCTCGCATTCGTCATCGGAATGGCCGGAGTCATCAGGGCAGGTGGCGTACAGGTTAACGTAAATCCGCTTTATTCACCGCGGGAACTGGAGCATCAACTCAACGACGCCGATGTCGATACGATAATCATATTCTCTGCTTCCACTGAGACGCTCGCCCAGGTCATCGATGAAACGACGGTACGGAACGTTATCGTTACCGGGCTTGATGACCTGGTAGACAAGGGATTGGCAACGCCTGCGGTCGACGAGCGTCTGTCAAATACAATTGCCTTTACCGATGCACTGGCCAGAGGGGCCCGACTCGAACTGCATGAGCCCGTACTGGCACAGGATGATCTGCTGTACCTGCAATACACTGGCGGTACCACCGGGCTATCAAAAGGAGCCATGCTAACGCACGGGAACCTGCTGGCCAATATTATGCAGTTTGAAGCAGTGGGCTCGTCAACGATCAATTTTGGTTGTGAAGTGATCATCACGGCGATCCCGATGTACCACATCTTTGCGTTGATGGTGAATACACTCTGCTTCTTCAAGTGGGGAGCAAGCAATGTCCTGATCGCAAATCCCCGCGACATGGACGCATTTGTTCATACCTGGTCCGAGTCCGAACCCACCGTTTTTGTCGGTGTTAATACATTGTTCAATGGTCTGTTGCATACACGCGGATTTGATGAAATTGATTTCTCGTCATTGAAATTTACCGTTGGTGGTGGAGCTCCGGTTCAAGAGGCTGTGACTGAAAAATGGAATCAGCTGACCGGCGGGCACATTACTGAAGGCTATGGTTTGTCTGAAACGTCACCGATATTAACGTTGAATCTCCTGACAGCAACCGAATACAGGAGCGGTATCGGCTTGCCGCTGCCATCAACGGACATATCCTTGCGCGATGACGATGGTAATGAAGTTCCCCAGGGTGAGCGGGGTGAATTATGTGCCAGCGGCCCGCAAGTAATGAAAGGCTACTGGAGGCAGCCGGAAGCCACTTCCGAGGCGACAACGAAAGACAACTATTTCAAAACCGGTGACATAGCCATTATGGAGGAAGATGGTTATTTCAGGATTGTTGATCGGAAAAAAGACATGATTCTTGTGTCTGGATTTAACGTATTCCCCAACGAAATCGAGGCGGAAGTAGCCGCTATGCCGGGTGTGCTTGAATCTGCGTGCATTGGTGTACCGAATGAAGCTACTGGCGAGGCTGCAAAGTTATTTGTCGTGAAAACGGATGAGTCAATAAGTGTAGATGATGTGCGCACCTTCTGTCGCGAGCGACTGGTCGCTTACAAAGTGCCCAAACACGTTGTGTTTGTCGATGAGCTTCCAAAATCGTCCGTCGGGAAAATTCTGAGGCGAGAGTTGAGATAAAAGGACTAACAACATGATCCGAGCGCTCGAAAAACAGGAAATGACAGATATTGATGGATGTATCGATCTGCTCGTACGCACCAGGCAGAAATGGGCGCGAACAACTAATGACGAGCGGATTGAAATTCTTGCCGAGATAAAGGACCGACTGTCAACTGTAGCTGAACCTTGGGCGAAGATCGCCGCAGATAACAAACTGATTCCTCGGGGATCACCTCTCGTGGGTGAAGAATGGATTAGTGGGCCGTATACGGTAATGGCGGCCTGTAACGCATTAATGCTTACGCTAGGTCAGATGGAAGGCAAGAAATTCTTGCGTCAAGTGCCGGTTCGATCGGTAAGCGATGATCAAATAGCTGTACGCGTTCTGCCGCATTCAATCTGGGATCACCTGTTGTTAAGTGGCGTCAAGGCCGACGTCTGGATGCAACCGGGGGTAACGCGTGAAAATCTGCATGAAGTTACTGCCGTTGCATATAGTGTCGCAAAAGAGGAGCGACAAGGCGCGGTGAGTCTGGTGCTGGGTGCTGGCAATATTGCAGCTATTGCGCCACTGGATTGTTTTCAGAAGTTGTTTGCCGAGCACTCGGTAGTACTGCTGAAAATGAACCCGGTTAATGACTATCTTATTGACGTGTTGGAGCAGGCGCTCAAACCCCTGATCGATTTCGGTGCTTTACAAATTGTTCGCGGCGATGCGGATACAGGTGAATATTTATGTAATCACGCCGACATCGAAAACATTCATATTACCGGCGCAGGTGCCAGCCATGACGCCATCGTCTGGGGTCAGGGTGAACAGGGTGTCGAGAATAAACGTCGGGGAACACCGAGAAACACACGGGCAATAACATCTGAGCTGGGCGCAGTCTGCCCTACGATCGTAGTGCCCGGGCCCTGGTCAAAGGCAGATATTCGTTTTCAGGCTGAACAGGTCGCAACTCAGAAACTGCATAACTCAGGATTTAACTGTGTTGCCTGCCAGATGCTGGTGATGCCAGGACAATGGGATCAGCGTCAGCAGTTCCTGGATCAACTGAAAGTAACCATGGCAAATGCGCCAACGCGCGGTCTCTACTACCCGGGAGCCGAAGAACGCGTCGAAAGTTTTCTAGCCGACAATCCGCAAGCGGAGAAGCTCCTCGACTCAAACTCAGTTACTCGTTGCATAATTGCCGATTTTCGCCGTGAAGAGGGCCAGCACCAAGCCGAAGAGACTGAGTTTTTTGCTCCTGTAATGAATGTCACCGATATTAATGGGCATGACGAGGAAGCCTACCTGCGCAACGCCATCGCGTATTGCAATAAGCATTTGCACGGTACGCTCGGTGCCAATATTGTTATTCATCCACACACCAGGCGCAGTCTTGGAGACCGGTGGGACGCAATTATCAGCGAACTCCAGTATGGCTGTATCGCCATTAATACATGGACCGGGCTGGGCTTTCTAACCGTGCAAACACCCTGGGGCGCATTTCCGGGGCACACGCTGGAGGATGTGCAAAGCGGGATTGGAGTTGTGCACAACACCTTCATGTTCGACAAGCCGGAGCGTACCGTCATCGAAGCACCGTTTCGTCCTTTCCCCCGTAACTTGCTGCATGGATCAATAAGCCTGCTTCCCAGGCCACCGTGGTTTGTGACCAATAAGAAAGCAGACATCCTGGGCAGGCTACTGACGAGATTTCAGCACAAGCCCGGTTTTGCGAAAATACCCCGAATATTCCTGAATGCACTATTAGGTTAGTGGAAGTTCCCTGCTTGCAATGAGGGAGTCAGGCCGCAAAATGGGTTGCCCACAGCCAGGTTGAAAAGTGTCTGGCATCTTCGAGCGATTCAAGGGGCAAATTACATGGCGTCAGGGTCACTTAATAAATCTGTACTGCTTCTTTCGCTATTGTTCGTTGGCGGAACTGCTGTTGCAGATTTTTCAATTTATGATGTGGACGACACCAGGATCGACTTGCAACTCGACCTTACTGGCGCTGTATTTCAAAACAAAGACGCATGGTTCGGTGCAGACGAAGACTTTTTAGGTGCTGATGTTAACAATTGGGTCGAGCAAGCGATTGAGTTTGGTTTCGCAGCTGAGACCGGTATTTGGGGAGGCACGTTGTTCGGTGAGTTGACAGCACTGCAGACACGTACTTATAGCGACGACGCCAGCGGTCTTGGGATTGGTGTAACTGATGCCAGTGACTTCCTCATGGAGCAGGGTTATGTCGGCTGGAAATCAGGGGAGGGATTCCTGGGGCTCGGCGCCGATGCCCTCACGCTTAAAGCTGGCCGGTTCGATTACAACATAGGTACCGGTTTATTGGTCAATGACGGCGGTGGCGACGGCGGTGACCGGGGCGGCTGGTACATCGGTATGCGCAAGGCATTCAGAACAGCCTTCCTGGCGAGCCTGGATACCGGTCCACTGATGGTGGAAGGCTTCTACCTGGAGAATCAACCTCGACAGGGAGGCGTGACCGGGACAATCTCAGGCGGCAACCTGGAGTACGAATTTGAGTCCGGCGGCCTGACCCTTGGTGGTTCCTATCTTGATGTGCAAGATCCTGACGCCCCGGACTTCGGAGATTTCAACACCGTCTCGCTTCGAGTGAGCTGGAAAACTCCGGTACAGGGCCTGAGTTTTGATGGCGAGGTAGTCCAGCAGGGAAAAAGTGCGGATGGTGAAGCCTTCTGGTTGAGTGCTGGTTATAAGTGGGAAAATACAACCTGGTCACCAGCACTCAGCTATCGTTATGCACATTTGAGCGGTGACGATCAAAACACCACTGCGGATGAGCGTTTTCGAACTATCGCTTACGGTTTCACGGACTACGGTACCTGGTATCAGGGCGAAATTGCTGGTACCTACCCGCTTGAGAACAGCAATCTGAATTCACACCTGGTCAGGTTGCATTTGTCCGCGACACAAGACATAACTTTCAATGTGCTCTACTACAAATTTTTCCTTGACCAGGAGCAGATCTTCGGAGATCCGGTCGCCGGTACTGACTTCGGTGACGAATTAGACCTGGCAATGGACTGGGCCATAAATGACAATCTGTTTGTAATCTTCACCTTGGGTTGGTTGAAACCTGGCGAAGCGGCTATTGACTGGACAGGGGGAGATAAGGACTGGCTGTACTCGATGGCCTACGCCACCTACTCTTTTTAATCTGGAAACGCTCCAGGTGCACCTGCCTCACGATGTCCGGAAAGCCGGGTATGAGGATGGCATTGCTTGCATGGACCGTTGCCGACACCATCGGCATCACCACATTCGCACATCCACACGCGCGCCGCAGCATTCAACCAGGAGCACAAAAAAAGCCGCGCTGGACAGCCAGCGCGGCCTTGATTCTGAAGCAATATCAGTAAAACGATCTAAAAACGCCAGCCATACTCAATACGAAATGATTCAAGCTGGGGGGCAGCACGTTCGCTACTAGTATCCAGTTCCCACAAATTGTAGCTTGCTTTGATGAACGATCTGTTTGCCAGTTCGAAGCGCATACCAACGGCACCACCATAACTGGCCTCTGTTTCATCAAAAGTGTCGACGAATGAATCGCAAATGTAGCCATACCACGGATGCCACCAGCAAAAGTTTTGTGGTGGGCCGTTTGCAACATTTGAGTCTAGCCAGGTCCAGCCAATTCCGGCCTCAATATAAGGCACGAACGGCCCATCCAGGAAGTAGTAAGTGGCCTTTAGCCGACCGTTAAATTGCTGCATTTCGTGCCGGATAGTTTCGGTCGTGCCTGGATTGCCATCGGGTGGAAAGGCCTCCTCAACAACAGTGGCTTTATAGTCGGGCCGCAGAAACTCGAAATCAAAATTGACATTAAAATGGCTCGTAATATTGTAACCAAGGTTAAAACCAAGGCCGTAGGCATTGTCTACTTCGAGCGACGAGCCACCCTGACCCTGGGCAGAGTTTTCCAACTGGTAGATACCACCAATTGAAAAATCCCAGGTTTTCGACCTGTCACTTCCATAGCCCTGCGCCATTGAGAGCGCAGGTGCCACCAAGAATAAAATTACTAGAAAGTACTTGTGCATTCTTTCTTTTTTCCTTTGAAATGCCGGCCAGTCAGAAATACCAATTTTCAATCCAACTTGTGTCGACGTTGATAATTACCTTTATAGTCCCCGCTACAGAGGCGCAGATTTATCCTCCCAAGAATATTTCGGATACCGATTGGTTCGGCCAGTTGGTCTCTACATTGTGCAATCTCGGTTTCTTGCAATCAGTTCTCCGGCCCGGGGCTTTCTACACTGATCGCAAATTACGGTATGCCGTTCTTTGCCTGATTAGGTCCGATTGATGTCACTCATCGAAAATTACGTGGCGGGGTGCAGACGCGACTGATTGGACTCATATGCGATCATCACAGACACGTATAGACAATACCTGCATCTGCGCAATTTAGTCAGGGTTGCTATCTGCGTCCAATGAATTGTTCGTATTGGTCTGATACGTCTGGCGTATAGCCGAGAAGTAATCGGGTCACAATGCCTGGAAGGGGTCGCGAGATCGACTTAAGGTTATCCCGCTGCGTTTGTGTCTGTGGCGGTCAGCCTGAGCGTAGTTCCTGGACTTCTTTTTCTGGTCCGAGGGACCTGAGCAGATCGATCTCGAGGACCGATTGTTGCTTGTCATAATCAATAATAAGGTCAGTCAAATCACTTGCAGCAGGGGAGAGGGTTAACGATTTTCTTTTAACTATATCGTAGTCTGTTCTTAATCCTGGAATACGAAAAGGCAAAGCTACAAAAAGGCCGGCTTTCAATTCTCTTGCCATGGTGCCGTATGTTCCTATGCCTATCGATTCGCTATTCAAAATCGTAGATTTCATAGTTGCCAGATCGTTGCAATAGATACTTTGCAGTTTCCTTGACGGTGCACTCTCAAGTCGGTCAGAGGAAAGAAAGCTACTGATGGCGCCCGAAAGCCGTTTCGGCATGGCAGTGAAGATAAGTGGAAATAGCGCCAGATCACTTCCTGTCAAACTGCTCTTTTTCAACAAGGGATGACCATCCCTGCAAAAAAAGAATCCCTGGTGGCGATCTAGCGGGATTACTTCATAGTCGCGCGAAGTATCCAGCTGACTGGTTTCCATCAGGACGAAATCCAGGTCCTCCTTCGTCAATCTGTACGGTAATTTCCGCCAGTCATCCACACTGATATCTATGTCGATGCCCGGGTAACGCTTGCTGAATAGGCCTACGGTAGGAGCCAGCAACGCATTCGCCGGGTATGGTCCGGAACCGATGCTGAGAGACCCTTCCAAAAGCCCCTGATGTCGCCTGATTTCCTCCTGCATGTTTCCGGAAGTAGAAATAATGAATCGGCCGTGTTTAAGCACAATCTCGCCTGCTTGCGTGGGCAGGACCGTTCTAGGCGTTCGGTCAAAGAGACGTTCTCCAATTTTCTCTTCCAGTAGCTGGATATTGCGACTCAATGTGGGCTGAGTGATATTGAGCGCTTTTGCGGCCCGTGCAAAATTTCGGTGCTTGTCCAGCATGACTGCATTTCGAAGTAATCGTGTTTCTATCATACGCTGAGCGTATCAGACCTATGCAAACAATTCATTGGACGTAAGACGCAAGCCTGACTAGATTACTCTGCTGATTTTCCGCCTGATTTCCAGAGACGTAGTGTAGTATTTCCAGAGACGTAGTCCAGAGGCGTAGTTGATAGTTCGATTTAAAAACGGATTGAACTGTCCTGGTGACACGTAATTAGGAAATGTACTTGTGTATCAACCTATTAGGAGAAGTTCGTGCTTGCAGATGCCCACTATTATTTCCACAAGGCAGCAGATGTCCTGAATTTACCGGATCGTCTCAGAGAAATACTCGTAACCCCGACGCGAGTTGTAAAAGTAGACCTGGTATTCGATGACGATGACGGCGTTCTCCAGCATTACGTAGGATTCCGGGTGCAACATAATAATGCGCGTGGACCGATGAAGGGCGGGTTACGTTTTCACCCGAGCATGGATGAGGATCATGCTGCAGCGCTTGCCAATCTGATGACCTGGAAGACAGCAGTTGTCGATGTCCCGTTTGGTGGAGCGAAAGGCGGGATCAATTGCGACCCCGCTACGATGAGTGAGCGGGAACTCAATACCGTAACACGTCGATTCGTGGAACAAACCAAGGATGTCATCGGACCGATGACGGACATTCCTGCTCCCGACGTCAACACCAACGCCAAGGTGATGGGTTGGATCATGGATGAGTATTCCAAATATGCTGGATTCTCTCCAGGAGTGGTTACCGGAAAACCACTGCAACTGTTTGGATCCAAAGGTCGGGATGAAGCAACCGGGCGCGGCGTCATGGTGGTGCTGGACGAGGCACTGAAAGATCGCAACAAATCATGGCAGGGTCTGCGTGTGGCAGTGCAGGGTTTCGGCAATGTTGGTGCAAATGCGGCACGTCTTATTGCAGAACAAGGAGCGAAGATTATCGCCGTTGGCGATCATTTGGGTGGCATAAGTAATGCTGACGGATTGGACATTGACGCTCTCAACGACTGGGTACAGGAGCACCGTACCGTTAAAGGTTTTAGCGGGGGTGAACCCTTCAATAGCCCGGACGTGATTACCTGGGATGTGGACGTATTGATTCCGGCAGCGCTGGAGGGCGCGATAAACGAGGACAATGTCGATCAGATAAAGGCAGATATAATTGTTGAGGGCGCGAACGCACCAACGTTACCGTCGGCCCATGAAGCATTGGTACAGCGCGGAGTGCTTGTTGTCCCCGATATCCTCGCCAATGCTGGCGGCGTCACGGTTAGTTATTTCGAATGGGTGCAGAACATCCAGCAATTCAACTGGCAGAAGGATCGCGTCGATCAGGAACTGACTGACATTATGCGCAGGGCCTATGCAGCAGTAAAGGAAGTGGCCGTGGAACATTCCACTGATCTGCGGACTGCAGCCTTCGTTCTGGCAATTCGGCGAGTGAGTGAAGCAGCGATGGCGCGAAAGTATGTAGCAGAGGACATTCAGTTATAACACCGCGATGTGATGTCTCCATACCCATCAATTGGCAAAGTGGTGCAGAAATGATAACGGTAATTTTATGAAATCTTCAGACCTGATGGTGAAAGCCCTCGAAAACGAGGGCGTCGAGCGTATCTTCGGTATCCCCGGCGAAGAAAACCTGGACTTTCTGAACTCGCTGATTGGCTCCAGTATCCAACTGGTATTGACTCGTCACGAGCAAGCTGCCGGATTCATGGCTGCAACCTATGGTCGATTGACCGGCAAACCGGGCGTGTGTCTCTCCACCCTGGGTCCAGGCGCCACCAACTTTGTCACTGCTGCGGCCTACGCTCAGTTGGGCGGCATGCCCATGGTGATGTTGGCGGGTCAAAAGCCTATTAAGAAAAGTAAACAGGGGCGTTTTCAGATAGTCGACGTGGTGGACTTGATGCGACCGATCACCAAGTTCTCCGAGCAAATAGTCGATGGTGGCAATATCCCTTCGATAGTCAGAGATGCATTCCGTATTGCTGTGGAAGAACGACCGGGTGCGGTTTACATCGAATTGCCGGAGGACATCGCTGATGAACAAACGGATGCCAGTTTGTTTGACGTGGTTGGCTGCCGGCGGCCGGATGCGGATGTATTGGCGATTGATCAGGCTGTAGCCATGATTGAAGAGGCGCAAAGGCCGTTGTTACTCATTGGCGCCGGAGCCAATAGAAAAGCCACTAGTGGTGCTTTGAAAGATTTCATCGATAAGACCGGCATATATTTCTTCAATACACAATTGGGCAAAGGTGTAATTGACGAAAGGCACGAGCAGTTTCTTGGTACAGCCGCTCTGTCCGATCATGACTTCCTGCACTGTGCGATCGACCGGGCGGACCTTATTATCAACGTTGGTCACGATGTCATCGAAAAGCCTCCCTTCTTCATGGAAAAAGGTGGCAAGGAGGTAATTCACGTAAACTTCTTCGCGGCCCACGTAGATGACGTGTATTTCCCGCAGCTAAATGTGGTTGGCGATATTTCTTCATCAGTTCAGCGCATGGCCAACAAAATAAACATTGATCCCGGTAAGGACTTCTCCTATTTCGCACGGGTTAAACAGGAAGTCGAAAGCCATTTAACAAAGTATTTTGAAGACGATCGTTTTCCGCTGTTGCCGCAACGCCTGGTCAATATTTTGAGAAACCAGCTGGCTGAGGAAGACATCGTTACTTTAGACAATGGTGTTTATAAAATCTGGTTCGCCAGAAATTACAAATGTTACCAGCCAAATACTTTGCTACTTGATAATGCACTGGCAACTATGGGTGCAGGCTTATCTTCAGCCATGGCAGCAAAGTTGTTGTACCCGGACAAGAAAGTCGTCTCAGTCAATGGAGATGGTGGCTTTATGATGAATTCACAGGAACTCGAAACAGCGGTGCGTTTGAATCTGGACCTGGTGGTGATAATCCTGAACGATAGCGCCTACGGGATGATCAAATGGAAGCAGGAAGGTATGGGGTTTGAAGATTTTGGTCTGGATTACAACAACCCTGACTTTGTGAAATATGCTGAAAGCTTCGGGGCGACAGGTTATCGGCCGGAAAGTGCGGCCGAATTCTATGCTGTTCTGAGCGAATCCCTGGTATCTGCCGGAGTTCACGTCATCGATTTGCCGGTCGACTATTCATTAAATCATTCAATTTTGAATGTGCTCATTAAGGAAGCCACCTGTGTTGTGTAGGAGGCTGGAACGAGTGCCGGGATGACGAGCATGGCAATGATGTTTTCCGGCATCTTTTCTTGTTGTGAACAACCAATGGAGCTGTATTTTCAGCGGCTCTATTCATTTGGAGGTTGGAGCAACAATGGGAAAAGATGAATTGAACGAAAAAAACCAGAGATAAAATGCTGAAGCAGCTGCGGACAGCGCGTTGACTTTGAATCCAATTATCGGCGTGAGTTTCGATGATTTGATGAAAATTGGTGTCAAAGTCCTGAAGCAGGCAGTGATTCAACCGTCAGTCGCTGCTGAGCACACTGTGCGACTCTGGGGGGAGTGGGCACGGATCCTGGTTGACAGCTCCGAGATAGAAATAAGTGCTAAAGACCGGCGATTTTCCGATCAGTCATTCAAAGAAGGTCACGGTTACCGACAAGTAGCCAGGGGTTGGCTGGCCTGGCAAAAAGCGGTTAATAACTGGGTCGATGTGGCCGGTTTTCCACCAGGTGATCGCGAGCGTGCTCGATTTTTTGCTGGTCTGCTTACGGATGCGCTGGCACCGACGAATACGTTGATTGGTAATCCATCTGCCATTCGCAAGGCATACAAAACCCGGGGACAAAGTCTGCTAACCGGCCTCATTCAGTTCATGGATGATGCTGTCAACAATCATGCTATGCCGCAGCAAGTGAACAAGTCAGCATTCGAAGTAGGCGATAACATTGCTGTTTCAAAGGGTGCGGTAGTTTTTCGTCACGATATTCTGGAACTCCTTCAATATACGCCCAAACGCAAGCAGGTTCGGGCACGACCCATAATCATCGTGCCGCCGCAGATCAACAAGTACTATGTTTACGATCTTTCGCCGGACAAGAGTTTCGTTGAGTATTTGCTTGCAGAGGGTTTTCAGGTGTTCATGGTGTCCTGGCGTAATCCCACGGCAGAGCATCGGGACTGGTCACTGGCTGACTATGTTGATGCACTTGTTGAAGCAGTCGATGTTGCGCGTGAAATAAGTGACCAGGATTCCGTAAATGTTGTTGGTGCCTGTGCGGGTGGCATCACTTGTACCGCGATGCTCGGCTATCTTGCCGGGCTCGGTGAATCAGGCAAGGTCGCATCCTTGACTTTGATGGTCAACGTTTTGGAATCACACGCTGACGACTCGGTCATGGGCTTGTTTGCTACCGATAGTGCGATCGAAATGGCACGTAAACGGTCAGCCAAAGCAGGCGTCCTGGATGGCAGTGAGACGGCGCGTGTGTTCAACTGGATGCGGCCTAATGACCTTATCTGGAATTATGTTGTCAGTAACTATTTGCACGGTGAGCCGCCACCGGCGTTCGATATTCTTTACTGGAACAGTGATACGACGCGTTTGCCGGCCAGGTTGCACAGTGATTTTCTCGACGTGTTCAAAGACAATCCATTCAGCAATCCGGGGCTATTGACCATTCGTGATATACCAATAGATATCAAGAAAGTGACTTGTCCGGTATACATCACCGGAGGTACGACTGACCACATAACACCCTGGCAGGCTTGTTATCGGTCGACGCAACTTTTCGGCGGTGACGCAACCTATGTATTGAGTACTGCAGGACATATACAAAGCCTGATCAACCCACCCAATAAATCCAATCGAAAGTATTTCACCAGTAGCCAATTACCCGCTGATGCTGACGAATGGACGCGAGATGCGGAACAGAACGATGGTTCATGGTGGCCGCACTGGAGTGAATGGCTGGCAGAACAAAGCGGTGACAAAATTGCTGCCAAAACCAGGTCAGGTAACAAAGACTATCCAGCAATAATGGCAGCACCAGGCTCTTACGTGCATGAGTAGTCACAGAAAGTCACAGCGACAGGAGCGACCAATTCGTTACCAGACGCTTGACCTGGTCGATCATCAAATCAGGGTTGTGACCTGCCGAATGCGTGATGCAGAGGAGCAGACGCCGTTGTTGATATTTAACGGCATTGGTGCCAGCGCGGAGCTACTGGAGCCGCTGTTGTTGGCTGTCGGCAGGCCGGTATTGACGTTCGATATGCCAGGTGTCGGGGGGTCATCATTGCAACTGGTGCCACGCCGCATGAGCCAACTTGCGAGCCTTGCGATTAAGGTTCTGGATGCACTGGATATTGGGTCCGTGCACGCCATGGGTATTTCCTGGGGCGGAGGCCTGGCTCAGCAATTTGCTTATCAGTATGACGATCGTTGTACCGGGCTTATTCTAGCCGCAACCGGAACCGGACATTTGATGGTGCCACCGAAACTTACCGTTCTTCTGCAGATGGCGACACCATTGCGCTATTACAGTGCCGGGTTTTTTAGGAAAATTGCAGGCGATATCTACGGTGGTGACTTCCGCCATGACAAGAAACTGGTCAAACAGCATTCCAAGTTCATGGCGCCACCCAGCGTGACTGCTTATTTGTATCAGCTGTATGCAGCGTATGGCTGGACCAGTCTTTTCTGGCTGCATCGGCTGAAGCAAAAGACACTGGTGATGGCAGGCAGCGACGATCCGATCATAAGGCCGGTCAATGCACGAATTCTCGCAGCACGTATTCCATCGTCAACGCTTGAAACTTTTGACTGTGGTCACCTGTTTTTGTTGACCCGACTGGAGGAATCCGTGGAGTCGATCACCAAATTCCTGTTATCTATCGACGCGAATCCTGTTCAGGCAAGCAGTCCAATTAACAGGGTGTACTGACCAAAGATACTAATATGCTCAAGTTTTCTTTGGACGTTTGGGGTCAGAGTAAAAGTAGCCCGGAAGTGTCATATGTACCGGGGGAAGCCCAAATTGCTGCTCAAAGTGTCACCGAAAACGCAAACGCCGATGACCTATTGAGTCATGTGATTTGTAATACCCAAGATGGCAAATCTGCCTTAGGGTTGCCTTACAGTTGTCAGCATAGCGTCTTGACTAAGCCGATATCGTACATAGGTGATTGATTAGATTGGTCGGAGTGAGAAGATTTGAACGAGCACGGAATTGCGCCAGCGTAATCGAATGCCTCACGGATTCTATCGTGAGGGCCCCTGCCTCCCGAAGACAATCGCACACTCGTTAGTTATCAACAACTTGCGAGACTGACACAAATCAGAATAATCACATGCGGTAACGTTTCTTAACGATTGATCACAATAGGTCACGTTGGATAACGTTCGCACTGTGGCAGTATTGTGGCAGTTATTTCGTCTCCACTGCACCCAGCAAGAGGATTCTTCGAGATATGAATCCTTACTACATTAATCAAGAAAGAAGACTAAGCTATAGCACTTAGTGCGATAGTTGTGATCTAATGTTGAGGATGAAAAATGCAGGCATTCAAGATCAAAGCATTCGCCAAATGGGCGAGTGGCGAAGGTCTAAGCGATGACACCTTGGCATCGGCGGTGGCCGAGATGGAGATGGGACTGATTGATGCGAAGTCGGGCGGGCAGGTAGTCAAAAAACGGGTTGCGCTGCCTGGCCGAGGTAAGCGGGGCAGCACCCGGACTTTGGTCGCGTTCAGGCAAGGGAACAAGGCGTTCTTCATTTATGGATTTGCGAAGAACGAACGCGCCAACATTAGTGACAAGGAAATGCGGGTGTTGAAAATTTTGGCGAAAGAGTTGATGAGCTACACAGCAGCGGCGCTCACCAAAGCGACGAAAGCCGGCGAATTGATTGAGATTGAGGTAAAAGAAAATGGCTAAGAAAATTTTGGATACCGTACATGATACGGCGAAGGGCCTGCACAAGGCTGGTGTCATGGATGCCAAGACCATGCGCGAGTTTGATGCGCTATGTTTGACGCCGGTGAAGAACCTGAGTGCTGTGCAGATCAAACGACTGCGTATGCGAAACAAAGCCAGCCAGGCTGTATTTGCTGCGTACCTGAACACCAGTCCATCGACGGTACAGAAGTGGGAGCAGGGACAAAAGAAGCCTAACGGCCCCTCTTTGAAGCTGTTAAACCTGGTCCAACAAAAAGGTCTGGATGCGCTCGCTTGACCTGTGTCGCCCGACACATCGAATTTTCCACACCCACACAACGGGATACTCAAAATAGCAGTAGTCGGGTAGACCACATACAAGTTGTTGACGTTTAGGGAATAATTGGTCGGGGTGAGAAGATTTGAACGAGCACGGAATTACGACCTCGATTCCGCTTTAGATGACGCATTTCTTGAGTGGGCCCCTGCCTCCCGAAGACACGGACACTCTCATTCATGATCAAGAACTTACAGAATAACACCAAATAAATCATACACATATGATGTTTTTTGATAACGATAGATCACGTTACGTCACGTTTGATAATGTTCTCATTGTGACAGATTCTTCATCTCGATCGTATTTCGCACGGATCATCTTGGGTTATCGACAACACTATGTGCAGATAGAGTTTTGGTCCATCAGCAGGTTATTTCATGACTTCAAGCCAGTCTTAAACTAACATTGTAATTAATCTTAAACTCATTTAAGATTCAATTGAGATCATGGACACAACACAGAAAATACTGGCGATAATAAAAAGGAGCAAGGATGGTGAGACTGCCGAAGCACTGGAATGTGATTTGGGTCATTCCAGGCAATACATTGTTCGCCTGTTAGGTCGTTTGATTTCTGAGGGCAAAATACATAAGCGAGGAAAAACAAGAGCTGCGAAGTACTACCCTGGTAAGTCAAAGGGGGAAGTCAATAATCTTGAACTGATCAAAGAGAGAAAGGGTCTGTCAGAAAACGTGGTTTTCGAAGAAGTTCGTAAGAGAATGCAACTGGAGCGTAAGATTAACAAGAATTGCCTTACAATTTTTGATTACGCCTTTACTGAAATGCTTAACAATGCAATTGATCACTCGCAAAGTAAGAAAGTCTGGATCAATGTTGAGATTGATAATTCAAACATCGCTTTTGTTATCAAGGACCTGGGTATAGGCGCTATTGAAAGCGTTAAACAGCATTTCAAAATCAGCGATGATTTTCTGGCATTGGAACATCTATTCAAAGGCAAACAAACAACGGCTGAAGAAGCGCACAGCGGACAAGGAATTTTTTTTACATCCAAAGTTGTTGATATCTACAAGCTTTCTACTTCTGGAATGGAGTTCACAATTGATAATAAACGGGCCGATGAACTACTGAAAGATGTCAGACAAAGAAAAGGTACAACGGTCAAATGCAAAATAAAGAAAAACACCAGGCGGAAGATCAAAGAAGTTTTCGATAAATACACGGGCGATGATTACGAGTTTAATCAAAATATCGTGAAGATTAATTTGTCAAAATATGAGCGTCTGATGTCCAGGTCAGAGGCTAAACGATTACTACTGGGGCTCGACCAATATAAGATCTTAGATTTTAATTTTCAAAACGTGAGCGAAGTTGGCCAGGGATTCTGTGACGAAATATTCAGAGTTTACGCAAATAAATACCCGGATAAGATTCTAAGTTATCACGAGGCTTCAGATGTTGTTCGATATATGATTGAGAGAGCGCGGAAATAAAAAAAGTTTCGGAATCTGCGGCCCACTTTGTTTGGGTGTCTGTTTTAGGGTGCAAAAGTTCATCGGTGTTTTCAGGCTGCCCATCGGTACACATGATGCAGGCCGCTGAGGTCAGGCATTGAAATAAGATGCTTGGTCGCTTTTCTCGATATCTCGCAAATATGTGGACATGGTGCTCTCTGGCCATCGCGCTGTCCTCAACAGAGAACGAGTGTGACAAAATTGTGACAAGCACTCTTTAGGTAACTCCGGCAAGGCAAGGCGGGGTTATTAAGTACTTGATTAGTCCGGAAGTAATTGGTCGGGGTGAGAAGATTTGAACTTCCGGCCCCTGCCTCCCGAATACAATTCGACACTCGTTAGTTATCAATAACTTACAGAATAACACCAAATAAATCATTCACATAAGATGTTTTTTGATAACGATTGATCACGTTACGTCACGTTTGATAACGTTTTCATTGTGACAAAATTGTGACAGGGCTTCAGTGTCGTACTGAAATCCACGACAGAAAAGACTTGAAGCAAAAAGTCGTGCCGTACAGGCTATTCGCTCTGTTCAATAGCTCTTATCAGATGCAAGCGAAACTCTGCTGCGAGCATTGAAAGCGGGCGGGCAGGCTGAGACACCAGGCCTACTGCTATTCGTGGAGCGTTCCTGAACGGTACCAGCTTTATATGTTCGGCAAATTTTGACACTGAAAACTGGTCTGCCATTGCGATACCCACACCTCTTGCGACAAGTTCGTAGGCAAGAGCACTGTGGTTGACAATGATCTGTGGAGAGACGCTATCGACGTGTTTTCCGAGCGCTTCATCGATTGCTTGCCTGAACGCCAGAAACTCTGGAAAAGAGATAAATGTCTCACCTATCAAATCCTCCGGTTTTATCATTTTTCGCTTGGCCAGCGGATGCTCGAGTGGCACGGCGCACGTCATGGGTCGGCTGCCAATAGTCTCGAGTTTTATGGAGTTTCCAACCTCATACTGTGGAAAATGAATCAATCCTAAGTCGGCAGTGCCGCGTGCGACAGACTCCAGGATCAGGTCTTCACGCGAAATCTCAAGCCCAATTTCGACGTTTGGATATGACTTCATAAAGCTAGCCGCCGCGTCCGGTAAAACCTGGTTGGAAAAAACCGGCAACGTCGATATTCGCAGAAGCCC
>Ga0164313_10001934_pt1 | contig 18595 bp, 10 predicted proteins | sample GuaBasSedimGuay4_FD_113735 | JGI IMG/M metagenome (GOLD analysis project Ga0164313, IMG submission 113735) | Subseafloor sediment microbial communities from Guaymas Basin, Gulf of California, Mexico - Guay4, Core 4569-4, 0-3 cm | ecosystem: Environmental > Aquatic > Marine > Hydrothermal vents...
GGTTCCTTCACCAGGATAGACGAGACGGTTTTCTACGAGGGAGTTTTCTCGGGCGAATTGGAGGGATACGATGTACGGGATGTTACCGGTCGTGTCACCATCAATGATGAAGAGGTTCTGCTCGAGGACATGATCGGAATCATCAACGGCGCCAGTTTCCAGGGTGGCGGCAGCATAGATATCCGGAACCCGGATTCAGTCTATTTCGTTTTGGAGGGCGATGTCCGGGATGTGGATATCTCCAAGGGCCTGGTACCGGGCGAGGATGAAATGCCCATCACCGGTGGCTCCGGCAGGCTGCGGATCGAACATACCGACCAACCCATGTGGACCCGGGTGACCGGTGTTCTGAACGACGGATTCATCGAGATAATGCCCTTCGATACCTGTTACGTCGACGTAGTCGCCGAAGGAAGCGCGGTGACTTTCAACCGCATCGAGATCATGTATGCCAATCTTCACGGCATGCTCGAAGGGGCTACCGATACGGCGGGCGTGTTCGATGGTTATGTGAGTATCAACTCCGAAGACATCAGTACGTTGCCTCCGGATTGGAATTTCCCTCCCACAACCGGCCGTCTCAACGGCCAGGGCGCGGTGAAGGGTCCGCTGGACGCGCTGGCTTTCGCCGGCTGGGTCAATCTTTACCAGTTCGGCCTTGGCCCCCTGGGTGCCGGTTCCGGTGAAGTCGCCCTGATGGTGGACGACCTGCTGGGTGAGCAGACGATCACCGCGGGTATCGACGGGCGCGGCTTCTCCATTGGTGATGTCCCCTTCGGGGATTTCAGCCTGTGGGGAACGGCCGGCCCGACCAGCGCCCGGATCGATTCCTTCCGGACGGACCTTGGCGACACCAATATCTTCCTCAGCTTTCAGGCCGACTACCCGGATTCGATCAGCCGGATCCAGGTGGACCAGTTCCGGGTGGATCTGGAAAATACCCGTTGGACCATCGGGGAGGCCGTGAGTTTTACCGTGGGGAGCGGCCACTTCTCCCTGCCGGGAATGCGGTTGACCTCGGAACAGGGTGCCATGTCCGTCAGTGGTCTTTATGAAAAGGACGAGGTGGTGGCGGGGGTCCTGCAACTCGATAGTTTCGATCTCGCCCTGTTGAACCCCTTCGTCCAGACCCGGGAAGAGTTGGCCGGACGGATGACCGCGGACATCGTGGTGGGGGGCGAACCCGCATCACCCCAGGTCAATCTGACGGCCGATATCCTGGACGCCCCGTTCGCCCTGGCCGACATCCACTCCCTGCATGTGACCGCGGGTTACGACGGGGGCACCATAGATTTCGAGGAACTGGACCTGCGGTCGAATTTCGGACGGATAACCGGCGCCGGGAAGGTATCTGATCCGGGAGCGGGCATCGAGGATTTCTGGCCAGGGGCAGACCTGGATCTCGACCTGGAGATCACCGAAGGCAAGTGGGCCTTCCTCGATCAATTCGCCCTGCCGGCCCTGGACCGTCTGGAAGGCTTTTTCAACGGAAACCTGCGGGTGACCGGTAGTGTCAGGGAACCGCTGATCCGGGGTCGGATCCACAGCGCTCCTTTCCACGTCCACTGGCTCCACTTCGACGAATTGTCCAGCGAAGTCTGGGTCGACCACCAGTCATTTGTCCTGGGCGACATCAAGGGCCGCAAGAAGGACCTCGAGATGACCGGCCGGATCGAGATTCCCCTTGAATTTGATCTCATGAGCGAGCCGAACTCGCCCCTGGACGGGCCCTTCTTCATGCAGGTGGATATCCCTTGGGGCAGCAACCTGGAACCCTTGTCCCACGCCACCAACGCGTTCATCAGGTCCAGTGGTACCTTCGGTGCCCATGTCATCATCTCCGGTCCTCTGGAACATCCCCTCTACCAGGGGACGCTGGAGATAAGGGACGCCGGTTTTGTCCTGAGGAACCTCCAGGAGGTTTATCACGAGGTCTCGGGTGACGGCATCTTCCGGGGCGATGAGCTGAAGGTCTTCAATATCAAGGGCAAGGAGGGACTGCGGGGCACCTTCGAGGGAGAGGGTCAGGTCCTGTTCAACGGGCTGGAGATGGAGTCCTTCGATATCGATATGGAACTCGACCGTTTCCTCGTGGCTTCCATTCCCGACCTGGCGGTCATCGTCAGTGGGAAAAACGGACGATTGACCAGCGTTCCGGTTGGACCGGACAGCACCCTGGTGGCCAAGTTCAGTGGTGACCTGGAAGTCATCAAGGCCCGCTACGTGGGGAGTTTCAGCGAGGGCGGCGGCGGTAATGATCCCCTGGGTGCCACGGTTGCCCCCGATTGGCTCGCGGACCTCAGTCTTCACGCCCAGCCGCGGGTGGTCACCATCAACAATCGCGAACTGGAACTTTTCATGGGGGGCGACCTCGACCTGATTCGCAATGAAGAAGGGCTCTATCTACGCGGTTCCCTGGATGTCAATTCGGGACGCCTGATCGTCTTCAACAATAATTTCGAGGTTCAGCGGGGGCGTCTGGATTTCAGCAGCGAGCTGGGATTCGACCCGCGGATAGATCTCGACGCCGAGACGAAGTACCGTCTGCGCAGCCAGCATTCGAGCAACAGCATCATCGAGATCATCGGGGTCCATGTGACCGGACCCATGTCCTCGCCGGACATCCAGTTCACGTCCGAACGCGGGTATTCCCGTGAAGCCATACAGCGCATGTTGGTGGGCCTCGAACCCCACTCTTCGCCCGAGGGTGATTCCGCGCGTCTGGCCAATACCTCGATCGCCGCGGGCTTCAACATCGTCGAGCGGGAGATCGCCAGGGAACTGGATATCTTCGATACCTTCGAGATCGACCAGATCCAACGCCAGACCCAGACCGGGAGCGCGGGCCTTGATCCGCTGATCGGTGTCGGCAAGTACATCGGTTCGGACCTGTACCTCAAATACGCCCAGGGCATCCGGCAGGACGACCGCGATATTATCGTGGAGTATCAGATCAACCAGCATCTGCTGCTGCAGTCGGAGATCCGGCGCCGCATCGACGAGAACCAGGGTGAATCGACATACAACCTGGACCTCAAGTACCGTTTCGAATATTGACCCTTCCCTGATGGAGCAGCCTTGAACGACATCCTGGACCAGATGAATGATGCCCAGTGCGAGGCGGTGACCGCCCCGGACGGACCGGTGCTGGTGGTCGCCGGCGCGGGCAGCGGCAAGACCCGGGTGCTGACCACCCGCATAGCCTGGCTGATGGCCGAAAAAAACGTGTACCCCAGTGAGATCCTGGCCTTCACCTTCACCAACCGGGCGGCGAAGGAAATGAAGGGACGGGTGGCCGGCAACCTGGATGGCAGGGAGGCGCCTTTCTGGATCGGCACCTTCCATGCCACGGGGTTGAAGATCCTGCGAACCGACGGGGCCCACATCGGCATTCAGCCGGGTTTTTCCATCTTCGACACCGACGACAGCAAACGCCTTCTGAAAAAGGTGCTTGGCGACCTGAAAATCGACCCCAAACAGTTCGCGCCCAACGCCACCCGTTCGGTGATCAGCAAGTGGAAAAATGACGACCTCGATCCGGCAAAGGCAAAATCGCTGGCCCGGTCTTTCGTCGACGAGAAATACGCCGAGATCTACGAGGGATACCAGGCGGGCCTGGTCAAGTGCAACGCCCTGGACTTCGACGACCTCATTCTGCGCACGGTGCACCTGCTGGAACAGGTCGAGTCGGTCCGGTTGAAATACGCGCAGAAGTTCCGCCACGTGCTGGTGGACGAGTTCCAGGATACAAACCCCCTGCAGCTGGTGCTGGTCAAGCTGCTGACCTGCGTGCACGGCAACCTGTTCGTGGTGGGGGACGACGATCAGTCCATCTACTCCTGGCGCGGGGCCCGTATCGAGAACATGCTCAATTTCGACGAGTACTTTCCAGGCGCGTCCACCTTCCGGCTGGAGCAGAACTACCGCAGCACCGGGAACATCCTCAACACGGCCAACGAGGTCATCGCCAACAACAAACAGCGCAAGGGCAAGAACCTGTGGACCAGCGGGACGGACGGCGACCTGTTGTGCGAGGAGGAGTTCTTTGACGACGAGGACGAAGCGGCGCGACTGGTGGACATCATCCGGGCCGAAATTTCCGCGGGTATGACCAGGGGCGACGTGACTGTGCTGTACCGTACGAACGCGCAATCAAGGGTGCTGGAAGACGGCCTGCGGCGCGCCTCGATTCCCTACCAGATCGTCGGCAGCCTGCATTTCTACGACCGCAGGGAAGTGCGCGACCTGATGGCCTACCTGAAGCTGGTGGCCAATCCCGCGGACCTGATCGCCATCCAGCGTGTGATCAACGTGCCCAAGCGGAAGATTGGTGACACCACAGTGGGACGCCTGATCGATCTGGCTGCCCGGGATGAGTTGACCCTGGGTGAAGCCGCCGCCAGGGACGGCCTGCTGGAACAGGCACTGGCTCCGGCGGCCTGCAAACGGGTGCGGGCCTTTTTCGACATGGCTGTGCGATGGAGAATACTCGCTTCGGGTGGTGAACCCGTTCACGAGATCCTGACGCGGATCATGAAGGACATCGGATTTCAGGGCCATATTGAAATGGACGATCCGGAAACGGCCGGGGCCCGCAGTGAAAACGTGGCTGAACTGATCAATGCAGCGGCCGGATTCAACGAGTCGTCGGGAGGGGGTACTCTGGATCAATTCCTCGAGACGGTGGCCCTGGTATCGGATCCCGACACCATCCGGGACGGGGAGGGGGTCGTGCGCCTGATGACCATTCACACCGCAAAGGGACTGGAATTTCCCGTGGTGGTGATAACGGGGTGTGAAGACGATATCCTGCCCCACATCAACAGCGCCGAGGACGAAGCCGGGCTGGAAGAGGAACGCCGTCTGTTCTACGTGGCGCTCACTCGCGCCGAGAAAAAGGTCTACCTGCTGCACGCCGCCCGCCGCCGCCGTTTTGGCGTCTGGCAGGAAAGTCTGCCCTCGCGGTTTTTGGCCGAGATCCCCGATGGTCTTATCGAACGAAGGCATCTGGACAGCCGAAGCACTTTCCAGGATCCGGTCGCGCGGACCCTGTTTGGTTCCCCCGGTGGCTCGGTCGAGCGGAGCGATAGTTCAGGAGGTTCCAGGAAAAGCTCGGCGCCAAGGTCTGTCCGCCCTGAGGAATGGGGAAGGCGATCGGGTTCCAGGCAGGCGGGTACCAGCCCGGCGGCTTCAGCTGGCGGAGGCTGGGACGACGATGTCGTTCAGACCGTCCCCTTCTATGAGGGGCAGACCGTGTCCCACGGTATTTTCGGGTCCGGGGTGGTATCCAGGGTGGAGGGCATGGGTGACGACATGATGGTTACGGTCGATTTCCACCAGGCCGGCCGCAAACACATCAATCCCCGCTTCGCGCCCCTGGTACCCGTGGACTGAGGCTGCAGGGTCAGTGGAGAAGAGTGAGTTTCCTGACGGAACGGGACCCGCCGGCGTCGAATTCCACCCAGTAGACTCCGGCGGGTAATCGGTTGGTACCCGCCGTCCAGATCCAGACGTGCGGTTCGGCATCGGGATCGTTTTCCGGGCCGGTGGACGACAAGCTCCCCAGATAATCTTCCCCCATGAGTCTTCCGCGCGCATCGTACGATTTTACAGCAACTTCCCGGCCTGACGTCAGGTAGATCCTGAACTCGGCGCCACTCGGCGGTACGGGATTCGGCCAGGGGCCGATCACCGTCAGGACAGGTGGTGGGGTGTCCACGGTTTTCATCAGGACCATGCCCTCGGGATCCACGACCACCGAGTCCACCGGGCAATCCGTACTCCAGATGAATGTTTCGGACCTGGCGGTCAGGACAGCCATTTCGTTCCGGATTCCACAGGCGGTGTGGATCTCAACGGGTACCGCCACCTCGAAAAGGGGATCCTGATGCTGCGAAAAACGAATCTGAACCCGGTCAGAACCCGACTCGGCAAAAACCGGGGATACTACATTGCTGACGACCGGAACCGCGGAGGTCTCCAGCCAGGGACCGAAAAATCCTTTGAGGTCGCGTCCGGCCGCTGATTCCGCAAAGCCGATCATGTCCTCCAGGGTCACGCTGCCAAGGGCCAGTCGGGGGGCGGTGGCGTAATCCGCCAGGAAGCTGAAAAAAGCGTCGTCCCCGATCAGCATTCTCAACATGTGCAGGACCCAGGCGCCCTTGTCGTAGATCAGGGTGTTGGGCAGGATGGGGTCCGGGTCGATGAGCACCCCGTCATTCACGAACAGATCCGGGTGCCGCAGCGGCCCGATCGCCATCATGAAATCCCGGTAATCCCCGGCCCCGGTATCGTGTTCTATCCACAGGGCCTCGCAATAGCGGGCGAAGCCCTCGTTGAGCCAGATGTCCGCCCAGACTTCCGGTGTCAGGCTGTCGCCGAACCACTGGTGGGCCAGTTCGTGGATCACCACCAATTCGAACCGGCGGTCACCCGTGAAAACCACCGGGCTCAGGCTGGTCGCCGTCTGGTGTTCCATCGAGCCTATCCATTTGAATTCGACCTGGGCGTACTTCTCGCCGGTGAAGGGATAGGGTCCCGCGAGCGTGGTCATGAAATCCATCATGTCGCAGGTGCGGGCCAGATCGAATTCGGCAGCGGACCTGTCCTGGGGGAATACGTGGAAATCCAGATGCACCGGGTCACCGAATGCAACGGAGCATTCCTCGCTCCAGGAAACGTAGTTGGAGGCTGCCACGGAAATCAGGTAGGTGGCGATGGGATAAGCCTCGCGCCAGGCGAACCGGCGCAGCCCGGGGCCGGGAGCATCCTCGAAAACCAGGTCGCCGTTGGAAATGACCTGCAGCGGTTCGGGCACCGTGGCCGTCATGCTGACCATGGCCTTGTCCGAGGGGTGGTCCTTGCAGGGAAACCACGAATGCGCGGACCAGGGCTGGCTCTGGTTGGCGATGATGGGCACATCGTCGTCGGGGTCCTGGGGTGTGCCGCTGTCATGGACGCGAAACATCAGGCCGGTAAAAAAAGCGCCGTGCCGGGGCGGGCGTCCGTGCCAGCTTACGGTCACGGTTTCGGCCGCAGCGCTCGCCAACGGAAAATCGAAAGTAACGACCAGGCTGTCGCCCTCGTGGGTGAAGGCGGCGCCCTGCCCCCGGAAGGTGACACTGTCACAGGTAAGATCGTTCACCAGGTCGAGACTAACCCGGGTCAATCCTTCGGACAGGGCAGTCATCCCGATGTCAATCCTGCCGGTCAGGGACCAGTCGTCAGGAAACAGCTGGATATCCAGGTCGTAGCTCTGAACATCATATCCGCGGTTCCCGGTGGGCGGGGGAGGGAACTCCTCGTCCGGGGAACCTGCGAGCGCCACTGGCAAACGACATTTGGCGGGACTGGGTTCGAGGGAGGTACGGGCGAACGCGCCTTCGGCGGAACCGGCAGGCACGGCCAACACCAGGAACAGGCAGACAAAAAATCGGCACGGCATCATTCCCGGTCACGGCCGCATTTCCAGCAGGCGTCGTAGCTGCCGTCGATTTCCTCGGAACAACCGGCACACACCCAGGTCCCGGTAGTGGTGGCAACGGTGCTGGTGGCCAGGATATCCCGGGCCTTGTCCAACTCTCCATCCGGTACATACAGTTTGATGCCGGCCTGCAGATTAAAATGAGGATGCATGTCCCCGCAGTTGTCCGTTTCCAGGACCACGGTCACCCCCAGGGTTTCGAGACGGCCCTTGGCGATCTCGGCTTCGATTTCGCTGGTGAAGGTTTCCAGACGGGTCATTCCGTCGCGCATGGCAGCATCCTCCCGGTGTTCGTGTGTTCCCATACAGAATAAGAATACCACGGCGGAACGGGAGAACAAAGTGCCGGTGGAAACTTGAAAGCCGTACCGGCCTTGCGGTGAGAACGATTCAGGGCGACAATGGGTCCGTATTGTTTTGTGACATCCTTCCTGCCACGCGGGATTTTTTCCCTTTCCGGAGGTACTCCCTTGAGCCGACGCGATCCCCATTCCTTCAGCGACCTGGACCAGGGCCGGGTCACCAGCATGGATCTCGATCTGAACGTGAATTTCGCCACCAGCCGCATCGAAGGTAAGGCCACACTCAAGCTGGCCGACCCGGCGGCAGGGCCCCTGGACCTGGATACCCGGGATCTGGAGATCAAAAACGTGGCCGACGCCGCGGGCAGCGACCTGAAGTGGGAACTTACGGAAAATGACGACGTCCTGGGCACATGCCTCAGGATTCAGATGCCGGATGGCACCTCCTCGCTGACCATCGACTATGTTACCAGTCCCGAGGCCAGCGCCTTGCAGTGGCTGGAGCCCGCGCAGACCGACGGCGGCAAACATCCCTACCTGTTCAGCCAGTGCCAGGCGATCCATGCCCGCAGCGTCATCCCCTGCCAGGATTCGCCTCTGGCGAGGTTCACCTTCACCGCCCGGATGACGGTGCCCAAAGACCTGACCGTGGTCATGGCCGCGGCGCCCGGGCAGGCTGGAGAGGGATCAGAGCCGGGCACCCGCAGCTTCAGCTTCGAGATGCCCCAGTCCATCCCGCCCTACCTGTTCGCCTTTGCGGTGGGGAACATCGTTTCCGAGGATCTGGGACCCCGCTCCCGCGTGTACACCGAGCCGGAAACCCTGGAAAAATCCGCCTGGGAATTTGCCGACGTCGACAAGATGCTGCTGGCTGCCGAGGATGTTTTCGGCCCCTACCTGTGGGATCGTTTCGACTTCCTGGTCATGCCCGGTTCCTTCCCCTACGGCGGGATGGAAAACCCGCGCCTGACCTTCCTGACCCCGACCCTGCTGGCCGGCGACCGGTCCCTGGTCAACGTGCTGGCCCATGAGCTGGCCCACAGCTGGACCGGCAACCTGGTAACCAACGCGACCATGGACGACTTCTGGCTCAACGAGGGTTTTACGGTCTGGGCCGAAAGAAGGATCCTGGAAAATCTCGATGGCAAAGAGGCCAAGGCGTTGGCGGCAGCCATCGGTCGCAACGGTTTGATGGAGGCCATGGAATCGTTCGGTATGGACTCGCCATTCACCCAGCTCGAGACCGACAGCAAGGGTTCGGATCCCGACGAGTTCTACTCGCTGGTGCCCTACGAAAAGGGATACCTGTTCGTGGCACTGCTGGAGCAGGTGGCCGGGCGCGAAGAGTTCGACGCCTTCATCAAGAAATATATCAAGCACTTCAGCTTCACCTCGATCACGACCGCGCAGTTCGAGGAGTTCCTGAACGCCGAGCTGCCTGGGATCGCCGATAAGGTCCGTGCCGCCGAGTGGATCCATCAGGCCGGCCTGCCGGACAACGCGCCGGTGTTTGCCTCGGAGCGTCTGGAAATGCTCGAGGGATTGGCCAAGGGCTGGTCCGACGGCACCAGGCCCGATGTCGATCAGGCCAAAAACTGGTCCCCGGAGGACTGGCAGATCTTCCTGCAGGCCCTGCCTCGCACCCTGCCCGAGGCGGACTGCGTCTGGCTCGACGACAACTTCGGCCTGACCGGACAGGGCAACAGTGAGATCCTCTGCAACTGGTTGCTGATCGCCACGGCCAGTGGATATGAGCCGGTTTTAGACCGCGTGCGGTCCTTCCTGGGCGACGTGGGCCGGATGAAGTACCTGAAGCCCCTTTACACCGCCCTGTACGAGGGGGATAAAACGAAGGAAATGGCCCGCGAGATTTTCGCAGCCAACGCTGGTGGGTACCATCCCATCGCCAGGGGTGGGATCGAACGGATCATGGCCGGTTAGGTTCATTTTTCGGGGGTCGGTCAATCCGGCCCCCGTATTTCTTTTTTTGTTGTTTATGCGACTGAACAGGCCTTGGATGACAGGCCGTTAACAATTTCTTGCGATGTCCAAACATCCTGCCATACATCGCAGACCACCAACGACGGTACGATGATCGGCGGCCGCGCCACCGAGGGATGGTGCGGTGCGGAAGAAACGAGCTGGGGTTCGTTGAAGGCGTTGTACAAATAATTCAGGGATGATCATTCCCTGGAGGGAATGAGGTCCGGCAGGGCTTCACCTCGATTGACTTGGGTAACTCCTCGGGTAATAATAAAAACCAATTTATGAACGGGAGCAGTCTGCCCAATAATCCCTGGAGAAACGGTGAATAGAGCCTCGTTACTACTGGTGGTCCTGCTGGCTGCCTGTCCTGTGCTCGCTGACGAAGCGCCCGCAGTTGACGATGACAGGCCCATCATCGGTGTGGCCCTGGGTGGCGGTGGCGCCCGGGGGATGGCTCATATCGGCGTGCTCCAGCGGCTGGACGAACTGCGTATTCCGGTGGACCGGGTGTCCGGCACGAGTATTGGCGCCGTGGTGGGGGTTTTATTCGCGCTCGGTTTCACTCCGGAGGAAATCGAAGCCAAAATGCTGGCTGTCGATTGGCGCAGCCTGATGACCGACCGACCTGACCGCCGCAGGATGTCCTTTCGCCGCAAGACGGATTACATGGAGAATATCTGGCCCGTTGAAATAGGGGTCACCGGCGAGGGTCTTGTCTTTCAGCGCGGCATGATCATGGGCCAGAAATTCAATTTCATATTCCAGGACCCCGGAATCTACACCGCCGGCTATGACAGCTTCGATTCGCTTCCCATCCCGTTCCGCCCCGTGGCCACCAATCTGGAAACAGGGGAGGAGGTGGTCCTGGACCGGGGAAACCTGTTGCAGGCGGTACGGGCCAGCATGGCGGCGCCGGGAGCCTTCCCTCCGGTGCTCATCGGTGACCAACTCCTGGTGGACGGATATCTCCGGACCATGGTCCCGGTGGATGCCGCACGTGATATGGGGGCCGACAAGGTCATCGCCGTGCACGTTGGTTGGGCCCCGGGGGATACTCCGGACGGTTCCCGGTGGGGTCTGCCGGAAATTCTCATGCAGGCCAACCTGATCCTGACCTATTCCAATGTTTTGCCCCAGCTCGATGTTGCCGATGTGGGGGTGCTGGTAAGCCTTCCGGATGTTCCCCTTTTCGACCTCACCCGGACGAAGGAGGTCATCGCGGCAGGCCGCGCCGCGGTGGATGATTACCTGGAGGAGCTTCTTCCACTGGCCCTGTCCGAGGTGGAATACGCGCGGTGGAGGGAAGGTATCGGTCACTGGAGCACGGCCTCCCCTGTCATCGACCGGGTCAGGATTGAAAACCGGACCATGGTCAGTGACCGGACAATCGCCGGACGGATTTCCCAGACCGAGGGTGACACCCTGGACCTCGATCGTCTGAAGCTGGACCTGGGCCGGATTTATCAACTGGGGGTCTTCGAATCGGTTGATTTCAGCCTCGAAGGGTCTGATCCGGCCAAAGACCTCGTCATCCAGCCCACGGGAAAACCCTATCTGCCCTGGATAATGCGGTTCGGGGCCTCCTACCGAATAAATCAAAAGGACCGGGGAGAGTTACAGTTCCTGACGCATCTGGTCCGCTACGAGATCAACAGCCTGGGCGGAGAACTGCGCACCGATCTGGCCCTCGGGTCGATAATGGGAGTGTCCGGGGAATTCTACCAGCCCCTCGAATATTCCAGGACACTGTTTGTCGCGCCGGCGCTTTTTTACCAATCCTACAACACTTCGGTATTCGAGGGATCCTACCTGCTGGGCGAGTATCGGACCAATGATTGGGGGGGACATTTCGATCTGGGAGTGAATCTGGGGCGGGTTGCCGAATTTCGGGCGGGCTACTGGCTCGGCCGGACGGAAACGAATGTTAATTCGGGGGACCTGGATTTCCCCCTGCAGCAAGAGGACGTCGGTGCCCTGAAGTTCGGAATCGGGTTCGACCTCCTGGACCGCCACTCCATCCCGAAAAATGGGGTTGCCGGCAGTGTCCAGGCCTGGTTGGCACGGCCCGGTCTGGGGGATGATCTGGATTTCGGACGGTATTGGGGACATCTGGTCGGAGCAACGACCCGGGGGGAATGGACACTTCAGTACCGCGTCCAGGCCGGCAGCAGTGAAGGGGATCTGCCTTTCTATCGGCAGTTCAAGATGGGTGGCCTGCGCGATCTCACCGGCATCGCCAACGATTCCCTGCGCGGCCGGGCATTCGGCATGGCCGGGGCCGGTTTGTTGTACCATTTATCCGGAATGAAACTGCCGTTTGCCACCCAGTGGTACCTTGGAGGCTGGGTGGACACCGGAAACACCTGGGAATATCCCGAATACGCGCGCCTGGATGATTTGAAACTGGGCGGTGCGCTGACCCTTCTCATGGATACGGCTTTCGGGCCCATTGAAACCGGTTACGGCCGCAGTGACAACGGGCATGGAACATTCTATCTGCAGGCGGGCATCCATTTCGCCATGCCGTTAAACCGGTGATCCCCAGGAACGGTCAAAGGTCCGCCAGCTCAATCTGACATCCAGCAGCGGCCGATCGGTAGCAGGCCTCGACTATCCGCATGGTTGCCAGCCCGTCCTGCACTGTCACCGGTGGTGGCGATCCATCCCGGACCGCGTCCAACCAATCCTTCAGCACCAGGGGCAGGGTCGGCGCAGTGGCGGAGATGTCGAATTTTTCCTCGTCGCGTCCGTGGCGAAGGATGATCCCGCCGTCCAGGTAATCCGCCATGATCTGCCCTTCTTCTCCCACCGCCTCCAGCCAGCAGGCCCGGCTGCGGGTATACTTGCTGACCTCAAGGCTGACATGGCAACCGTCCGACAATGATGCCCGCGCGAGGAAAAAATCTTCGACCACCGGGTTCAGTACCTGCTCCTGTCGCGAATCCACAGTCACGAATTCGTGCCCGCTGAGGAACCTGGTCAGATCGAAGATATGTACTCCGGTCAACAGGACACTTCCCCCGACCGTTTCTTCGGGATTCCGCTGCCACTCCAGAGTCGTGGGGGCCAGACGCTGGGCGAGGCGGATGTGGTGGACACGGCCAATGGATGGCCACAATTGACGGACCTTCAGGATCACGGGATTCCAGCGCAGGGCCTGGGCGAGCATGAGGGGGTGAGGCGCTTCGGTATCCAACTCCGCCAAACGCTCGGCCTCGGTGAGCAATCCGGTCATGGGTTTTTCCAGTAGAAGCGGCTTGTCCGACGCCAGTACTGCCCGAGCTAACACGAAGTGTGATGACGGCGGCGTGCAGACGACCACACCGTCAACCTCCGGGTCCCCGATAAGGCTTTCAGGTTCCGCGTGGTAACGTACCCCGTAGCGGGCGGCCAATTCCAGGCCTGCCTCCCGGTTGCGCCGGCAAAGCGCCGTCACTGTCATCCCGGGCACATCCTGCAACGCATGGCGCACATATCGCTCTCCGTGTGTGCCGGCGCCGAGGACTCCGATTCGAAAACTCATTTCTGGTCCGTTTCTGGCAAAAGAGTTTCGCCGGTTCGTGCTTCAGGAAAACGCCTGCCGAACCCGGCCGAAGACATCCTCCTGGAACGGATTCTAGCATGAAAAATCACTCCATGACAAAACCTCCGGTGATCCTGGTCATGACTTTCCTCTTTCTGATGGCGGCCGGTGCAGCGGTCGCCCAGCTCGATGACATCATCCATATCAACGAGGTGCTGGCCGACCCTGCCAGCGACTGGGATGGCGACGGCCTGGTCGACTTCAAGAACGACGAGTGGGTCGAAATCATGAACAACTGGACCGAGCCGATCAACCTGTCGAACTATTACCTGCGGGACGACCTGGGCGACGAACCCCATCTCAGGCTTTTCGGTGTTCTGGACCCGGGTGAAACCGTGGTTTTCTACGGGTCGGATGCGGTGGCCTGGCAGACGGAAATGGGGATAACCACCTCAGGGTTGAGTCTCAACAACGGGGGGGATGTGGTTCGGTTGGAGAGGAGCTATGAAGGCCCCGATGGCCCGGCGATGGAGTTGATGTTCGTCGTTGCCTACGGCGACCACGAAGCCGAGGACGATCGTTCCTGCGGATTCAACTCCACCCTCAGCGACTGGATCCTGTTCGACAACCTGAACCCCTATGGGGGAGACCTGGAACCGGTCGGAACCGGTTGTTTGCCTTCGCCCGCCTCTCCCAACCTGTGCGATGACCAGGTGGCGGTCGAAGGCCGTTCCTTCGGCCGTGTGAAGGCGATTTTCCGGTAATCAATCCGCGTTGATCCCCCGCCGGGCCGTCCCCGTGGCCCGGCGCCAGGACGTGCCGGGAAAGGAGTCCCGGTTCGTCCTGATTTTATGCTTTCCCTTCAGGTGCCATCCCCGGGAACTTCCTTCCGTTTCAGGCCAAACCGGTTGATTTTTCTTTAATTATTGACCTTGTTCCTGTAGTCTAACCGTTGCCTTGCAAACCTGTTTCGAGTCCCCGACCGAGGGATTCCCAGGGTTCTTCAGGAGAAATCCTCAGGAGGGAAAATGCTCCTCAATGAAAACCAGAAAATGATCCGGCAGATGGCCAGGGATTTTGCCGGTTCCCGGCTCGCGCCGATTGCCCAGGAAATAGACCGGACCGCAAAATTTCCCGAAGCCACCGTCAAGGAGATGGGGGAGTTGGGCTTTCTCGGGCTCGCGGTCCCCGAAGAGTTCGGCGGTGTGGGCGCGGACATGACGAGTTACGCCCTGGTGGTCGAGGAGGTATCCCGGGTCTGCGGCAGCCACGGTCTTACCGTTGCCGCCCACAACAGCCTCGGATGCTGGCCCATCGCGGCACTCGGAACCGAAGAGCAGAAAAAGAAGTTTCTTCCGGTTGCCGCCACCGGAGCGTCCCTTCTCTCCTTCGGTCTGACCGAAGCCGGTGCCGGCAGTGATGCCGGCGGCACCCGTACCATGGCCGTCCGGGACGGGGACGACTGGATCCTCAACGGGACCAAGATGTGGATCACCAACGCCCACTTTGCCGGCGCCCTGATCATCACGGCCAAGACCGATCCGGAGGCGAAGGGCAGCCACGGCATCAGCGCCTTCATCGTTCCCACCGACACGCCGGGTTTCACCGTGGAGAAAAAGGAAGACAAGCTGGGTATGCGCGCTTCCGATACCGCGCCCCTGACCCTTGAAGACGTGCGGGTTCCCGGTGAATATCTGCTGGGCAAGGAGGGCGAAGGTTTCAAGTATTTCATGATGACCCTGGATGGAGGGCGGATCTCGATTGCCGCGGTGGCCCTGGGGCTTGCCGTGGGAGCCTACGATGTTGCTCTCGCCTATTCCAAGGAACGCGAACAGTTCGGCCGGCCCATTTCCAAGTTCCAGGCGATCGAATTCATGCTGGCTGACATGGCCACCCAGATTCAGGCTTCGCGCCTGCTTACCTATGAAGCCTGTAGGCTGAAAGACGTCGGAGAGGATTTCGCGCACATGGCCGCCATGGCCAAACTGCACGCCAGTGAAACTGCCATGTTCGTTACCGACAAGGCCATCCAGATCCTGGGTGGATATGGATACACGACCGAATACCCCGTGGAACGCATGTACCGCGACGCCAAGCTCTGTACTATCGGCGAGGGAACAAGCGAGATTCAGCGTATTGTCATCGGCCGGCGAGAACTGGCGGACTGAAAAGGAGATTGAAAATGAGCAACCGATCCGTGATTTGTGCCGCTGTCCGAACGCCCATCGGCAGTTTCCAGGGTGGGCTGGCTTCAGTGCGCGCCCCCCAACTGGGCGCCCTGTGCGTGAAGGCCGTCCTCGAAAGGGCGGACCTCGATCCCGCCAAGGTGGACGAGGTAATCATGGGCAACGTCTGTCAGGCCGGACTTCAGCAGAATCCCGCCCGGCAGGCATCCATCTTCGGCGGCGTTCCGGCCAATGTCAGCGCCATGACCATCAACAAGGTCTGCGGGTCGGGCCTGAAGGCCGTGGCCCTGGCCGACCAGGCCATTCGCGCCGGCGACAAGCATTGCATCATCGCCGGGGGCTTCGAAAACATGAGCCAGATTCCCTACGCCCTTCTCAAGGCCCGCAGTGGCCTGCGACTGGGCGACGGCAAGGTTACCGACCTGCTGGTCCATGATGGGTTGTGGGACATCTACAACAACTATCACATGGGCATGACCGCGGAGTGGGTGGTCGACACCTTCGAAATCAGCCGCGAGGACCAGGACTCCTATGCCGCCCGCAGTCACCAACTGGCCTCCGCGGCCTGGGACGCGGGCAAATTCGACAAGGAAGTCGTACCGGTGGAGGTGCCCCAGCGCAGGGGTGATCCAGTGGTCGTTTCCCGTGATGAAGGCCCCCGTGCCGACGCGTCACTCGAAAAAATGGCCAAGCTGCGCCCGGCTTTCAAGCGTGACGGCGGTACTGTCACCGCGGGCAACGCCTCTTCGATCAACGACGGCGCCGCGGCCCTCCTGATCTGCAGCGAGGAGTTTGCCAAGAACAACGGCCTGACGATTCGCGCCTATATCGAGGGTGCCAGCACCGGCGCGGTCGAACCCAACGAGGTGATGATGGCACCGGTGACCAGCGTGAAGAACCTGCTGGCCAAAACCGGGAAGACCATCGGCGACTACGGTCTGTTCGAACTGAACGAGGCCTTCGCCGCCCAGAGCGTGGCCGTGGTTCGTGAACTCGGCCTGGACCAGGACAAGGTGAACGTCAACGGGGGCGGAGTCAGCCTGGGACATCCCATCGGTTGTTCGGGAGCCCGCATCCTTGTGACGCTGCTGCACGCCATGGAGGACAGGGGAGTCAAAGACGGCATCGCGAGTTTGTGCCTGGGCGGCGGCGACGCCGTGAGCATGGCCATTTCCATTCCATAGACGGGTCGAACCACAAGGGGAAAGGATCGCATCATGAAAGTTTCGGTGATTGGCGGAGGAACGATGGGCAACGGTATCGCCCAGGTTTTTGCCCAGTTCGGCAACGACGTGAACCTGATCGACGTGAAGCAGGATTACCTGGACCGGGCCATGGGCGTGATCGAGAAGAACCTTGGCCGCATGGTCAAGAAGGAGAAGATCTCCCAGGACGACGCGACCGCTACCCTGGGACGCCTGAACGGGGCCACTGACCTGAAGGCAGCCAGTGACAGCGACCTGGTCGTCGAAGCGGTGTTCGAGAACTTCGAGGTGAAGAAGGAGATCTTCACCACCCTGGATGGCATCTGCGGCCCGAACACCATCCTGGCCAGCAACACCAGCAGCATCAGCCTGACCAAAATTGCCGGTGTGACCAACCGTGCGGACAAGGTCATCGGCATGCATTTCATGAACCCGGTGCCGATCATGAAACTGGTCGAGATCATCTGCGGCCAGGCCACCAGCGACGAAACGCTGGCCACCGTCACCAAGGTCGCCGAGGACCTTGGCAAGGTGCCCGTCACGGTGCAGGACTACCCGGGATTCATCGCCAACCGGTTGCTGATGCCGATGATCAACGAGGCCGCCTACTGCCTGATGGAGGGCGTGGCGGACAAGGAGGCCATCGACACGGTGATGAAGCTGGGCATGGCCCATCCCATGGGGCCTCTGGCCCTGGCCGACTTCATCGGTCTCGACATCTGCCTGGATATCATGGAAGTCTTGTATGACGGTTTCGGTGACAGTAAGTACCGTCCCTGCCCGTTGTTACGGAGGATGGCTGATGCGGGTTATCTGGGCCGCAAGAGCGGCCGTGGCTTCTACGAATACGACTGACCTGAACCGGATCCAAGGAGTGCGACGTGCAGTTTGAATTCAACGAACAGCAGCGGATGATCCGTGACATGGCCCGTGATTTTGCCGCCCGCGAAATTGCTCCCATCGCCGCGGAGTGTGATGAACAGGAAAAGTTCCCCGCCGAAGTGGTCAAAAAGATGGGGGAACTGGGCTTCATGGGCATGAACGTGCCCGAGCAGTACGGCGGAGCCGGCCTGGATTCCCTGTGTTACATCCTGGCCATGGAGGAGATCAGCAAGGCCTGCGCCTCCTGCGGTGTGATCATGTCGGTGAACAACAGCCTGGTCTGCTGGCCGTTGGAGACGTACGGCACCGATGAGCAGAAGACCGAATGGCTGACACCCCTGGCCAAGGGCGAGAAGTTGGGGGCCTATTGTCTGAGCGAACCCGGCGCCGGCACCGATGCCGCCGCCCAGAGCACGACCGCCAAAAAGGATGGTGACGGTTGGATCATCAACGGGATGAAGAACTTCATCACCAACGGAGCCAGCGCCGACACCCTGATCGTGTTCGCCCAGGCCGACCCTGAACTGAAATACAAGGGGATCAAGGCCTTCCTCGTGGATAAGGAGGCCGAGGGTTTCAGCGTGATCCGCAAGGAGGAGAAGATGGGCATCCGGGCCTCGGATACCGCCCAACTGGCCTTCGACAACGTCCGTGTGTCCGACAGCCAGGTTCTCGGTGAAGAAGGCACCGGGTTCAGGGTGGCGATGAGCACGCTTGACGGAGGCCGCATCGGTATCGCCGCGCAGGCATTGGGAATCAGTGGCGCCGCGTATGAAGCCGCCCTTGCCTATTCCAAGGAACGCGAGCAGTTCGGCCGGCCCATCTGCAAGTTCCAGGCGATCCAATGGAAGATCGCGGATATGGCCACCCGCCTGCACGCGGCCCGTCTGCTGACCTACCGGGCAGCCTGGGCCAAGGACCAGGGCGGGCGGTACAGTGAGGAATCGGCCATGGCCAAGCTGTTCGCCAGCGAGGCCAGCCACTACATCACCAACGAGGCGGTCCAGATTTTCGGCGGCAACGGGTAC
>Ga0164313_10001935_pt1 | contig 18579 bp, 15 predicted proteins | sample GuaBasSedimGuay4_FD_113735 | JGI IMG/M metagenome (GOLD analysis project Ga0164313, IMG submission 113735) | Subseafloor sediment microbial communities from Guaymas Basin, Gulf of California, Mexico - Guay4, Core 4569-4, 0-3 cm | ecosystem: Environmental > Aquatic > Marine > Hydrothermal vents...
ATGGGCAATGTTGAACTGGTGATCGGCCGAACAGGTGATGCGCAGTCCAGGAATAATCTGGAAAACGCCTCCGATAGCGCAAGACGTGCCGCGTCGCTCTGCACGCAGCTGATGGCTTTTTCCGGAGGAGGTGATTTTGTCTCGAAGCAGCTTGACCTTTCCGCAGAGGTCGAGTTTATTCTCAAATCCCTTTCGTTCGACCCGGAAGTGCATTTCAGATTCAGGACCGTTCTTGCAGAAGGGCTGCCGCCGATCAACATATCACCTTCCCAGCTGCGTCTTGCACTGAAAAACCTGCTGGGCGTTCTTGAAGAGAAGGTCAGCGAAGGAGAGAATGTTGACATCGTAACCGGCAGAATATCTGTTGATTCGGACTACCTTGCGGAAGCTGTGCACAATAAAGATGCCTTGAAGGGTGATTTCCTTTTCATGGAGGTAAGCGCTTTCTCAGGAGGGATATCAGAAGATGAAGTCTGCCGGATGTTCGATCCTTTCACTAGTGGAGATACGTTGAAGACAGACCTGAGAATGCCTGCTGTTCATGGTATTCTGAAATCGCTTGGCGGTTTCATGACCTTTGGACTGAAGGGTAACTCGACAGGGATGATAAGGCTGCACTTTCCCTGTACAAAGGAGAGTTCATCCGAAGACAAATCTATGAACCCGGAAACCCGGAAAGCGAATGCAGGAAGCTGCATTTTGTTAGTTGATGATGAAGAATCCGTTAGAGAAACAGTGGAATCCATGCTCAGTACACTGGGTCACGATGTACTTATCTGTTCAGGAGGAGTGAGTGCTCTTAAGCTGCTGCAGGGAAAAGCTGATGATATTGCCTGTGTTCTTCTTGACATAACAATGCCGGAAATGAATGGACATGAGGTGTTAAGGGCCATATCAAATCTCTATCCGAACCTTGATGTAGTGCTTTCAAGCGGTTTTTCTGTAAAGATGGTAGAAGAATCCAGTAATAATCCATGTTTCCGGGGTTTTCTTAAGAAACCGTATACCATGGATGAATTACAGACCATGCTTGAAAAAGTACTGTGCTGATGAATGGAAGGGGTAGTTGAAGTTGAAAGTATTACTTTTTGTCCTGGCGGTCTGTTCTTTTGCTGGAGCTGAAGGTCCAGTGTATCCGGAAGCCCGAATGTCTGATCAGGTTGATGACTACTTCGGAACACTCGTTCCGGATCCCTACAGGTGGCTCGAGGATGTGAGTTCCGTTGAAACACTGGCGTGGATAGCTGCCCAGAACGAGTTATGGAACAGCTTCATCGAGATTATTCCTCGGAGGAACTGGATAAGGGAGAGGCTTGAGGAGCTTTACGATTACCAGCGATACTCAATGCCCTACAGGAGAGGTGAGCGCTACTTCATACACCTCAACGACGGTTTGCAGGATCACTACGTTTTCTGCTCCCGCTCGAGCCTTGATGGGGAATTGACTGTGCTTATCAACCCGAACGAGTTCCCCGAAGACGAAAGGCTATCTCTTGCAGGAACCAGTGTGACCGACGATGGAGAGCTGCTCGCCTGGGCAACCTGCGAGAGCGGGTCGGACTGGTCCACCTGGTACGTAATGGATATAGAGACACGGGCTGCCCTTAGCGATACTATCCGCTGGACAAAAGGCGGTGTCAGCTGGAAAGCCGACAACTCAGGTTTTTATTATACGAGGTATGATGAACCCGAGGAGGGGCAGGAATATCTTGAACGTAACGAGAACCAGAGGATTTTTTTCCACAGACTTGGGACTTTGCAGGAGCAGGACAGTTTAGTTTACGAGCGGCCGGATAAACCCGAGTGGATGATTGGAGCCTATGAGACGGAAGATGGGCGATACCTGATCATTTACATCTATGACACGAACCTGGTACGGAAAAACGGGATATTTTACATTGATCTTCTATCGGAGGACAGCCAGGTGGTGGAGCTTCTGGGGGATTTCGATGCGGGATATTCATTGATCGGTAACGTTAGTGAGGAGTTCTACTTCCGTACGGATCTTGATGCTCCGCATGACAGGATCATCTGTATCGACATCACCGAGCCTTCCAGAGAGGAATGGAGAGAGGTCGTGCAGGAGTCAGAGGAGATACTGGAGAGAGTTTCTATCCTGAATAACAGCGAGTCGTTAATTCTCCAGTATTCCTGGGATGCCTACAGCCGAGTCTATCTGTACAACATTCAGGGAGAGTTGCAGAAGGAGCTTGAGTTTCCCAGCCAGGGAACAATCTGGGGTTTCGGGGGTCTTCAGTCCGACACTGAAACTTTTTACCTGTTCAGTTCCCTCCTTCATCCGGGAGAGGTATACAGTTACGATTTCGAATCGGGCGAGAGCACTTTCCTCTGGGCACCGGAGATAAACGCGGATCTTTCCGTATACGAGGAAAAACAGGTATTCTTTGAGAGTCACGATGGAACGATGATCCCGATGTTTCTGGTCTACTCCAGGGACATCGAGCTGGACGGCTCAAATCCTACGCTGCTGACCGGCTACGGAGGGTTCGGGGCGTCTATGAATCCCTGGTTCAGCACCTCAAGGCTTGTCTGGCTGGAAATGGGCGGGATATATGCTATTCCCTGCATTCGAGGGGGCGGAGAGTACGGTGAGGAGTGGCACCTGGCAGGGATCAAAGAGAATCGCCCGGTTGTGTTCGGCGATTTCATCTGTGCGGCGGAGTACCTGATAGATGAAGGTTACACCTCGACGCCTAAACTCGCCATCTCAGGGGGCTCCAACGGAGGAACCCTGGTCGCCGCATGCCTGAACATGAGACCAGATCTGTTCGGTGCGGCTGCTCCTGCCATGGGTGTTATGGATCTGCTTCGCTTTCACCTGTTCACAGTCGGGTGGGCCTGGACCTCCGAATACGGTGACCCCGATGATCCGGAAGAGTTCAAGTTCCTTCTCGATTACTCTCCATACCACAACATCGAGCCTGGCATCGAGTATCCGCCGGTTCTGATATCAACTGCAGATCACGATGATAGAGTGGTTCCCGGGCACAGCTTCAAGTATGGGGCAAGATTGCAGGCTGCTCAGGCTGGAGATGCACCTATCCTGATGTCGATTCATTCCAGAGCCGGACACGGGGGAGCGGTTGGTCTTTCAGAAGGCCTTGATCGAACGTCCGACAGTTATGCTTTTTTCTGGCAGATACTGAAGATGGATGAGTAGATAGTTCAGGGAAGAAGGGACGCTTTCTTCCGGGCCTGCGCTATCTCCCGCCATGTGTCGTCTATGGTGTCCGGGATCCTGATCCTGCCCGTGTCAGGTTTTCGGAACAGGGTCAGTGCATCTGCTGGGCAGGTGGTAATGCAGAGGCCGCATCCGATGCACCTGACCGGATCAAATTCCACTTTGCTTCCCGTATCAGTGAAAGCACTCATCGAGCACCGCTCGATACATACTCCGCAGGCAATGCATTTATCGGGGTCGAACTCGGCAGCGAACGGGCTGAAAACCGCCTCAGCCGGTTTCGGGTGGTATATCAGCCTCTTCAGTACACCGCAGCAGCAGCTGCAGCAGCAGCATATCGCCACGACGTTCCTTGAATTGGAGGGCTGCAGCACAAGGTTGTCAGCATCGGCCTTTGCGAGGATTTCCAGTACTTCGGAACGATCGATCGCGCGGCCTTTGCCCTCCCTCACGTAGTAGTCAGCCCAGTCCCCGAACATAAGGCAGGCTTCCTCCAGGGCGTCACACCCCCCACCTTCCATCTTAGCTTCCAGGCGGCAGATACAGGGAGCCACGGCGAAGCGGTCCTGGCTGTCCAGCAATCGAGTCACATGCTCGTAAGGGTACGCTTCGAGGTGCGGTTCGATACTCTCACCGATGGGTATCGTCCGCATCTGCGGAATTGTCCTGACCGGTCTTCTGCGTTTCATAGTATTCCAGTAGTCGTTCACATCCCGGACCAGTCCCTCGGTCAGACGGTCGACCTGGAATTCCCATATGCCCACCACGAATGGAACAGCCTGGTAGCGGATGGATCCATCTTCTGCGAGAGCCGAGAAAATGAGACCCTTGTGAGCCATTCCGGCCAGTCTCGGTCCTGCCTCTTCCGGAGTCAGTTTTGCTTTCCCGGCAATGACCTCAGCTTCTTCTCTGTCCAGCGTGAGGTGGATGGCAAGTGCCGCCTCCTCGGGTGTGAAGAGCCTTTTGAGCAGACGGATCTCCGCCCCTGTTTCTGAGGGTGGAAACCCTCCTGGAAGCCTGTCAAGGTGCTCTGCAAGATCAATGTAGTATCTGGATTCCATCCTATCTACCTTCCAATATAGAAAATGCCCAGTCAGTTAAAGCATATTCTGACTATTGGCTGCCTGCTATGACCTTTATCGAGGCGAATGTCCGCTGGTCGAGGCCGAGAGAACCGCTCAGAATCATATACGGCACCCAGGAGTCGAGACTGCCCGTAGTCTGGCTGATACTGTATGCTACCAGGGCGCGGGAGGAATAGCTGTTCCAGTTGTAAATATCGGTATACCCTCCGTCGATTCCTGGGCTTACAAGCTCCAGGAGCAGATTGCTCTCTCCGGGGTACCAGAATGGTGTCTGCAGTTCAATTGTGAACCACTCTTCCGGGATCGTTCCGTAGTAGAGGGTGTCTACCTCGAGAACCAGCTGCCTGGTCCCCATCGTATAATTCGATTCGAAGGTATCGGTTAGTTCATCCAGCTCTGTGAGAGCCATGTAGATGGAGACGCTATCCTTCCATGAAGAGTAATAATCTTCGACCATGAAGGATATACTCTCTATCAGAATCGCCTGCCCCAGCTCCATTTCAAGCACCACCACCTGGCAGTGTATAGGATCTCCTCAACAGCCGAAAGGGTAAGAAGTCGATCCGTCTTCGGGGAAGCCTATCTCGATATCTGATGCGAATAGCAGTGAGGTCAAAGCGACTGAAAACATCAGGGATCTCATGATATTCTCATAAGCATTTATTCCTGTACTCGATCAACACATTCCGGGCGAATTCTTTAGCTTCTTCAATATCTGTTGTGTCCGGGTGTTTCCTGATACTTGAAACGTATGTTTGCCATTCTTCCTCATTCGGAATTATCGTGCTGTGAATGAATTCTTCGATCGGAAGGGAAGCTGCACCCTGGCAGCCGAAGTAGCCAAGGAGATCCAGGCGTGTTTCATGAGCTGCTTTTTCGAATGACTTGATGCATCCGGACGCCCATCTGTCGTATAACTCCTGATCCCTTTCACTGCCCCCCGGTCGAGGGCTTGAGTGCGTCGCGAAACCTGCTACTTTCAGCCGAGATTCTGGGGGAATATCAGCAAGGATCTTCAGGACAGGTGTTGCGAGATTTGCTGAATGGCAAGCGGACCCTAGAAAAACAAGGTCATATTTTGAAAGATCTATCGCGGTGATTTCCTTAACATCTTTCAACTGAGCTTCATACCCGCTTGATAGGACCTCGTCATAAATGGCACGAGCCACCTTTTCCGTGTTTCCTGTTTGAGTAAAGTACACGACAAGTACATTTGCTTCTCTTACTTTTACTTTCGACATTATCGCTCCTATCGCATTACGAAGCCTCACCCATCATCGAGCTTCCAGAACCTATCTGAGAACAGTCAGACTCCTGATTGAGTCCAGTCCCTCCCCGCTGAACTTCACAAAGTAGAGACCGGTTGACAGTGTTGCGGTTTCCAGGTTCAGATTGTGGCTGCCGGCATCCAGAAGGTCATTGCACAGTGTTTCAACAATCCTTCCATTTATATCGTAAAGAACAACTTCAGTGATTCCCGGTGCAGTGGTGGCAAAACTCAGCGAAGTCCGGTCCGTACAGGGATTAGGGTGAATTGCCGCCCGAAGGGCAGGTACAGTGCTTCCACTGATGCCTGTTCCATTATGCTCCCACAGAGTGAACTCAGCCTCAGCAAAAGTTAGAAGTCCCTGATGTCTGTCACCACTGAATACTGGATACCAGTCATCGGTGTGCGGGGCATAGAACCAGGCCTCTCCTGTACTCTGCCCCTGTATCAGCTCATAGCAGTCAAATGCATCCCCTGCCTGGTAAAGGTCCCAGTTGGCAGAATCAACGATGAAAAAGTCAGCGGTTCCGTCTTCAAGAGGTTCAGCATAGTAAGAACTGGGGGCGGCATAGTTGTCTCTTCCATTCATAAGATCCGCGGGAAGATCGTAGTTCACCTGAATAAGGTATTTCGTCCAGGATCCCTCACTGACCTCGGTCAAGTCGAGTTCAGGCATGAGATCGGGAGGGCTCCAGTCGAAATAGTAGCTCTGATCGGGAATACTGTTTACTATAACCTCTTCGTATCCGCCGCTTCCAAAGATACCGAGTTCTGTTATTATTCTCAGGTAATAATTCTGATTGTCCCCAAGATCGAAAGTGATCTGACCGTTACGGTCAGTCTCTCCAAAGGTTCCCAGGTAAAGGGTACTGGTCTGCCAGCCCTCACTTGCGACCAGTACAATGGCGTTATCGACAGGAACATCCGAGGAATCCGTTACGGTTACCGTAAAGGTACACGTTTGAGAATAGAATGCAGCGTCGTCCCAGGTGTAACCGTCGTTTCTCCAGGTCCAGATGCAGCTGCAATCCTTTGAACCCCCATGATCCTTGTCGTAAGCGCAGTTAGGATTGTTTATCGTATCTACGTACCACCCGCGCCATTCCCCATCCCACCAGATCTCACACCAGACATGATCCTCGTTGATATCCATGGTACATGCAGCGGGAATAAGCGCAACTCTTGCAGAGGCGCAGAGCAGATCCTGTGTCTCACCGCAGTTCCCGTTGTGCTCATGAGCAATGATGTTGGGCTGAATGGGTCTGTTGCCGGTGGCTCCGTCGGGTATTATGGCACGGGTCCATTTACTGATTATTTCAACAGCCTGCAGAGTGTCAGTGAAAACCGGAGTGGTAGACCATCCCCAGCTCCTCATCTGCTCGTCCCAGAAGACAAGTATATTCTCGTTCAGGACCTCATTGAGAACCGGATAACCAGGATCATCCATGTCCCAGAGGTACTGTCTCCAGAGTTCGTTGTAAACGCTTGCATCATTCAGAGGGCGTTCATCAGACACCTTCGGCATTACAACGAAGTGATAGTAGATCTCCTTTGGAATCTCGACCCAGATCGTGTCTGTGTTTACAACGGTATTGTACTCGGTAGTGCTGTAGTAATCCGTGCCTCCATAATCGTTTACGTTTACATAGCTCAGATGAGGGTCTGTTTCATAAACGCCCAGGGCATTGTCCACAAGCAGAGTCTCGTCGAAATATGTACTTGCGAGAATTGTCCAGGATAGATTCGCAACTGTAAAAGCGAGCTCGTCATAGTACTGCTGTCCCTGATGAGCAAGAAGCAGAGTGCCATATCTGTCCTGATTTGACTCGGAGAGTATGGAGTATTTCCAGATAAGGTGTCCCTGCAGCCACTCCGGGGCCAGATCAACAGACTGCTGCGCCAGGGAGGTCAGGACTATCTCATCGTTCACCTCAATGGCTTCGGATGAGAGAGAAACTATTGCAGGGCAAATACCATCCATGTCGGGTACGATGAATCTGCACGAAAGGGTCTCAACCACTTCGTACTCTACCGGAGGGTCAAAAACAGGCAGCGGTTCAGGAGTTTCAAGCTTCCATGTGAACCATGATGGAATGGATGTAACAAGATGAACAGAACTGCCGGTAACCTCAACAGGTTGTCCCGGGTCACCTGTCATCCCTCGAAGATCACCATTGGCAAAAGCTATGGAGCAAATCAAGACCAGCGTAATGTATCCCATCAAACTACCTTTCTGTAATAGATCCAGACAAACAATGCTATTACTAAGATATCTTTCAATGAGTCCAAGGTAAACCTGGGGACAAATAATCCTGAACGTCTCGATCAGAGATCTGGCGTCTGTTTACATATACTCCTTCAGAACGAGAAGCCAGCGCCCAGATGGAAAGTGTTCTGGGAGTGACTGACGCTTATTCCCGGCCCGAATGGATTGACCATGGGGTCATCATTCATGTTCGTCTGCATATTCTCGAATGCGTGTTCGTAAGCTGCATCTATAGACCACTGCCCCAGATCGAGTCCGTAACCGAGTGTTCCATGGCTCTCGACTATTGCAGGGAAGAGGGGTGACAGGTTCTCGTCCGGAACCGGGTTTTTGCCGTAGTTGAAACCGAACCGAAGGGCGTGCTCATTGTTCAGAGAGTATTCAACACCCAGCGCATATACCCATTGATCCTCCCATTTCATTTGAAATGGCATCCTGTTGGTGTAGCCGCCCATACCATCCGGGAAAGGATTCTCAGGGAAACCTGAAGGGGGATTGGTGGCAACCAGATAAACAACATCCATCGCGCCTGACCAGTTGATCCATTTCACGTCGGCGGCGAACAGAATGCTTGGTGCAGCCTGGACTGTGAAACCGAGTTCGGCTTCCTGTGGCCATGTGAAATCCTCCATGGCAGCTTCGTATAGCACCTTGCCGCCCATCGATCCGAAGTTCAGCGTCAGATCTCCACCATCCAGATTCAGTTCTGTCTCGCTTGTGTACTGAGCACCAACACTGATTCTGTCACAAAGTTTGTAGTGAACCCCGAACCTCCCGGAGTACCCGAGGCTCGATAGTCCCTCGACATCCATGCCTGAGACAGTTTCAGGGAACATCGAGAAGTCCATGCCGGCGTAGCCGGCTATAGCGGAAAGCCCGAGGGAGAGGTTTTCTGTAACGGAATATTTCGCAGCCGCAGTAGCTCTCAAGTACATCACACGGGAACTGAAGGTGTCAGTGGTTGTGGCTCCGGTGGGGAACCCCTGAAAATCAACACCCATTCCTCCCTGGGCGTAGATATCTATCCCGAGAGTCCACGGTGAGGTCGATCCCATCCTTTGAGCATAGGCGAGATATGGAAGCGGAAAGATCTGGCTTTCGCCATCGAGATCAAGCCCCATGTTTGTGTTTGATACATTCAGACTGGGCATAAGGAGAGAGATTCCAGCCGATATAGACCGCGGAGTAAGAAGGCAGAGTGCAGCCGGGTTGCCAGAAGCACCCGAGCAATCCGAATCCACAGCCACATCTGCCCCGCCCATGCCTGATGAGCGAATATTGTATCCTATCATATTCATTCCATTTGTAGCCAGCGATGGTGATATGACTAATCCGATAAGCAGAACAATGAAAATCCGTCCAAGTGATACTTCAGGTCTCATTTTATCTGTTTCCTTAACTGTTTGTAGAATTAATCCTGTCAGTACTCTCCGATAGTGTCCATTCTGAAAACGGGACCATCCCTGCAGATGTACCTGTGGTCAATGTTGCATCTGCCGCAGATGCCAACGCCGCACTTCATTTTCATTTCCAGCGTTGTATATATTTGATCAAAGGTGAATCCCAGTCCGGCAAGAGCCTCCTTCCCGAACCTGATCATGACTGGTGGACCGCAGATAACTGCTATTGCATTCTCCGGAGAAATCCCGATTTCCTCTATGACCTTCGGCACTACTCCCACCTTGCCGATCCAGTTCTCATCCATATTGTCCACCGTGGTGTAGACGCTCATGCTGTCTTCCCACTCCTCCAGCTCTCCTTTGTAGGGGATGAGCTCGGGAGATCGCGCTCCGCACACGACGGTTACAGATGCGTAGTCCGAAATGTTGCTCAGCAAAGAATAGATTACAGGGCGGAGAGGAGCGATGCCGATGCCGCCACCGGCAATAAGAATATTCTTTCCCCTCCATTCGTTTATCGGAAAGGCGTTTCCGTAGGGTCCCCGCAGAGATACGATGTCACCCGGGTCAAGCTCATGAAGAGAGTCGGTGTGCTTCCCTACAGCCTGTACGCTGATGGAGATAGTGTCCGTTTTCAGAGGATCGGAGGAGATCGCAAAGGCTGACTCCCCTATGCCGAGTCTCGACACCAGGACGAACTGTCCCGGCAGGAATGTAATCGGTTCGATAGGTTTCAGTACGAAGGTCTTCAGTGCGGGAGCCTCGTCGATCACTTCTATGATTTCCGCGTTTTTCACATTCATAAGATCATGCATTATCGCACCTCCCCTGTGAGCGCCAGCAGATCCTCGAGAAGGTTTCTCCCGGTTGGGCAGGATGTATCACATCTACCACAGCCGCTGCACATAAATGTGCCATCGTTCAATGTCGGGTAGTATGAAAACTTATGGAGTATCCTCTGTCTTGCTCTTGCGGTTCTTGATTCCCTGGGATTGTGCCCGGAGGCCTCCTTTGTGAAAGTCCTGCTCTGGCAGGAATCCCATACCGCTGCGCGGGCGACCCTGTCTCGGAACACTTCATCTGAGATGGTGAAGCAGTGACAGGTTGGACAGACGTAGGTGCAGATCCTGCAGTTCACACATGCGAAACTGATCTTCTTCCACAATACATCATCCGATTCAAGGAGGAGGGCTCCCAGATCATCAGGGAGGCGGGGAAGCGGCTGAACCCTTAGTGGAACAGATTCCGGCTCGGCATCGTCCTGCGGGAAGGGAGATCCTTCCATTAAAGCAGAACCCCTGTCGGTAACGGAGTCCAGGTGGTAAATTCCATCCGCTGTCCTGAAGAGGAACAGATCCATACCCTCCGTTTCGCGAGGACTCACTCCGACAGATTCGCAGAAGCATGAGGATTCGAGACGATCGCAGAGGTAACCTATGATGATGGTCCCGGAGCGGAGAGTGCTGAAGCTCTCGCTCTCGGAGAATACGCTGTCGAAAACCCTTAAACCTGTCATGTCGCAGGGCCTGAGCCCGAGGATGATCCTTCCGTTGGTTTTGAAGTCCCGAAGAACCGGTTCAGCTCCTGGTTCTCCCCCGAAATCAAGATAGTAATGGGTCTCCGGCTGGAAGAGGTTTCTTGCTGAGATATCCGTTCGCCTGCTCAGGTCGATCTCCTCTCCGGGTGAGATCTGTCGGAACATCAAACACATATGTCCGTCAATGGAGGGAGCAAAAAGAGGGCTCTTCAGCGCGAGGAAATCGACGAGTATCTGCAGGTCATCTACCTTCCAGGTCATGATTTCTCCGTTCCGTGGACTTGATGCTCGTCTTCTTCCCTGAAATCGAGCATTGCGGGAGTTATCTCAGGGCTTGTACCAGGGACATACTCAAAAAACTCCTCGACTATGTTCGCCAGTTTTCTGTTGAGAATGCGGAGGGGGATACCCACCGGGCAGGCCCTGTCGCATTCCCCGCAGTTGACGCATCTGCCTGCGAGATGATATGCCCTGATAAGGTTCCAGTATGCGTTGGAGGAGGGTTTGATGCTTACTTCCACCCACTGGGGAGAGGATTTCTCGGTCACGCACTCACGGCAGTAGCAAAGAGGGCATACATCCCGGCAGGCGTAGCACCTTATGCATTTGTTGAAGTGCTTCATGAAGAACTTGAATCGCTCGGCGCGCGAGAGCTGCTCGATCGAGCTCAGTTCTTCATCTTCGATCGCATTATCTCTTATCTCGACACCATCCGGGTGGATGAGCTCATCGTAGTCCGGAGGTGTGTTGGTTCTGCATAAAGCGCATTTCAGGAGCAGTTTGCCGTCTTCTTCCAGACCGGGGCATACTATGCCGAGGACGCTGATCCTGTCCCTGTCCAGCTCACCCTCCGCTATCAGCTGTACCATGGTCCGTCCGTCACACCCTTTGAGGAGGATACCTGTTCTCTCGTCGTCATCCAGCTTTATGAAGGACATCAGGTTGTGTACACATCCATGACCGAAGAAGAGTTTATCCGCATCGGCGGGGTCTGTTATGCGGACGGGTATGACCGATCCATCCACTCTTCGACTGAAGCCGATGAAGCAGTCAATCCTGCCCTTTTCCAGCCAGTGCTTTGCAGTTTCTCTTACCTCGTTATACATGCTAATCCTCGAGTTCTTTGCGGGAGTAAGGATTGGGTTGGCCGAGAGCCTTCACTTGCCCGGTGAAGTCGGTCACTACTTCAGCGAAGCGGTCCCCCTCGGAAGCAGAGACCCATTCCAGAGTAAGACGCTCAGGCTCAACGCCCATGAAATCCAGAAAGGATTTCAGTACAGAGAATCTTCGTCTGGCATAGTAATTTCCCTCGTTATAGTGGCAGTCCGCCGGGTGGCAGCCACCGATAAAAACACCGTCCGCTCCCGAGAAGAGTGAAGTCAGTATGAAATGCGGGCTGACCCTGCCGGAACAGGGGATCCTGATAGCCCGGATATTCTGGGGGTACTTAATCCTGGTGGTTCCGGCCAGATCGGCTCCGGCGTAGGTACACCAGTTGCAGAGCAGGCCGACAATTCTTGGATAGTACTCATCTGTCATTCTGTCACCTCCACCGCAAAGAGAGCCGTGATCTCGGCGTGAATTTGTTCGTCGCTGAACGCGCATAGCTCCATAGCGCCACTCGAGCACTGGGCTACACAGGCGCCGCAACCCTGGCAGACGCCCTGCAGGACTTTAGCGACTTTCCGTCCCATGAACTCGTCCTCTTCCACTGCTGTAAAGAAACAGACCTCCATGCAGTCCATGCAGCCGGTACACCTGCCCCGATCGACTTCAGCGATGACTGGTTCTCTCGCTATCTGGTCCCTGGAGAGAATCCCCAGTACTTTGGCTGCAGACGCCGAGGCTTGAGCGACCGATTCGGGAATATCCTTGGGACCCTGACACATACCAGCTAGGAAGATTCCCGCCCTGTTCGTTTCCACTGGCCGGAGCTTCGGGTGAAGCTCGCTGAAGAAACCGTACTGATCGTAGCCGATCCCGAGCATCTGGGCGAGTTCTGCAGCGTCATTCTGAGCTGCAGCTCCGTTGGTCAGGATAACCATGTCGGCCTCCACCTCGATCTGTCTGCCGAGGAAGGCGTCTTCCGAACGAACGAGAAGCTTGTCGTCACGCTGGACTATTCTCGAGGGACGCCCTTTGATGAATTGGACGTCTTCTTTCTCGATAGCCCTCCGGACGAACTCTTCGTAACCCTTACCCGCTGCCCTTATGTCTATGTAGAAAGAGTAGATCCTTGCATCGGGTATCTTCGATCTCGTAATCACTGCATGCTTTGCTGTAGCCATGCAGCATATCCTGGAGCAGTAAGGGAATCCCTTGGACGGGTCCCTTGACCCGACGCAGTGGATGAAGACGATGCTTTTCGGTTCCTTTCCGTCTGAAGGCCGCCGGAGCTTGCCGCCGGTAGGACCGGAGGCGTTGGTGAGCCTCTCGAACTGGAGCCAGCTTATTACGTCTTTATAACTACCATATCCGTACTCAGTGTATTTCCTTGCATCGAAGAAGTGGAAGCCCGTAGCAACAACGATGGCGCCTACCTGCACCTCAACGGTTTCATCTTCCTGTGCGTAGTCAACGGCGTCCGCCGGGCAGACCTTCTCACATGCCCGGCACTTACCCGTCCTGAAATAGATGCAGCTCTCCCTGTCAATAGCTGGCGCGGCAGGCACCGCCTGGGGGAAAGGCCTGTATATGGCTGAGCGCTCAGCGAGGCTGGCATCGAACTCCGAAGGCACGCTCACCGGGCAGACCTCAAGGCAGGTACCGCACCCGTTGCATTTTTCAAGGTTGACTGATCTGGCCCGCTTTCTCACTTTCACACTGTACGCACCCACGAAGCCGGTGACCTTTTCAACCTCTGAATAGGTCAGCAATTTGATGTTCGGATGGGATGCAACCTCGACCATCTTGGGAGTGAGGATGCAGGAAGCACAGTCGAGGGTCGGGAAGGTTTTGTCATACTGAGCCATGTGGCCGCCCAGGGAGGGGCTTCTCTCAACGAGGATCACATCTACGCCGCCATCCGCGATGTCCAGAGCCGCCCCAATGCCGGCAACTCCACCACCTATCACAAGAGCCCTCCTTGTAACCGGGAGATGGATCTCTTCCAGAGGGCGGAGTCTGGCGACCTTCGCAACTTTCATGCGGACCAGATCGATTGCTTTCGCTGTTGCCTCATCCCTGCTCAGCGCAACCCAGGAAGTATGTTCCCTGATGTTTGCCATCTCCATCATGTAAGGGTTCAGCCCCGCGTCCCGAAGGGTCTTCCTGAAGGTGGGTTCGTGCATTCTCGGCGAGCATGCTGCAATGACCACGCCGTCAAGATCGTATTTCTTTATGGTGTCCCTGATCTGGGTCTGCCCCGGAGCGGAGCAGGTGAACTGGTAATCTATGGCGCATGCGACATCCGGCAGACGGTTGGCGGAGTCTATGACCCGGTCTATATCGACCATCGAAGAAATGTTGGTTCCGCAGTGACAGACGAATACTCCAATCTTACGCATTTGAGGCCTCCAGCTTCTCAAGGAGTCTTTTTACAGGTGTGATATGCGCTTCGAGACCGAGTTTGACAGGATCGATTCCCATGGCAAGACCCAGGAGCTGGTTAATGTAGAGGACCGGTACTCCGTACTCCTCTATTCCCCGCTCCTCCATTTTGAACTGTCCCCGGTCGAGAATAGTCATGCAGTAGGGACAGACCACTATCAGTGCGTCAGCCTCGATCTTCTTAAGGGAATCAAGCTTTCGCTTGAGAAAGGGCAGGGACATTTCCTCCTTATGGATTATTATCTGTGTCAGTCCACTGCCGCAGCAGGTCCTCGCCTCCGGGTATGTGACGTTTTCCGCTCCCGCGATATCGATCAGTTCCTCAAGGACAGTGGGCATGTAAGGATCGTCAACGGCATCGTGTTTGAAGCCGTAGAGGTAGTGACAGCCGTAGTGTGTTGCGACGCGAAGACCCTTGAGCGGATTTGTGATCTGCTCCTTTATTCTTTCCTTCAGACCGGCGACGGCCTCGAGCATATGGAGCACATGGCTTGAACCTTTGTATTCGCGCCCGAGCATGCCAAGCATCTCGTTAACCTTGTTCGTAATATCAGGGTTGTGGTCCATGAAGTGACCGAACTCGGTCAGAAACATGTGACAGCCGTTGCACATGGTCAGAGCGTTTTTACCTGATTCCTCAATAATTGACAGGTTCCGCGCTACTGCGGGAAGGGAAGCGGTCACCTCGGCCAGGGAAGTGAAGGTGATAAACCCTCCGCAGCAGCTCTGCTCGGGCGAATCCTCCAGCTCGATCCCCAGCCTGGCGAACACCTCCTCGGTGGATGTTTCGATCCCTGGATATTTGCTTGACGATACGCACGACCTGAAGAGGAAATAACTGTCGTCAATCGGTACCTTCTCCAGTACTTCTGTTCTAGGCATTGTCGTCCTCCTCGGGAAAACCGGCGAATTTACCGTTCCGGTCTGTTACCAGCAATATCCTGTCGAGCTCCGAACGGGAGAGTGGAGCCTTCTCCTTTTTATCCGGGAGCTCTTTCAGTATTCTGGTCATGCCCGAGACATCGGATATGAACTGCACCTCACTGAGGGCGCGATCGGAGACTTTCCTCTCCCTGGAGAGACCCATCTTCTCGCGGACGTCCGCCATGCTCCCGGAGGTGTCCGAGTTCCTTGCCCTTCGCCGGGTGATATTGGGGTTACGCTCATCCTGCAGCACCGTCATACCGGTTCTGTAGTAATCGAGAGCGTAGGGAAGTAGTTTCTTCACGTACTCCCAGCCGTATCCTGCGTATAGAGAGGCGTACCTGAGCATGGCTACAGTGAAGGGGAAATTTATATCCTTCGGGCAGCTTGCATAGCAGGAGGAGCAGAAGAAGCAGGACCAGAGTTCCTCCGACTTTATCACATCCTCAACGTTTCCCATCTTAATCGAGTGAATAATCCTGCGGGAATTGTATTGTGTGACCGAAGCCGCAGGGCAATTCCCCACGCATTTACCGCACTGCATGCACTTCTCAAGGTCCCCGATGAAACGGAAGGTCAGCTCGCTCAGATCGCTGTATAGCTCGGGACGAAGTTCCTTGTCGAACAGCCTACTCATCTTTGCCACCTGCCTTATTCGGTTCGCGCATCATTCCGGGCATCGCCTTCATGAAAGGGGGGATGAGGGTAGGATGTCTGAGCATCAACGGCATCATGTCCGGCATCATCCCCATTATCATCCCGGGGGTCATCCTCATATTGAAGACACCCATCATCTCGGACATTACACTGATTATCCTTTTACCGAGCTTGGGATTGTCACCGAGGACCTCAGCCACGTAGGGCATCATGTCCATCACCAGTGCTCTGTCCATGACGGCACCGGCATCCTCCATCATTCCGGGCATCATTTCGAAGATCGCAGGCTTCCTGTCCGGCCGCAGAGCAAGCAGCTTCAGCATTCCGGGCATCATCCCGAGGAGCCTCTCTCTGTTCACGTCCATGGACAGGGCATTTGCATAGGTCTCCATCATTTGATCAATCGTATTCATTGGCACCTTCCCTTGTCTTCAGGCCGTGAGACAGCAGATCCATTTCAAACGGCATGTCCGTATACCTGATGTTCACTCCCGGTGGAGCGTGCAGCGGTTCGACATTAAAACTGAGAATCGCGCGACAGCCGTCCTTGACCAGGAGATCCACAGCCTGCTGGGCCAATCCCGGCGTGACACAGATCATCCCGATGAAATCGGTGATCCCATCAAGCACTCTACTCATCTGACTTGCATGATAAACTTTAAACCCGCCGATGAGCTCTCCCGTTCTGGTGCTATCGATATCGAAGGCACCGAGGAACCTGTACTTTGTACCTGGTATCCCGCCTTCAAGGAGAGCCCTGCCCAGGCGGCCAGCTCCAAGGAGAACCACCGGAGGGGGGCTGATTATCCCGAGTATTCTCTCGATCACTCCCAGGAGTTCCTCAGGATTGTAGCCGGAGCCCTGCTTGCCGAACTCTCCGTATGCCGCGAGATCCTTTCGGACAGAGGCTGGGGATATACCGCAGGGTTCGGCAATCGAGCTGGAAGTGATGATATCGATGCCGTTTGCGATAGCCATCCTGAGGCAGCGGGCGTAGTGGCTCAGGCGTTTCAAAGTTGCTTCGGATTCTGTCTTATTCAATTTCCTACCAAATTAGTAGTGAAAGTTACCACTTTCACTATTGAACTTGACAGGCGATGTCAAGAACGCAAAAAACCGCCCTCTGAAAGGACGGCTTTTCCCGTTCACTGCGGCAGGATCTATTTTGAAGCGTTTATTTTATCAAGAACATCTCTGCAGGGAGGAACGAATTCGAAGAACTTTTCGATTCTCTCACATGGGTATTCACCGCAGAGCCCGCAGTTGGACAATTGATGCGTCTGCTGACTGCATGACCGGATATCACACTCTGCGCAATGGCTGATCTGTACACCTTCGGTAGCCAGGCAACCTACGCAGTTGATCTCGGATGCCCCGATCTGGGCTCCGTACATCTTCGACCACTCCTTCGCAGTTTTCTCGCGCAATTCCTGATCATCTGTTTTGCAGGCGATAAATGCGGGACATTCATTACAGATGATACCACAAGATCCAACTATCCTGTTCATGGTTTCCCCTCTCAGAACTTAGACGAAAGTTAACGTTCAAGGATCACTATCCTTTTGGATACAATACCGGATTCATCGCTGTGGGCCACTGCGTAATAGACTCCGGGATCGCAGCCCTCCGCAGCCCACAGAAAATCGTTTGAATTCTGATGCAGCGATGAAACCATCTGTATCAGTCTGCCGGAAATATCGAAGATCCCGATTTCGGATACTCCTGAGAATCCGAAAAGCTCAATTCCGACCGAAGCCACGGCAGGATTAGGATAAATGTGCATAGCCTGTTCTACTGCAGGAGAATTTTCATCTTCAATGCCAGCGGGTACGCCCATGAACCTCACAGCATCTGCCACGATCACAGGCCCCGGAGTACAGCCCTCGCTGGAGACCTCAACCCAGCCGAAGGTTCCCTCGTGAAAGGTGAAGGAACCAAGTGAATACCACTCCTCGCCACCCGAACTCTGATCCACAATGAACTGAGTTTCTCCATTATGGTGATGAACGGTGAATTTCGCGTCAGCTGCTCTATTGGAGCCTGATACCCACCACAGAGACACATCGTACAAGCCGGAAACAGGTATGTACGGGTTCCATTTTGCAGTATGGATATCGCTCGATACATTTATCCAGGTGTAATCAGGTCCGAATGGAATTCCGTAATAACCGTAATCCCATCGGTTCGGTCCTTCCGTTGTAAAAGAAGGATAGGAATTATCGACCACCCTGCTGAGATACTGGGGGGTAACAGGGGAGAGCAGGTCTTCACATAACCCGCCGCAGTAAGCCCATCCTTCTATTCCGGAATGGTCCTGCCATTGAACCTGAAATCTCCAGGATTCGTCCCACTGCGTGATGTAGTCAAGAAACGAAGCTTCACCGAGGATCGATGGCATTTCGGTGTATTTAATGACATAGAAGCCTGCTGTTTTAACACCGCGATCGGTGTAACCGAATGCATCAACAATGTAAGGGTGAGTTATGTCCCGAAAGGCGAAGGATTCTGGAGAACCATCGGTATCGCAGTACGTTTCTGTCCCCTGAATCGAACCGTTGAAAGCGTTGTGATGGATGGATATGAATCTGTCATAGCCGCCCGCGTTGGCGTACTCAACTCTATCGACAAGCGAAACGTACCGGTCAGTCAGCCTTGTCATGGAGACAGTTTCGCACTCAGGCAGCTGTTCGAG
>Ga0164313_10001936_pt1 | contig 18578 bp, 15 predicted proteins | sample GuaBasSedimGuay4_FD_113735 | JGI IMG/M metagenome (GOLD analysis project Ga0164313, IMG submission 113735) | Subseafloor sediment microbial communities from Guaymas Basin, Gulf of California, Mexico - Guay4, Core 4569-4, 0-3 cm | ecosystem: Environmental > Aquatic > Marine > Hydrothermal vents...
GAAACCAAGCAAGGTTAAAATAAAACCGGTTGCTAACAACATAAAGATTAACCGATTTTTTTATTATACAGGCAAAGGCTGTTTGTTACCACTGAAATACTGCTCAAAGACATTGCAAGGGCCGCCAGAATGGGATGAAGCTGCCTTAAAAAGACGGGAAAAGCGTCAAAGGGCTGAAGAATTCCTGCTGCAACCGGTATGAGCACGATATTATAGCAAAATGCCCAGAAAAGGTTTTGCTTGACCGTTTTCATGGTAGCGCTGCTAAGCTCAATGGCGCGGGATACACCGGTAAGACTTCCGCTGGAGAGGATAATATCGCCGGCTTCAATGGCCACATCCGTACCGGTTCCGATGGCAAAGCCCACATCCGCCTGGGCAAGGGCCGGAGCATCATTGATCCCGTCCCCCACCATGCCGATTTTGCTTCCTTTTTCTTGAAGTTCTTTGATTTTGGATGACTTTTCTTCGGGACGGACCTCGGCAAAAATCTCATCAATGTTCACTTTCAAAGCAATTGCTTGGGCGGTCTTAAGATTGTCCCCTGTCAGCATGACCACCTTAAGACCCTGGTTATGGAGCTGCTGTATGGCGGCCTTTGATTCGGGTTTCAGGGTGTCGGACACGGCAATCAGGCCGTAAAACTCTTCTTCCTGAACCAGAACCATGACGGTTTTGCCTTGGGACTGGAGCCGGTCGATGGTGTCTTTTGCTTTTTCAATATGGATTCCGATATCCAAAAACCAATTTGGTTTGCCCAGCTTGACGGAATTTCCCTGTATCCTGGCCTCAACCCCAAAACCTCCCCGAGCTTTGAAATTTTCAGGTTCCCAGAGATCAATGTTTCTTGTTTTCGCTTCCTTGACAATCGCTTTGCCAATGGGGTGCTCTGATCCTTTCTCAACCGAAGCTGCAAGTTTCAAGAGCTGATCCCGGCTTGTAACCCCCGGGTCAACAGGAATAATGTCAACCACGCCGGGTTCGCCCATGGTAATGGTGCCGGTTTTGTCCAGTACAATGGTATCGAGTTTTGTCGCCGTCTCAAGGGCCTCACTTTTTTTAAACAGGATGCCTTTTTCCGCTCCTTTTCCGGTGCCGGCCATTATGGCCGTGGGCGTGGCCAGCCCTAAAGCACATGGACAGGCAATGACAAGCACGGCTACCAGGCGGATCATGGCCGGTACAAATTCACCGGTAATCCCCCACCACAAAAAAAAGGTTGCAAGGGCGATCGCAATAACCGCAGGAACAAAGATCGCCGCCACCCGGTCTGCCAGCGATTGTATGGGAGCTTTGCTCCCCTGAGCTTCCTGAACCAAACGAATGATCTGCGCAAGCACAGTTTCTTTTCCCACGGCCAGAGCATTGAATTTTAAGAGACCTTGGCCATTGATGGTTCCGCCGACCACCCGATCTCCGGCATGCTTTTCCACCGGCAAAGATTCACCGGTCAGCATGGATTCGTCCAGAGAGGATTCCCCTTCCAGGATAATCCCGTCCACGGGAATGCGTTCCCCCGGCCTGACCACGATCGTATCGCCTTTTTGGACCCGTGTTATTTGAATCTCTTTTTCAACGCCGTCCTTTATGATCGTTGCGGTCTTTGGGCGAAGACCCATAAGTTTGCGAATTGCGCCTCCGGTCTTGCCCTTTGTTCGGGATTCGAGCATCTTTCCGAGCTTAATCAGAGTAATAATAACTGCTGAGGTTTCAAAATAAACATGATCTCCGAAAGAAGGAAAAATAAGAACCGCCAGAGAATAAAAATATGCCACCGAAGACCCCATGGCCACCAAAACATCCATGTTTGCGCTTTTATTTTTCAGGCTTTTTACGCCACCTTTATAGAAATCCCACCCGGTGTAAAACTGAACCGGCGTGGCAAGGGTACAGAACAACCAGTTCACCCAGGACGCATGGCTCCACAACCCAAGAAAATTAAAATCACGTCCCATACTGAGAATAAAGAGGGGAAGGGCAAAGATTGCCCCAACGACAAATTTTCGTGTCTGGTCTTTTATCTCCGCATTTCGTGCAGCCTGCTCCGCGTCTTGACCTTCAACGACTTCATCCGGCATAATTGCATGGTATCCGGCTTGTTGTATGACCGAAACAATATCATCAACAGAGGTAACACCAGGGATATATTCCGCTGTCAGTCGTTCCGTGGCAAAATTTACAGATGCAGTGACAATACCGGTTATTTTTTTGTATACCGCCCGCTCTATGTTCGCCGCACAATTGGCGCAACTCATACCGGTTATGGGCAGTTCAATTTTTGCTGCAGCAACGGTAAAACCCGAGCGGTGAATGTTATCGACAAGATCTTTAACACTCAAGGCTTCGGGGTCAAAATTTATGGATGCCTGTTCAGAAGCAAAATTAACACTAACATCCGTAACGCCGTGTAGAGTTTTCACACTGCGCTCAATATTCATGGCGCAGTTCGCGCACGTCATACCGGCAATCGGCAATGTTATTTTTTGTTCGGGCATTATTGAAATTCCATTATATAGTGTTCATTCAGAACAGTATTACATATTTTATCACAACGAAAAGACTTTTAATAAAAAATCTAGTTTTATTTTTAATTATTTCAAATGGTTATGATGCAACCCCTTTTGTCAATATTTTCAGATAGTTGCAGATAGGCGGAAATGGCTTCTATATCCCCTGAATAGATACATACGAGTTTGTCAAGGATATATCTATTGCTCCTCACTTAGTATGTTACACCTATTCATTCCGTTGCTTTTTAAGAGTTGGATGAAACTCATTCACCACAAATCATAACCAGCAGCATCTTAAATTTTTCTTCCGCGCTAACCGCGGGGTTTGTTGTTTAGCTGGCATGATCAGCATTTCTCCGGCATTCACGGTTTGTGTCTTTCCTCCGATAGTGATCCTGGCCTGCCCGTCCAAAATATATACCACGGCATCAAAAGGGGCTGTGTGCTCACTCAACCCCTGGCACGAATCAAACGCAAAGAGAGTAATATTGCCGATATCTTGTTTAAGTAATGTCTTGCTTACCACAGAGCCATCAGCATAATTTACATGCTTTTCCAGATTGAAAGGGATGCCTTTGAGTGTTGCGGGTTTATTGTTCATGACCGCCTCCTTTTTCGTTTTGATTTGAGTCCAAGTTCGGTTTCGTCATCATCTTTGCCGGGAGTATATTTTTCTCTTTCAGCGGCTCACGACGCGTTTATATTTCTCTCTAAAATCTTCAAATAACGTTTAAAAAGCGTTACGTAACCAAGCGCGTGCAAAGTGTAAGCAAAAAGTCCGCCCATAGCTACCACCACAAGTGGTGAAAGCCTTTCAAGGCCATGAGCAACATGCCCATGGTTGTACTCAATACGGTCATCAGAATGGCTTTACCGAGCCGCCGCTCTGGGACTTGCTGCAGAGAGCTTCAAATACCTGCATTAATACTGTCCATTTCCCATAATATCGGTAGCAATCTCCTCGATAGACTTATTGGTTACGTCTAATACTTTCAGCCCTTGAATATCTCTAAATATCTTTTGACTGTATTTCAGCTCCCTCCTAATGGATTCGATATCCGTGTAGTCGGTTGATTCCAAATATTTAAGTCTTTCTTGCCGGAGAAAAGCAGCCCGAGCCGGGGAAATCGTGAAGCCAACTTTTCGTAGGCGTAGGGTAAAAATTGTTTTGGGTGGCTGTTCGCCTGGAATAATGGGAAAATTAGCTACTTTCAGGTTATAGTTACATGAAATATAAAGGCTTGTCGGTGTCTTTGAAGTTCTTGAAATGCCAAGTATAATAAGGTCAGCCTTGTCCAGAGTCTCTATTCTCTGGCCGTCGTCATGTTTCAGCGTAAAATTGATGGACTCGGCGAGGCGAGCCGACTCCTCATCTATTCCTTTGAAAATTCCAGGGCGTAAAAGAGGGACCACGTTCCAAATTTTAACCATCCGTCTCAGGAGGGGTCCTAAAAGATCCATGGCACGAACATTTTTTTTCTTTTTTTCGGTGCGAAAAAATCTTCGCAGTTCCTGGGATACCAGCGAATATATGACAAACGCTTCAAGTTTCTCGGCATTTTCTAAAATGTCTTTAATCTGTTCTTCTGTCTTGACATTAGGAAATCTTTTAAATATCGGTTCAACCTGTCTGAATTGCGCCAGGGCCGAGCCGGCTACCATTTCAGCCGTAATACCCGTGGCATCAGAAACGATGAACACATTAACTTTTTTTTTCGGTAGACTCATAGTGGCCGATCCTCCCTGATTTCCGGGTGGATGGATCTAATCTTTTCGCATAATTCGTCTTTGGTATACATAATTACCCCTTGATTAGTACTTTTTAATTGCTGTTTTTTGGTCGGTTACAGTTCAATGAAGGATATAAATAAAAATGCCGAGAGCCAAAAGCTTTAAATGTTGCGATGTGGCACTTGGCACCTCGGCTATCTTTATCAAATACAGTTAGTTAACAGCAGCAAGGATCGACATAACAAAAGCAGGGATCAACGTAACAGCCGCAGGGATTAACAGTATAGCAACAACACGGATCAACTACATAACAACAGGATTCAGAGACTTCTCGATCCGCACTCTCTGTATTTTCTGATTTTATATCATCATTCATACAATCACCTCCCCTTATCCCGGTATTTTAATTCGGATTATTGTTGGTACCGGAACACTGGATTTCTGTACAAGATTCTTTAGATATTTCACACTTCCGCATTAGAAGTGTGCATCATAAAAAAAGTATAAGAATGATTTTTCTAAATGCAACTTTTTAATATCGATAACCAACCGTGTTTTAGAAAAAGTGGTGTACCCAAAATCGTATGAAAGGATTTATTTTGCCCAGGGAGCAAGTAGATGCCAGTCCATGCAATCCGCTATAAATCCCGGAAATCCGCAACCTTCCAAGGATATACCATCCACTAACTCCTCAATGATGAAAACCGTGCGGTATCGTTCTTCAATGTCGTATACCCTGATAATGTTATCGTGATTCAGGCTTGTCCGTTTAACCTTCTGGTAGAATATATTTTTCTTTTACTTAAAAAAAGAAATTGTTTCATTTACTTAAGTCAATTGTTTTACCCTGATTAAAATAAAATGATTATTCCAATCTATTATACCATAATCCGACGCCTTTTAATTTTACGACCACAATTCAAGGCGGTGACCTTCAGGATCAAAAAAATAAAATGCTCGCGCCCCCCATACGTTCTTAATTTTACTAGTTTTTATCCCAAGCCCATTTAAGCGGAATTGAGTTAATTCAACATCTTCAATTTGCCATGAGAGGGTAATTCCATCACCATCTGAACTTTGGATTGATGCATATGCGGCATTGGCAATACTTAAATAGGTGTTGCCAACCAAGTGGAATTCAACAAACCATTCTGTTTCATAATGAATTGAAAAGCTGAGTACATCACGGTAGAAGCTGACCGTATTTTCCCAGTTTCTACAATACAGAATCGTGTTGACTCGTTTAATTGTTCGCGCAAACATCCCTTCTCCTTGAAGTGTTTTTACAGCCACCATCTTCCACTAAATTTGTACGCTATGAGAATACTGCAAAATTTAGGTACAGTGCTAATTGTTGGCTTTGCCTCTTTTCAAGATTAAGTAATTCAACAGCTGAGCCATAATTTTATTCGAGCTTTTAATTTGCTGATAACCCTTGCGAATTTGATCCAGAGTTTGAATAAAAGGAACCGATGTAAGTTCGTTCTCACAATTTCCGATCAATGAATCGATACTTTCAGGAGTTGATTCTAAATGAAATTGTACAGCAACAACCTTACTCTGATAAACAAACGCTTGGTTTTTACAGGCATCGCTTTCAGCCAGGTGAAGGGCACCGTGTGGAATTTTAAAGGTATCGCCGTGCCAATGAAACGCCGTAAAACGATCGGGTAATATTGAGTCAAAAGAGGTATGTTGTGCTTGGAGTGTCTTGCGGACTGGAAACCATCCTATTTCTTTGTGGCCGTTTCTGAACACTTCTGCGCCTAAAACACTCGCAATCAATTGTGCGCCCAGACAAATCCCTATAACGATCTTTTTATTTTCAATTACTTTTTCGATATATTGTTTTTCTATCCTTAACCAGGGGAACTCTTGTTCATCGTAGACACCCATCGGCCCTCCCATTATAATCAAAACATCAAAGTCCGATAAGGAAGGATATGGATCATCTTTATACAACCTTGTTCGACCTAAGTAAATTCCGTTTTCTTTTGCCCAATCCCCGATATAAGCAACGTCCTCAAACGGAACATGCTGTAGATAATGGATTTTCATGAATTGGTTTTTCCTTTGAATGAAGATTATGGAAAGTCTTTACTATCCCCTATAAACTTTTCCAATTTATTCCCGATCACTTTAGGCCAAACTTCATAAGTAGGATCAGGCATTGTTTTGTAATTCTAACTGATCTTCAAGGGATTTTAGGCGTTCGTTCATCTCTTTTTCTTGTTGCCAACGTTCTGTGACATCCCTCATGATAGCGGCACTGCCGAGAATTTCATTTCGATGGTTCCATACAAGAAGTATGGTAAATTCCACGGATATGCGAATTCTGTCTTTCTTGAGAGCCGGTACTTTGAGCAGTTCATTACCATATCGGGTTTTACCGGTATCCATAACCCTACGATACCCCTCCCAGTGCCGCTCACGCAATTTCTCGGGAACAATCAAGTCCAAACTTTGTCCTAAAGCTTCCTGGGCTTTGTAACCAAATATTGTCTCCGCTCCTGAGTTCCACAATCTGATAATTCCGTCTCGATCAGCAAACAGAATGCCATCCTGGGAAAAATCTACAATTTGCTTGTATATCAACTCTTGATCAGTTAGAGTCGCCATGGTTTTCCTCTTTCTATTCATTTTTATAAAATTACTTGAGTCATTTATTTGCCGAACGGACAAACCGGAAACTTGCATTCAGAACAGTTCAAGCAAAGACCACCGTGTCCCATCTCTGCGATATGCATCCTTTCAATCTTCTCCCCGGCCAATATTCTGGGTAAAATGAGATCCAGAATTGTAATTTGGTGATAAAGCCCACAGGCTGGGACACCCAGGATGGGCACATCATCAATATAAGCAATTAAAAACATGGCACCGGGCAGAATCGGAGCTCCGTAACAGTCTGTTTTCGCGCCGGTCATTTGAATTCCCTTCCGGGTCACATCATCCGGGTCAACGGACATTCCGCCGGTTGTCAGGATCAAATCAGCACCAATTGACACTAATTTTTTAATTTCGTTGGCTATTATTGAAGGATCATCCGGCAAAAATGTCACGCCCACGATTTCGGAACCAATCTGGTCTATTTTTTTTCGTAAAATCAGTTCAAATTGATCTTCAATCAGACGGGCAAACACTTCATTTCCCGTGATGACAATTCCTGTTCTTGCTTTTCTTAACGGTTTAACCACGGCAATTCCACCGTGATTGCGAGCAATGCCGACCGCCTCTAGAACGACGTCCGTTTTCAAAGCCAAAGGAATAGCCCTTGTCCCCGCCACAATGTCGCCCTCGTTTACAAGCGTATTTGTGTGCCTCGAAGCACACATGATATCGCCGAGCAAGTTGATTTCTGTCAAAGCATCTACGTCCACTTTGAGCAGACCGTCTCTTTCGGCAAACATATTCAACTTACCTTCTTTTGGCTCACCATGCCAGCTAACGCCCGGACCACAGAATGCTTGAGCCATGGCCATGGCGGCATCGTTTTCGTGCAGATACCCTTCATCGAGATCTAAAGTGTATACATGTCTTTTCCCGATCCGCTGGAAATGACCAATATCCCCTGGTCGGATTTTATGCCCTTTCTTGAAAGCCCTGCCCTTGAATTCACCTTTACGGATCTCAGTGACATCATGGGCCATAAACAACCCTATTGCGTCTTCGATTTTCACCGTTTTGAACATCTTATTTTCTCTTTCCGTTTCCAAAGACTATTGATGAACACGTTTTTTTTTGATTGGTGATCAATTTATAGTATCCGTTACCTTGACAGGAACTGCAATTATTCCCCTGGTCCGCCGCATATGCTTCGTTGCAAATCGGACATATTACGGTCTTGCCTTTTTTCTCGCGCTGATAATATTGGGTAACATAGATTGCATCCCACGATAGGACAGATCGGCCGGCTGACAAAATGATGTTCAGTAAAATGTCCAGGGGCAGTTCTTTTTTGGGGATTAACCGCATGTACCATTTGTAAAGATTGGGAAACTGTTTGGCTTTTTCCAGGTCGAACCACACTCGGCAGCCGTGTCTTTTTCTGCGATCATACAGACTCAGAGCGAACTTGTCCCAATCAAGTATTTTCATCCAGCCATTTCCAATCGTACAGGGTGTGAACACTTGAATCGCATCCGGCAGACAATATCGGGTCTCGACGATCGCGTCTGCCTCCACATCCGCGCCTATTTTTTCTTGGGCCAGATCCACCATAAAAAGACCTAAAACCAGCCCCGGAGCCTTGAATCCGTGAAATTCTTCGATCCTGCGGAGACACTCGGATAAAGGCCGACCACAAATCTGACTTTCCATTATTGAAATACTCATAGTCACCTGAATTAGATTTCGCGATTTTTCGAGTTTAAAAAGATATGCTTATTTTTCAATTTTTGGGCGAGCATATCGTTTGAGTAACCTAAATAAGATCAGTGCCAGGATCGTTAAACCCAAGAACACCGAAAACCCTTGAGAGTAGCCGGCAGCACCGTTGATCTTGACAAAAAGTCCCATGATCGGCGGTATGGCAAAACCGCCAAACGCTCCCAGCCCGCCAATAATGCCGGCTGCACCTCCAACCGCCTTAGGACTGTATTTGGGAACCAGTTTGAATACAGCTGCATTGGCAAATCCCATGCCCAATGCCAAAATCATTTCACCTGCGCATCCCAAACCGACCGATCGCGTCGCCTGAATCATTAACAATGCACCGATTCCGACAACTACAAAAGAAACAAACGTTACCTTTTCTCCGCCCATCCGGTCAGAAGTATATCCCCCCAGTACCCTCATCAAACTGGCGGAAAGTGAGTACAGCGCTGTTAGCCCTCCTGCTTTTACCAAACTGAATCTATGTAGCTCAGTCCAATAAATGGGCAACCAGACAGTCAGCGCAATAAAACCGCCAAAGGTGACAAAATAGAAATAAGTCAAAATCCAGGTGCGCCAGTCTGAACCGGCCTTCCGAATCGATCCCATGGCCGTACCGGATGGAATCAGCTCTTCCCCGCACGCCAACAGCAGAGCATCCGGATCAATTTCAATTCCCATTTCGCGGTATTGAAAATAAGGGGCATCTTTCATGTATACAAAAACGAGCAATATCAGTATCACCAGCATACCGAGCCAAAGAACGTAAGAAAAGGTAAAACCCATTGAAACCACCAGGTAAGGCAAAAGCAATGCAAACATTCCGGGAGCTAAATTGCCCAGCCCGGCATAGATAGCCAGGGCCGAACCTTGTGTTTTTTGAGAGTGCCAGTAAGATACTGTGGGAATACCCACCGAGAATACAGCAATACCGCAACCACAAAGCATGCCAAATAAAAAGAAAAGCGGATATTGACTGGGACGGGGGATTGGATACATCCAGAACATCATCGTAATACCGGCAATTCCCAGCGCTGCCATTCCTAAAAGGATTATAATCGGTTTCTTACCGCCCATACGATCCACCATGGCCCCGAAAGGAATCCTTAGAAGTGATCCGGTCAGCGCCGGACTGGCGACGATCAGACCCATGAGAATGGGACTTAATGCTAAAACATGTTTCAGTTTTGAAACAATGGGTCCGAAAGCGGAAACGCCTGCAAAACCCCCAAAAAAGGCCAATGTTGTCCAAAAAAGAGCCGCCCCTCGGCTGGATTGTGCATAACAGACATTATCTTCGGTCATTTTAACCCTCTTCTCTACCGGGCTCTATATATTTCATTTTAACTCGATGGGGGAAATTGGCCGACTGGCGCCGAAAGATGATTTGACGACGGGTAAAGTAGAATAACGGCATACTCCAGATGTGCACCAGGCGGCTGAACGGGGAGAAACCCAACAAAGCGAGGGCGCTGATAACATGAAGCTTAAAACTGAGGGGAACCTCCCGCATTAACCCGGGGTTCGGCGTAAAGGTTACAATCCCGCGAATCCATGGGGCTACGGTGTAAAGTACGTTATAGTGGCCGAACACAACATTGTAAAGTCCCATACCGATAACCACGACCAGGCCACCGATGGTAATGGTATCATTTACCGTGGTTACGGACTGAACCCTCTTGTGGGCAATACGCCGCCACAGCAATAACAATGACCCGAAAAATGCAGCGTTGCCTACTGCCAAGCCACTCCAGTAGGCAACGAATAGGTGGACCTGGCTGTTCATACCCACGACGTCATAAAATCTTTGGGGAACCAGCATTCCTCCGGCGTGCCCAAAGAAGGTCAATACGATACCCCAATGAAACAGTGTTGATCCGTAGAAGAGTGATTTTTTTTCCAGAAATTCGCTGGATCGGACATTCCATGTATATCGATCGGTAATGTAACGGTAGGCATGACCGACAACAAAAATTGACAAACATAGATAAGGAAAAACGGTAAAAATCAGCTCATAAGCAAGATCCATAACTCACTCCTTTTCGTATGGACGAATGTGCTGCTTAATCTAAAAATATACGGCTTCAAGGTGTTCGGTTCTATATGCGCTCCGTGTCTTAGGATTTGCTAAGTTTAATTCCCACAATTATCGATCAGCGGCTGCAACAGCTTTGAATACGACAATGCGGTTTCCTGGAGACGACGGGCAAGTTCTTCCAGAGCTTTGAGACATTCCCAGATCAGATTAATTCCCTGGGCTTCCGGGCAAACCGCTAAAAATTCCAGCATCATAGGAAGATAATCCGGAAGTTCTCCGGTAGTACACTCGTAGCCGGCGTCTTGGTAAATCTGCCGTAGGCTCGTCAGGGCACCGGCCCTTTTTTCACTATCTCCCCACAAGTGATAAGTTATATTCAAGGTCGTTGACGGATTCATATCAAAAGCTGCCGTATAAAGTTCCTGCAGACAGCGTGTTTTTTGGGTCTTCAGGTAACACAAAAATTCTTCCAAACCCTTTTTTTGCTCACTTGGGGGCAATTCTTCAACAATTTTTTCCAATTCCGGAAGACCGGCGAATAATGTATCGTCAGGATACTGCAGCAGTATCGAAAGGAGTTTAAGATATTTGTGTTGTTCTTTTATCATTTTTTTTCAATCACCCCGAACCTATGCGAAATCGGAATAGCCACACTGCCCTTGCGTGATGAAGATGTGTTCTTTTTTGCTGCTCGCCGTAGGTACAACGAAGCGTTCCTCTAAACGAGCCAGGGCCAACAGGCGATACATTTCTTCAACTGATTTTTTTGTCAACCCGACGCTTTCCAATATATGATTGTCTATCTTCTTTTCGACACGAACCGATCGCATATAGCGGCGGATTGCAGAAAGACGTTTTAGTGCCAGCCGCACAGGCGCCTCATCTCCTGCAGTGAGCAGATTCGCCAAATAGGTCACCGGAATCCGAAGGTGATCAACAATGTCTTCTTCTTGTGAAAGCGTTGCGTATTGGCTCATAGGGCTCAGGGGCGGGATGTACCACACCATGGGCAGTGTCCGGTATTCCGGGTGTAAAGGAAAAGCCAGTTTCCAGGATTTTGTTAATTTATAGACCGGTGAACGGATGGCCGCCTCAATCATATTGGCTTCGATGCCGTCAGATTCAGCCTTTTTACGTATTTCCGGATCATTGGGATCGAGAATTATTTCCAAAAGGGCAGGATAGACGTCCTGTTCCGAAGCCACGGAAGCAGTTGAGTATATCCGATCTGCATCGTATAAAACTACGCCCACATATCGGATACGTCCAACACAGGTGTGGGCACAAAGGGTGGTCAGGCCCGCTTCAATCCGAGGATAACAAAAAATACATTTTTCCGATCGGCCGGTTTTCCAATTAAAATATACTTTTTTATAAGGACAGCCGGACACACAGTAACGCCACCCCCTGCAGCGCTCTTGGTCAACTAGAACGATTCCGTCCTCTTCTCGTTTGTACAATGCACCGGATGGACACGAAGCCACGCACGCCGGGTTCAAACAGTGTTCGCAAAGCCTGGGCAGATAAAACATGAAGATATTTCGAAATTGCAAATAAACGGCATAGTCTAACTTACCAAAGTTGATGTCGTGGGCACCGGTTTCCCCGACGCCGGCCAAGTCGTCTTCCCAGTTCGGCCCCCACTTGAGTTGAATAGGTTCGCCGGTCAACTGGGATATTGGACGGATAGAAGGTTGATGTTTACGACGAGGACTTTCAATAAGCTTTTCGTAGTCGTAGCTCCAGGGCTCATAGTATTCGTCAATGGTCGGTAGATCTGGATTGTGAAATATGTTGATGCCCTTGTGTAAGCGGCCTCCGGCTTTAAGTTCCAGCCGGCCCTTCTTAAGGTGCCACCCGCCACGATAAACGTCTTGGTTTTCCCACTTTTTGGGGTAACCCATACCCGGTTTGGTCTCCACATTGTTAAACCACATGTATTCGGCGCCACTTCGATTGGTCCATACATTCTTGCATGGAATGCTGCAGGTATGGCAACCGATACATTTGTCAAGGTTCAAAACCATTGCGTACTGTGCTTTAATCTTCATACCAATCCACCTCCCCTGCCTTGCGAACAATAATCACCTCATCTCTCTGGGATCCAATCGGACCGTAATAATTAAACCCGTAGCTAAGCTGAGCGTACCCGCCGATCATGTGGGTGGGTTTAACCATGATTCGGGTAACACTATTGTGGGTTCCTCCTCGCTTGCCGGAAAGCTTTGAACCCGGCGTGTTGATCAATCGTTCCTGGGCATGATACATGAAAGCTTTACCGGGAGGGATCCGAGGGCTGACCACGGCCTTGGCCATTAACACTCCGTTGACATTGAAGCATTCCAGCCAATCATTGTCCGTAACATCGATTTTTTGTGCATCTTCATCATTAATCCAAATGGCTTCTCCTCCCCGAAACAACGTCAACATGGTCAAGGTGTCCGAATATGTGCTGTGAATCGACCATTTGGAGTGAGGCGTCAGATAGTTAAGGACAAGTTCTTTACCGGGTTTGCGATCCAATGCCACAGAACCAATCGCAAGCATATTTAGTGGCGGGCGAAACAGCGGAAGCTGTTCCCCAAAGTCGCGCATCCATTGGTGATCCAGATAGAACTGGGCACGGCCCGTTAGGGTTCGGAACGGAACTTTTTCTTCGATGTTTATGACAAACGGCGAATACCGCCGCTCTTCAGACTCGATGCCGCTCCATGTCGGTGACGTGATAATTTTGCGGGGCTGGGCACTCAAGTCGTCAAACCTGTATTTTTCACCCTGCCGGCGGGCACTCAAATGGCGGAGCTCGAGTCCGGTTTTCTGCTCCAATCCCTGCCATGATTTGACCGCCGTCTCACCGTTGGTCTCCGGTGCCAGGGCCAGGATGGTCTCCGCAACTTGTTTGGCGGTGACCAGAAGCGGCATCCCCTGGCTGACACCCGGTTCGGCAACCACGCCGAGCATTTCTTTCAAGGCCTGGTATTCTTCGGCGGCGCTCCACGCGACCCCCTTGGAACCCACACCGACCTTTTCGGTCAACGGTCCCAGCGCCGTCATCATTTTGTAGGTGTTCGGATAGTCGCGAATGACCACTGAAAAATTCGGAAGTGTTTTTCCGGGAATCGGTTCAGTTTCGCCTTTATGCCAATCCATGACTTCCGGCTGAGCAATTTCATCAGGACTGTCATGCATTAAAGGGGTGACCACCAGATCTTTCAGTGTGCCCAAATGCTCGGCAGCCAGTTCGGAAAATTTTTGCGCAATGGTCTTAAACTGCTCCCAATTGGTGCGCGACTCCCAGGGCGGATCGATGGCCGGATTAAACGGATGGATAAAAGGATGCATGTCCGTGGTATTCAGATCGTGCATTTCGTACCATCCGGCCGCCGGCAGAGCCACATCGGCATATAACGCACTGGTGGACATGCGCAGTTCCATGGTCACCAACAAATCCAGTATTCCTTCCGGGGCTGGGTCGCGCCACCGCATTTCCTCAGGGCGCAACGAACTGTCCGTGTTGAATACGGCATTGTCCACGCCCAGCAAGTGTTTAAGAAAATACTCGTGACCCTTTCCGCTGGCGCCCAAAAGGTTCGCCCGCCACAAAAATAACACGCGAGGAAAGTTAATCGGGTTGTCCGGATCTTCTACTGCAAATTTGAGACCCTTGCTTTTGAGTTTTTCAACCGCATAGGCAATGATTTCCTCATCGGAAGATGCACCCTGATCCACTGCCTCTTTACATAGGTCAACGGGGTTTTGATTGAATTGCGGATATGACGGCAGCCACCCTAATCGAGCCGCTATCACATTGTAATCGGCCATATGACCGAGGGGCTGTTTGTCGGTCAACGGAGATAGAATGTTAACGGGATCAAAATTGTCGTAACGCCACTGACCGGTGGCAAAGTAGAAGAAAGAGGTGCCGTTTTGCTGTCGCGGCGGACGACGCCAGTCCAATCCGAAAGCTACCTGGGACCATGCAGCTTGGGGTCGGACTTTCTCCTGGCCCACATAATGTGCCCAGCCTCCGCCATTCACACCCTGGCATCCGCAAAGTGTTGTCAGGTTGATAATACTTCGGTAAATCATATCGCTGTGATACCAGTGATTCGTCCCCGCACCCAAAAAAATCATGGATTTACCTCGGGTTTTTTCAGCATTCTCGGCAAATTCTCTGGCAACACGAATAACATCTGCTTGAGGCACGCCGGTAATTGTCTCCTGCCATGACGGTGTATAAGACCTTGTGTCATCATAGTCTTTTGGGTAATCGGCGGTATGAATCGGCGCCTCTTTGCGTGATACACCTAAATGGGCAGCCAAAAGATCAAACACGGTAGTCACCAGACGTTCACCCTCAGAGGTCATTAGCTTTTTAACGGGCACAACGCCTGCCTTTGATTTGGAACCATCTGAATCAAAAAGCGGAAATATGACCTCTTTCCAGGTATCGTGATCCGATACAAAGCTGAGGAGGGGGTCCACGCTTTGGCCGTTTTCTTCGAGTTTTAAGTTCCATTGTCCCTCATCGTTCCAGCGAAATCCGATGCTCCCATTGGGAACGCAGAACCTTCCGGCAGCAGTGTCGTACAAAACCGTCTTCCACCGGGAGTTGGCAGTGTCCATGCCCAAGTCCGATGCACGTAGAAAACGTCCTGCAACATGTTTATTTCTGTACGAATCAAGAACAACAAGAAATGGAAGATCGGTGTAAGATTTGGCATATTCGGTGAAATAATCGATTTGCCGTTCGATGTAGAACTCTTTGATAATCACATGCGTCATGGCCATGGCCAAAGCAGCGTCCGTACCGGCCTTGGCAGGCAGCCAAGTGTCGGCGAATTTCACGTATTCCGCATAGTCTGGAGCAACGGCCGCCACCTTTGCCCCACGATACCTTGCCTCCGTAAAAAAATGAGCATCCGGGGAGCGGGTCATGGGCAAGTTGGTTCCCCACACGATCATGTAGGTCGATTCAAACCAGTCCGCGCTTTCCGGCACATCGGTTTGCTCACCCCAAATCTGAGGGGATGCCGGTGGCAGGTCGCAGTACCAATCGTAAAAGCTGATCATAGAACCACCGATCAAAGATAGGAAACGTGCTCCGGAAGCATAACAAACCATGGACATGGCCGGGACTGGCGTAAACCCGAAAATGCGGTCCGGACCGTATTTTTTGATGGTATGAATCAAGGAAGCGGCAATAAGGGTTGCGGCGTCATCCCAGGTCACCCTGACGAATCCGCCTTTACCTCGATGCCGTTGATATTTCGAGCGTTTTTCCGGATCGTTAACGATACTCCCCCAGGCAAGAACCGGATCGTTGTAGCGGAGCAAAGCATCTTGCCACATTTCCTGTAAACTGGATCGCATTAAAGGATATTTGAGGCGAACCGGGCTATAGGTGTACCACGAATAGGTGGCGCCTCGGGGGCAACCTCTGGGCTCATGGTTGGGATAGCCTTCCCCGCAGGCAGGATAATCGGTGCACTGGGTTTCCCAGACCAGGATTCCGTTTTTAACGTAAACATCCCAGGAGCAGGAGCCGGTACAATTCACCCCATGGGTGGAACGAACTTTTTTATCGTACTGCCATCGTCGACGATAAAAGTCCTCCCATTCCCGCTGACCACAGCGAATTTCCGCCCAATCATCAGAAGTTTTTTCCTCTGAACAACCGTATTTTTCACCCCTGGGACGGAAAAAACGCAGGGCAGATAAAAATGATCGATCGGACATGAAACACCTCCTGAACCTTAAGAAATTGTTTGCCTTGGAGTACTCAAACACTTATCAATTTTCATGAATTTTCCCTTGAAGCACTATCACTCCCCTCAACCCGTTTTTTTGCAAAAATCCATATTATTATCAGGATAAGTTCATGGAATTATCTTAATTTATTAAAAATTATTTAGAAAATTTTGTCAACGGTTGTTTCATCAAACATTTCGTAATCATGTACGGCGTATTCTCTCCGAGCCGGAGGCCGTGACGTGGTATTTTGCGCTGTGAGAAGTGCTTTAACATCAAAAAAGGACCATCTGGTTTGGGAATGCCATGATTGCCATGCCTGCCCGCCATCGCTCTCGCTCAGGCGAGGCGGGCGGGAAGGAGTGGTTTTCCCCGGAACCTATAAAAATATCCATGGACAATTAGTAAAATTGATCCCAAAAACCATGATGCGAACACTGAAGTTATACGTTATGAACTCATTATTCCTGTTATCCGTCAAAGGATGCTAAGGCTTTTTTGGCGATCTCTTCACCCCATTCCGGTACAAAATGTCCGGCTTCTGAATGTTCATATGGTTCGGGACAGTTTCGGATATCATTACGAAGTACCTGCATCACCGGCGGGCCGAGTACCAGGTCCTTCATTCCGACGGCCATGAACACCGGCCCCGTCCATCTGTTACGCAACCATTCGCGGGCGCTACGGGACAACTCGGCACCGGGCGCATCCGGTCGATCAGGAACTATTTCCGGGAAACGGCGTACGCCTGCCTTGTATCTAACATCGGGAAATGGGGCTTCATAGGCAGCACATTCTGCTTCCGACAGATGGGGACACGTCAGCTTTAGTAATCGCCCGGCAGACATATCAGGATTCTTTCTGACCCAGGCGCGCCATTCGAGAAATCCTTTAGAAAATTGAATGTCTCCGGTACCAAGGATCGTGTTCATAATTAAAAGGCGGGAGAACCGACCCGGCATCTCCATTGGCAGGGTCAACCCGAGAATCCCCCCCCAGTCCTGGCATACAGGAGTGATGTTTTTGAGTTCTAAATGTTCAATAAACGACATAAGCGTGTTGCGATGAAAGTCGAAAGTATAAGCTTCTTCCTCCACCGGTTTGTCCGAACGCCCGAAACCGAAATAATCAGGAACTACCACGCGATACCCTGCATCCGTAAAGATCGGAATCATTTTACGGTAAAGGTAACCCCACGTGGGTTCGCCGTGTAAGCATAGAAAAATGTGATCGGCATTTTTAGGACCTTTATCCAGATAGTTCATGCGCAATCCTTGGAAACCCTTCAAATCTTCAATATAAATTGGATCGTATGGAAAATCAGGAAGATCCATGAACCGTTCCTCCAGAGTTCTTAACACTTTCGTCATGGTAACCCCTCCTTTTTAGATGTGAACCGTAACTATCATTATACGATTTGAAATGGAGTGAAATGTGTAACGAACCATATCATGCCGTGCGAAATTGTTCGGGGATGCAAACTCTGGTAGAAAATTGCCTTTTTGGTGTCCAGCCCCAGCGCGAGCCATGTCGCCGCAACCCCGTAAGTAAAGCGTTTAAGCATTTTACTGTTCTTGAGCGTTGTTAAAGCATGGTAATCGGCAACAAAGTAAATTGCCTGATACGTTTTCATTAATTCAAGTGCCGGCAGAATCATACCGAGATAATTGCCGATATGCGGTATTCCGGTGGGCTTGATGCCAGTCATCGCAATTTTCTTCATATCTCAAACCCAATTTGAGTTTATGTATATGCTGGCAGCTGTGGTTCCGGGTTATGTGAACCGAACTTATTCAATGATGCACCGCCTGGAACGCTGGCCGCTTTCCCGCGCCGTGATTCGATATCATTTGTGCCTCTCTTTAGCACTGGTGGAATATAGGTCACAAACTTTAAGTAATTGCTTTCATATTGCCCCTCTCTACTGTTAAACTGTTTTTATGATACAGGGTGCAGGATGCACGATAACTGATGCGTGGTGGATGAACCATGAACTGAATCTTAAATCTTTTAAAATAAAAGTCACGAAATAATATATTAATTTTTGCGTTTTAGTGATTTCTTGCTTCAGTAGCAATTCTTTACTTCTATAGCTTAGAAAGGGCTTCCCTGGCAAGTTGACCAACCGTACATTCTATCAAATGCATATCAATAAAGATATTTATTACGGCGTTATC
>Ga0164313_10001937_pt1 | contig 18578 bp, 12 predicted proteins | sample GuaBasSedimGuay4_FD_113735 | JGI IMG/M metagenome (GOLD analysis project Ga0164313, IMG submission 113735) | Subseafloor sediment microbial communities from Guaymas Basin, Gulf of California, Mexico - Guay4, Core 4569-4, 0-3 cm | ecosystem: Environmental > Aquatic > Marine > Hydrothermal vents...
CGGGTGTCGCTGAGCTCCAATCCCTCGAGCGGCTCGGTCCGGTACCCACCCCACCCGGCGATGCCGACACTCTGATCTCGACGGCCTATGAGGACCGCTGGGAAATGAAAACGCTGTACCACCAACTCGAGGCCGCCGGACTCTGGATCAAACTCGAGAAGGGCGCATACCTGCCCGAACTCGAAGCCACGGCCCAGTACTTCCAACAGAAGGCAGCGTTCCCCTCGCAGGGCTGGGCGTCACTCGTACTCAGCCTGAAGGTGCCGATCTATCAGGGTGGGGCCGTCCAGGCCAACGTCGCCAAGGCCAGGGAGGACCTCCGTCAGGTGGAACTCCTCGAACAGACCCTCAGACGGACGATCGCCGATCAGGTGGATTCCGCCTTCATCGGATATGAGGCGGCCGACGCCGCCTTCGATGCCGCTCGCGAGCGGACAAAGGCGGCCACCGAGGCCTACCGTCAAGTTAAATCCGCATACCGGGTCGGCGAGACGTCCTCGGTAGCCCTGCTTGATGCGACGACCGAAGCCATCGACGCCGAAACGACCCACATCATCGCGAGAGCGCAGCGCGAGTTCCAAGCGATCTCTCTGCGCCACGCCATCGGGCTCTTTCCCCTGCCCGATCTCGACTATGCCGACTTCGAGCCCGAGACCGAGGAGTGATCACTATGAAATCCGAACGACTTCGTCAGTTCTCCCTTGTCACCATGATCGCCCTCTCCCTTGTGGTGGGCGCCTGCCACCAGCCCGACGAAGAGACCGACGGCATCAAGAACGCTGCCGAGGCTCTCGAGAAGGCACTCGCCCCGCGTGAGGTCGAGCTCGTCACACCAGAGATCCGCAGCGAGCAGCCGTCGATCCAGCTTGTCGGTGAGATCAGAGCTTCCGACATCGTCCTCGTCTCGGCGGAAATTGGCGGAAAGGTCGACCGCGTCCTCGTCGAGGTCGGAGACCGCGTCGCCAAAGATGCACCCCTCATCGAGGTCGACCGCGAAACCTTCGCCATCTATCTCGCGCAATCCGAGGCCAATCGAGATGCCGCCCGAGCCGATCTCGCCCTCGCCGAAAAGGACCTCGAGCGCAAGCAGGATCTTCGGTCGGATGAGACCATCCCCCAGGCGACCCTCGACCAGGCCCAGGCGGGCTTCGATCTCGCCAAGGCCCGTCTGGCCGCCAGCGAAGCATCCATGCGTCTCGCTCAACGAAATTTCGACAGGAGCGTCATTCGAGCTCCCGCCGCCGGCGCCATCACCGAGCGAATGGTTGTCGCAGGTCAGTGGGCCGATGTCGGCGAAGGGCTGCTCGAGTTGGCGCTGGGTGGCAATGTCAAGATCGCCGCTCGGGTCCCCGAGTCCTGGGTCGGTCGCTTCGTGGATCTCGAGACCTTCAGCTTCACCGTCGGGAACGGCTCGAAGAACCACACCGCCAAGATCTACAGCCTCCAACCGGTGGTCCGCGAGGCCAGCCGGTCCTTCGAGATCGTCGGCACCGCACCCAATGACGGCACCATGAGACCGGGGATGTTCGCCAACGTCACCCTGACCTCACCGGAGGCCACCGCCACGTTGTGGTTACCCGCCTCCGCCGTCGCCACCTCGGATCTGCCCCAGGTGCTCATGGTCGTCGATGACGAGATCGTCTATCGAAAGGTCCAGATCGGCCGTCGCGACTCCTGGACCATCGAGATCGTCTCGGGTCTGGATACCGGCGAACAGGTGATCCTGAACACCTCCGGTCTCGCGCGCGGTCTTCCCGTCAAGATCATCGGCTGAGGAAGAACGAATGCAACTCATTCAATTCTCAATTCCTAATTCTCAATTCTTAATTGCGGATGGATTTGAATGCGTCGCCAATCCTGAGACGAGCGATGCAATTCATAATTCAAAACTCATAATTCATAATTTGCCGCGATTGGATTCCCAATGAATCTGTACGACATCGCAATCCGCCGGCCGGTCTTCACCGCCATGCTGATGATCGCCCTCGTGGTCTTCGGTATCCTCGGCTACCAGACGCTGCCCATCAATCTGCTGCCGTCGCTCGACATCCCGATCGTCACGGTGATCACGGCCCTGCCCGGCGCTTCGCCGGAGGTTATGGAGTCCGATGTCACCGATGTCATCGAGTCCGCGGTCAACACCATCGAGGGCATCAAACAACTCACCTCGTACTCCGGGCAGGGCGTGTCCTGGGTGACCGTCACCTTCACGCTCGAGCGTGACATCGACATCGCGGCGCAGGATGTCCGAGACAAGGTCTCCGGCGCCATCGGCGAGCTGCCGCTGGACGCCGAACCGCCCATCGTCCAGAAGTTCGATGCCAACTCACAGCCCATGTTGTGGATGGCGCTGGCCGGGCTCGACGCCCGCGAGCTGTCGGACTATGCCGACCAGGTGGTCAAACCCCGGCTCCAGTCGGTTCCCGGGGTCGGCAACGTCCTCATGCCGGGTTTCCGCGAACCCATGATGCGGATCTGGATCGACCGCGATAAGCTCGCCGCCCACCGCCTGGCGGTCAACGACATCATCATGGCCCTGGGTCGAGAGAATCTCGAACTGCCCGGTGGCTTCATCGAAGGTCCTGAGATCGAGCTGGCAATCCGAAACCTCGGTCTCTTCGAAACCGTGGAGGAGTTCGATCAGATGATCGTCTCCACGGTCGACGGCCGCCCCATCCGACTCCAGGATGTGGGCTTCACTCAGCTCTCCGTGGCCGACGAGCGCGGCGGTGCCCACTACAACATGACCCCGACCCTGGGGCTGGGAATCGCGCCCCGCTCGGGCGCCAATCTCGTGGATGTCAACAAGGCCGCACGCCAACGCATGGAGGAACTCTCCAAGGATTTCCCACCGGGGCTCTTCTATGACGTCGCCTTCGACGGCGCCGAATATGTCGAACGCTCCATCGAGAACGTCCAATTCGACATCATCTATGGGGCGATACTGGCGATCCTCGTCGTCTTTGTCTTCCTGAGATCCTGGCGGTCGACCTTCATCGTCTCGTTGGCGATCCCGACTTCGCTCATCGCCACCTTCGGTTTCATGCGGATCTTCGGGTTCTCGCTCAACAATCTGACCACCCTTGCCCTCGCGCTGTCGGTGGGCGTCGTGATCGACGACGCCATCGTCGTGCTCGAGAACATTTACCGCCACCAGGAAGAGGGCGAGAGTCCGTTCACCGCCGCCATGGAGGGCACCAAGGAGATCGCCCTCGCCGCCATGGCAGCCACCTTCGCCATCGCGGCGGTCTTCATCCCAGTTGCCTATATGAAGGGGATGATCGGCCAGTTCCTCTTCGAGTTCGGGATCTCGGTGGCGGCCGCCGTCCTCATCTCGCTCTTTGTCGCCCTGACCCTGACCCCCATGCTGTGCTCCCGAATTCTCACCGTCAAACCCAAACACGGCAAGCTCTACGACATGCTCGAAAACGCATTCAAGGGCCTAGAACGCAGCTACTCGCGGTCGCTCAGTTGGGTGTTGCGCCACAAGATCATCACCCTCGTGACGGCGTTCGCAGTGCTCGGTTCGAGCTTCCTCCTCGTGCCCTTCATCGGCGGCGAGTTCGCTCCGCCCGAGGACATGTCATCATTCATGATCTCCACCAAGGCCCCGGTCGGCACCTCCCTCGAGGCCATGGAACGGTTGATGATGAAAATCGAGCGCATCACCCTGGAGCAACCCGAGATTCAGTCTGGTTTCATGGCCATGAACTTCGAGGGCCGCGGGCAGATCAACACCGGCATCCTCTTCCTCAAGATGAAGAAACCACACGAACGCGAGGCGACGCAGAACGAGGTCGTCCAACGCCTCCGCCGCGAGTTCGCCAAGGTCGAGGGCATCCAGGCCTTCGTCACCGAGTTCAGCTTCTACGCGGTGTCGTCGGAGGGCGGCGAGAAGGCCCTCGCCTACTCGCTCCGTGGTCCCGATCTGGTTGAGCTCGAACGGGTCGGCACCGCGGTCATTGACCGGCTGTCGGCCGAGCCCGGCTTTGTCGATCTCGACCACAATCTGGATCTCGAGCAACCGCAGCTTTTCGTGACGGTGGATCGAGAACGGGCGCACGATCTCGGACTCGATGCCGCGACCATTTATGAGACGGTCTACTCGCTCGTCGCCGGACGCGAGGTGGGGGCCTACACCACCCAGGGCAAACGCTACGACGTCCGGATCAAGATCCGACCCGACCAGATCCTCTCGCCCGAAGATATCGGCGCCCTCCAGGTTCGAACCCGGACCGGCGAGATGATTCGCCTCGACTCGGTGGTCGCAATCAGCCACGGCGTCGGCCCCATCAACATCAACCGCACCGATCGCGAGCGCTCTCTGCTGCTCACCGGCAACCTCGAGAACATCCCCCTGAACCGCGCACTCGAGCGGGTCGATGAGGTGCTCTCCGAGGAACTCCCTGAAGGCTACTACGCCAAACCCACCGGCCAGGCAGAGGAGATGGCCGAGAGCATGGGTTCTCTCTTCTTCGCCCTCGGTCTCGCGGTGCTCATTGTCTACATGTTGCTCGCGAGTCAGTTCGACTCGCTGATCCACCCCTTCACCATCATGTTTGCGCTGCCTCCGGCGCTGGTCGGAGCCCTCCTCGCCCTGCTCGTGACAAATAACACCATCAACATCATGTCGGTCATCGGGATCATCCTGCTCTTCGGTCTCGTGACCAAGAACTCGATCCTTCTGGTCGATCTAACGATCCAGAAGCAGGAGACCGGACTCGACAGCGAGGCAGCGCTCCTCGAAGCCTGTCCCATCCGGCTCCGGCCCATCCTCATGACCGCGGTCTCGATGATCTTCGGCGTCCTGCCGGTGGCTTTGGCCTTCGGAGAGGGCGGCGAAGCCCGCGCCCCAATGGCCGTGGCCACCATCGGCGGGATGGTGACGTCGACTCTTCTCACCCTCTTCCTGGTGCCGGTGATCTACGCCTACATGGACCGTCTCGCCACCAAACTCCGCGGCCACGAATCGCGCTCACGGCAGGAGTTTGCCGAGAACGGGGCGGAGGAACTCACCGAGGAGGTGGTGGAGCCGGCAACCGCAACAGACGATCACATGGGAGGCCGTCGAGGAACACGCTAGCGAGCGTTGAAGCTTCGTTCGGTAGCGCGATCGGGCGGCACTCGCTGCACCTGATGTGCAGCCGCTGGTGAGTGGATCTCTACTGGATCCCGAGACCTTCCTGATCGAAGTGTCTGTCGAAGGCGAATGCCTCGAGGATCCTGTGTTCGCGGATCGCTTCGAATGAAACGGCGTCCACCAGGCTGAGGCCTTGCGGTCCGTTCCCCAGGCGATCGAGCCCACGGTCGTGCAGAGCCGCGCCCACCCAAATGACCCTCAAGAGGGGAGCAAAACTCTCGCGGAACGAAGTCAACGCACCCCGCCCCAGGCGTCGGTCAATCAAGGCGTAGGCTTCGACGAGCACATACGAGGTGGTCACGAGTTCGGCTTCTCGTTCACGAAGCTTGGTGAACGCCTCGACTGCGTCGGCGTGCACCCTGTCGGTCCCGACCAACAAGGCGAGCACTGCACTGGTATCGACAAAGACCGCGCTCATTTGTAGGTCTCGTCCAAATAGCTGTCGTGGTTGGATGCAAGATCGTCCCTGTTCTCACAGTCATCGTAGGAACCGACGATTTCAGCAGCGCGCGAGTAGAGCGTCTGGGCATCGTAGGACTCGGCGTCGAGGTGTCGATCCACGCTTTCTCGAACGACCTGTGAGATCGAAACTCCACGCCGCTGCGCCTGCAACCGCAGTCGACGATACTGACTCTCGGTGAACTGAACCTGTGTTCTCAACACGAAGCACTCCTGGATTGAATGTAGTGCCAACATGTTGTGTTGTCAATTCAGATATCGATCGAGACAGAAACGTAACTCCGATAGCGATAGCGAACTGGAACACACGCCATCGGAAGCCGCGTTCCTGATCCCGCATTTTTGTGCGACATTCGGGTCGTGCTATGGTCTCTCTTTGGATGTCTATCTACTTCCATATCAATAGTTTGCACTCTTGATCAAAGGAGAAACCAATGCGTTCCACCCTCGGAATCCTCGTCCTTTCACTTGCCCTTCTCGCCTTGCTCGGCTGCTGTGACTGCGAGGAGGCGGCGCCCGTCGAACCCGTCGAGCCGCCGACGGACGGCGTCTTTCTGCACATCTCGAGCGGACCCGAAGAGCCCCATCGGGTGCTCATGGCCCTCAAGATGGCCGAGATCATGGCGGCCGACAAAGACGTGCTGGTCTATTTCGACATCAAGGGCATCGAGGTGGTTCTCGCCGACGCCGACGACATCGCCTTCGCCGAGTTTCCGTCCTCGAAAGCCCAGCTCGCCACTCTCATGGAGCTTGGCGTACCCCTCTATGCTTGCCCGGGTTGTCTGAAGGCTGCAGGGAAGACTCCCGACGACCTCGCCGGGGGGATCCAGGTCGCGAACAAGGATGCCTTCTTCGATTTCACCGATGGCAGGATTTTGTCGTTGGATTACTGATACCTAAACTGAGCGATTCTGCCGGATGAGATGTTCCAAGTCCTTGATGCTCTGGTGTTTGCAAAAAATGCAGGAATACTGGTGGTATGCCGAGGCTTTTTGCAAACGCCCAGAGCGCAAGGAGTTGGTGCAGATCGCCGGTGAGAATCGCTCAATTTAGGTGATAGGAGCTTGAGGGAAACGCCGCAGTTTTCTCCCACAACCGTGGCAGGAGTGTTTCCAGGCAATTGCTCGGTCATCAGATCGGGGGCTCTGGTGAAGACTGGGTTTGCCTGGCTCCATTGAACATCGACTCGTGATGACCCTGGTCTGAGCTGGAAACACGTCTCGGGTAATGGCGAGGGCCAACGAAATGAAAAATTGAACCGGATCGGGTCACGAGTGTGGCTCGATGTCGAGGCTCGTGCGATGATCATTTGATGCCGGGGACGATTCCAAAACCGCTCGAGCCCATGCTCCGTCAGTTTGCCGAGGTGACCGGTCACATCTCGGACCTCGGGTGGGCCGAGGCCGGCGCCGGAAACATCTCGGTCGATGTCACCCCGTTGATCAAGGTCCCCCCGGGGCCGGCCGGCAGAAATGCTCTGGCGCTGCCAAGGCCACTCCTTTCTCTCGCCGGTCATCGATTGCTCGTCACCGCCACGGGCTCGCGGTTCCGCGACTTCCACAAGGCGCCGGAAGACAAGGTGTGCCTCGTCGAGGTTTCACCGGATGGTTCTCAGGTGTCCTGGCGCGGACTCGTATGGAGCGCCAAGGGCGTCGCCCCGACGTCAGAGCTCCAGAGCCACCTCGAAATCCATTCGACCTTGCGCGACCTGCACTCCGAGAACCGCGCCATCGTCCATGCCCACACAACCCACCTGGCGACCCTCAGCCACCTGACACGCTGCGCCGATTCTCAGAGCCTCAACCGGTTGCTGTGGTCCATCCACTCCGAGGTCAAGGTCTTTGCACCGAGGGGGGCCACCCTCCTGCCGTATCTCCGGCCCGGATCGGATGAACTCGGCGCCGCCACCGCCCGGGCGGTCCGAGAGGGCGCCGACACGATCTTGTGGCGGTATCACGGGTCCATCTCACACGGGCTCGATCCGTACGCGGCATTGGATCGACTCCACGTCCTCGACAAGGCGGCGCAGATGGTCCTGCTGTGTTTCTCCACCGGGGAACCGTGGGAAGGCCTCGACGAGGCACAACTGGCCGAGCTCGAGAGGGTCTTTGGGAGCTGAGCGGGCTGGACGCTGGATGCTGGATCATCGCATTCATCCCATCGCAACCCACAGATTACACAGATCGACACAGACTCCATCGCATGCATCGCATACGGAAAAACCGCAGATAGCGCAGATAGACCCATCGCAGATTTCATCGCACCATCCCACCATCCCATCCCATCACAAATTGCCCGCAGATGACGCAGATGGACGCAGATTTCATCGCAAGGAAAAACTGCAGATAGATCCATCGCATACATCGCAGTTGAGAGTGGGCGCCGCAATTCCGGGACGGCGTCAGACTTCGTGGTGAGGCCCTCACGACCGGGATGAGACTGAAGGGCAGGCTGGAAGCCTGTCCCCACAATCGTCGCAATACGCTGCACTCCGGAGGATTGAGATGGTGCGATGAGTCAATCTGTGTCTATCTGTGTGATCCGTGGTCTGCGATGGGACGGGATGGTGCGATGAAATCTGCGATGAGCCTATCTGCGGTGATCTGCGCTTTCTGCGGTTTCTCCGGTCGCATCCGCTCCTAGGCCACGGCGCGTTCGTCGGTGACGACGACGCCGTCGCGGATCTCGACGACCCGGCCGGCGCGTTGGGCGAGAGTCTTGTCATGAGTCACGACCACGAGGGTGCGCCCCTGCCCCCAGAGCTCGCTGAGCAGGCTCATGACATCGGAACCTGAGCCGGTGTCCAGATTGCCGGTGGGCTCGTCGGCGAGGATGATGTCGGGCTCCATGGCGAGGGCGCGGGCGATGGCGACACGCTGCATCTGGCCACCCGAGAGCTCGGTGGGTCTGTGCTCCACCCGATCGCCGAGGCCGACCTTCTCGAGGTGTTCCAGGGCGCGTCGCCGACGCTCGCGACGAGAAACGCCACCGAAGAGCATGGGCATCTCGACGTTTTCCAGCGCGGTGAGCTGCGGCAGAAGATTGAAGTTCTGGAAGACAAACCCGACCCGGCGATTGCGCACATCTGCGAGCTGGTCGCGATCAAGACCGGCCACCGCCTCGCCGCCGAGCATGTATGCGCCACCCGTGGGTGTGTCGAGACAACCAATGAGGTTGAGCAGGGTCGATTTCCCCGAGCCCGACGGACCGACGACGGCGACGAATTCGCCTTTGTCGACCACGAGATCGATCCCCTTGAGGGCCTCGACCTTGATCTTGCCGGTGTCGTAGACCTTGGTGGTCCCAATCATCTCGATGATGTGTCCGTTCGAGTTGCCGTCACCGTTCGTCTTCTTCTTCAATGGCCAGTTCATATCTACTCCCACGCCTCGACCGCACCGTAGGCGGGGCATTCATGCCCCGCGACCACCGATGCTCCCCGCGTGCGGGGCGTGAACGCCCCGCCTACAGCAGTCGGAATCCGTACTCGTCTACTCATACCGCAACGTCTCCGCCGGATCGACGCTCGCCGCTCGCCGCGCCGGGAAGTATCCGGCGAGAATCCCGATAAAGCCGAGCAACGCCGCCGTCGCCATCGCGATCTCGACGTTCAAGGTCGGTTTGCCGAGGAACTCGAGGGCATCGTTGCCTTCCACCGGCACCATCTGGAAAAGAAGGACCAGCACGATGGCGATCACCAGACCAAAGGCGCCGCCAAGCAACGTGTACGTCATCCCCTGGAGCACGAAAGGCCCGGTGATCCAACTGCTATGTGCGCCGATGGCCATCTGGACCCCGATCTCACGGGTCTTCTCCTTGACCACCGCAAACATGATGTTGGCGACGCCGATACCGCCGACCAGGAGAGTCAGGGCGCCGATCACTCCCAGAAAAATCTGAAAACTGCGCATCTCATTGGCCAGGGTCTTGCCGCCCTCGGCGGTGTCCCACAGCCCCGTCACCTGTTCGTCCTCGGGGTCAAAGCGATATTTGGCGGACAGTGCCTGGGCGAACTGATCGCGCGCCATCGGCATGTCCTCTGGCAGACCCACCTTGAACACCACATTGTGGAGCCACTGCCGGCTCCACTGGGCCGAGAACGTGGTGATGGGGATGACCGCCCCCCGCGCGTCCGGACCCTTGTAGGTACCCATCTGGAGCTTGGGGTTGAGCACCCCGATCACCAGGTAGGGGACGCTGGCGACCTGGAGGATTTCCCCCACCGGATCCGCGGCGCCGAAGATGTCCTCGGCGAGCTGGTTGCCGAGGAAGATCACCCTTTTCTTGTCACGCTCGTCATTGGCGTTGAAGAACCTCCCACCGGGTTGCGGGTAGTGGTGGCGCATTTCGCCATACTGCCAGTTGGCACCGGTCACTCGACCGGTGATGGTGCTCGTTCCCCAGGTCAGGGTGGTCTGCCACGAGGTCATCTCACCGACGATCCCGGTGGAGGACGGCATCTTGGCCCGGAGATAGTCGAGGTCGTCGAGCCGGGCTCGGATCCTCCGCCCCTCGGGCAGACCCTGCCAGACCTTCGAGGTCTCTCCCGACCACCACACGGCGATGTTCTCGCCCATCCCGCGGCGGGCCTTGATCATCTGGTTGCGCAGTCCCTCACCGAAAGCGAGCAGCATGAGGATCGCCACGGTGCCCCAGGCGATGGCGGCGACGGTGAGAATCGCACGCTTCTTCTGCAGCGACGACGCCTTGAAAAAGAGCGTTGCGATGACCGAGAAATCTCTACCCATCAGCAGTTCCTTACAATTTCATCGCGACGACGGGGTCGAGGCGGGAGGCATCGCGTGCTGGGAAGAAGCCGGCGAGGAAACCGACGAGTCCGAGGACTCCGGCGGTGAGCATTGCGATCTGCGGCGACAGAACCGGGGTTCCGATGGCACTTTCTGCCGGTGACCCGACAACCACGCTGCAAAAGCCCCAGGTGATGGCGAGCCCGATGACGCCCCCGATGGCGGTCAAGACAAAGGTCTCGAGGAGAAACTGAGACAGAACGGTCCGGCTTTTGGCGCCAAGGGCCATCTTGATCCCGATCTCGCGAGTCCGTTCTTCCACGACGACATTCATGATGTTCGACACACCGATCCCACCGACGGTGAGGGTGAGGATCCCCATGAAACCCATGAAGAGCTTGAAGGCGAGCATGAAGTTGTCGAAGAAGACAAACATATCGGTGGTGTCCCAGATCCCGAGGGCCTGTCGGTCGGCGGCGTCAAAACGCTTGCGTTCGCCAAGGGCTGCATAGACCCTATCGGTCAGCGCCTTGTTTTCATCCGGTGTCGCGGCCTTGAAGATGAAGAGATCGACATAGCGCTGGCCGGTGAGAGCCTGAAAGGTGGTCGAGGGGATGATCATCTTCGAGTGGTCGCGACCCGAGTAGGACGAGTCCTGATCCTTGGCCTGGAGAACTCCGATGACCAGGAAAGGCGAACCGTGAACCATGACCTTCTCGCCAACCGGATTGATCTCGCCAAAAAGATCCTCGGCGAGCTCGTTGCCGACAAAGACCACTCGGCGGCGTTGCTCCATATCGGTGGGGTTGATGAACCGCCCACCCTCGGCAGGCACCATGTTGCGCATTTCACCAAAGACCGGCGAAACACCAGAGACATCCACCAGCCTGGCACGGTCGCCAAAGGTGGCGCGGAGATTCTGCTCGTACTCGCTGGAGATCCCGGTCAGACCCTCAACTCTTTTCTTGAGATACTCGATGTCGGTCTCGTCGACCCGGATCCGGCGTCCCTTCCCGAGGCCTTCGAAGGGCAGTGACGTCCTCGACGGCCAGGCGATGACGATGCGATCCCCGAGACCGGCAAAGGCTCGGATCTGCTTCCGGTGGACGCCCTCGCCGACCGCGAGCAGCAACGCGACGGCCACCGTTCCCCAGATGATCCCGAAGACGGTGAGAAACGTCCTCAGCTTCTGCGACCAGATGTCGCGTACGAGCTGACGGAGAAAGGAACCAAAGCTCGTCACCGGCCCACCCGCACGAATTCTGAATTTTGAATTTTGAATTTTGAATGAACGCACCGGACAGCCTCGGCGTACCGAGGGAACTGGCTCGTCAATTCAAAATTGAGAATTGAGAATTGAGAATTCATCAGCTGATTTCTTTGGGCGGACGCTGGACGATCTGATCGCCGACCGCGAGTCCTTCGACAACCTCGACGTTGAGACCATCTGACAGACCGAGTTCCACGGCCACTCTTTCCGGCTCCGCCTCGGGTCCGACACCCGGGATCTCGACAAAGGTCTCGAGGCCGTCATCCGAGAAGAGGATCAGACGCTCGGGGATGAGCACGATCTCGGTCTTCTCCCGGATCACCACATCGGCGTTGGCCGAGTAGCCGGCCCGGAGCGTCACTTGTTGATCCGGGTCGAGTTCGATCTCCACATCAAACAGGGTCGCGCCCTCGCTGCGCTGAGCTTGCGGGGCGATGCGGGCCAGGTGGCCTGTGACAAGTTCGTCCGGCAGGGCCCCAACCTTGATCCGGCACGACAGGCCGGTCGCGATCTTCCCGACATCGATCTCATCGACGGTGCCCTGGAAGATCAGATCGCTCATGTCGGCGATGCTTGCGAGCTCGGTCCCCGGCTGATAGGAGGTCAGGGGCACGACTGGATCGCCCACATCGACCGTCCGGCTCAGGACGGTGCCGCTGGCCGTCGAACGAATGATTCGTTCGACCTCCGTCGTGCTTCCGGAAACGATGCCCAGGCGGGTCAGCTCGCGATTGTCACGCGCCTGTTCCACCGAGACCTGCGCGAGTTTGTAGGATTCCTTGAGTGCATCGAGGTCTCCCTTGGAAAGGAGACCCTCTTCATGCAGTTCGATTCCACGATCGTAGTCCGCTCGCGCCTTCGCAAAACTAACATCGGCCGAGCGCATCCGGTGATCGACGTTCAGCAACTCCTGAGGCGTCGGGTCCGGGGCGATCTCGAAGAGTGGATCTCCGGCGCGGACCACGTCTCCGACCTCGACATAACACCGGGCAACGATGCCCGAGATCTTGGATTTGACCTGAAACCGTTCGCGCGGTTCGATCTGACCGACGGCGAGGGCCTTTTCGGTGATGCCACCGAGTTCGGCCTCGACCATGGTCAGACCGTTTTCGACGGTGCCCCGGTTTCCCACAAACGCATAGATGGCGCCCGTGGCGGCACCAATCAGAATTACGATCACCAGCAACCTCAACAGCTTGCCCATGGCAACGGCCTCCCTCGAACATCTCTACGTAAACAGGGTCCCATCGGTTCCCATCATTTATTGGACACCGCCCGGGCGCTTGGGGTTGCATCCGGAACCGGAACCGAAACCGAAACCGGAACCGGAACCGGAACCGGAACCGGAACCGGAACCGGAACCGGAACCGGAACCGGAACCGGAACCGCGATCAGTCGCATGGTCACTCCGGGTTGTTCTTGAAAAATGTGTAGCCGATGGGATGGGTCGAATCAAGGGCAAGACAAGTCGCCGCGACGGCGACCCTTGACACGACCCATCCCATCGGCTGGAGGGAGTACATGAACAACCCGGAGGTGACCATGCAACAGACAGCTCAGCAAACCGGATTCGATGCCCTGGACAAGCCCAACGAGGCTGCAATCATCGCCATCTCGCTCGCGATGCGGGTTCCTGCGCCCCTGAAGTCCATCGCCGACCAGGTGATCCGATCAGCTTCATCGGTTCCCGCGAATCTCGCCGAGGGTCGAGGACGATCGGGCCGTGACCGTCTCCACCACTGGCGGATTGCCTACGGCTCCGCCCGTGAGGTCGACACCCATCTCCGCCTCCTCGTCGGCACCCGCGCCATCGACGCCACACAATCCAATTCCGCCCTCCAGCTCTTCGACGACGTCAGAGCCATCACCTGGCGCCTCCTCCACCCTCCCCTTTCAAGATGAAGGCTCGCGGGAAACACCGCTCACCGGGGCGTGCCGGGCACGCCATTGTGCCGGAACGACCATCCGGCTACGCGACACCATCCACACAATGGCGCTGCCGGGCAACCCTCGCGGCAGAGAGTTCCAGTGCAGCTGTTCCGGTTAGGAGGGAGGCCGCCGGCGCCCCATCGGCGTGGTCGCAGCCCCTCAATCGTCCTCCTCGCGACCGCGCCGATGGAGCGACGCTGGGCCGCCGCAGTCGGCCCAGAAGGCCGGTTCCGATAGAACCCTGAACCTATGCACCACGAGAGTGACATCGGAGATACTGAAGGTGGGGCCAGCCCCCACAATGCGGACCAGAAAGCCGGTGTATTTGGGTCTCTTGCGCCTTGGCGGTTCCTCACGCAACGCAACGGTGGACTCCGGCAGCGATCCGCGTACAATTCCAGGACCTGACGATTCGTACGGGAGAGCACCATGCGCAAACCAGTCATCCTCATCACCGGCGCCAGCGGCGAGATCGGCCACGGTCTGATCGAGAGCCTCGCAGGCGACGACGACACTTCGATCGTCACCATCGACCTCCAGCCCCTGCCGCGGGAGCACCGGAATCTGGTCGACCGCGAGTACCTGGGCTCGATCCTCGAGATCCACCTCCTCGAGCGCATCCTCGCCGAGTTCGAGGTGAGAACGATCTACCACCTCGCGGCCCTGCTCTCGACCCGCGCCGAGTTCACCCCCCTGGCGGGTCACCAGGTCAACGTCGAGGGCACCCTCAAACTTCTCGATTTCGCTCAATCACAGGGGGAGTCGCACGGCCGGCCGGTGGTCTTCATCTACCCGAGTTCCATCGCCGCCTACGGACTTCCGGATCTCGAAACAAAGAACGCCGCAGGCCCGTTGTCCGAACACGAGTGGAACCAGCCGACCACCATGTACGGCTGCAACAAGCTCTACTGCGAGCACCTCGGAAAGTACTATGCGGACCACTACAAACAACTCGCGGCCGAGACCCTGTCGGGGAAGGTTGATTTTCGGTCGATCCGGTTCCCCGGTCTGATCTCGGCGGTTACGGTTCCTTCGGGCGGAACATCCGACTATGCCCCGGAGATGATCCACGCCGCCGCCCAGGGCAAGCCCTACGCCTGCTTTGTCCGACCCGACACCCGGATTCCGTTCATGACCATGCCCGACGCGGTGGACGCCATGCTTGCCTTGGCCCAAGCCGATCGATCGCGCCTCACCCGTTCGGTTTACAACATCGCAGCCTTTAACCCCTCGGCCGGCGAGATGGCCGACTTGGTCAAAGAGGCCTTTCCCAACGCCGAGATCAGCTTCGCACCGGACCTCAAGAGGCAAGCTATCGTCGACACATGGCCCGCCGACGTAGATGACAGCGTAGCGAAAACCGACTTCGATCTCGATCCGAGATTTGACCTCGAGCGGGCGTTCTCGAATTACCTGATCCCGAAGATCAGCGAACACTACTGAGTCCGCCGTCGCATTTCCAACGCTCAAAACAACGCTCGAGATGCGGTCTTGATCACCGTCCAAAAACAATACAGGTCGACGGAGCACATCTCCGAACCCGAGCGCATTCTGAGACATGACTTTTGTCATCGTCGGTTGTTGCAGAAGCGGTCCGGAAGCCAGTTTTTTTCAGACACTTAGAAAAAGGCAAAAACCCCAACATCTTGTTGTTGACAATCAACAAAGACCCAAGATATAGTGGTCGAAGTCCGCAAAAAACCACCCCGACACCGGGACGTAGGTAGGTAACGTCGGGGGGAGTTTTGTCGCCAGGTTTCGCAAAATGCACGGGAGGTCGAGGGGGCCAGATGAAGGTAGAGCGTCGATTCACCACCGCGGGAGCCGATCCGTACGCCGAAATACAATTCGCCGCACGATCGACCGAGATTCGCAACACCGACGGCAGTCTCGTTTTCGCGATGGAAGACGTTCACGTACCCGAGAGTTGGTCTCAGGTCGCGGTCGACGTCCTTGTCCAGAAGTACTTCCGCAAGGCCGGAGTTCCCCAGGTCGATGACAAAGGCGAACCACTGATCGGTGACGACGGAAAGCCCGCAACCGGACCCGAGCGTGACGCCCGTCAGGTCTTCCACCGCCTCGCCGGTTGCTGGACCCACTGGGGGCGCGAGCACAACTACTTCGACAGCGAAGAGGATGCTCAGGCCTTCCAAGACGAACTTTCATTCATGCTCGCGAACCAGATGACGGCGCCGAACTCGCCGCAGTGGTTCAACACCGGTCTCCACTGGTCCTACGACATCACCGGACCCGCCCAGGGCCATCACTTCTGCAACCCCGAGACCGGTGAGCTCGAGCGCTCGACCAACGCGTATGAGCACCCCCAGCCCCACGCCTGCTTTATCCAATCGGTCTCCGACGACCTGGTGAACGAAGGCGGCATCATGGATCTCTGGGTCCGTGAGGCGCGGCTTTTCAAATACGGATCGGGAACGGGCAGCAACTTCTCCCAGCTCCGCGGTGCGGGAGAGCCTCTTTCCGGCGGCGGGAAAAGCTCCGGTCTCATGTCTTTTCTCAAGATTGGCGACCGTGCTGCCGGCGCCATCAAATCAGGAGGCACAACTCGTCGCGCGGCCAAGATGGTCTGTCTCGATCTCGACCATCCTGATATCGAGGAATTCATTTCCTGGAAGGCCGTGGAGGAGCGCAAAGTCGCCGCACTAGTGGCCGGCTCACGCACCATTCGCCGCCACCTCGCGGCCATTCTCGAGAGCTGTTTCACCGAAAGCGGCGCAGCTGAGATCGACCCCAAAGAGAATCACAAACTGGCGAGGTGCATCCGCACCGCTCGTCGTCGCGGCGTGCCGGACGGTTCCATCCAGCGGGTGCTCCAACTCGCCGCCCAGGGCATCCGCGAGTATCCGGTCGAGGAATACGACACCGACTGGGACTCGGCGGCCTACTTCACCGTCTCTGGTCAGAATGCCAACAACAGCGTCCGCGTCCCCAACTCGTTCTTCGACACCCTCGAATCGGGTGGTGATTGGCCCCTGATCAAGCGCATCGACGGAAAGCCTGCAAGGACCGTCTCGTCCACCAAGCTCTGGGACGACGTGACCATGGCCGCCTGGGAGTGCGCCGACCCCGGTCTCCAGTACGACGACACCATCAACGAGTGGCACACCTGCCCCAACTCTGGCCGGATCAACGCCTCGAACCCGTGTTCCGAGTACATGTTCCTCGATGATACGGCCTGCAATCTGGCGTCGATCAATCTGGTCAAGTTCCTCAACGAGGACGGGAGTTTCGATATCGAGAGCTTCCGTCACACGGTTCGGCTCTGGACCATGGTCCTCGAGATCTCGGTGCTCATGGCGTCGTTCCCAAGCCAGAAGATCGCTGAACTCAGCTACCGCTACCGCACCCTCGGCCTCGGCTTCGCCAACATCGGCTCGCTGCTCATGCGCCTCGGGATCCCGTACAACTCCGATCGTGGTCGGTCGATCTGCGGCGCCATCACCGCGATCCTGACCGGTGAGTCGTACGCCACATCGGCCGAGATGGCCGCCCAACTCGGCCCCTTCGAGGGCTTTGGTGAAAACCGCGATGCCATGCTGCGGGTCATCGCCAACCACCGTCGAGCCGCGTACGACGCGCCAGCCGAGATGTACGACGAGCTGACCATCAAACCCACGGGACTCGACGCCAAGACAACCCCACCCGATCTGCTCGCAGCAGCCCAGGAGTGTTGGGATCGGGCCCTCGAGCTCGGCAACGAACACGGCTATCGCAACGCCCAGGCCAGCGTGGTCGCACCCACCGGCACCATCGGGCTGGTCATGGACTGCGACACCACCGGAATCGAACCCGATTTCGCGTTGGTGAAATTCAAGAAACTCGCTGGCGGCGGGTTCTTCAAGATCATCAACCAGAGCATTCCAGCCGCCCTGAAGACTCTGGGCTACCCGGCAAACGAGATCGAGGAGATCGTTCACTTCGCGGTCGGTCGAGGCACCCTCGACGGCTGTCCCACGATCAACCACCACGCGCTCGAGGTGCGCGGATTCGACGCCGAGGCCATCGACCGGGTCGAGAAAGCGCTGCCGACCTCCTTCGACCTCCAGAACGCTTTCGCCCCCCATATCCTCGGTGAAGGCTTCCTCAAGAAGCTCGGGCTCTCGGACGAAGAGCTGGCCAACTGGAATCTCGATGTCCTCGACAGAATCGGGTTCTCCGGCGACGACATCGACGCCGCCAACACCTACGCCTGCGGCACCATGACGGTGGAGGGAGCTCCCTTCCTGAAGCAGGAGCATCTGGCGGTCTTCGATTGCGCCAACCGGTGCGGGAAGAATGGCAAACGCTCCATCGCCTACGACGGTCACATCCTGATGATGGCCGCCTCCCAACCCTTTATCTCCGGCGCCATTTCCAAGACCATCAACATGCAGGCCGAGGCCACTCTCGACGACATCAAACGCGCCTACTCGCTTTCATGGCACAAGATGCTCAAGGCCGTCGCCCTCTATCGCGATGGTTCCAAGCTCAGCCAGCCGCTTTCAATCTCCATCACCGCTGAAGAGGAAGAGGAACTGGCCGAGGCCGTCGCGAGCAACGATGTCCAGCACGTGGCCGAAGCCATGGCCGAACGGGTGGTCATCCGCTACCAGGCGAGACGACGTCGACTGCCGCAACGCCGCGCCGGCTTCACCCAGAAGGCCGGCGTCGGAGGCCACAAGGTCTACATCCGCACCGGTGAATACGTCGACGGTTCGGTGGGCGAGATCTTCCTCGACATGCACCGCGAAGGCGCTGCCTTCCGCTCGTTGATGAACTGCTTCGCCATTGCCGTCTCCCTCGGGCTCCAGTACGGGGTTCCACTCGAGGAGTTCGTCGACGCATTTGTCTTCACCCGCTTCGAGCCGTCCGGCATCGTCGGCGGCCACGACCGGATCAAGATGGCGACCTCGGTCATCGACTACGTCTTCCGCGAGCTCGCCATCACCTACCTCGGCCGCGACGATCTCGCCCAGGTCTCCCTCGAGGATATCCGCCACGACGCGTTGGGCAGCGGCAAAGACCAGCACAAGAA
>Ga0164313_10001938_pt1 | contig 18574 bp, 17 predicted proteins | sample GuaBasSedimGuay4_FD_113735 | JGI IMG/M metagenome (GOLD analysis project Ga0164313, IMG submission 113735) | Subseafloor sediment microbial communities from Guaymas Basin, Gulf of California, Mexico - Guay4, Core 4569-4, 0-3 cm | ecosystem: Environmental > Aquatic > Marine > Hydrothermal vents...
AGCGGCGCGCTTAGCCGTTAGGTTGAGTGCGCAGTACCCGGATTACTGGCCTGAGACTATTCGAGCGCTGATCGTGCACAGCGCGGAATGGACCCCGACAATGCGCGCGCAAATTGAGGAGCAAGCCGGATTTCGAGATCGCTACGCTTATCTACGTCGATTCGGTTACGGCGTGCCGAGCTACGAGCGCGCGGTGGCGTCGGCACAGTCACACCTGGCGCTCGTAACCCAATCCACTCTCCAGCCCTATGAACGCGCCAATGGACGAAAAAAATTCAAGGACTGTCACTTCTACGCACTACCTTGGCCCCGCGCGTCATTAGAGGACCTGGGTGAAACACTGGTGCGTCTAAAAGTAACGCTCTCCTATTTTATTGAGCCCAATCCCGGCGTTTCTGCGTCAATGAATCCGCAGCGATATCAGTCATTCGGACTACGTTTTGAGCTGCGGCGCCCATTAGAAACTCGCGAGAACTTTGTTAAGCGTGCGAATGTGCTTGAACGCGAACATGTCAAAGAACGACTTCCCGCCGCCGGCGATGAAAACGGATGGACATTCGGTGTCCGCAGTATTTCAGCCGGTTCATTGCATTGTGACGAATGGGTTGGTCCGGCCGCGACCTTGGCAAACCGAGATATCCTTTGTATAAAACCGATTGCGGGTTGGTGGCGCGATCGAGCGTCCAAGACCATTGCAGAACAAGATGCCCGCTATGCGCTCGTAGTTACTCTGCAAACGCAGGATGAGACAGTCGAACTACACACGCTAATCCAGCAGGTGGTGAATGCTGAAATCGGTATTGAAATCCCAATACGCACGGACGAATAGATAGCCTGGATGCAGCAACGTTACACCGCCCTGTCTAAAGTACCCGCTCCTCTCGATTCGAATTTCGTTCGCGCACTAGTGAGTAGTTGATTGTGGATCAAGCAATAGACTTCCATCAGTCACGGCTCGCATCGGCCTCGTACACCAAGAGCATCTTGTTCGACACGACATCCAGGTCACGCTGGAACTCGGGCATTGCTGTCCCTATCGTACGACGATTATTGCAACTACCGGGTCACTACCCCAACTAACGAGAAGCAATGTTATCGATAGTCGAGCTAGATATCGAGGCGGAAACAACGGGCATGACTCGAACCATAATCATGACAATCGAGAATTTGATCGACCCAAAATGTGCCCTATTTGGATAACTGGCGATGCCTTAAAGTTGGAAGAAGCGCGACAATCACGAACGGATTTGCTTCTGCGAATGCATATTATCATAAGTAATATTAAGCACCTTTTCGGCGTTTGGGCAAAACAACCAAAGAGCTTTTCGGTCAATATTAGGAAAGCACGTTTGACATGTTGTCCCATGTCCACGCGAGTTTGCGTCCCGCGTTCAGGACAGGTGTCGGGTTCGAATCCTTGTACCCTATTATTTGAACAATTGGCCTGCCAAGCTTGCGTGCCATTGCCACTTCCTTCAAAACACCAGGTGCTCTGTGTGTATTGTTCCCAAGTAGAACGACCACGACGTCAGAGCGATTAATGCGAGCCTCCGCCTCTCCTTCCCAGTTTCTTTGTGGCGCAGCTTCCTTCATTGACCAGTCCGCACCCGAGAACGGCGACGAAGGAAGCTTCATTTGCCCTACCATGTGGTGCTTTAACGTTTGATCCTCATCGAAATCGAAACTAAAAAATACTTTCTTTGTCATATCTATTGCCTTAATTTCTAATAATTACCATCACAACCACGATCGCAAAAACCAACACTCCGTGAAATGCAATGATCGTTGGGGAAACAATTCCTCCCAATAAGGTCTTACTCGATGCACCCTTCGCGTCCATCGACAAGTCGGTCTCTTCCTGCTGTCGAACTTTATCGTAAAGATCCCTGAACATCTGTTCCTGCCATAAAAAGTAGCCATCGAGCCCCCAAAAAATAAATGCCGGAAAATATGCCAAGAAAATAAAGCCAACGTTTGCTGTAGGAGCAGACAGTGCGAAAAGTGCTGATACCAAAACAACGCTCCATCCTTTTAGAAGAAATGAATTTGTCGAGAGTCGATTCACGACGCCTTGAATCAGTTCCAAATGTTTGAGTTTCTTTTCCATATTCCCACCCTACTCCTGTCCCCCATTCTGTCGACGCCGGCGCCTGAAAAAGTCAAAGCCCCCGAAGGAGCCTGGAGTTTATATCAATCCGCGACTTGCCATGATTACCGTAGTTGTTCCCGCAACAAGGATAGCTTATTGGCCGTCGTATACTTCGTCTATCACCGCCATGATGTCGTTCGTTCTCTCCAATACGAACAAAATCTTTTGGTAGTGATCGATTTCATCAAAACTAAGCTCCCTCCCCTTCCGATCTTTCAGCCATTTTTGAGCCGGTTTAAATCCCCCAATTTCACTTGTCCAAGTTTCTTCAGACATGCCGTCAAAAAATTGCGCATCGTTGATCCAGACACGCCCTACTCCCGCAGCTTCATCGGTCAACTCGAAGTCTGAACCAACAATACGGCGGGTCACTGTGTTGTCGCCATGTGCTGGGTACGTTACTGACGAGCCATCATCGAGATCCTCCATGAGGTGCAATTTTCGCAGTTTTTTACCCAACTCAACCAAACTTAGAAATCGTTCCGTGTTCTGCGGATACGGTATTCTTGGAAAATCGATTTTTAGATGTTCCTCGAACATCTCGCGATAAGTATTTGAATAGAGCACAGCATAGACGTAATCAAACACATCAATTGGTGTAAATATTGAATCGCCGTCACACTCTTCCGGCGCGAACGACAATCCAATACACGATGCAATTTCTTGTATGATTGTCGGTGACAGATTTGGTGTCCGATCGGTGCTTTCCGCTAACGCATCTACCTGTGCGTCCGTACCATAAATGTATAGCGGAAAGAACTTGCAGTTGTCGAACGGCGATATCGCATCTTTGTCTACGAGCCTTTTCGAAACAAAATAGCTATTTACGTTGCCTCGCCTCGAGTTTCGCACCGCAAGAAGCATGACATTGTCTTCCAAGGTCTGCAGCGAAAGTGGCGCACGCGGGTATGCCATGAACCCCTTACTCTTTCCTGTGAAGTATGTGTAACGTGCGTCGAATGGATGATAGTCAACTTCAACTATCTGACCGACATTGTTTTCCAGGTCTTCAGCCGCCCATTTCACGGCCCAATCGCGCCCATCTGCAGGAAGATTGTATTCTCGACGAATTTCTTCTGTATTTTTTGTTCGCAAGTCCTCTAGTCTCTGCTTTAGCTCATCTTGTGTGAAGCAATACACAAACTTGTCACGTTTGGTCTGAATGCCGGTATTGTTCTCTGGCATCAATTCGCTAAGCGAAAATCCTTTCTCATATTCTTCTTTATTGGAAAAGTCTTTTGGTATAAAAAAATAGTATGGTTCGACTGCAGGTATTTTTTGCCAATTGATTGAGCTTATTTCCTCCGTAAATAATGACTCGTACTTATCCTGCCGCTTGCCGTACAAGCTGTGGTGATAAACACTGGCGCTACCCGAGCGCTTCGTGGTTTTTACAAAGATGTTGATAGATACACCTTGTTGAATATCAAACACATTTTCATCTTTACCACCATCCGGTGCAACTTCTTGTTTTTTCGCGTTTCCATGCAAGTCTAAGATGTAAATTTTGTCAAAGGACTTCAACAATGACTTCCTCATCTGTCTATGAGTAATACCGTCAATGAAGCTGTTATTTGAGATATATGCGAGAACCCCCTCTCCGTTTTTCTCCACTAGATATTGGCCGTATCTAATAAATTTTATGTAGTCATCGTCCAAGTTCAACTTTCTTTCACCAAGGTTTTTCTTGTACGTTTTTAATAGATCGGTTATCCATTCGCCTTTGTTGCTACTACTCACCGCATATGGCGGGTTTCCCAACACGATCATTACTGGGGTGTCCCGTTTTATGTGATTAGCGTCGCTTGCCTCTCTTGATAACCAGCTCGCAAAGAGTGTTCCAGTATCAGGATGGTGCTCCTCGAGCGTGTTTGTAAGGAAGACTCTAAATCGCTGCTCTTTCGTCTTAATGTAGCCCGTTTCCGCAAGTAATAGCTCGAGCTTGAGATGTGCAACCGAATACGGTGCCATCAGGAGCTCGAATCCATTCAGGCGCGGTATCAAGTCATTGTCTACATATGAACTCCAAATTCCCTCTTTACCCGCGAACTTCGCGTAAATGTTCTTAATGACTTCTGCCAAAAACGTTCCCGTACCTGCTGCCGGGTCGAGTATTTGTACTCTGTGCACTTCTTTTTCGACACTTTTATAGCCACTTTTCGATCGGCGGTCTCTGGTTTGCGATTGGATGGATATCGAGGTTTTTCCGTTGTCGGCCAAACCATCGGATATGTTGAAATCATCCCGAAGAATCGAGTCAACAGCGCGAACAATGAATCCCACGACGGCTTCAGGGGTATACCAAACGCCCCTACTCTTTCTTAACGCCGGGTCATACTCCGCCAAGAACGTCTCGTAGAAGTGAATTAATGGATCGTTCTTTTTAGTCGACGCTCCGATACTCTTAACTAACTTTGAGACGTCTGTGGCTCTAAATATGTCAGCTAATGCGTCTACTATCCACCTGATACGATCATCAAGATTTGGCCCCGCGATATAACCGAATAGGTTTCTCAGAAAAGGGTTGGACTTGGGAATAAGCTCAGCCGCTTCTTGTCTCGAAAAATTTTCGAGAGTTTTGTCATGTAGCCGTGCAGCAAACATCCCGTACGCTATTGTTTGAGCATAGATGTCTGCGAATTGCTTTGGATTAATGTCGTGCAGAAGTATTTTTCTGAACGCCTCCATTTGTTCTCTGAGTGTGCTGTCCGCCTCGCCTCTCTCATCGCTCGTTAGTGCAGCTTCAATTACCTTTGCAAGCAACCGCGCCTTCCCAGCCATCATTCGCGATAGTTTAGGAGCTGTAGTTATTGTTTGTCCGCCGTAGCTTGTAAACTCCGCAATGAGATTTGAGAACTCTTTGAAGTGCTCTTCTGTCGCTCTTATGTTTTTTCCTGCTATCTCTCCGATACGTGTTTTGCTGACAAGCTCCCCATCACGATACAACCAGAAGTCCAGGTAGTCAGTAATAATAAGATTGTTTAATGAGCCTTTATATCTGTCGAACTGTTCTTTGTATTCTTTAGCGTCCAGAGCTTTGCCAATATCTTTAGCCTCTATGTAACCAATTGGAATATTAGTTCTTGTAAGAATGTAGTCGGGAGCACCACACGCGACACGCGCCGGCTCATTCGTCGCCAAAATACCAGGTGCGAGCTCCTCGAGGAGCGTCTGCAGGTAGCCTCGGTAAGCATGTTCCCGTGCGATACCCGTCTTATACTGTGTCGAAAGTTTTGCTATGTACTCGTGTATATTTTCCACGTGCTCACTCTTTTTATCTTTTTATCGGTTTGTTTTCCGCCACACTCTAATACAGTAACAAACACACGCAATTATAAAAGCCCCCTTTGTGGGGGCTTCAATGTTATACCAATCCGCTAGCAGCCATGCTCACCATGTTCGTTCCGGCCACAACAATATGGTCGAGAGTCCTGATGTCGACGAGTTCTAATGCGCTCTTGAGCCGCCTTGTGATTCGTTCATCAGCCTGGCTTGGCTCGCCCTCCCATGACGGGTGGTTGTGGGCGATGATGACCGCTGCAGCATTAAGCTGAAGTGCCTTCTTTACAACCTCTCGTGGATAAACGGACGTTCTGTCCACTGTGCCATTGAACAGCTTCTCAAACTTTATGATTGAGTGCCTGTTCGTTAGATAGATCGCACAAAATACTTCGTACTCGAAGTGGGCGAGTTTGCTTCGAAGAAACTTCTCCGTATTTGCTGGTGATTGTATTTTTGTACCGGGTCTGAACTGTGCCTCAAGAATAAGCTCTGCTTGATGCAGAATCTCGTTTGCGGAAATCGGACGCAGGATAGAGTATGTGCCCGTTTCGTCGTTTAGATTGAACGGCGTTTCAGTTCCCATAAAACACTCCTTTCGCAACTATCAGAATGGAATGCCACCAGATTTGGCAGCGCTCCTGCTGATAGCGAATGGAGGTCTATAACCACCTTACCCCGCTTTCGAATTCTGTCAACACTCTCCTACTCTTCTGGCGGGTTGTACTCTTTTGGTCGAGTGCAGATTGTATTGCCATTTCCGTCCACAATAATTTCCGGTAATAATGACTTTGCAATTCTACCGCGCGTTGCTTCCATATTAGGTTTTAGGTCTCTTGCGTGCCCGAACCGTTTTGGGGGTGCGACGACGACAGTATTTTTGTGTGGGGCTTCTGCGTGGACTCGTTCGATGGCAGGTTTCAAATCACTGTCTGCAGTAATTAGAAAAGCATCGTCGAATTTATCAAGCATGGCGTCTGCAATAAGGTCTACCGCAATTCGAACATCGCTTTCTTTTTCTTCGTGGCGAATCCACGTCGAACCACACTTCTTGCATGACCTTTTTTGCTCCTTGAATACGCTCATGACAACGCGAACACCTTTGGCCTCGAGTGCTTTCGTATACGTTTGGTGTCTCTTGTATTCGGGCTTTCGCCAAGTGGCGTAGGCGGAGTAGTAATTGACTGCGACGAGTTCCTGGTAGTCGCGAAGAAGCGACTCAGAGAGAGCCCAAAGATTCACCCACTTTAAGTGTTGGACTTGGTCTTTGGCATTTTTCCGATTGTGCGTTTTTCGGCCGTTTTCGTACACATAGTTTAGGTCGTCTATCGCGTGATAGAGATTGAATCCGTCTATATATACTGCGGCTCGTTGTTTTTTCATTTGCCTGAAAGTGAAACAGCCCCCGAGGGGGCTGCTATCCGACGGGACGTACCCGACGGGTGGAATATCCTCATAATATGGGTTTTCCCATATTTGTCAATGGAGCAGTCCACACGGTAGTGGGTAACGAGATGCTTTGGCAGTGCTATTCCGGTGGGTCGTCCCCTGGCAAACCATCTGGTTCGAGAGACCGCCCTGGGAGCTCGTCTGGATTAGGCTCCTCTTCATCTGGGTTTGTGCCAGCAACACCACACTGTTCCGGTAAGGTTCCTCCGGTCGCTCCGGGCAACGTGAGAGCCGTTCCGAGTTTGCCACCCATTTCGAGAGTTGTTTCGCTAGTCGTATCTTCCTCTGTACTGCATGCGCAGACGGTCAACGCGGCTGCTCACGGCAACTTCACGACAACCGGTTACGGAGCCCGATTCGCATCATCCCCGGCGAGCGCGCTGATCACTCCCACACAGGGATCCGCGGTTTGGGTGACATCCGGTATCAGTCCCATTGTTCTGAGCATGGCGAACGCCTTTACGTTTGTGTCCGGGAGCGTCTCCTGAATTCTGGAGCCACAAGCCAATAACGTGCAACCCTTGGTCACGATATCGTCAATTAGCAGAATGCGAGGTGGTTGTAGTAAATCTGCGGAAGCGGAAATTGAGTCGTAGTGTGTTTTGACAGTCGGGCGATTTCCTCTAGCCTGAAATGCTGACTTGGGTACTTGATGATTCCGAACTAGATAGGGAGATACACTGCCCGCTAAACCTTCTGCCAACAATGCATCGCAAAGCCGTTCCCCGACCCACAATGTCGATGTGTCTTTTCGCGGCGTGCTACCTGGAACTGGCACTAAAACAACGTCCGCACCAAAAAACTCCGCATACTCACCCTCCTCCACATCGATACGAACGCGCTCAGCCATCTTTGCGAGCGCTGGTTCAAACGCAGCTTTCAGCCAGTCGCGTATACGCCGAGACTTATCGGATACTTCGGACTGGCCCCTGGGTGAATATATATAGCGAGCCGCAAACGGCAGTTCAGAAAGCAAATGCGTCCACTTCCATGCGATCGGTGTACGCCGGTAAGTTCTCCAATGCCGGTTCAAGGCCTTCTGCCGACAAGACCTGAGCACCGTAGGCAATCATTTCCTGCGGCCAAGATAGGTCGGGGTTTTCCGCCACGTTGCTCAATATAAAGACCTCACGGCCAAGGCGCAGTGCCTCCCAACCCTGGTGTCGCGTGCCACTCTTCTCACCAGCCTCTACAATCACCGTAGCATCCGTGAGCAACGCCATGGTTCGATTGCGCATCGGAAAATTCTTCGGCGTCGCAGGATACCCAGATGGAAATTGGGATACGGCAGCATGTGCCGACATGATCGACTGCTGTAGATTCTTGTTTGCCGCCGGGTAATATTTGTCCAACGGCGTCCCAAGAATGGCAACCGTTCGACCTCCGCTGCTGATAGCTGTGGTGTGGGCAACCGTATCGATACCAGCTGCAAGTCCACTGACGACGACAATATCCTGGGCGACCAGTGCTTTGACAAGTTTCCGTGCCCTTCGAATGCCAGCCTCACTGACATCTCTTGAGCCAACCACCGATACCCGCCGGCCAGCACGAAGCAACTCCACGTCGCCTGCGACAAACAGTTCTTTCGGTGCGTTCTTTGCCTCAACGTCGTTGAGCCGACCAAGCAGTTGTTCAGGTGTGTAACTGGTTTGTGACATTACTGATGACCCCACGTATCCACCTGAAAAAATCAAGAATACTGCTTTCGTTTCGACGCTGTCGTAGTGCTGACAACATTATAACCTGTCCGGGGGTACCGGGAGTGAGATTTCACGCCTAAACCCTGTCGCCGCAACGCCGGCAACACGGCGAAAACGCGCCCAGTTTGCGCCGGCGCTCGAAGATTTCCGACTTACTTTGAGACTTGAATACGGCCCAATTCAGTTGTCGTTGCTTGTAAGCTAATGCGCGTGGATACCGCTAACGCAACGCTTTCGGTCAGCGATCGTCTGAGAATTGGGCGCTTGATTTTCGACGGCGCCGATCCGGTGGATATTGCGAAACGTTTTGGTCTCCATGCGAGCGATATGCTCAGTCCTCCTGTCCATTCGTGGTCCCTCTCTTAAACACAATCTTGATGCCGATTCGGTGGCACACTCATGGTTCAATTGCATGCATGAGGTCTTGCTTGAAGACTCATCGATCTGGTCTCAGGACGCCAGAGCCGATAAGATCAATTCTACATGACTCAAGGTAATCTGAATAACGGTGCTTACGAGATTCGAGATGCCGATGCAGACGAATATGGCGCCATCGGACGCTTGACGGTGGACGTTTTCCAGCAACTCCCGGACATGCCGGGCCCGGATAAGATGCCTGAGTTCTATGCGATGCTGCAAGATGTTGGGACGCGGGCTGCTAATCCAGCCACTAACATATTGGTCGCTGTCGACTCACGTAGGCGGCTCCTTGGTGCAGTAACATTTGTCGGCGATATGAAATTCTACGGTGTAGACGGATCTGAATCATGGCGATCAGGAGCATCGGGGTTTCGCCACCTCGTCGTCGATGTCGAAGCACGTGGGTGTGGTTTAGGACGTGCTCTTACCAATAAATGCATCCAGAAAGCAAGACGGGCTGGCAGCAGTCATCTCATAGTACATACTACCAAGGCCATGCAGACCGCTTGGCAATTGTACGACCGAATGGGCTTTCAGCATTCTGTCGACCTTGATTTTTGCCAGGGAAATTTGCCTGTTTATGGATTTCACTTACCACTTCGCCAGGAGCAATCGACGACACCACTCATATCAAGCCACGCCAGGTAAGTTCACTGCGCTTTCGTGTAATCGAGCAGGGCATATTTTTCTTCATGATTTCTATCGCGAAGGATTTTATCCGGCAGTCCCGATCCCTTTCAAAATATTAGATCTCTCTAAAGTATTTTCCGAGCGACTCAGAGATCTCCCGTAGCACGTTTTAATCGAAGGCTCGCGAGTACCGCATCATTGACCGCATTGGTATGGTTACTCAAACTACGTATTCGCAACGTTTCAGCATCCAGCACTTCGGCGTTGGTAGACAGGCCATTATCGTATCGATCACGATTTACTTTGAGATTTTCGTCCGCTTGGGCGATGGTATCTTTGGTTACCTGAACTCGTTTGCGAGTCTCCTGAACATCCAGCCAATACTGCCTGACCTCTAAAGTTATGCTGGTTGCCATATCGTCGTATTGATCTTGCAAACTGCCTGCCTGCCGTTCGACTGCAAAAGCCTGATGGCGCCGTACACCACCGTCGAAGACGTCCCATTGCAAGCGGAGATTGACAGACCATTGACCTTCGTGCGCCTGAAACGGATTCTCCAGGAAATCATAACCACCGCTCAGAGCAAGCTGAGGCCTCGCTTGCGCACGAATACCGTTGGCCTCGCGGCGCATTGCCAGAATCTGATGTGTCAGTGATGCCAATTCGCTGCGTTGCTGAAGCGCGAGGGCTACAAGTGTCTCGAAGTTTTGGCGTTCTGGATCCGGCAGCACCCCCTGCAAATTGACCGCCTGCATCAGAGGCCGTCCCAAAAGGCGATTGTATCCGGCGGCGGCGAGATCGACCTTGTTTGCCGCCTGCAAGGCCTCCTGGCGAGCATCCGCGAACTCAACCTGGGCCGCCAACAAATCATTTTGTGCCGCCATGCCCTGATCAAATCGGTTTTGCACATCGTCCATGTGAGCTTCCAGACTGGTCACGTGGCTATCGGCAACCTCCAAATCGCGATTCGCGCGCAGCACACCCACAAAAGCTTCGGCGACCCGTAGTTTAAGATCGAGAGTATGGCTTAGCTCGTCTTTTCGCGATGCGTCGAGTAACGCGCTCGCAGATTTGATGCTGTTACTAATTCGTCCACTGGAATAGATTGGCAGCGATACCGTGGCATTGTAATTGCGGTTATTTTTTTCGCCCGTTGGAAAACTTGCCGGCTGGCCATTGACCACGGTAGCTACACCAGGAGGATTATCTCTCGCTGTGTAACCGGCCCCTACCTCCAGACCCGGCAAACGTGCCGCTTTCGCCGCCAGCAGCTGTTGCGATGCCGCCTGCGTATTTTCCTGTACGGCCTTCAAACTATAGTCGGATTGGAGCGCAATATCCCAAGCTTGCTGAAGGGTCTCGGCGGCGGTTGCCGTCGTCGCCAAACCGACAGCAACCAGCAATACCGACCTCAAGCATCTCCGCAATGTCGTCATCCAACGCCTCATAGTGGGCTCTCCTCCGATCGACTCAGAAGATATCCGCGTTTCAGCCATCTTTGTAACCGCTCCTCACCGTTCTCTACCAAAGAATAGACAGCAGGAACGACCACCAATGTCAGCAATGTAGAGCTGACCATGCCTCCAATCACCGCCACGGCCATCGGGCCATTTGTATCAGCACCCGCGCCAAAGCCAACAGCAGCCGGAAGCATGGTGATAATGATGGTCAACGAGGTCATGAGTACCGGTCGCAGGCGCAACGGGCAGGCCTCGAGCAGCGCCTCATTAATGCCTCGTCCTTGTGAACGCAGTTGATTGGTGAGATCAATCAAGAGGATGGAATTCTTGGCCACCAGGCCCATTAACAGCACCAGGCCCATCATGGAAAACATATTCAGTGACATATCCGCGAGCCAAAGTGCGGCGACGCCACCGATGATTGCCAGCGGTTGCGCGACCATAATGACGATGGGCTGTATGAACGAGTCAAACTGACTCGCCAGTACCATATAGACCAGCACGATGGCCGCGACGAATGCGAACAGCATGTACTTGCCAGTCTTCTCAAACTCCTCGGCACGACCGGTCATCTTCACCTGATAACCCGGCGGTAAAAACTCTGCCGCCATTTGTTTTACGATATCAGCCGCCGCCCCTTCGGAAATTGTCGGCGTAGCGTAGAAATTGCCGGAATACTGCAGATCGAAGCGCGTCACCACCGCCGGACCAACGCCCTGTTCCAGGGTTGCGACGGTGTCCAAACGGACTAATTCATCATCGCGACCACGCAAATAGATGAGGTGCAAGTCATCCGGAGATCGAAAACTGCCCTCACTCACCTTGAGTCGCACGTCGTAACGCTCACCATCACCGGGCATGTCGTTGTATTTAGCGACATCCAGACCACCGGCCAGCACGTTCACCGCCAGCGCAATATCACGAGTCGAGAGTCCGATGTCCTGGGCACGCGTGCGGTCAATGTGCAGCATCAATTGCGGCAATTCCAGCTGAAGATCCAGATCGACATTGCCAAGTTCGGGTCGGGTGTTGAGTTTATCCTGCAAGCCGCGACTCCATTGAGCAACACTGTCTATATCCGGTCCCAGCAACACAAATTGGACGGGTTCGCCACGTTGGCCACCGAGCATTGGCACTGAACCCGGAAACGCTTTGATGCCCGGAATCTGCGCCAGCTCTCCGCGCAATTGATCAATAATCCGGTACATATGCTGGCTGCGCTCCTCACGCGGAGTCAGTCGGACAAAGATATCGCCACGACTCGCCTGACCCGCTGCTCCGGTTCCGATGGTAGAAAGCCAGCTCGCAATTTCTTCGTGGCCGGCAAGGCGTTTTTCAACTTCGGCCATGCGCTGGTCCGTATATTCCAGCGTCGAACCCAATGGAGTCTTGAAGCTGATCAGGAAACGCCCTTCATCTTCTTCAGGCAAAAATCCCTTACCCAGCTGCCCCATGAAAAAACCGCTGGGCCAGACCACGATGACTGTCAAAACAACGACCAACCAGCGAAAATTCACCGCACCATGCAGCAGACGACGATAGACATGTTCCGTTGCCCGGAAGCCACGATCAAGAATACGATAGACTCGACCGTGATCTTTGTTCACGCGTAAATAGCGCGAACACAACATGGGAGTCAGCGTCACCGAAACGAACAGCGACACCAGCACACCGAAGGTAATCACAACGGCGAATGACCTGAAAAAACTGCCAATGACGCCTTGCATGAAGGTTACCGGTGCGAATATGGAGACAAGCGTCAGGCTCGCGGCCATGACCGCGAAGACCACCTGGTCGGTGCCATTGATCGCAGCACTCTTCGGGTCGGGGTCGATTCCCTCGCGATGGCGATAGATATTTTCCAGCACCACGATGGCGTCATCGACGACGATTCCGATCAGCAACAACAGACCGAGCAAGGTCATGGTGTTGAATGTGTAGCCGAAGAAGTACATCACCGCCACCGCACCCAACAGCGATACCGGGATGGCCAACGCAATAATGCCGGTGGCGCGCAAGCTGCCGAGGAACAGCCACACAATCATCGCCGTCAGCAATGTTCCCAAAAGCAAGTGTTCCTGCAGTGCCTCTACCAGTTCGTTGATCAGGTCGGCGTCATTGGACGCGATGAAGACTTTCATACCGGCAGGCAATTGCGGAATGATCTCATCATTCAGGCGCTGGTTGACGGCATCAATAACAGCTACTGCGTTGGCTCCGGTCACCTTGACGATGCCAAGCGCAACCGCCGGCACATCGTTGTATCTGGCCAGACGCCGATTGTCCGCCAGCCCGTCCTCCACCAGTGCGATATCACCGAGACGCACGGGGGCACCCTCACGATAAGCGACAATAAGTTGTTGCAGATCTGCAGGTTGATGAAACTCAAGATCCAGTTTGATCAGATACTCACTGGTATCGCCCACCAGAAAACCGCCGGGCATCTGGAAGTGCTCGCCTTCAAAAGCGCGCAACATGTCCTGGGTGGTGATCCCATAGGCGTTCATCCTCTGGATATTCACGTTGACTCGAATGGTGCGGTCCCGCTTTCCACCGATGCGAATTTCACCGACACCGTCGATATTCTCGAGCCGTTTTTTGATAACCGTCCGCGCGTACTGGTTCAGCTGTTGTATGGTGCGATCGCCTTGCAGAGCGACCCACAAGATGGGAATTGCGCCAAACTCAACCTTGGCGACCACCGGCGGATCAGCATCAATCGGCAGGTCGCGCAGCACCTGGTTGACTTTCGCCTGCACCTCATTGAACGCCACATCAACAGACTTCGCCAGATTGAAAGTAACGCGAACAACCGAAGCGCCTGGCGATGAGCTCGACTGCACATGCTCGATACCGGGTACGGCATTAACGGCGGTTTCAATCAGATTGGTGATACTGGCATCGACGATTTCCGGGTTCGCGCCCGGCAACGTCGTGGTCACCGAAATCATCGGAAAATCGATGTAGGGGTAACGATCGACGCCGATTCGACTGAAGCTGACCAGCCCAAATAGCACCAGAAGCGCGCTCAGCATCCACGCCAGCACGTGCCGTTCAATGGAGATTTGGGGTAGCGTCACGAGCCTTTGACCTCAATCGCCACACCGTCAGCCAGAAAACCGGCGCCATCTGCAGCAACCTTCTCCCCGACTGCAAGACCCGACAGAATCTCCACCTGGCCATCTCTTCGCAATCCAGTGGTCACCACACGCTGTAACGCTTTACCGTCGCTGATCACGTAAACCACCGCACCGGCCGGCCGCAAAACGACGCTCACTTCGGGCAGCATCGTTGCGTTCTCGTGTACGGCGACCCGCACCGAAGCGGTCACGGTGGCGCCCGGGCCCCAGGGACCCGGGTTCTCGAGATTGACGATAACCTGTGCCGATCGACCACCCAACGTAATTGAGGGGCGGACTTCGCTGACGGTGGTTTCGACGTTCACGCCTGGCGCAGATGGGCTGCTTAGCCGGACCGCCAGACCAGCACGCAGATCGGGCAACAAGGTCTCCGGAAAAGGCAAACGTGCCTTGAGATACTGAAAATTGCCAATGCGCATTAAGGGCGATCCAACCTTCACATAGTCGCCAATGGACACCTGTGTATCATCAACACGACCATCAATAGGACTGGTAATCCTTGCTCGGCTGAGATCCAGTCGGGCTTGCTGCAGACGAACTTGCGCCGACGTACGGTCGGCGTTCAACGCGCCCAACTGAGCTTGTGCATCGTCCAGGACGGATTGATTTACCGATTTCTTTTGCACCAGCGCCTGCAAACGTGTCACCTTGAGTTGCTCCGCATGGATAAGCGCCACAACCCGATCAATATCGGCTTGCGCCATATCCCTTGAAAGCTCGAAATCCGCGCTATCGATTTCTGCAAGAACCTGCCCGCGCTTAATGTGGTCGCCGACATCGAAATGTACGGCAATCAAACGACCCGCTACTTCGGCGGCAATCAACGGTGCAATCTTGGGTTCAAGTTGTCCGACCGAAGGCTCCCACACCTCGAGATCGCGAGCCACAGCCGTCGTGACGGTTATCGGCACTCTTGGGCCGGTATTTTCCTCATTCCCTGACTGATCTTCGGCGCCTCCGCACGCCGCAACCAATACAAACATGCACAGCATTGATCCGATCTCTAGTCTAAATCTCATTGTTTTCCTTGATTCTCGAACCCTGAAATGTGTGATCACGTCGTATTTTGAAATCCGTGTGATAACAACTGAAAAACTGCTGAGCCGTAATCATCCGGAAACTTCGCAAATTCCGCGCCCGGTAAATGTTGCAGCACGGCGGATGTCTGTGTGAAAAAGACGCTGGTACCGATCAAAAGAAAGGCCACCAGTGCCGCATCAAATTCCTGCCGGAACTGACCCTGGACCTGCCCCGTACGAACCAATTCAACAAGCCGGGAAAAATTCTCCGAGAACACCTCCTCTGCCAATCGTCTGCCGCGCTCCGATCCGCTCTCCAATAGTTCGCGCTGGATCAGCCGCGTTGAACGGGGGCTGGCCAGCAATTCCTGCAAGTGTTGGGTGAAGAAGGCCTGCAATTGAGCTTGAGGGCTGTCGCTGGACAGCGATTGCTCCACGTCGTCCAACGCCCGAGCTGCGTGCTCACAAGCCGATTTCAATGCGGCCAGGTAAAGACCTTCCTTGGACTTGAAGTGGTGAAAAATATTCGCCTTGCTAACGTCTGCTTGCTGCGCAATGTCATTTATAGAAACAGCATCGAAGCCCTTCTCTGCGAAAAGACGCTCAGCGACATCAAGTATTGACAACGCACCCGGGCTTAGGGCGCAAATAGCGTCGGAATCATGATTTGCACGTGTCATTCAGATTCGGCTCCCGGAATATGATATCAGAATTGACCTGACCGACCGATCGGTCATTTTTATGCTAGCATTGGAATCGACCGCATGCAAACCTGCGATGAAAACGATGGAAGGCAGGACAATCGAACCTTAATGATCAGGACTTAGCGACCACACGCTGAATTGGAAAGACGTGGCGGCGATTTCCCCGTGACCGTCTGTCATTGTGAAAGTACATCCCGTCGGAATGCCGATTCCGGAAACAGAATGTTTGGTCGACGGGGCGTTCACCTCAACACGGAGAATATGTGACGTGAATATTGAAATACTGATGGCTGCGCTTGCCACCTGGGCATCAATTGCTATAGCCGCTGCATTGATCGGGCTCACGAGTGGCGCGGTCTTGTTTGACAGATTTGGCAACTATGCAAGTCATGTGCTGGAAGTATCGATGATGGTGGTCATGATTTATTCTCTAAGCTACGTTTTTGTCAGCACTCATCAACTACTGAACGTGCGACTCCTATTAGGTATCGGCACAGCTTGGGTGGTGTTGACGCTCGGACTGGAGTTGCTGATCGGCCACTATGCGCTCGGCGAGCCCTGGGCGCGCCTCCGTCGATTCTATCGCATAGAAGAGGGACAACTTTATTCGATCGCACTCCTGGTGTTGCTGGCCTCACCTTATGTCGCTTCACTACACGCAGCCGCGACCCAGCATTGATGAGTAGTAATGCGACTATCCGCCGAGAAAAGGATCAATACTAGGCTCGCTTGGAAACTCAATCCCGAGGGCCCGAATAATTGCCGCAACCGTATTCACGGATACAGGCAAAGCACGCAGTATTGACCTAACTTGCGAGCACATAGCACAGGCTAGCCAGCCGAGGCCGCGTCGTAGCGCTATGACCCGGTTTTGTCTTGTCCGCCCGAATTTGGTCAAGATAGTCAAACCATACCTGCGCCACCTTTCCTCGCTCAGCAATCCAATCGGAGCCGGTGTGGACGCGAATAATGGACACCCGAGATCGTCCGGGATAGCCATTATCATCTAAGCAGTTATTCAGGAATTCCATCCGCAGGCATCTCTAGCCAAACTGAAAAGCCGACTCCACTGCACCTAACACGGTATCCTCCAATGTTTTCTTGCCAACGTCCGCTCCTGCCGCACCGGCCACGACGTGGATAGGAATCAGATGCTCTTCTCTCGGATGTGCGATTCGGGCGGACGGTGCATCCGCCCAGTTCACCAACTGCGCATTTCTTTGCACGGTATCCGGATTGGTGAGCGTATTGCTTAGCCAAATGTCAAAGGCCTCGCCTGCCCGTTTACTGTGGTTACCCAAATTTTTATTGCGCATCATCACCTGCATGTTGTGATAGGTCATGCCACTGCCGACGATGAGCACGCCCTCGCTGCGTAGCGGTTGAAGGGCTTCACCCATAGCGATATGGGCGGCGGGATCCAGATCGCTACGCAAGGATAGTTGTACAACGGGGATGTCCGCAGCTGGAAAGGCCACCATCAACGGGATGAAAGCCCCGTGATCGAAGCCTCTTTCCGAGTTTGTACCAACTGCAAACCCGTTGTCTTCGAGTAACCCCTTCACCCGTATCGCTAGATTAGGATCACCGGGGGCCGGATAATCAAGCCGGTAGGTATGCGGCGGAAACCCATGGTAATCAAACAGCATGCCCGGCGCCGGATTGGTTTGCACCGTTACGCTCGCTTCTTCCCAGTGGCCAGAAATCAGAAGTATCGCCTTGGGCTTCTGCCCGATCAACGCAGGGACACTTCGCAGATACTCGGCCATATCGTCCCACGCCTTCGCAGGATTCCACTCCATGAAAAAGCACGGCCCCCCGCCATGTGGAATGAATATTGTTGGCATTTTGGTCACGCTATGGCGTTTCTCTCAGGCAGAGGCGGATTGGAAAATCAACCCGATATGACAACAGGAGATGGTTTGCAAGTCAGCCCATTACTCGGCCTCATTGCGCTCCAGGAATGATTGCTGCCGGGCATCCCGAGCGTTGTCGGCTGCCCTTTTTCCCGAGTCCCATGGTAGCCTCAGTGCGTAGGCGCCGTTACCAAGCAGCGCGACAGCAAGAGATACAACTACCAGGAAGGCTGGATACTCCCAACCACCGCCCTCATTGCTGAACACCCATCCACTGCCCCAGTGAACAGGGATCGATCCCAACAGAATCAGCGAATTCGCGAGCGCTACCCACCGCGTATAAACGCCGAGAATGAGCAGTGCTCCACCACCTATCTCGCCCAGAATCACGAGATAGGCTAACCAACCCGGATAGCCGATAGACTCAAAGAACCCAACCGTACCCGGTATGGTGAATACCAGCACTTTCATTAATCCGTGGCTGATAAACATGATGCCGAGTGCCAGTCGCAAAATCAGCCCGGCACAGGCTGTGTTGTTTGTCATTTTCTACTCCTTAAGTGTCTCAAGATTGCGAAGATCAAGCGGCCAGCTTGGCCGCAATTTCGGCAACGTGTTTGCCCTGGAATCGTGCAATTGTCAATTCCGCCTCACTCGGCTGACGGGAACCATCACCGCCTGCAATCGTCGTTGCACCATACGGTGTGCCGCCAGACATCTCATCGGTATTGAACATCTCGGGGATGGCATAAGGCATACCAACAATGA
>Ga0164313_10001939_pt1 | contig 18566 bp, 31 predicted proteins | sample GuaBasSedimGuay4_FD_113735 | JGI IMG/M metagenome (GOLD analysis project Ga0164313, IMG submission 113735) | Subseafloor sediment microbial communities from Guaymas Basin, Gulf of California, Mexico - Guay4, Core 4569-4, 0-3 cm | ecosystem: Environmental > Aquatic > Marine > Hydrothermal vents...
CCCAAAAGCGCGTGGAAGCAGCCGCTCACCGGGGTGTGCCGGAGTCGCTCCTGAGTCTGCGGGCATATGCCGCCCCACCGGGCGTGCCGGGGCCATCCCTGGGTCCGCGGACATATGGCGCCAAACCGGGGCGTGCCGGGCACGCCATTGTGCCGGGACGACCTTCCGGCTACGCGGAACGATCCACACAATGGCGCTGCCGGGCAACCCTCGCGGCAGAGCGTTCCGGTGCATCTTTACCGGTTCAGAGGGAGGCCGTCGGCGTTCCATCGGCGTGGTCGCAGTCCTTCCCATAGCCACCCGCGCGATCACGCCGATGGTGCGACGCTGGTCCGCCTCCGAAACGGAGGCGGACCAGAAGGCCGGTGTTCCCGGACGCCGGATAACGCGGCACACGCCCACAAACCGGCAGGTCCAACTATCTCTCGGACACGCGACTCCAACCGCTGCGAGACTGAAGGTGGGGCCAGCTCCACCCTGCGTCGAATCGTCGGCTCAGGTTGTAGGGTGGGGTTCACCCCACCTTCAGTCTTCTTGCGGTAGGGAGCGCTTTTCCACGAAGTCTGACGCCGTCACGGAAACGCAGCGCCCACTTTCAAATGCGATGTCTTTGCGTCCTCTGCGATGGTCAATCTTCGTGCTCTTTGCGACGCAACCCTGCGATGTGCGATAGCTGCGATGAATCTGCGTCATCTGCGGGCAATTTGCGATGCTGCGACAAGATGGAGCGATGCCATCTGTGTCTATCTGTGTGATCTGTGGGCTGTTCGCTGCGATGGTCGAGCATCCAGGATCCAGTATCGAGGTACCATACCCTCGGAGGCTCTATGAAGCTGACTGTCCTTGGTGCGGGGCGATGTGTCACCGGGTCGAAGTACCTGCTCGAGTGGAAGAACTTCACCGCCATGATCGATTGCGGTCTGTTCCAGGGTCCGGCAGAAAACCGCCGGCGCAACTGGAAGAAGCTCCCCTTCCCCCCCAAGGACATCGACGCGGTGGTTCTGACCCACGCCCACATCGACCACTCGGGCTGGCTCCCGCGTCTGGTCCGCCAGGGATTCAAGGGTCCGGTCTTCTGCACACCACCGACCAAGAGCCTGCTCCGCGTTCTCCTGCCCGATGCAGCCCACATCCAGGAAGAGGAAGCTCGCTACGCCAACAAGAAGGGCTACTCGAAACACACGCCGGCGCTGCCGCTGTATCGCGCCGCCGACGCCCGCGCCGCCCTCAAGCTGCTCGAGCCGGTGGCCTTTGACGACCCCCACGAGCTTTGGCCCGGGATCCGTTTCCAGTTTCACCGCCAGGGCCACATCCTCGGCGCCGCGTCCATCGAGCTCGAGACAAAGGTCTCAGGCGGTCACAAGAAGACCGTCTTCTTCTCCGGAGATGTCGGCCGTCACGGTGTTCCGATTCTCCGCGAACCCGAGGCCTACCCGGGTTCCGATGTGCTGCTGGTGGAATCCACCTATGGCGATCGGTTCCACGGCGAGGACGATCCGAGGGGTGCCTTGGCCGAGGCGATCCAGGCCGGTTTGCAGCGCGGAGGCATCATCCTGATCCCTGCCTTCGCCATCGACCGGACGCAGGAGCTTCTCTACATGCTGCACGAGTTGGCGGTTGATGGCGATCTGCCCGAGATTCCCATTTTTCTCGACAGTCCCATGGGCATCCAAGCCACCGCGCTCTACAGTCGATCACGCGATGAACACGACGCGGAGATGCGGCAGTATTTCACCGAGCAGGTCAACCCGATCCTGCCACCGAACGTCAAGGTCACGCCGTCTTCGGCCGAGTCGCGTAAGCTCAACAACCTCAAGGGCCCGGCGATCATCATCTCGGCGTCGGGCATGGCCACCGGCGGTCGGATCCTCCACCATCTCAAGCTGAGGCTGCCGCATGAGCGGAACACCGTGATCTTTGTCGGCTACCAGGCGGTGGGCACCAAGGGTCGCCGTCTCGTCGAGGGCGAGCCCGAGGTCAAGATCCACGGCGAGTGGATCCAGGTCAAGGCCCACGTGAGTCAGATCTCCGGGCTTTCAGCCCATGCCGACGCCGGCGAGCTGACCGTCTGGTTGAGCCGACGAGAACGGGAACCGGAGGCGGTCTATCTGATCCACGGGGAGTACGAGGCCCAGCAGGTCTTCGCCGCCCGGCTCAACAAGGAGTTCGGTTGGGAACCGAAGATCCCCGAACTCGGAGATTGCTTGGAGATCTGAATGGAAGTGCCCTATCCTGGACCGGCGGAGGTCATCATGCTTATGCGTCGTGTATCAACCACCTGTATCGTGGTCCTTCTTGTGGCCGGTCTCGGGCTGACGATGGGATGCTGGAAATCGAACGACGATTCCGAAGTGCCGGCTGCGGACGCCGTTCCGAACGAGCAGCCGGTGGATCTCGGAAGGGACGACATGGCGGCACTTCCAGGTGCCGATGTGGACCTTCAACTGTTAAGTGAATTCCCGTATCACCTGCGTCAGGTAAGTTCGATGGCGCCGGACGCGATATTCGGCTACTACGACGAGTTCTTTGGCAATCGTGGTTGGTCGGTCGAGACGGCTTTGGACCCTCTCAACGGGGCATCGGTTCACACATATCGGCTGGATCATGAACTGGCTGCGGTTTCGGTCAGGGAACTCGAACCGGGTCGGCACGAGGTACTTCTAAACCGACGCGAGCTGCGTGAAGAAGAGAAGACCGCCTCCAGCAACTGACTCTCCAAAAGAAAAACGCCGCGGCAGGGCCGCGGCGTTTGATTTCGATCTGATTTCGCGTCGACGCTCAGGCGTCCTTCTTTTCTTGCTCGTCGGCCGGTTCGGCTGACGCATCGGCGGCTTCGGCAACAACCTCTTCCGCAACGGTTTCCGGCTCTTCGGCCACGGCTTCCTCGGCGGCCTCTTCTACGACCGCCTCGGCCTCGACCGCCTCTTCCGCGACAACTTCTTCAACGGATTCTTCAGTCACCGGCTCATCGGACGCAGCTTCGACGTCGACGGCCTCAGGCTCGTCGTCCACTGCGGCGGCCTCGGTTGCCTGGTCGTCGGCCGTTTCGGCGCCATCCGCCGCAGCGCCGCCGCCGAACATCCCCTTGGCGCGATCGAGGAACCCGCTCTTCGAGCTCTTCTCACCATCATCCTGGTGATCGGCGAGCTCGTAATCGATGAACTCGATGATCGCGAGCTCGGCGTTGTCGCCATGGCGACGTCCGAGCCGCATGATCCGGGTGTAGCCACCGGGGCGATCGGCGAATCGCGGTGCGATCTCCTCGAAGAGACGCTGGGCGATCTCCTTGTCCTGCACCATGGTCGCAACCTTACGGCGCGCCGTGAGGGTCCCGGTGCGGGCGAGGGTGACCATGCGCTCGGCGATGGGCCGGAGCTCTTTGGCCTTGGAAATCGTCGTGATGATGCGCTCGTGGGTGAACAAGGCGGTTAGCTGATTGCGGAACAACGCCTTGCGGTGGGCCGACGTGCGCCCGAGCTTGCGTCCGTGAACTCGATGTCGCATCGATTTTCTCCGTTCTTACCGATCGGTCTTCTCCGACCGACTTCCGTACCCATTCGAAGGGGTAGCGGAGCTAACGGCTAATAGCTAAGAGCTAAGAGCTTTCTTACAGATCCAAATTCATGCCGAATCCGAGGCCGAGAACCTCGAGCTTGTCACGCACTTCCTTGAGGCTCTTCTCGCCGAAGTTGCGGATCTCGACCATCTCCTTCTCGCCTCGGGCGACGAGGTCGCGAAGGGTGCGGATGTTGGCGTTCTTGAGGCAATTCATGGACCGAATCGAAAGCTCGAGGGAATCGATGCTCGAATCGAGCACGCTCTCCTCCTCGGGCTCCTCCTCGGCCTCGGGCAGGCTCTCCATCTCTTCCACGATCGACAGACGGGAGTACATGTCCATGTGACCCTGCACGAGCTGGGCCGCCTGGCTGAGCGCCTCTTCGGGGCCGATGGTGCCTTGGGTCCAGACCTCGAGCACCAGACGTTCGTAGTTCGTCATCCGTCCGAGCCGGGCCATCTCCACGCGGAAATTGGCTTTGGTCACCGGGGAATGGGCCGAGTCGATGGGGATGAATCCCACATCGAGGTCTTCGGTCTGGTTCTCCTCGGCCTGGACATAGCCACGGCCGGCGGCAACCCGAACGTTCATCTTGAGCTGACCATCCACCGACAAGGTGGCGACGTGGACATCCGGGTCGATGACATCGACCTGGTGTGAGCCCACGAGCTGACCAGCGGTGACTTCGCCCGGTCCTTCGGCATCGAGAGTCAGGAAGGCTGCTTCCTGGCTGTGGATCTTGAGCGGGATCATCTTCAGGTTGAGGATGATGTCGGTGACATCTTCGACAACACCGGGAACCGCCGAAAACTCGTGGTCCGCTCCCTCGATCTTGACCGCTGTGATGGCCGCGCCGGGGATCGAGGAGAGCAGGGCACGCCGGAGGGCGTTGCCCACCGTTGTTCCCCACCCACGCTCAAAGGGCTGGGCAATGAATCGTGCGAAGGTCTCGGAACGATCCTCTTCCTCCGGCTGCACCTGTGACGGCCGCTGAAATTCGTGCCAGATCATGCAACCTCCAGCTTATCGGGAGTAGAGCTCGACGATGAGCTGCTCCTGGATCGGATACCTGATGTCCTCGCGCGTCGGGACCTCGATGACCTTGCCGGCCAACGCGGCTCCGTCGAGCTCGAGCCACGGCGGGATGCCGCGCCCCTGGGCGAATTCGAGGGCTTCGGTGATGGCCGGCACATTGCGGCTCTTCTCGCGTACGGCAATCTCCATCCCGGACTTGACCCGGAATGATGGGATGTTCACCCGGCGGCCGCCGACATCGATGTGGCCGTGGCGCACCAACTGCCTCGCCTGATTCCTCGATGTGGCGAAACCCAACGAGTAGACGACATTGTCAAGCCGAAGTTCGAGCATGTTGAGCAGATTCTCACCGGTGACGCCCTTTTGCCGATTGGCGGAGTCAAAGGTCCGGCGGAACTGGTTCTCGAGCAGGCCGTAGATTCGGCGCAACTTCTGCTTCTCACGCAGCTGCAGACCATAGGCCCGCACCTTGCGTCGCCGCCCCTGGCCATGTTGGCCGGGAGGCACATTGCGGCGCTCGATCGCGCATTTTTCCTTGTAGCAGCGCTCGCCCTTCAAAAAGAGCTTCATGCCCTCGCGCCGGCACAAACGACAGACTGGTCCTCTGTATCGAGCCATGTTTCTCTCCTCAGACCCTGCGCCGTTTTGGCGGGCGGCAACCGTTGTGCGGAATCGGCGTGACGTCGCGGATGGCCTTGATCTCGAGACCGGCCGCCGCTACGGCGCGGATTGCCGATTCGCGACCCGGTCCGGGCCCCTTGACCAGGATGTCGACGCTACGAACGCCGCTGTCCTGAGCCTGCTCAGCCGCATTTTTCGATGCGAGCTGGGCGGCGTAGGGGGTCCCCTTGCGCGAGCCCTTGTAGCCGATCCGACCACCGGAAGACCAACACAGGGTCCCACCGGCCGGATCCGAGAAGGTCACGATCGTGTTGTTGAAAGTAGCGTGGATGTGCGCGACGGCGTGCGGCACGTTCTTGCGCTCGCGACGCCCCTTGCGCACTGCTTTGCGTTCCTGTTCCATGGGTGCTCTCCTGCCTACTTCGTGACTTGCTTCTTGCCGGCCACAGCCTGGCGCCGCGGACCCTTACGTCCACGTGCGTTGGTGTGTGTGCGCTGACCGCGCACCGGCAGGCCCCGACGGTGACGGATTCCGCGGTAGCAGCCGATCTCGATCAGCCGCTTGATGTTCATGGCGACCTCTTTGCGGAGATCACCCTCCACACCGCCTTCATCCTGGATCACACGCTGGATCCTCAGGACCTCGTCTTCCGACAGATCCTTGACTTTGATTCCTTCTTCGACTCCGGCCTTGCCGAGAATCTCGATTGCCCGGGTCCGGCCGATTCCATAGATATAGGTCAGACCGATCTCGACCCTCTTGGCTGTCGGCAGTTCAACACCTGCTATACGTGCCACCGCTCTCCTCCTCGATCAGCCCTGACGCTGCTTGTGTTTGGGGTTCTCGCAGAGAACCCGAATCACGCCCTTACGGCGAATGATCTTGCATTTCGAACACATACGTTTCACTGACGGACGAACTTTCATTGTCGCCCCCTTATTTCCTACTTGTAGCGGTAGACGATCCGCCCACGTTTGAGGTCGTAGGGGGACAGCTCTACCAGAACTTTGTCGCCGGGAAGAATGCGGATGAAGTGCTTACGCATCTTTCCCGAAATGTGCGCGAGCACCCCGTGGCCGTTCTCCAGCTCGACGCGAAACATCGCGTTGGGCAGAGGCTCGACCACCGATGCGACCACTTCGATCGCTTCTTCCTTGGCCATTCAATCACTCCTCGAGACCGAGCACACGATGGCCGTCTGACGTAACCGCCACCGAGAACTCAAAATGGGCAGAGAGTCTACCGTCTTCCGTTCTCGCTGTCCACCCGTCGTCGTCGATCTTGACCCGCCAACTGCCCGCGGTGATCATGGGTTCGATGGCGACCACCAGCCCCGGCTTCATCACTTGGCCTCGGCCGGCCTGTCCATAGTTGGGAACCTGGGGTTCTTCGTGCAGCGAACGACCGATGCCGTGACCGACGAATTCCCGGACCACTCCGAAACCCGAACGTTCGGCTCGGGTCTGAACGGCTTCGCCGATATCCCCCAACCTCTTGCCCGGACCCACCTGCTCGACGGCATCATCAAGGCATGCCTTGGTGACCGTCATGAGCTTCTGCGCCACACCGTTGACATCACCGATGCCAAAACTGATGGCGGCATCACCAAAGAACCCGTCCAGCACCACCCCGCAGTCGACGCTCAGAATGTCGCCGTCTTCGAGACGAACCGAACCAGAAGGGATGCCGTGCACGATCTCGTCATTGACCGAGGTGCACAGGGTCCCGGGGAAACCCCGGTAACCCTTGAACGCGGGGGCTCCGTCTTTGGAACGGATGAGATCCTCCGCGATGGTATCGAGCTCGGCGGTGCTCACACCCGGCGCAGCCGCGTGCCGGACGGCAGCCAACGCCATGTGCACGACCTGGTTGGCGCGGTGCATGGCGTCGAGCTCGGTAGTGGATTTCAAAACAATCATGCGACTACCTGGGCCCCAAGCGAACAATCGACGGCGTTCGCCACTTCGCCCCACAGCATGTCTCCGGTGGAGATGTGCGGCAGCTGGTAGCGCTCGGCCAACAGGCGCGCCTGTGTGCCCTTACCGGATCCCGGAGGACCCAGCAGCACCAGGTTGAGGCTCGAGAAGGTCGGACTCATCAACGTCTCCCGCGAATCCTTCCGCGCCGCATGAAGCCGTCATAGTGACGCATGACCAGCTGCGACTCGATTTGTTGCACCGTGTCCATGGCAACGCCGACGACGATGAGCAGCGATGTTCCGCCGAAGAAGAACTTGATCCCGAGACCCTCGGTGAACCAGCGTGGCAGGAACGCATCGAGGGTCGGTCCGATCATGGGGATGGTCGCGACCTTGAAACCGGAGATCAGAATCTGCGGCAGGATCGCCACCAACGCCAGATAGAGCGCTCCGACGAGGGTGATCCGGGTGAGAATCCGGTCGATGAACTCGGCGGTCCGTTTGCCGGGTCGGATACCCGGGACGAACCCACCGTACTTGCGCATGTTCTCTGCGGTGTCCTCGGGGTTGAAAATAATCGAGGTGTAGAAGTAGCAGAAGAAGACGATCGAAAGGAAGTAGATCAAATTGTAAAGCGGCTCACCGTAGTTGAGCGCCTCGACGATCTTCTGCAACCACCGGTTGTCGATCATCTGACCGAGGGTCTGGGGGAAGGACATGATGGAGGCGGCGAAGATCACCGGGATCACACCACCGGTGTTCAGTCGCAGGGGCAGATAGGTGCTCTGGCCACCATAGACCCGGCGACCCACGACCCGCTTGGCGTACTGGATGGGAATGCGGCGCTGGGCGCGCTCCATATAGACGATGGCCGCCACCACCCCGATCATGAAGATGAGCAGGATCGCGATCGTGAAAATGCTCAAGCTCCCGGTTTTCATATCGGTGAGGGTGCTGACGATGGCGCTCGGCAGACCGACGACGATGCCGGCAAAGATGATCAGAGAAATTCCGTTGCCGATGCCCCGCTCGGTGATCTGTTCACCCAGCCACATGACAAACGCGGTGCCCGTGGTCAGAGTAAGCACTGTGATCAACCGGAATCCCCAGCCCTGGAGGTCCTCCGGCACCAGTGGCGCCCCACCCGGGGCAGTCGTCCGCTCGAGGAAGAACGAGATACCCATGCCCTGGATGACCGACAGCACAACGGTTCCGTACCGTGTGTACTGGGTGATCTTCCGCCGTCCCAGTTCGCCCTCCTTGGAGAGCTTCTCGAGATACGGCCACACCACGGTCAACAACTGCAGGATGATCGATGCCGAAATGTACGGCATGATCCCGAGCGCAAAGACCGTCATCCGGCCCAGCGCGCCGCCCGAAAACAGATTCAGAAAGCCGAGCACGGTGCCTTCGGCCGCGGTGGTGAACTCCTTGATCGCCACCGGGTCGACTCCCGGGATTGGGATGAAGGCACCGATGCGGTAAACCGCGAGCACGGCAAAGGTGAAGATCAACCGATTCCGAAGATCGGGGATGGCGAAGATATTGCGAAAGCTGTCGATCACGGCGTCACCGTTTCACAGCTGCCGCCGGCGGCCTCGATGGTCGCTTGGGCGGTTTTCGAGAATGCGTGGACCTGGACGGTGAGTTTCTTTGAGAACTCACCAGCCGCTAGGACCTTGACCGGTTTCTTGCCACCACGAATCAGACCCTTCTCGGTCAGACCCTCGACGGTAACGGTCTCGCCATCTGAAAAGTGCTTGTCGAGATCACGCAGGTTGACCACCTGGTACCCGACCCTGAAGATGTTTGTGAATCCGCGTTTGGGAATCCGGCGGACGAGGGGCATCTGACCGCCCTCGAAACCGTATCTCCGGCTGTATCCGCTCCGCGACCGTTGACCCTTGTGTCCACGTCCCGCGGTCTTCCCGTTGCCTGAACCCGGGCCCCGCCCGACACGCTTGCGCTTGCGGGTGGCACCTTCAGCCGGCTTGAGGTTGTGAAGCTCGTTGGCCATCTCAGCCCTCCACCTTCTCGACCCTCAACAGATGAGAGATCTTGTTCACCATGCCGCGGATGTACTCGTCATCCTTACGCGTCACGGTGCGACCGATCTTGCCGAGACCGAGACCCGCAAGCACTCTCTTCTGCCTGCCCTGGAACCCGATTCCGCTCTTCACCTGGGTGATCTTGATCATGGTTATGGTTTTCGGAGCCGCTGCTTTCTTTGCCGCCGCTTTTTTCGGGGCGGCCTTTTTGGCAGCCGGCTTCGCGTCGTCGTCCTTCTTGGCCGCGGTCTTCTTCGCAGGGGCCTTTTTGGCCGGCGCCTTCTTGGCGGGTGCCTTTTCGGTCGCCGCTTTCTTGGCCGGTGCTTTCTTGGCCGGTGCCTTCTTGGCCGGTGCCTTCTTCTCCTCAGCCTCGGTGGCCTCGGTTACCTCGACGTCCTTTTTTTCTTCTGCGGTCATGACTTCTCAGCCTCCTCCGCCGGAGCCTCGGCGGTGGCCTCCTCGACCGCCGCCTCTTCCACCTTCTCCTCGGCCTCGGCGACCGGCTCGGTCGCTTCCGGCGCCTGATCATGAGCCGCGAGCTCGACACCACGCAGGCGTCGGATCTGCTCGTCGGTCATCAGACTGTGCAGAGCGTTGAATGTCGCTCGCACCACGTTGAAGGGGTTGCGGCTGCCGACGATCTTGGTCAGCACATCCTGGACTCCCGCCGACTCCATGACGGCACGGACGCCGCCGCCGGCAATCACACCGGTACCCGGCGAGGCCGGACGGAGCAACACCTTGGTGGCTCCCCAGCGACCCCAGATCTTGTGCGGCACGGTGCCGCCGACAAGGGGTACCTTGACCATCTCTCTCCGCGCCTGTTCCGAAGCCTTCTGAATGGCGGGCGGCACCTCGCGTGCCTTTCCGGTTCCGTACCCGACCCGACCGGCTCCGTCACCGGCGACTACAACCGCCGAGAAGGAAAAGTTCTTGCCACCCTTGACAACCTTGGCGACCCGGTTGATGTGGACGACTGTCTCGGCGAATTCGCTGTCACGATCTCGGTTCATCATGGTCTGTGCCCCTAGAACTTCAGGCCCGCTTCGCGGGCGCCCTCGGCGATGGCACGGATCACTCCGTGATATTGGAAGCCGCCGCGATCAAAGACCACGGATTCGACCCCCTGGCTCTTGGCGCGCTCAGCGATGAGTTCGCCAACCCTCTTACCCGCTTCCCGTCCACCCGTCGAGGAAAGATCTCCGGCGGAGGCCTTGTCCAAGGTCGAGACCGAGGCGATGGTGACGCCGCGTTCGTCGTCGATGACCTGGGCATAGAGATGGCGCAGGCTGCGGTACACCGCGAGCCGCGGACGGTTGGCGGTTCCCCGCACCAGGTGCCGGGAACGGCGCTTGATCTTGTTGCGACGTTGCTTGCGATCTGTGATCCGGCTCATACTGTCGCTCCCTGTTTTCCGGCCTTGGTCCGGACCCGCTCGTCGGCATAGCGCACGCCCTTGCCCTTGTAGGGCTCGGGCGGCCGCAGACCGCGGATCTCGGCGGCCACCTGACCCACCTGCTGGCGATCGATGCCGTGCACGGTGATCCGGTTGGCCTTGCCGTCGACATCGATGCTGATGCCTTTGGGGATTTCATAGTTGATGGGGTGCGAATACCCGAGGTTGAAGACCACGGCATTCCCCTGGGCTTCGGCCCGGTAGCCGATGCCGATGATGTCCAACGCCTTGGACCAGCCGGTGGAAACCCCGGCGACCGCGTTGAAGGCAAGGGCGCGGCCGAGCCCGTGGAAGGCGCGGGTCTCGCGCTCATCATCGGCCCGGCCCAGGGTGAGGGTGCCATCGGCCACCTCGCCCGAAATGCCCGGAGGGAGGCTCACGTCGAGCGTGCCCTTCGGTCCCTTGACGTGGACCACGTTACCGTCGATCTTGATCTCCACACCCTGCGGAATCTCGACCGGTTTCTTTCCAATCCGTGACATGGTCTCCCCCTACCAGACTTCACACAGGACTTCGCCACCGACCTGCAGGCCACGCGCCTGTTCGTCGGTCACGACCCCGCGGTTGGTGGAGATCACCGCGACACCCAGCCCGTTGCGGACCTTGTCCAGCTTACCGGCGCCTCGGTAGACGCGGCGGCCGGGCCGGGAGATCCGGCGGAGGCCGTGGATCACGGGTTCGCCGTCATCGGCGTACTTGAGATAGATGCGGATGGTTCCTTGCGGACCTTCCTCGATCATCTTGAAGGTGCGAATGTAGCCCTCTTGTTTGAGGATCTTCGCGATCTCCAGCTTCATCTTTGACGCAGGGATGTCCATCCGGTCGTGACGGACCGAAGTGGCGTTCCTAATACGCGTCAGCAGATCGGACACAGGATCAGTCATGCTCATGATCGTTTTCCTTACCAGCTCGCCTTGGTCACCCCGGGGAGAAATCCCTCGAGGGCCAACTTTCTGAAGCAGATACGACAGAGCTGAAACTTACGCATATAACCCCTGGGTCGGCCGCAGATACGACAGCGATTGCGTTGGCGAACCCTGAATTTGGGTTTGCGAAGGCTCTTGGCAATACTTGATTTCTTTGCCACGGCTTCCTCCTAGCGCTCTCTGAACGGCATGCCGAGACCGGCGAGAAGAGCTCTGGCCTGGTCATCGGTCGGCGCCGACGTAGTGATGGTGATGTTCATTCCGAGCGTCCCCTCGATCTTCTGATAGTCGACCTCGGGGAAGATGAGGATGTCCTTGACACCCAGCGTGTAATTGCCACGCCCGTCGAAAGCGCTCGGTGAGGTTCCCCGGAAGTCGCGCACACGAGGCAGCCCGATGGCGATGAGCCGTTCGAGGAACTCGTACATGCGCTGCTGCCGGAGCGTCACCTTGCAGCCGACCGGCGTCCCTTCGCGCAGCTTGAAGGCCGCGATGGACCGCTTCGCCTTGCGAATCACGGGTTTCTGGCCGGTGATCAACGTCAGCTGCTCGACGGCAACATCGAGGAGTTTGGCGTTCCGCGATGCTTCGCCGACGCCGATGTTGCAGGTGACCTTTTCAATCCTCGGTACCTGCATTGGGTTGTCCAACCCAAAGTCCTTCTGGAGCTTGGGGAAGACCTCTTCTGAATACATAGTGAGCAAGCGCGCCATCGTCCCTCCTAACGGTCGAGAATCGCGCCGTCGACCTTGGACACCCGGACCTTCCGTCCGTCGTCCAGAATTTTGTAGCCGACTCGGGTGGGCCGATCGCTGTCGGGCGACACCACCATGACATTGGATACGTGGATCGCCGCTTCGCGCTCGACGATTCCACCCTGAATCTTCTTCTGCGGGTTGGGCCGGGTGTGACGTTTGATCATGTTCACGCCCTCTACCACCACGCGATCGCGATCGCGATCGACGCGGAGGACCCGTCCCCTCTTGCCGGCATCCTTGCCGGATTTGACTTCGACGTTGTCGCCTTTTCTGATCTTCATCATCGACTCCTAGATGACCTCGGGGGCCAGCGACACGATCTTCATGTAACGCCGCTCCCTGAGTTCTCGCGCCACGGGGCCGAAGACCCGTGTGCCCACCGGTTCACGCTCTGGATTGATGAGAACGGCGGCATTCTCGTCAAAGGAGATATAGGAGCCGTCGCGGCGACGTTTGCGGGCCTTGATCCGCACCACGACAGCCCTGACCACGGCGCCCTTCTTGATATCGGACTCCGGTGCGGCTTCTTTCACTGAGCAGACCACGACGTCGCCGAGGCTGGCGTACCGAGGCGCAGCCGAGCCACCGAGCTGGCGGATCGCACAGAGCTTGCGCGCGCCGGAATTGTCGGCCACCTTGAGCATGGTTCCCATCTGAATCATTGTGGTCCTCCCGGCCTACTGAGCGCGCTCGATCACCTTGCGCACGCGCCACTTTTTGCGGCGCGACAAGGGACGGCACTCCTCGATGAGGACCCGATCTCCCTCGTTGCAGGTGTTCGTTTCATCGTGCGCCATGAACTTGGAGCTCGTGCGCATGAACCGGTGATACAGCGGGTGCATGACGAAGTTCTCGACTTTCACCACCACCGACTTGTCGGCGGAGGAAGAAAGAACCACGCCCACCTTTGTGGTCTTGCGGGATGTTTGAGTGGCTTCGCTCATCATGCACTCTCCTGGGCCCGACGCTCGTTGATCACGGTGAGCACCCGGGCGATATCCTTGCGAACCTCGCGGATCTTGACGGGATTTTCGATCTGACCCGTCGACTTCTGGAATCTCAGCTTGAAGAGCTGCTCCTCGAGATCCGACAGATTCTTGGCCAACTCGTCGGCCGAACGCTCGCGCAGTGTCGTCGCTTTCATCGCCGCTCTCCTCTCGAGACAAAGCGTGTCCGGATCGGGAGCTTCATGGCGGCGAGACGCATGGCCTCGCGCGCGACGGGCTCTTCTACGCCTTCCATCTCATAGAGAATCCGGGCCGGCTTGACCACCGCAACCCACTCTTCCGGGGGGCCCTTGCCTTTACCCATCCGGGTTTCGAGCGGCTTCTTGGTTACCGGTTTGTCGGGAAAAACACGGATCCAGATCTTGCCGCCACGTTTGACGTGACGCGTCATGGCGATACGGGCAGCCTCGATCTGGCGCGCCGTGATCCACCCACGCTCGATCGCCTGCAGACCGTAGTCACCAAAAGCGATGGTGCCTCCGCGGTGGGCGATGCCGCGGTTTTTGCCGCGCTGCTGTTTCCTGTACTTGACCTTTTTCGGCATCATCATGATGACGACTCCTCACAGACGCGGGCGTTGTTTGCGGGCACGGTGCCGCTCGCCGCGGTAAACCCACACCTTGACGCCGATGACGCCGTAGGTGGTGTAGGCGGTCTCGAACCCATAATCGATATCGGCCTTGAGGGTATGGAGCGGTAGGCGCCCCTGTTGATACCACTCGCAACGGGCGATCTCAGCCCCGTTCAACCGGCCGGCACAGCGAATCTTGATCCCCTGGGCACCAAAACGCAGCGCGTTCTCGATGGCCCGCTTCATGGCCCGCCGGAAGGCGATTCGTCGCTCGAGCTGGCGGGCCACGTTGGCGGCGATGAGATGCGAGTCGATCTCGGGCCGCTGGATCTCCTGAATGTTGATATGAATGTCCTGGCCATAACGCCGCATGAGGTCGTCACGGAGCTTGTCCACCTCGGCGCCCTTGCGACCGATGATGATGCCCGGGCGACCCGAGAGGATGTTGACCCTCAGCTTGGATGCCGTGCGCTCGATGTCGATGGCGCTGACAGCGGCATTCTTCAGCCGCGCCATGAGCTCGGAGCGCAGCTGGAGGTCCTCATGCAACAACTCGGCGTAGCTGGAGCCGTCGGCATACCAGCGCGAACGCCAGGTGTTGTTGTAACCGAGGCGGAACCCGTACGGGTGTGTCTTCTGTCCCACTGCTGCCTCCTAGTTTTCGCGCACTGCCAACTTGACAGTGATGTGGCAGGACCGCTTCAAAATGCGGTGCGACCGCACCCATTTCGAAGCCGGCCTTGCCCGCTTCAAGCTCGGACCGCCGTCCACGGTGATGGTGCTGATGTAAACCCGATCGACGTCCACCCCGGGCTGCGACTGCTCGAGATTGGCCAGAGCCGATTTGACGAGTTTGGCGACATCGGCGGCGGCGTACTTACGACAGAGCTGGAGCGAAGTCAGCGCCGGCTCCACCGCCTGGCCGCGAACGAGGTCGGCGACCAGCCGCGCTTTCTGCGGCGACGAGCGATAGTAGCGCAATGTTGCTTGAGCGTCCATGGCTATCTCCTATCGTGCGCCGCGGTCCGCCCGGCCACCAATTGAGTGGCCACGGAACGTGCGGGTCGGGGCGAACTCTCCGAGCTTGTGTCCGACCATGTTTTCAGTGATGTAGACCGGCACGAATTTGTGGCCGTTGTGAACGGCGATGGTCGTACCGACCATGAGCGGGGTGATGGTCGAGCGCCGCGACCAGGTTTTGATCACGCGACGGTCGTTGGTGTCCGACACCGCCTGCACCTTCTTCATCAGGTGCTCATCGACGAACGGTCCTTTACGGATCGAGCGAGCCATCTTATCCCCCTACTTCTTTCGCCGCGACACGATGAGGCGATCTGACGCCTTCGTTCGACGGGTCTTCGCGCCTTTGGTCGGCCAGCCCCAAGGAGACACCGGATGGCGGCCCTTGTTGCGGCCCTCACCACCACCATGCGGGTGATCCACCGGGTTCATGGCGGTTCCGCGGGTCTGCGGGCGGATGCCGAGCCAGCGCGAGCGCCCGGCCTTACCGATCGTGATGTTCGAGTGGTCGGTGTTGCCCACCTGACCGATGGTGGCGATGCACACCGAGAGCACCATACGCATCTCGCCCGAGGGCAGGCGCAGCGTGGTGTATTTTCCCTCTTTCGCCATGATCTGCGCCGAAGAGCCGGCGGAGCGCACCATCTGTCCGCCCTTGCCGGGCTTGAGCTCGACGTTGTGGACCTGGGTTCCGAGGGGGATGTTACCGATGGGCATCGCGTTGCCCGTCCGGACATCCACCTTGTCGCCCGCAATCACCGAGTCGCCCACCTTGATTCCGACCGGCGCCAGGATGTAGCGTTTGTCGCCGTCGGCATAGTGGAGCAGCGCGATGAAGGACGAGCGGTTTGGATCGTACTCGATGGTCGCGACCTTGGCCGGCACGTCGAACTTGTTGCGCTTGAAATCGATGGTGCGGTAGCTGCGCTTGTGGCCCTGGCCCCGGTGGCGCACGGTGATGTGACCATCGGAGTTGCGCCCCGACGACCGTTTCCCGCCCTTGGTGAGCTTCTTTTCCGGCGTCGATCTCGTGACCTCCTCGAAATCGAGGTTGGTCGGGAACCGGCGGCCCGGAGATGTCGGTTTGTGTTTCTTGATCGCCATACCGAACTCCTCACACGCCCTCGAAGAACTCGAGGTTCTTCGAGCCCGGCGCAAGTTTGACGTAAGCCTTACGCACGGCTGAGCGATGATTGGCCACACGGCCATAACGCATGATTGGTTTGCCCTTGCGGTTGACGACGTGCACCGACGCGACTTCCACGTCGAAGAGCTCCTCGACCGCATGGCGGATCTGGATCTTGTTGGCTCGCCGGTCGACCTCGAAGCAGACCGTGTTCTCACGCTCCTGCATCAGAGTGGTCTTCTCGGTGAGCAGCGGACGGCGGATGATCTCCCGGGCCTTCATGACAGCACCTCCGCAAGCGAGCGGACGGCCGGCTCGGTGGCGATGATCCACCGGTGGTTGAGAACCTCATAAGTGTTGAGCGAGGTGGCGTCGAGCATGGTGAGCTCGGGCCGATTGCGGCTCGCGAGATGGAGATTGAGGTTCTCCAGGCCGTCGACCAGGAGCACTTTCTCGCCCGTCACCCCGAGGGAGTCGAGGCGTTTCATGAACTCTTTGGTCTTGGGCTCGTCGAGATTCATGGACTCGAGCACCACCAACCGGCCTTCGGCCAGCCGCTGGGAAAGCACCCCACGCAATGCTGCGCGACGCGCCTTCTTGTTGACTTTCTGGACATACGACCGGGGCTTGGGTCCATGAACGGTACCACCGGATCGCCACAGGGGCGACTGGCGTGAACCGGCACGGGCGCGTCCGGTGTGTTTCTGCTTCCAGGGTTTGGCACGGGTACCCGTCACCTCGGAGCGATCCTTGGCGTGGTGGGTTCCCCGGCGACGGCTGGCGAGGTAGGCGCGCACGACTTCCCACACGAGATGGCTATTGGCCTCGTGGGCGAAGACGTTCTCCGGAAGCTCGACCGAGCCGACGACCTCGTTCTCCCAATTTTTTACGTCGATCTTCATGGTCATTCTCCTGACCTAAATCTTGACGATGCGGATATAGCTGTTCCGGGCGCCGGGAACGCCACCCTTGAGGAACAGAAGATTCCGATCGGTGTCGACTTTGACGACGGTGACGTTTTTCACGGTCCGTCGTTTGTTTCCGGTCTGACCGGGCATTTTCTGACCCGGAAAGACCCTGGACGGCCAGGCCGAACGACCGATGGAACCGGGCGCGCGGTGGAACATCGAACCGTGAGTGGCTTTACCACCATGAAAACCGTGGCGCTTGATCACACCCTGAAAACCCCGCCCCTTTGAGCGACCGATGACGTGGACCTGCTCGTCGGCATCGAAGATGTCGGCGAGCACCGCATCACCGGGCTTGGCCTCGTCGTCGGCATCCACCGGCACCTCGGCGAGGAGGCGCGTCGGGGGAACACCGGCGACGGCGAAGTGGCCCTGAATGGGCTTGGGCGCGTCGCGTCTCGGGCTGGCTTCCACCAGACCGAGTTGAACGGCGTCATATCCGTCCGATTTGGTCGACTTACGCTGGACGACGATGCACGGCCCCGCCTCGACGACCGTCACGGGCACTGCGCGCCCTTCGTCGTCGAAGATCTGGGTCATGCCCACTTTCTTGCCGAGGATTCCGCGTACCATGTCAACCTCACCGTGCGCCGTAGGCTTTGATCTGGACATCGACACCGGCCGGCAGCTCGAGCTTCATGAGAGCGTCGATGGTCTGCTGGGTCGGCTCGAGGATGTCCAAAAGCCTTTTATGTGTGCGGATCTCGAATTGCTCGCGGGACTTCTTGTCCACGTGCGGAGAGCGCAGCACGGTAAACCGCTGGATGTGCGTCGGCAACGGAATGGGGCCAAAAATTCTGGCGCCCGTCCGCTGCGCGGTGTCAACGATCTCAGTCGCTGACTGATCCAGCAGGCGATAGTCGAAGGCCTTTAGCCGAATGCGGATTTTTTCGCTGGCCATATTATCTACTCCAAGATCTCGGTGATGGATCCGGCGCCCACTGTCCGGCCGCCTTCACGAATAGCGAACCGCAGTCCGCGCTCCATCGCGATGGGCGTGAGAAGCTCCACCTCGAGGTTCGTGTTGTCGCCCGGAATCACCATCTCGACACCCTCGTCCAGATTCACCGATCCGGTCACATCCGTTGTCCGGAAGAAGAACTGCGGCCGGTAGCCGCGGAAGAACGGCGTGTGGCGCCCTCCCTCTTCCTTCGTCAGAACGTAGACCTCGGCGCGGAACTTGAGGTGAGGGTTGATCGAGCCGGGCTTTGCAACCACCTGGCCGCGCTCAACATCCTTGCGCTCCGTTCCACGCAGCAACAGACCAACATTGTCGCCGGCCTCACCGCTGTCCAGCAGCTTGCGGAACATCTCGACACCCGTCACCACTTTCTTCATCGTGGGACGAATACCGACGATCTCCATCTCTTCACCGACTTTGACTTTCCCGCGGTCGATCCGACCCGTCACAACCGTGCCGCGGCCCGAAATAGTGAAAACGTCCTCGACCGGCATCAGGAAGTCTTTGTCGATGTCCCGCTCAGGCAGCGGAATGTAGCTGTCCATCGCCTCCAAGAGCTCCCAGATCGACTTGCAGTCTTCTGAGTCCGGATCG
>Ga0164313_10001940_pt1 | contig 18565 bp, 17 predicted proteins | sample GuaBasSedimGuay4_FD_113735 | JGI IMG/M metagenome (GOLD analysis project Ga0164313, IMG submission 113735) | Subseafloor sediment microbial communities from Guaymas Basin, Gulf of California, Mexico - Guay4, Core 4569-4, 0-3 cm | ecosystem: Environmental > Aquatic > Marine > Hydrothermal vents...
GCATGAGGAGCGAAAAGCCAGCGACGGATCAATGTTTTCCAATATATAGAAGATAGCTTCCAGGACCGTCATACCCTTTTGTTCCGGAACTTCATAATCCTGAAAATATGGAAGATTGTCTCTCTCCGGATTAAATCTGAATATCTTGAAAGTCGGCATATCAATACTTCCTTTCTTCCGGTTCATACTTACCCAGAGTTACCGGTTTGTATGTTATCTCCGGATCTTCAGGATGATATTTATATAATGTATGTTTCAGCCATTCATCGTCAAGTCGTTTGGTATGATCAATCCTGAAATGCGCCCCACGCGATTCTGTACGATTCAAACCACCCGTGGCGATGGCCAAAGCCGTATCAAGATTCCCGGCTATTTCCGTAACCCAGAGGAAATCATAATTAAATTTTCCCGTATCGGGGATTGGCCGCAAATTCTCAAAATTGATTTTCAGCATTTTAATTTCATCAACGGCGGCCTTCATATCGGTTTCATTTCTGAAGATACCCAGCTTTTCATTCATTATTCGGGATAGTTCATTCCTTATTTCATATGGATTCGCCTTGCCCTCCGAAGACTGAAGTTTTCGGTATCTGTCCTTTTCTGCGTCCAATCCTTCGTTTAATGTATCGGTATCAATAGTTTGCGACATACCTTTGACTTTGTCGGCCACAACTTTACCGGTTTGAGCGCCGAAAACGATTGTCTCAAGAAGCGAATTACCTCCCAGCCGATTGGCTCCATGAACCGAAACACAAGCACACTCACCGGCAGCGTAAAACCCCTCCAGAGAAGTGGCACCATTAATATCGCAGTCGATGCCGCCCATTGTGTAGTGCATCGCCGGATGAATCGGTATCGGTGTATTAATCGGATCGATATTCCTGAATTTCAAACAAATCTCACGAATTCCCGGAAGCCTTTCCATAATTTTCTGTTCTCCCAAATGCCTTAGATCGAGATGCACATAACTTTCTTCAAAGCCGCGGCCCTCGTTTATCTCGGTTTGAATCGAACGGGCGACAATGTCACGCGGCGCCAGTTCCATTATTTTTTCCGAGACATAGTTTTTCATAAACCGCTCACCCTTGTTGTTAAGAAGATAGCCGCCCTCGCCACGACAACCCTCGGTCATCAAAATCGATGAGCCCTCTAGACCGGTCGGATGAAACTGAATAAACTCCATATCCTTGAGCGGTACCCCGGCCCAGTAGGGAATAGCAACGCCAAGTCCTGTCGAGGAATGAGAATTGGTTGTGTTGACCGAATAAACCCGTCCCGATCCACCAGTGGCAAAAATAACCGCATTACCGGCAATAGCCTCAAATTCGCCAGAATGAAGATTCAGTGCAATAACACCGGTGCATCGTCCATTCTTAACGGCCAGCCTGGTAACAAAATGTTCATATAGTATATCAATATTGCGTTTGACAACCTGCTCATAGCAGGTATGTAGCAAATACAAACCGGTACGGTCAGCACCATAGCATGTCCGGGGAAAACCGGCCCCGCCAAACGGACGCTGAGCAATGGAACCATCTTCGTACCGCGAAAACGGACATCCCCAGTGTTCCATTTCGATAACAGCCTCCGGTGCCATGTTGGTCATCAGTTCAACTGTATCCTGATCGGCCAGAAAATCGGAACCCTTGACAGTATCGTATGCGTGCCGTTCAGGAGAATCGTCATGACCCTCAGGATGATTTCCCAAGGCGGCGTTAACGCCTCCCTGTGCCGCACCGGAGTGTGATCTGACCGGATGAATTTTCGAAACCAGACCAACTTTAACGCCGGCATCATGCGCCTTGATCGCCGCCCGCATCCCGGCCAGTCCGCCGCCGACAATAATTATATCATAAAACATGTCAACCCCCCATCCCGTAATTGACGGGGTTGAATTTCGGCCATAACAGCATTATGGTGACAACCATCAAGGCTAGAAATATTATGGTAATTATCCAGAAAATCGATTTGTGGAACCTTGTCCAGCCAAAAAAATCAGCCAGCGTGATTCTCAATCCGTTCAGCATATGGATAAAAACTCCGGCTATTAAAAATATTTCAAGAAAAGCAAAAAACGGGTTCTGCACCGAACCCATCCGAGTATTAAACGCCTTTTCACCGGAAATGGCCGATGATAAAACAAATGTATGCATCAGCAGATAAATGGCCAGTCCGATACCGGTCAGACGGTGCAACCAGTACGAAAAATTGCCTATGTTTTTATTCAGGTTGGCATCCCTGATTGTCTCCTGCAATTTGTTATTATTCATAAATCACCGCCTTCCTAAAACAGATTCTTGAGTGTAAAGAAAGCAGTAATTATTAAAATCGCCGCGATTATCCAGAAAATTATTTTAATTATTATTGATAGATTTCCGGGCATGCGGTAATCGGCGATTATTCCCCAGAGTCCATTCAGGGCGTGAAACACTATAAACGGCACAAACAGGAAATAATAGATTTTCCACAAACCTGATGAGGACAGGTTCTCGCGGACAGAATCAAAATTTATGATACCTGTCGCATTAAAATCATGAAACAGGTGATGCACATTCAGATGTGTCACCAGGAAAAATGCCAGGAACAACCCGGAGATACGCTGAAATATCCATGTCCACAGGCTCTGGTTCGACGTTCTTTCGACCATAAACCTCTCCTTATGGCTAAAAAGATTTTTGTACAGGTTGTAAAAGTTACTTTTTTTTAAATACCGTTGTCAAGAAATATATGGGAGAAACTGGACGGAGCAAAATCCGGCAAATCGTTTCAAAGCCGGACAGGCGGGAATTTCCGGCCCGCTACCTGTGATCAAAGACCGGTTTCCGCTTTGCACCGTGCCGAGGCTCAGACCCGCCGGAATCTCCCGGTCAATCAAAAGATTAACCAGATACAATAAGATAGATTCTCTATAAGGAGAAAATAAGTGAATATAAATGTTTTCGGGGCGGCTAAAATTTCAGACCGGATATAATATCAATCGCCTTTTCGCACTCCTCCCGGCTGACATCAAGATGCGTCACGAAACGAATTTTGGTCGGGCCGAACGGTACCGATAAAACCCCGTTTTCTTCCAGCACCGAGGACACTTCATTTGAACCTTTATTTGTCCCGGATATGTCGGCAATAATAATATTAGTCTGCACCCGCGACAAATCAATATCAAAGCCATCAATATCATTCAGTCCTTCGGCAAGAAGTTTGGCATTGATGTGGTCCTCGGCCAATCGTTTAATATTATTATCCAGCGCATATATCACAGCCGAGGCAATAATTCCGACCTGACGCATTGCACCTCCAAACAGCTTCCGATTGCGTCGCGCTCTTTCAATAAAATTGCGTGATCCGAGAATCATCGAACCAATCGGCGCCCCCAAACCTTTGGAAAAACAGACCGAGGCCGAATCAAACGGCGCCACCCAGTCGGATAACGGGATTCCGGTCGCGACATGGGCATTCCAGATCCGGGCACCGTCAAGATGCATCAGAAGATTATGTTTGTCGGCAACTTTTCTTATTTTTTTGATTTCCTCAAGCGGATAAATCGTTCCGCCGTGACCATTATGGGTATTTTCAATCGTAACAATCTTTGTTATCGGGATATGAATATTAGCCGGCCGTACCGAAGCCTCAATCTCCTCGGCGGTCATCACGCCGCGTTCGGTGGTAAGCATATTGATCATTAAAGACGAGTGCACAGCCGGTCCGCCGGTTTCATAATTTACAATATGGCATTCCCGCTCACAGATTATCTCCCATCCCGGCTCGGACAATGTATTCAGCGCCACCTGATTGCTCATCGTCCCGGAGGGGACAAACAGACCGGCATCTTTGCGAAACAATTCGGCGGTTTTTTCCTGAAGCAGATTGAGGGTCGGGTCATCGCCGAAGACATCGTCACCGACTTCGGCCCTGAATATAACCTCTCTCATTTCCGGCGACGGCCTGGTCACCGTATCGGATCTGAAATCAATCTTTCGGTTTTTCATAATATCACTTCCCTGCCGGATCAAACCAATTATCAAAATGAAATCAGTATAAGATGCATTACCAATCCGCTGACAAGAGGAACAGATGCATTGTCATCGATTTTAAACGAAACGGCCTCGGTAATTGTTGCCACGCCGGCACCGATTAAGGCAACTGTGATTGCCAGGTCCTGAATAATGAATGCGGTAATAACTGCCGCCGCCAAAAAAGCCAGTGAACCCTCCAGCGATTTTTGCCTAAACCTGTGTATCCCGAACTTTCGACCAACCAGAGCCGCCGCCGTGTCGCCGGTCATTATGAAGGCGAGCGACGCAATCGCCACCGGTTTATCAAACAGGGCAATGACCAGACAGGCTGTCGTCAGAATATAGGCGGCACCGGTGAAATCACCTTTGAGCTCGTGTTCTCTTGCCATAGAAGCAATCAGCGGTTTAAAAATATTCCAGAATCGCCAGCCCCGCAAACGAGAGATGTCGATAAAAATCATACCTGCGGCAACAGGGAGCATGATAGAAAGCATTTCGGACCGGCTGAAATTGAAATAGTAATATCCGCCCGGTATAATCAATGCTCCCAGGTGGGTTAGTTTTCGGTAAAGTTCTTTCCGAAAAGAGATTTGATTGTTTTGTTTATGCTCCACAACCTGCAAGATTATTATTGCTTGCGTTCCGCAAATGGAGGGAGTTTCAGTTTCTTTAGTTTATCCAAATAGTATGTAACCGTATGTCCATTCATCAGATCCTGCCGCCATTTCTTCCGGATTTCCTTTTGATGCTCCTTTCTCAAAACCGCTGCAATTTGATGATGCACCTCCTCAAGAGTTTTATTAAGCTGCTTGTCAACTACATGTATAATATGGTATCCCCATTCCGTTTTGACCGGATGAGAAACATCGCCTTTAGCCGTTCGTAAGGCCATTTTATAGAACTCACCCGGCATTTCATTCGGGCCGATATATCCCAAATCGGCGGCGGCGACCCTGATTTCTTCGGCTCCCGGATAATGCTCTTTGGCCAGATCGAGAAAATCTACTCCGGAAAGAGCCTGATCTCTTAAGAACTCACCAAAGATTGAATCCTCAACGATAATATGCTGAACATTAACCGGTTTTTTGATAATATATTTCTCAATGTTCCTGTTATAATAATCTTCGATCAAACTATCATCGGGAGTATAACCGGGATCAAAGCTTTTGAGCCCAATAATTCTCTTGGCGTAACGATGATAAAGTTCTTTTCTTTGCGCGACAATTGCAGAATCATCAGCATACCCCAGCTCATCTCCCGCCTGCATGATTATAATCGGCCCGGCTTTTCTTTTTAGGCCTGTCTTTATATCATCAAGAGTAAGAGAGTCCAGCCTTAAAGCCTTTTTATAATCAAAGAGAAATTCGGACAGCCCGAAGAAATCAATGGTGTCTCTTTCATTAACAATGGCGGCCCAGACTGTATCAGGAACAACAGTGGCCGGAATTTTCAAGACTGAATCATTAAATTCAAACCTGGCACTGCTGTTGATAGAATCAATAAACTGAATGCTCTTTTCGCGGGCAATGTTTGTTAACAGTTGATTGTAGGCTTTTTCATATACTGTATCCAAAGGCAATGTGGTTGAGTCAATAAAATCAGTTAGCTGGGCCAGATGCCAGCCATCTCTGGTTTTAAATGGATATGATACATCGCCTATACCCAAGGTGCAGACAACTGCCTCAAACTCGGAGGCATAGGTTCTCCTCTGAAAATATCCCAAATCACCAAATTTCTCCCCTGATCCGCGATGCATGGAATATTGAAAAGCAAGATCGCCAAAGGTCGTGACGGAGTCTATCATTCCTCTATATTTTGTTAGCAAACTCTGCGAAATAGAATCAAGTTGCTCGTCAGAAAAGTCCTTGTACGCGGCAGAATCTTCACCATAACGCAACCCCTCTGCAGAAATCATTAGGTGAGAAGCGCGGAATTGTTGCGGTAGCTTAAAATCATTAAGGTGGCTTTGATAATATTCGGTAACTTGAGGTGTATCTATGTCAATCGGTTCAATTATTATCTTATCAAAAAGATAATTTACATAAAGTTGTTGAAACTCATCCTTGAAGCGCCGATATTGTTCCCAATCGTCTTCTACTCTAACATTCCAGGCCTCGACGGAAGCAACAGATTCAACCACTATTCTAAACAGCGTATCAAAATAGGTCGAGGAATCAAGATACCCGCCTTCCTTCAAAACCTTGCTTTTCATAAGCCGTTTATATAAATCGGAGGCCATGATATTAGTGCTGGAATCTACTTGCGCGATAACAAAATTATTCTCTTCAAAATTAAACTCGCTGAAATCTGAATTCTTGCATCCGCCGGCAAAGAGTATTAATCCAAATAAGACAATGATTTTGTACAGCTTAATCATAATTGACATCCCTTATAGTCTGGTCCTGGGTTTACATTTCTTAGGAATTTATACAAGACTGACGGAAAATCAAGCCAAATATTATTGAATATTTAATTATATGGCGCCGCTATACGATTTATCAACGGCCGCGGCGGATTGATCGTCACCGTCAGGAATCTGATCAAATCTTAGATTAAAGGATGTGCCATGGCCCGCTTCAGTATTAATTGAGAGGTCAATATTCAGACTGTTGCATAATCTCTGAACAATTGCCAAACCCAATCCGGTGCCGTCTTTCTTGGTAGAATAGAACGGATCAAATATTCTGGCAAGAATCTTTGAATCTATTCCCGGTCCATTATCAACAACTTTTATAACCGCCTTGCCAAATTCGTCTCTTTCAAGGTCAATGTAAATTTCACCCGAACGACCGCCTATTGCCTGGTACGAATTAATAATCAGGTTAATCAAAATCTGCTTAAGATGATCTTCATCGCTGTACACATACACAAATGATTCGGATGATATAAGTTGCAGGTCTACTTTTGAATTATAAGAGGGTTGATGCCTGACTACTTCAAATACATCGCTGACCAAACGACACAATTCAATTCTATTTAAGACGGTACGATTGGCTCTGGCATATAAAAGAAAATCGGAGAGTATATTATTAAGGCGTGTTGATTCCCTGATAATCAGATCCAGAAGACGTTTGTTTTCCCCGGTGAATTCCAAAGTCGATTTCAAAACCTCCACGGAGCCGGAAATGGCGGCCAGAGGATTTCTGATTTCATGAGCGATGGCCGCCGATAATTCGCCCACGGCCGCCAATTTATCAGCCGCCCTGATTTTCTCTTCCATTTTTTTGGTATCTGTCAGATCCTGAAATATCGCAATGACTCCACGAACATTTTTATTTTCACCGATTAATAACGATGTCGAAATCCCGAGAGGAATAGATTTCCCCGAATTATCCACAATTTCAACTTCATTTCTTTGAGAATGTTCCTGAGATTGAATCACCTTCTGCAGATTATCGGCAAGGTTCGGCATTCTTGCTTCAAAAACATCTCTGAAATAACGCCCCTTTATATCTTCTTCCCGATAACCCAGAATCTCCTCTCCGGCCCGATTAAAATAAATAATCTTGCCATATCTGTCTATCGTCAATAATCCTGAATTAAGGTGTTTTAAAATGTCATCGGTTTCCAGTCTGGCCATGCGAAGGGCCAGCGAAGTATCAGCCAACTGACGATCTGTAATCTTAATTCGTTCGACAAGAAAACCGGATATAAAGGCAATCAGATAAAAAGTCAATATATGAAGAAATATCGAATAAAATGCCGCATCGCGTGACTGGAATATATTTTCGAGGGCTTTCAGGGAAGATTCCGGCTGACCGATTATGGCCATTCCATACCAGATTACCAGGGAGAAGGCGATAGATACAAGTGATGCATATCCAAGCGTCCCGGCCAGATTATTACAAAGCGCCGCCGAAATTATAATCAAAATAAAAAGTCCTGAAAAGGCTGAGTTAATATTTCCAGTTGTATAGACAATACTACTGACGACTATTATTTCGCACACTGTTTGTAGTGCCGGAAAAAACCGGATAAGCAGTCCCACGCTCATCCATTTTCGTAATATGAGAATGGCCGGCAGGAAAAGAGTGATTAAAGCATAAGCAAAATAAAAGAATCTAAGATGCCCCGGATAATTTAACCCAAATATTACTATCCCGGAAATAATAATAAACGTAATCAATCTCGGAATAAGAATCCAGCCCGGTTTTTCTATGGTCGAAAAATACTTCATTGACAAAATAAAAGGGCGCCGCAGCACTGGCGCCCTTTCATCTGAAAATTTACCTAAATCTGCCCGATAATATCAAACATCGGCAGATACATGGCAACCAAAATACCACCGATAACCGCACCCATTAAAACAATAATAACCGGTTCAATTAGCGAGGTCATGGCACTGACGGCGGCATCAACTTCTTCATCATAAAAATCGGCGATTTTACCTAACATATCATCAAGTCCGCCTGTCTTTTCACCGACCGAAATCATCTGCGTTACCATCGGCGGAAATACTCCGGATTCCTTGAGAGGACCGGTAATCGTATCACCTTCAGCAATGGCCACAACCGCCTTCTTAATAGCATTGGAGACAACCACATTGCCGGCCGTCTTGGCCGTAACGTTCATGGCGTCGATAATTGAAACACCTGATGACAGAAGCGTTCCCAGTGTCCTGGTAAATCGCGCGACACTGGCCTTACGCACCAGATTACCCATAACAGGTACCTTCAGCAAAAAGGAATCGAAGATAGCACGACCCGATTCGGTTTTTACCCAGAAAACAAATCCGGTAATAACCGCGGCAAGGCCGAGAAGAAGAATTAGAAAGTTCTCCTGAAGAAAATTACTTATCCCCAATATGAAAACGGTCGGTCCCGGCAGTTCGGCGCCCAGGCTTCCGAACATATTTGCAAATACCGGCACAATAAAGGTCAACATACCAATGGTAACACCGGTGGCGACAATCATGACCACGGCGGGATAGACCATTGCACCCTTGACTTTTCGGACCAGGGCATCGGCCTTCTCACGATAAACGGCCAATCGAACAAGAATAGTATCGAGGGCGCCGCCCATCTCGCCGGCCTCAACCATGTTGGTATAAAGCTGATCAAAAATTTTGGGATGTTTGGCCATGGCATCCGAAAGAGTCGAACCGCTCTGCACCGCTTCCTTGATTTTGATAATGATGGATCGCAATTCCCTGCTTTCAGTCTGAGCCGAAAGAATTTCCAAACACTGCACCATCGGCAACCCGGCCCCAATCATAGTGGCAAACTGCCTTGTAAAACGGGAAATGTCGATTTTCTTGACACCGGTTCCAAACTTGATGTTAATCTCAGCCGCCTTTTTATGGACACTGGTAACCATTATTTTGTTTTGTCTCAGGAGTCGTTCCAGCTCATCCCGATTGGAGGCGGCCAGTTCACCCTGAACCGCCGTTCCCGCCAGGGTTTTTCCCTTATATTCAAATACTGGCATAATTCATTACCTTTCCATATGAAGGCTACACAACCGCAGGCGACTTGGCGCCGGTTAGCATCTCATTAAGTTCCTGAATATTCGAACTATAACTCATGGCGTCATTTATACTGATCTTGCCGCTAATGTAATGTTCGGCCAGGGATTGATTCATCGTTTTCATACCGTACTTCTGACCGGATTGAATCATACTATATATCTGATGAACCTTGTCATCCCTTATTAAGGCCCTTATTGCCGGCGTTACGGTCATTATCTCAAGCGCTAAGACCCGACCGCGGGGAATTTTCGGTAATAAACACTGGGAAACTATAGCCTGCAGACAAAATGACAAAGATACTCGAACCTGATCCTGTTGATTAGTTGGAAAAACATCGATAATCCTGTTAATCGATTCGGATGTAGAATTAGTGTGCAGTGTTGCAAAAACCAGATGCCCGGTTTCAGAAATAGTCAGGGCCGATTCAATAGTTTCCAGGTCGCGCATCTCACCAACCAGAACGACATCGGGATCTTCACGCAGGGCATATTTTAAAGCCGACGCGAATGAATTCGTATCACTGTGCACTTCTCTTTGATTAATTATCGACTGCTGGTGTCGATGCAAGTATTCTATCGGATCTTCGACGGTGATAATATGACATTGCCGCTCACGATTAATTTTATCGATAATTGCCGCCAATGTCGTCGACTTGCCGGATCCGGTCGGGCCGGTTACTAATATCAATCCCCTTTGAAGTTTGGCAAGATCTGCTATCACCTTGGGCAGTTCCAGCTCTTCAAAAGTCATCACCTCGTATGGTATCCTTCTTAAGGCGACAGCAACATTTCCACGCTGAACAAATACATTGCCTCGAAAACGACTCAAATTTTCAATGCCAAAAGACAAATCAAGCTCTGAATTATTCTCAAACTTGAGTCGCTGCTTCTCGCTCATAATCGAGTAGGCCAGTTTTTTTGTGATTTCGGGAGTTAATGGATCATACGGCATTTGTGATAATTTTCCATCTACACGAATTACAGGAGGGGAGCCTACTGTTAGATGAAGATCAGAGGCGCCGGCTTTAACCATTTCCTCCAGAAGTTGACGAAGACCGACCATATTTTATAATCTCCCAAAAAGAGGGTTTTCAGGCATAATTCTATCTTTCCTATATATCGGAAAACAATTTGAAATCTTGACAAATAAAAAATTAATGTGTATTTATAACTCGTTGAAATAAATAAACTTGAATAATGCTTTTGATGGTAAATTCGGGAGAATCAGGTAACCGACATTACTTCTTCAAAAGATATGATACCTTGATTCATTTTACCGACCGCGGCCATTCTCAGCGTTTTCATCCCTTCTTTAATGGCCGTTTCGCGGATTTCCGTATCGGTTGCCCTGGCTAAAATCAATTGTTCAATTTCCTCAGATATCGGCATTACCTCGTAGATACCGGTTCGTCCTGCCCGGCCGGTTTCGCCGCACTCGGAACAGCCGGCTCCTCTGAAGGCTTTGATGCCGTTACACATCTCTTCGGGGACATTCAGGGAGATCAGCTGTTTTTCGGTTAACTGTATCTCTTCTCTGCAATTAAGACATATCTTCTTTGTCATTCGCTGGGCCATAATCAATCTGGTCGCCGATGAAACAAGATAATTGGGAACACCCATATCGATCAGACGATTTATTGATGACGGGGCATCGTTGGTATGCAGCGTCGAGAAAACAAGGTGACCGGTTAACGCCGCGCGAATAGCAATTTCAGCTGTTTCACCATCACGAATCTCACCGACCATAATAACATCAGGATCCTGACGCAGAAAAGACCGCAGAGCGGCGGCAAATGTAAGGCCGATTTCAGATTTAACCGCCACCTGATTAATACCGTCGAAGTTAAATTCAACCGGGTCCTCGGCCGTCATAATATTGATATCGACATTATTAATCTGTTTCAATGCCGAATATAGAGTGGTCGTTTTACCGGAACCGGTCGGCCCGGTAACAAGGATAATACCGAAAGGCAGATGAATTGCCTCATCGAATCTCTGCAGGGAATCTTCGGAAAATCCCAATTTGGTCATGTCAACCATAAGGGCCAACGGATCTAGAATACGCATAACCACTTTTTCGCCGAATATGGTCGGCAGAACTGAGACACGAAGGTCAATGGTACGTTCCGAAATCTTAATTTTTATACGACCGTCCTGCGGCCGCCGCCTTTCCGATATATCAAGATCGGCCATAACTTTCAGACGAGATACAATGGCGGCCCGATATTTATACGGCAACGGCGCCATTTCTCGCAGCTCGCCATCGATCCGAAAACGGACCCTGATTCTTTTTTCATAGGTTTCAAAATGAATATCGGAGGCACCGGATCGGATAGCATCGGCGATAATCGAGTCAACCAGCTTTACCAGCGGTTTATCCTGAATGGCCGATTGCAAATCATCTTCGGATGGGCCCTCCTCGGCGGCCACCACCTCAAGATCGCTGTCCTCTTCCAGACCCCTGGCTATTTCGGAAAACGCATTTTCGTCGGCATAGTAAGTATCAATCGCTTTTAAGATCGCCTTTTCCGGTGAAATGACCGGCTGTATGGAACATCCGGTGATAAATTTGACAGCGTCGAGAACATAAATATTGTTCGGGTCAGAGATAGCTACAATCAGATTGCGGCCGAGCTTTGAGACGGCGATAACATTAAATTTTCTGGCAATATCGAGCGGGATAAGCTTAACGATTTCGGGATTCAATTCGACATCAGAAAGGCGCAATGTCCCCATATTCAATTGCTTACCAACAAAGCTGGTAATGTCGTCTTCCGATTCAACGGCACCAATAGAAACAAGCGTTTGTTCCAGCGGTGTTTTATTGTCCTGCATTAAGACCAGAGCTTTATCCAGTTGTTCCTGGGTAATCTTCCCGGCCTTGACCAGCATTGCTCCTAATTCAACAGACATTCTTTCTGACTCACAAATCTAATGTTCTCAGATATCCCCCCGAAGAAACTTCGAAAATCTGGCGGTTTAATTAATCCTGGAAAATATCGTCAAGCCTGTCACCGGCCGATGATGCAAATTCGTTATCGATTCCAGGCTTGTCCTCATCCGGACGATTCATCAATGATGTAAATATTTTGGCAAGTTCGGCCGCGGCTTCTTTGGCATACAGGCGGACCATTCCAATCGTTGTACGATCATCAAAAATAACAACCATAATCGATCTGTCGCCGACCAGTGACATATGGATATGGTCCTTCTTGCCCTGATGAAAAAGAACCGAAAATTCCGATTCACCAACCAATTTGGCAATCTCCTTTGTTGAGGCAAAAGATCCGGCCAGAAGCGCCGCCAGCGCAGTAGTGTCTAATGAGTGGGTAAATCCCTGACGAGTAATCAGGTGTCCATCTTTATCCACCAACAAGGCACACTTGGCCTCGGCACCTTTGAGCATTTTTCCCAAGACTGCATCAATTTTCTCAATTTCCTCTTCGTAAATAATCAGGTTGTCATCACTCACGGACGCCACCTCCTTATTTATTTAATTCCAAACAGCCGTTTAAAGAAACCGCGTTTCTTCCTGACTACACGTATTGAGGGCGCCATAGTCGGTTTCGGCATATTGGATTCTATTATATCATTATTTTTATCATCAGCCGGCGTCTGTTGCACCGTGATTTCATTATCCGGCGCTGAGGCGGTCGGCTGAAAATCCGAAACGGTAATTCTTCTCTTACGACATGAAATACCTGCCGTTGATGAACCTGGAAACGGACGGCTCGATGCAGGGGACGGCTTTTCTCCCACGGGAACTTTCTGTTCAACTATTTTTATCTCATCGGTATTTCCAGATTCGGCTCTTCCTTCATCCGGTAAATCGACAAGATCCGGTTCCTGTCTGGTATCAGGTCGGTATGCTTCCTGTCTGGTCAATTCAGGAGGTCTCTCCGGTTCCGGTTTTGCCCTGGCCATTATTGGAGGCGGCTCAACCGGAGTTTCTGTCGCCGGAGGCACTGCCTGCTCGGTCGATTCGTTCATTGGTGGTACCGCTTCCGGTGCGGGAGATGAGGCCGCAGGTTCCTGTACCGGCGGCGGAGCCGCCGCTGCCGCCTCTGCTTGAGGTTTCGCTGTCTGTGTTGACAGCTTTTGCGGTTTATTGCTATCTGAGGTCTGGGCCTTCGCCAGAACCAGCTTGATAATCATTTTGAGCGTGTCGAAAACGCCGGTACCTTTAACCGCCTCGGCCTCAAAATATTTCCAGTTATCGCCGTTTAATTTTGCTTCCAGCTCTTCAACCGGCAAAACACCCGACAGATCACGTTTATTATACTGAATCACTATCGGCATCTCTTTATAATCGTAACCGTACTCAGCCAGATTCTCTTTTAGATTTGTCAAGGACTCAATATTTTCATCCATCTTATCGGCCTGACTGTCGGCGACAAACACCAATCCATCAACACCGCGGAGAACAAGCTTGCGCGTGGCATTATAATAAACCTGGCCGGGAACAGTGTATAGCTGGAATTTCGCCGTAAAGCCGTTAATCTGCCCGATATTAATCGGTAAAAAGTCAAAATATAGTGTCCGATCGGCCTCGGTTGCCAGCGAAATCATTTTGCCCTTAGTTGATGATGGTACCTTTTCATGAACATAAATCAGGTTGGTTGTTTTCCCCGATAGTCCCGGACCATAATAAACTATTTTGCAGGTTACTTCTCGAGTTGCATAATTTATTGATACCATAGAATTATAAATCCCTAATAATTTTGTTGTCTATTTATTAATTCCCAGCTTAGAGATGGCGTTTTTAATTTCAAGCCTGATCAGACCGATGTTGACATTCTTTTCCGCGGTAACAACGAGGGTTCCAATACCGGCATTGGTAAAAAACAGCTTTCCGGAAGCGGCTTCGATTGTTACTTGCGATAAAGGTGCCTGCTCCAGCCGATTCATTGATTTTTGTATATTGGATGTAATCGAGGCCGCCAGAGCACCGACCGTATCCTCATCAAAAGAGGTATCCATATCAGCGGCTATAACAATACCGTCATTACCAACCACCATTGATCCGCTAATGCCGCTGGTCTTATTTAATTCTTCAAGTACTTGATACATATTTCTCCTCCGGACTTGCCGTCAGTAATTCGTCATACCGTTCTGATATATATTTTCCGATTATATCTGATGCCTGCACCAACCTGATACTGAGAAGATCATCATCCTCCCGATTGGAAAGAACAAGCAACGTAAACTGAGAAACTTTTAGTGCAAAAAGCTTATTTTGATCGAAGGTCAAATCCAGCCGCTCCGGTTCTGCAGCGTCAGTCAATCGCCTCAGGATTTCTCTATTGGCTTCCTTGAACAACAATGCCAATGGAGCCCATTCTTCAATATCAACACCGTCCCTGGAAAACGAGGACAATGTCAGACCTTCATCATCGACAACAGCCGCCATTTTTACCGATTGATGTTCACCGATATATTTAACCGCTCGAGCGAAACCATCGGTGCTTTTATCAACCGAAACGGCCGCTATTGGTTCCTCAACAGCGGTCTTTCTGGCAACAACCGGTTTCGGTTGGACAATTATCTGTGATGGAGTTGTCGCTGATGTCTGGGATTGAAAGGCGACCTGCTTCTTTTTATCTCTACGCAATTCGTCGCCCGACGGTTCACCAAGAATTGCATAATAAACCGGTTTAGTTATTATCGGTACAAAGGCGATATGCAGAATAATAGCCGGCAGATATTTCGAAACTCCGAGAGTCAGCGACGCCGATAGACCGACATCATACATAATTGATATCATAATACCAAAAATAGTGCCGATTACAATTCGACATAAGAAGGTTAATCCGGCCCCCTGAAATAACTGAAGCAGACTTGAACCGGGCCGGAGAATAAAAAAGATAACCCCATAATATAACACTTCAAAAAAGGCATATGTAAATGATCCCGAGCTGAGTTCTGTTCCCAGCTTGGCCGGAAAAATAACCATTGGAATCACTATCAATACACTGGAAATCAACAGCATCAGGCGGCTATCTTTGGGAGATACCGTCATGATTGCACCCCCGCCCTGGTAACCGCACCATCCAACTTTTCCAATAGGGCGTTCAAACGTAATCTGAGTGTGCCCAGATTTATCTGCGAATTGGCTTTTATTAGAAGCAGACAGTTTTTTAATGGTATCATATTTATTATCAGGTTTTCACCCTCAATTAAAACATTTTCATATTTTCCAAAAACAGATGCATCCATTTGCGTTTGTATTGTTCGTTCAATATCTTTGGCCAGAGCCCCGAACAGATCAGGCTTTCGATTGTCAATCCATCTTGACTCGGCCACCAGACCATCATTATTTACAAGCAACGTCCCCTCCACACCCCCGATTTCAGAAATGGTCTCTATCAATTCTATATAACTGATAGAATCATCTCCTTTCTCCGGGGCAATCTTTTCATCTTCTGCCTGCGGCCGAGCCGATTCTTCCTCAGTTCCGCAGGCCGCTTCCACTTCGCTCTTTCTGGCAATATCCAACAGTTCTTTTACATGGTTGTTTGACGGATTATTATTATAAAGTCTGTTAAGCAACTTGGTTGCCCGAGCCATATCATTCTTGTTAATATATATTTCGGCCAAAAGCAGGTCAGCCGCATAGCTGTTGCCTTCAAGATCGATAACTTTCCTGACCTCAATTTCGGCCCAGTCGAACATCCCTTTATCGACATTGATTCGAGCCATGACCATATGCGCCGAACCATAATTGGGATGAATTCTCAGCCCTGATTGGCAGATTCTGAAAGCCTGGTCAAGTTCTCCCTTTTTACGGTATGCTTCCGCCAGGGCCGCAAAAATCTGGGAGTTCGGATTGGCATCCAGTAATTTATTGCATTTAGATATTCTATCTTCTATTTCAGCCTGATTGACCATTCTATATGATTCCCCGCTCTGGCAAGGTTTTAGAAATCAATGGCTTACCATCGCATAAAAAATATATTTCTGTAATAATAACTGCCATTTTAAGTTAAGTCAATTAAATAAATTATGCCAAAGTCCTTTTGGTTTGATATATTCCTATCAGCCAGGTCGCAATCATCAATAGATATAGAATAGTCGAAACATAGTCAGGAACAACAAAAAGATTTACGCTCTGCCCGATAGCCAGAAATCTGGCCAGCATTAAGAACGTGAATCCAAGCGTGAACATCTGCCAGCTTTTTGACATCATTCCACCCCTGACCAGAGACATTATTTTCATCGACCAGAACAGACAGATGACTACGCACAGAAGCAAAACCATCTCGGCTATGCCGGAAATTGAAAAAAGTGCACCGGTATCAACCGAAGCATGTGCTGTCTTCGTAAAAACCAGACTTAACAGCATTGTGCCGGACAATATATATTTGGTTCTATTCATCTCGAGGCACCTTTCATCAAATTTACAACCATTGCGGCTCTTCTTATTGATTTATCAAGATTTTCATCTATATGAAATCTTTTTACCAGTTCTCTTTTCAATGCCAGCGGTTCTGTAATTTCTTTTCTGACACGGTTGACCGCCTGGCGGTAAATCCCGGAACCAAGGAAATAAAATACATATTCCAGTTGATTATCCAGCATATACTCCAGAGCACTCATGACCGTATGCATTCTGACCGGAGCCGGAATTTTCAAAATAGCCGCATAAAATTTATCGAAAGTAACATTAGTATCACCCCCCGGGTCAAAGCCGGGAAAATAAATGAGAAAACCATTACGAAATCCCGCCAGATATTTATTGAACATCGGATTCTGATCGCCGACAACATCCTCAACCAATGAGCGAATTCTATAAAAACAGTTGTTATACAGGGAAAACAGAATCGATAGAATAACTTCCTCTTCATTATCGACAATCTCTTCACCGGTTGTTGCCTGTCCCCCCGATTCAACCAGACCGGCAATTATAAGGCGATATAACGCTCGGTAGGTAACAAACTCGCCGATTGGGGAAGCCTGAACAATATCGGGAAGCGTCCTCTCACCATTTATCAATGATAGAATTCTGAATTCATCAATGCTGAGTTTTATCTCGTCTCTTTTGCTTGGGGGAGTAGTTGTCAGCTTGATTTTGATATTATCCGGGGGCAGTACCTTTTGAATCTCAACCCACTCATCAATTCTGCGGGTCCCCTCCATAATAACATTCATCGTGTTGAGTTCAATCGTAAACTGGGCGTTTCGGGGTGAGACGTTTTCTATAAACTTAAAATCACCCTCTTCCCACGAAAACAGATTATAAACAATCTCTTCTATCTGAAGTTTCAAACATTCAATTATTTCTTCTTTTTCAAACAGGTTCAAATCAACCAGTGTTGTTCCCAACTGACGGCCGGTTTGCTTGTGCATTATTATGGCACGCTCCAGATCATTCTTGGATATTTTCCCGCGCTTCAGGAGGAGATTGCCGAAAAGGTCTTCCGATGAATTAATCGACGAGGCAAAGATAATGGCACCTTCCCTGAAGGCAATTTCCTTTTGCCTTGCCTTGGTCGATATTTCCAGAATCCCGGTTTTCTTACCGGTTGCCAGCAACTGAAGAATATCTGGAAAAGAGACTGTTTTTAGATTCCCGGCTAGACTCATATTAAACAATATCCCCGAACTTACTGATTTTCGGAACTTGTTATTATTCTTGTATTTCTTTTATTTTATCGGGAATTTGACAGGTATTCTTAAGTCAGAAGATATTATAATTTCCGGATTTCATGCGGCGAAGGCGTCCATTTTTTATAAATAATTCAACAGCACCGACTTGAGAAGTCTCAATAATCCTGAAATCTGTCGAAATAATTTTTGAATTCCGAGCCATTTCTTCTTGGGCCGATTTTGTAAGATGCTGGCAGATTATATATTGAGGCGGGCTGACAGTTGCCGACAGTATGGTCAGGATATCCGATTTGTCAATCACCGCCTTAATAATGACATATATGGAGTTTCTATTTCGGCGTAAATTGAAGTTTTTTTCTGCTATATCGGTGCTACTGACAATAGATATATTGAGTGAATCGAAATTGTATATCATAAACTGATCATCCAAGAATATTTCATTATTCGACAACTTCTCAGGCAGGCTGGATTGCTTATAA
>Ga0164313_10001942_pt1 | contig 18561 bp, 18 predicted proteins | sample GuaBasSedimGuay4_FD_113735 | JGI IMG/M metagenome (GOLD analysis project Ga0164313, IMG submission 113735) | Subseafloor sediment microbial communities from Guaymas Basin, Gulf of California, Mexico - Guay4, Core 4569-4, 0-3 cm | ecosystem: Environmental > Aquatic > Marine > Hydrothermal vents...
CCGCCGGGTCCCGCGGAACATACGTTCCTCCTCCAAGCCCATCGAGGGAGACCCATGAATCGGCCGCGCCGAGAGAAACAAAGATCACATGCAGGATATCCGGCCGTGCCTCTCCGATTCCCGTAGCAGCTTCCTCCGGCGCTGCTATCCGACCCGCTCGCACCGTACCATCGCGAATCGAGATCTCCCAGCTCGACCGTGCCGCACCTCGACCATCGTGGTTTTCTGGCGACTCTGCCTCGACCGACACCATCACCAACGTGTCCAGATCCGCGGATGATCTCTGCAGGACGAAGGGGATCGCGAAAGTTACACTTCCCCATTTCTCCCGGCGGGGTGCTACTCGCATGTGTAACAGCCCGTGCGAGCCGCCATTCGAATCTCTCAGCAGTTCTGTGCCCGAGTAGGTCAGCCACGTTGTTCCGACCACGCTACCTTCGGTCATGAACGAAGGCCGCAAGATGCCCACCTGGACGTCGACGATTGGGAGCACCACGAGCCTGCCTTCCCGGTCGTCGACGGCTGCGGTGTCGAGGACGTTTTGGGTCAGGACGAAAGCGGGGCCCGGCTCCGGTGGTACGGGCGGCGTATTGGGAAGCAGCCACAGCCACGCTACTATTACAGCGACTACTGAGGTCGCTGCCGCGGCCGCCGCCAAAGCTGCAGTCCTCCCCCACCGGCGGGAGGCCGAAAGCAAGGGCACATGCGTCCCATCGCCGTCCGGCGTCGCTCCGGACCAGTTGGGCCGGGGGGATCCGCGGTACACCACCTGCACTGTGATGTTGTCATGTCCACCGCGGTCGATCGCCACCTCGACAAGCCTCCGGCACGCACGCTGGGGTCCGCACTCGGCGACGATCCGTCCAATTTCTTCATCTGTTACGAGATCGGTCAACCCGTCCGAGCACAAGACGAACGCGTCACCATCCATGACCTCGAGGGGATCCGAAGACGCCTCCGGCTCAACCGATGCCGCGCCTCCGATGGCTCGCGCCAGCACGTGTCGTTGCGGATGGTCCTTGGCCTGCTCCTCGGTGAGAATTCCGGCATCGATCATCTGGCGAACCTGGGTATGGTCGGTGGTCAGGAGCTCCGGCGCTCCATTTCTCACACGATAAATGCGGCTGTCTCCGACGTGGCCGATCCACGCTTTGTCGTTTTCTACCACCAATACCTCGAGGGTAGTGCCCATTCCCGCGAGTTCGGGCTCCGCCCCTTGGATCTCGACGCAGGCATGGTTGGCGGCATCGATCGCCTGCCGAATTATCTGCACCGGATCGGCGTCGGGACGTGCCTCGAAGACCAGTCGCGTCTGTTCGACGGCGCACCGGCTTGCCCGCTGTCCCCCCAGGGTCCCGCCCATCCCGTCGGCCACGACAAAGAGATGGCGGTCTCGTGTCCTGAAGTAGCCCAAGAAGTCCTCATTCTCATCGCGGACGCGACCTACGTCGGTGGCGTTACCGATGAGAAGCGGGATGTCTTCTTGGGGTCCCAACCTCAGGCCTCGCCGACAAACCGGAAGACAATCCCACCTATGCGAATAGTGTCCCCCGACGAGAGGCCGTGCCGCCCGGCGACCCGGATCGTGTCGTTGACGAAGGTCCCGTTGGCGCTCTCCAGATCTTCGATCCAGAAAACGCCGCCTTCCCCAGTCACGGCCGCGTGGTAGCGCGAGACACGATCTTCATCCAGCACCACCCCGTTGTCGTCCTCGCGCCCAAGCGTGACCCGGCCATGCACAAGGGGAACCCTCGAACCTGAGAGTGGTCCTTCGAGGTAGACGAGCGAGGCTGATCGATAACCCTCCTGCCCAGCCTCCGGTCCACCGGCAAAGACGGTCTTTCGCTTGAGCTTTTCCTGCGACGTCGACGTTGCACCGCCCCCCGCAGCTTGACTTTCGGAGATCGGCGTCGGGACTTGTGGAGATTCCCGGTCGAGGCTCTCGATCTTTCGCGTCACCTCTTGAAGCTGCTCGCCTAGGGCGTTCTGCGCCGCTGTCTGACTCGCCTTCTCCTCGGCGAGCCCCGCAGCAGCCTCTGCGGCTCTCTTCTTGCGCCCGCGAAGGACCACCCAGATGATTAAAAACAGCGCGAGGAGTCCCAAACCTCCTCCGGCTCCGGCGATGATGAGCTTCTTCCGCTCTGCCTCGAGGTCGCGCACCACGGGCGTGTCGACCGACAGATCGTGGGACACACTGACGCTACCGAGATTCACTTGGAGACGTACATCATGAGTCGCCCCGTCGCCGGGAAGGGTGGTCTGCCACACAAAACGCCAGCGCGACTCAACGTGCCGCCGCAGGAGGTCCAGCTTTGCAGACCAGTCCTGATCCTGCTCGAACTGGACGAAAAGGCCACCGGTTTCCTCGGCCAGACGGCGCACGTTGAGCAGCGCCCGAGAGTCGCCGCTGGTAATGCCCAGACCGAGCACATTGACGTCGACGGCGCGGGCTCTGTCGATGCACGAATCGAGCGTGTAGGCGGTCCCCTCGTCCTTGCCGTCCGAGATGACAATGGCCACTTTGCGCTTGGGGAGACCGTCGAGTTCAAACTGGTCGAGACCACTGATGACGCCGAAATAAAGCTCAGTAGTGGTCCCACCAGACGCCAGTTCGTTGATCGAGGTCACCAGATTCGACCGGTCATCGGTGAAATGACGGACCACAGAGACATCGTTGTTGAAGGTCACAATCGCCACTCTGTCAGCCTCGGCGAGCTGCTCGACAAAGCCGACCAGCGCGATTTGGATTTCTGGCAGGAGGCTCTTCATCGAGCCCGAGGTGTCGATGGCGACGAGATAAGCAACCCCGGAATCCGGGACCGCCCTCGCCAATTCGCCGGACACCGAGATCGTGCCCCCTTCGTGGGGCTCTTCGACGGTAACCTGGCTCGACTCGAGCGACGTCAACAGCACCCCGGTCAGGTTTCGGAGATCGAACTCTACCGCTACTGCCGGGTAGGCCGAATCGTCAACCTTCACATTTTGGAACTTCGGTGCTTGCGCGTACACAATGCCGAACGATCCGACTGCCACTATGAAGAGAGCGACTCTGACGAGTTTGCGACACATGGCGCCTATCCTTTCACAGGTTGATTCAGGGTATTGCCCAATCAAATAGATCCGGCCACAAGGCGGACACAGACACCGATGAAGCGTCACACCGCTCATCGGTCGGTCAGCTTTTCGGCAGCCCGTGAGCATGCCGCTCTGTTGAACTCGTAACAGGCTCTGGTCGCATCAACCACTTTCAATACCGGCTTAACCTGTTCATGAACATCGGTGATCCGGCGACCGTCCACGAAGGTGTCATTGGAACTCTGGAGATCGATGAATCGAACCGTTTCGGGCCCGACAAACTCAAACGTTGCATGAACCGCGCTGACGACCGGTTGGTTGATGACCACGTTGCGCGGAAGCTCATGTCCAACGAGGATCATCTGCGGGCCCTACTCGTCATCGTGAGGGAGCATAACGAGGAGACACTCAGTCGATCCGAACTTGACCCGATCCAGATTCTTCAGGATCTTCGACGCCTCGCCAAAGATGTCCTCACCGTTGACAAAGGTGCCGTTCGTGGAGTCGTTGTCACGGATCTGGAGCTTGCCTCCTCGGATCATGACCACCGCGTGTTTGCTCGAAATCGACGGATCCTCGATGATGGCGACTTCACACTCGGAAGGGTCGGCACCGATGGTGTTTCGCCCCTCGCGGAGCCGGTAGTCAGCGCCCGACTGGTCGTGGGAGAACGTTACAAGCCATCCGGCCAGACGCGGTAGGTGACCGCCGCTCGTCCGCGCGGCCGGAGCCGGCGCCTGCGAAGCGGGCGCGACTCCTGGATCGAAAAGGGTCTTCTTCTTCCCACCGGATGCGGCGGGGGCGGATGGCTTCGGCGGTGTCGCCGCCGTCCCGCTCGGGCCCCCTCCCTCGAAAAGAGTTGCGCCCTTGATGAGACCGCCGCCCTGACCGGTTGCTGCGGATCCCCCGGTTTCGATCAGTGTCTTACCCTTGACCGACGAAGTACCAGCCTGACCGGCGGACGCCGCACCGGGAGTGCAGTACATGCACTCCACCCAAGCCGGATCCATTACGTGACCGTTTGGGCAGAGCCTCACCGCCACGGACGTACCGCAAGCTGCACAGTAGTCGATGCCATCAGCTACCTCTGCACCGCAATTCGCACATTTCATACTCACCTCCGACGCGCCGTCTCGACTGCGCTATATCAATTATAGTTTACCGAAGTCTGCGGCTGAAGCCACAAACACCAGCATCGCTCGCACGGATATTGCATGCACGGGGGATGCCAAGGAGGAGAACATGAAGAAAATTGCGATCGCCGTCTTCGTTGTGGTTATTTCGTTTTCATTTGCGTTGCACGCAGGCCAGCCCAAACGGTCCGTCAAAGCCGGCATGCGGGCTCTTGAATCGGGGGACTACTGGGAGGCCGCGAACTTGGCTCTCGACGGCCTCGACGGGAACCCCAAGCTCAAGAAGGCGAAGAAGCTTCTCGCAGAGACGAAGACCAAAGGCTACGTCCAAAAAATGCAGTACCTGGAAGGAGTTACCGATCCAACCTCCAAAGCCGACGTCTATTTAGAGATCGACCGCTACATCACGCGGTGTTCAAGACATGGACACACAGTCGATCCCGAAAAAGGGTACTCGGAGGCTCGGGACCTGGGTCTTCGGACCGCGTGTGAGACGCTCTACCAGAAAGCCCAGATGTCCATCCAATCGAAGCGGTACAAGGTCGCCTACCATGGTCTCACCGCGATTAAGAAGTACGACCCCGATTACAAGGACTGTTCCAGTTTGATCACATCGTGTCTCGAAATGGGTCGGGTTCGCGTCGAAATGTCGAACGGTACCGGTCCACATCAGAGTTACGCGGCCATGCTGACTGATAGTGTCATGACCGATTTTGGAAACCTCTCCTTTACCACTGCCGACGGCGGAGTCTCGGCGCCGACGACCCTCGAGTTGAAAGTCTCGGTCGTCGATTTCGACACGGAAGTAGGCGAGGACACCGAGAGCCTAAATGTGTACTTCAACCACGTCACTCGGCATGATGACGGAACCACGACCACTCGATCATCGTCCGAGACGGTTCGCCTTCGCTCCCAGTGGAAACGGATCGGCGGATCTGTCACAGTCAAGATCACCAACCGGAACACCGGAAAGGTATTCGGCTCGAAACGGTTCCCAGTCAGCACTCAGCTTGGACACATGTACATCGACTCCAACCTGAGAGACCCCGTAAGGGCATATTCCGTCTTCAATGCGGAGAAGGTCGAGAGAGCTCGAAATCAGATGAATAGCGGCGGCGACACCGTCGACAAGATAAAGTCGACGTACGAAGTGTACGACAAGATCAAAGATGAGACCCGGAAGGAAACCGATTTCGAGCAGCGGTATGGGTTCCCATTTCGAGAACTCATCGTGGAATACGAGTCGTACCAACGAACCGGGAGGCACAAGAGTCTCCCTTCGGACTCGACATTGTTTCGGCGCGCGATGGGTGGCGCTAGAGTCTGGATCCAAGATCAACTCGAGGCCATCGATTCGATAGATTTCACCGCGGACTGAAACGCGGTTCGTCGCTTGCTCGGCTGCGGGACCGGCAACTGCATTCGAAATTGGCTAATCGATTCAAGGAATGCGGATGCGATTCAGACTGAGCTTCGTGGCACTCTGCTCGTCTCGATCGCCCTCCATTTCCGGCCCATCGCCCCTGACTGCGGAGCGTTCTCTCAAGTCGTTGACAGGCCCCGTCGATATCACCCCTGTTCGAAGCTAAGACGATCCATTTTATGTGCCAATTCATTGCGCAAAATGCCAAGTAGCTTGTCTAGGTCACCCGGGTTCCTATCTCTTGGCCTTGGTCGCGAAAAGCCCTGAGGCTCGAGCGGAACGCCTGCACGTGCCAGATTCCCAAGACAAGGATGAGGACGATGGCTACAATACTAGCCGCGATCAAGCGGTTCTTCTTGGCCATTCTCCACACACTCTTTTGATGGCTCACAGCGGACGAGCATCACCCTAGTGCCTAGACGATCTCGGTTTGCCTTATTACTCAAGGACTACCTACTTCCATGGGGGCCCTATCGTGAAAGGAGAATAGCGCCTCCAGCATTGCGGATTTCATATGCGTCCTCGGTGACGCGCACATTGTACTCGCCGAGGGAGTCGCCAGCTGGGAGTGAGGCTATGTACTCGGGCTCGAGAGCTGCCTTCAGGTCGGCGATCGAGGTGGCGACAGGGTAGGCGCCGTAATCTACGGCGTATCCTTCGAGGGCGGTTGCGATGGTCCTTGCATCATCAAGTTGGCTCTGCGTGGGAGCGGGGGTCGGCGGGGGAGGTTCCTGAGGCCTCGGCTGTTTACATCCGATAGTCAGGCCGGTGAGGATTACTGCTAACATGACAGCGGGGACAAAATTGAGATTAGATTTCATGGGCTTGCTCCTCTTGTTGACTATAGTGCGAAGGCAGCTGTCCGGCGTCAAGTCAATGATGCGGATATTGCGGCGATTCCTCACCTCATGGGTGCAGAACCGCGCTTTTCAGCGCGGCAGCCGAACCGGCAGGCTACCGCCGTTTGGCCCTACCATTCAGCTGCTACCGTGTGTTTTGTTTGGATCAGTAAACGGGCGGTCCGCTCCAGGTTTGGCGAATGATGTTACCGGGGCCGACACAGGGCGATGTTGCAGGACCGGATCCTTGAGGCCTGGGTCAGAGTGCGGTCTTGTCATCGGTATAGCACCTCGCCTAGGCGGGTCGCTGCATCCTCCTGAATCGACGGCGCCTCCGAGAGGTAACGCGTTCCACGGATGAAGCGCCCACGACTCACGAGATCCCCCGTCCCCGGCCGCTGATCCGTCGGGAGCGGGAGTGGGGTTATGGCGGGCACGGGTATGGACTCGTGGCGGTAGTGAGGGATAGGAATTTCTACTTCCACACCATCGAGCGTATCACGCATCCTGGGCTCTAAACCCCCTTTGGAAAACCCCGTTCGAGACCTCAGCGTCCTCTTCGGCGCCCCACCATCGGACCACATCCAGCCTCTGTCCGGGAACCAGTCCCCGTCGTCTAAGTGCGCCTCGGCCAAGCGATAAAGGGGTGTGGCGCGAGGCGAACGCACCCGGTAGGCGGCAGGGCAGCCAGCGGCCACAGCGACTCTTGACGTCTGCTGCAACGGGGAAGGAACACAGCGTGGGTGAGGCGGAAGGCCCAGGGGGGGCCACCCGAGACTAAGCACCGAGGCCAACACCGCAATAGCCCGGATGACCCCGATCAGCCGCCCGTTCGCGTGTGGCGTGGCCGAGGAGGTCGTTTCGGCCGGCGATTCGTGCTGGCGCTCGGTCAATCATGCCCCTTTTGAGATTAGCATCTGGAGTGCGTGCCGCCCTCTCAGATGCCGAGACTTCTGGACATTCGCTGTTACCAAACCTGATTTCCCATCGAATCGTAACCGCAGCCACGAAAGCCGAGCCATGGAGGACTATTGAGGGGCTTCACATTCAATTCAGACACACTCATGGCGGAGTATTCGTCGCGATAAATTTATAGCCAGCAAGTGCTGTAGCTTTAATAGTGTAGGTCCAATCTCTCCGTGTGTTCAGTCTCAATACGTGGGAATTCCCACGGTGTTGATATGATTCACATATAGTACAAATTGAGGTCGGTTTTTGTTTATCCGCCTGGGATCGACTTGACAGTGCCAAATCAGTTACTCAATTCGGAGGAATTCAACGATGAAGTTGCCGAACCATCATCTCGTCGTAATGACCGTGTATGTGTTGATTGGGTTGACTGCCCCAAGAATCGCAATTGCAGTCGATCCCGAGTTCACGATTCATCCCGACAGCGGAACCGTCGGGTATTTTCAGCAGAATATGACAAGGTCACAAGTCAATGAGACAATGCGCGGGAAGTACCCGGGATGGACCGGTAAGTGGCTCAACAGCGACGAGGTGATCCGGTGGGATCGGTTCGCAATTAGGAACGAGAAAGGCCGGGCAGTCATGGTCGCGTTTTTCGACGGTGACGATTTGATTGAATATAGAGTCCTGTCACCAAAATTCGCGACCGAAAGCGGCCTCCGCGTTGGTCTGGAAATTCGCCAAGTCAGGAAAATCACCGGTGGAATGGTCCACCTGGGAGACGGCTGCGCCGTCGAGACCCACATCGATAAGCTGAAGTACGATTGCTTGTCGCTGCTCCCAGACGAAGGATTCTCCTGGCCGAATTCCGGCCCGAATCAGCCGTGGGAAATCCCGTTGTCGGATTTTGATGGCTGGGCTCGGGTTTTCGGAATCGTCGTCAGCTGCCGATGAACACGAATTGGAGGACGACGTTGAGATTCAAGGTTGCATCTGCATTTGTACTTGTTCTGATTCTCGTTCAGGCAATCCAATTGAACGCTCAGATTGTAGACAGCTCCATCTCAGCCACGGATGTCGAGGCTCTCAAACGGCTCGCAAAAAACCTCTATTCTGCGTCACAGAGCCGTGACGAAAACGCCCTCTTGGGGATGCTCGCCCCTAGCGTGAGATACTCCTCCTATGGGATGCGGAGTGATCCGGTGCCGCTGACATCTGCCAAAGACAAAATGATAGCCGTTGAATCGTTGTACCCAAACACGATTGGATTCTGCACGGTTGGAGATACATTGGCAGAACTAGAGAAAGCCACCGACGGTGAGGTCCTTCTCAAGACAATGAACACTGACGCGGAAAACACCCACGATGCTCAATGCGCATCTATCAGCGTGACTCGTGTTGGTGTTAAATGGCTGATCTCAGACATCTACATTCCATTTTGAGGTGGACTTCGGCTCGGCAATCGTAACGTCCACGTTGTTCTCTAATAAGAGGACGATCCAATCTGAGGGGCCCTGTGTACAGATCTTTGGATACAATATTGGATAGCCGATTATGCGTAAATTCGTTTTCCTGTTTGCGATAAAAGGAGGTTGAGATGGAGGTGGGTGGAGTTATTGCGATTTTGGTCTTTGGCTGGTTGCTCGGTCTGTTCTTTCACGCAGCAGTGTTGATTTGGGGCGCCCGTCTGACGGGGATTGAGAACCGGACCTTTGGGAAGGCGATCGGAACAACGATTCTCGGCAGCGTTGCAACCTTCCTGCTCGGGTTGCTTTTCAGCGTCGTTCCTGTCATCGGTACCTTGCTAGGAGTCTTTGGTGGATTCCTGATTACCGCGGCAATAATGATGACAATCTTCAAAACCACTTACGGTAAGGCGCTCATAGCTACAATCCTGGCCTCAGTGATAAGCATCGCATTGATTGGCGGTCTGATCCTCTTGGCATTGGCGTCAGTAGGCGGCCTTGCCCTGCTAAGCGAAACTCCTGTTCCGGCTTTCATCTACGAGTGGTTCTAACCCGCATATCTCACCGGTGAAGGAAAAATTGGCTCCAAACATAGTGCAAAATACTGGTGTAAAAACAGTTACACCGAAGAGAGGAGCCCAGATCTTGCATACACAGTGTAATTCCAGCGCGCCGGTCTTTCTACCGTGTCTTGATTTTGCCGCCCAAACCGACGGGTGTGGATTCCCGGGGGAGGTGTGCCCGGAACATAGTCGACAGGGGCTTTCCCAAGGGTTGTTCAACGGTACCGGGCTGATAGGTGGGGGGTTGGGAGTTTTGGTGTCGCCACGGTCCCTAACTGGCGGCTCTTGAGGGGGGTTAGGGTTCAGCCGGCGTGGTACTCTCGGTAGTGTAGGAAAGGAAGGTCCAATCCGTGACACGAACGGGAACAGGATGGTCGCGGCCGGGGCTTTCCTTTTTAAGCCAACTCACGAGGCGGCGCTAGCCGGTGAGCTTCGTTCGATGATCAGACAGTCGTCATCAGGGGTGGACCTGATCTGCGTACTCGATCACGGCGGCGTGGATGTGCTCGATGAGCTGTAAGGGGTTGGGGATTTGGGACCGTATTGGAGAATCGAGATCACGGAGGACCTTTCGCTATCGGTGCCAATCCAGCAGTCATCGGCGATGACTACGATTTTTTCAACTCGAAGGAATCTTTGAAGACCACAACGATCGTCGGATTCTGAGATACCACCAACGATCTGAAGTGGAAATCGCGTCCCGCACGGTTGACTGGCCCCAGCAAGGAGCGGATTTGTTACGTGAATGAACCTTGAACTCCTTTGCACGTCGCTCAAGATCAATCGTGCTCGATTCGTTGTCGCTGGGTGCTCGTGCCGAGAAAAGGTCTCAAACGGTGAGACGCACGATCAGGATAGTCAGGAGTGGATAAGAAGATGAAAAATATTTTGCCCGGTTTGATCGCTGTTATGACCTTACTCATCTTGTGCGGGTTTGCCCATGCCAGCGATCTCGAGCTCAGAGAATCCGAATACTATGTATTGGTTCAGACAAATCCCAAAGAAGCCGGTCGGATGTTCGGAACTAACTCCGGAAATTTCTTTTACAAGATGCACTTCGGTGAGGATGCGCTTGAATTCACGGTTCTTGAAGGAAAGAACAGAAAATTCAAGAGCCGGGTGGACAAGTATGGGGCACCAGAGGTTTTTTCGATCAAGTACCACACCCTTGCTAATACCATAAAGGTGGTTTATCCCAATCCCCTGTGGGAACCGACGAGCCGGATATTGTTAATTGGGAAAATCGCAAAAGATAAGCTGAGGCCCGAAGAGCTCATAGCTGAGCGAGCCGATCAGTATATGGACGGTGACGAAGAGAGAGTCGAAGGGGATTGGGTCGAGGTTCTCCTGACCGACCAAACCAACGACTTTTTCTACATTGGCAGGGAAACTCCGGTTCGAGGCTCGCAAAGCAACCCCATGGGGGAGTTCCTCCTGAACTGCGACGTGGAAGAGACGGCTCTGATTCGCGTCCTGTACAATAGCAAGGCCAAGAAAGGGAAGCTGGGACTTCGCGTAGCGCTTCACGAGGACGAGATCTACAGCGAGGTTTTTCGCCTGCTGAAGATCCACATTCAGAAAGCCAACGATCCGAACCCGGCGAATTCAGGATCCGGTGATAGTGAATAGGACTCTTCCGAAGTCGCTTTAACAAAGGGTAACTACATCAACCCCCTCCCGAAACCGCCACGTCCGAGTTCGCGGATGTTGCGCTACTGGCCGAGTAGTTGGGAGGTTTCCACGAAAAGAAGAACGAGCGAGACCTTCAGGGCCGCTGGTGGAATGAGATGCCGTTGTAGTTCGGCGTGCTGTTGCCTGACTCGAAGGAACCAAGGTGGACGAGAAGGGTCGTCGCCGCAAAGGCATCGCAACGTCCATCACAGCAAGCTCAGCCCCCTGCAGAATTCGAGATTCTGGTTAGGCCGAAGTTCCAGCGCGAAAACATGTTCAATCCATTATGATTCAATAGCTTAGGCATGATTACAAGTGCACGGTTACTGGGTACAGTAGTTCAAGGCTTGAAGCCGAGCAGATCGAAGACGTGCTCCTGGAAAGGCGAGAGTTTGGTCAGTTGTTCGAAGCGGATGGTGTTCTTACCATCTCCCGTGCGGCAAATGTTCTTGCAGCGTGTGGCCAGGTCCGTCAAGAGCGAACTGAAGCTATGCACCGGCCAGCCATCGGGCGTTGTCTTTGTACTCTTTTTTCACGGGCGCTCTAGGAGGATTACGCCTTCGCGACGGCGTCGCGCGTCCATCGGGCTTGCGCGAGTTCGTCATCTTGGAACGAGACAGGCGACAGAGCCTTCCTCATATACCATTGGACGTAGTAGGCAAGCATGCCAAGAAGACGTGGGCGCACACATGGGCCTCGATCCGATGGCGGATGGGGCGCACTTGCAGGTCGATGCTCTTGATACAACGGAAAGCCTGCTTCGCGCCCTCTTCGAGATGGCGTTTGGCCAGCTTCTTTTCAATGCACCCTTTTACCATTACTGTTGATCGTCCGAGAATATCGCTCGGGCACTATTCTCTTTCACAATTGAATATTCACGTTTGGGTCAGGTGAGCCCCAAACGATCCATCTTGAGCGCCAAGCCATTGCGCGAAATGCCTAGTAACTTGGCAGCTTTCGACCTGTTCCCCTTGGTGCGGGCCAAGGCGGCCGTGATCATTTTTCGCTCGAGATCGGCCACGGCGGGGTCGAGATCGAGATCACCGCTCACATCGAGGTCATCGAGCTGCTGTTGCACCGACGAGTACTTGATGGCCGGCTCCGCGTCGCCGGCCGCTGCCGCCGCAGTAAACGCCTCCAAAACAGCCTCGAGTTCGGGTCCCTCGAAAACCGATCCGCAGGCGCACAGCACCACCGGTTCATCGTCACCAACCCACTCCACCAGGCAGGCTCCCGAGGCACCGACCCTGGACAACCAGCAGACCGCACTTCTCCACAGTCCCAGCGACGTCGCGATGGGGAACCGGAACAAGCTTCTCTCCATCCTCAGTCAGATGCAGAGGTGAACCTCCCGACAGGAGACGCCGACGCCGCACCTTCTCGGGGATTACATCGCGGCCAAAATCGTCAGAAGTCATCTTCTTTTTCACAATGCCATTGGATCCTATCACCTGTCTTCAATCGACGAATAGGAATTACGGCGTTTGAAAGAGCCGAGATCTTGCCTGAAACAAACTGTGATATCATTGATATCATCAAAGGAGGCCCTGCATGGCTCAGCTGATTGTTCGTAACCTTGAAAAGGAGATCGTCAAGGAGCTCAAGGTGCGAGCTGCACTGCGTGGGCGGTCCGCCGAGGAGGAGCACCGCGAGATCCTGAGAGCTGCGCTTCGGCCGGGTCCGCGAACGTCGCTGAAGGACGTTCTGGCGGCGATGCCGTCGGTGGGAGAGGACGCCGATTTCGAGCGGTTGCCTGACTACGGGCGAGATGTGGAGCTGTGAGCTTCTTGATCGACACCAACGTCATCTCCGAGCTGCGCAAGCGAGACCGCTGTGACGCCAACGTTGCTCGTTGGTACGATGCATGCTCCTCGGATGAAATCTACTTGAGCGTGCTCACCATCGGCGAGATCCGCAGGGGAATCGAGAGCATCCGGCTTCGGGATCCTCATGCAGCGGCGACACTCGATGGCTGGCTACAGGGCCTGCTCGCGGAGCATGGCGATCGTATTCTGCACGTGGACCACGCCGCTGCCGAAGAGTGGGGAAGACTGAACGTACCCGACCCCTTGCCGGCCATCAACGGCCTCCTCGCGGCAACGGCGAAGGTCCGTGGAATGACCCTCGTCACCCGGAACATCCGCGACGTTGAACGGACTGGGGTCAGCTGCCTTGATCCGTTCCTTGGTTGAGGTCGCCTGCCGACTCTCATCGACCCAGACCCACGGTGGAAGCGGCCTCACGATGAGAGCTCATGATCGGTCCGGTCTGGTTTCCTCCGGACCTTCCGGATGGGAAGGGATTAAACCAGGCGAGACGTCCGCATCACACATGGGCAGGGCTTCACCCTGGCGATGTGGCCATCCTTCAACGCAACCCCACCATCGCAGGCGGGACGCCTGCGCTACAAGGTGACCGTATCGACGCGAAACGCGCCGCTTGTGGCGCGGGCGTATCGCCTGCGTTGATCGCGTGGAAACCTCGGGCCATCGCAGCCGAGACGCCTGCGCCACACTCTCCCCGTCTACAGGAGCCCCCGGCCGAATCCCCCATCCACCGGCAGCGCATGGCCGGTGATGCCGGAGGCGGCGTCGGAGCAGAGGAATGCCACCGCAGCGGCGACCTCGGTGGGCTCGAGGAGGCGGCCGATCGGCATTGCTTCGGCCCAGCTCGCGAGCATCGCGTCGGGCGTCGTGCCTGAGGTCTTGGCCTTGACCTCTGCGAGCTCGGTCAGACGGTCGGTTGCGGTGTAGCCGGGCAGCACGCTGTTGATGGTCACACCGTTCGAGGCGACCTCGTCGGCGACGCTCTTGAGATAGCCCGTGAGCCCGGCGCGCAGCGTATTCGACAGCACCAGCATCGGTTGCGGTTCGCGCACTGCGATGGAGGTGATGGCCACCACCCTGCCCCACTCTGCAGATCGCATGGCCGGAAGACAGAGCTCGAGGAAGCGCTGCACCGGCAGCAGCAGCAGCTCGGACGCGGCCATGAGATCGTCGGCCGAGGCGTTGATCGCCTTCATCGCCGGCGGTCCACCCGCGTTGGTGACGATGATCTCGGGTTGTCCGAAGACTTCGCGCGCGGCCGATACCACCCTGGCCGGCCCGTCGGGTTCGCTGAGGTCGACCGCGACCCCCATCACCTCTCCATCGGTGGCCGCGCGCAGGGCATCGGCGGCGGCGGTGATGCGCTCCTCGGAACGTGAAACGATCACCGTACGCTTACCCTGCCGCAGCAGCTCCTCGGCGACGGCATACCCGAGCCCTGCCGAGGCGCCTCCAACAATGGCGATCCGGTCATGAGTACTACTCACATGATCCTCCACAAGAAAATGATGAATGATGAATGATGAATGATGAAGTCCGTACCGGAGCGGTTATGCATGTCTTCAACGCCATCGGAAAATCACCTCTTGGACCTACGGGTTTTTAAGCTCTTGGCCGACGTGACCAGGATGGCCGTCAGTTGGTCCGCCTCGTTCCTGAGACCGGTCAGATTCTTCGCATCGACCATTCCTGATTCCGCAAGAAGCTCGAGCCAATACGCTGTTTCCTCCAGCTCCTGCAACGCGCTCTCCGTCTTGCTGATCATCTCAGCATCCGAACGGCTGCGCTTGCCTTCGCGCAGCTGTGCTCCGACCGATGTCCCCGATCGCAAGACCTGCCTCCCGATCACTTGTGCCTCAGTTGTCTTCGGCAGCGCCCCGTACAGCCGGACGATCCGTAGCGCAAACTCCTTCGTCCGTTCCAGAATGTCCCACGGTCGCCCTTCATCATTCCGCATTCATCATTCATCATTGTTCGCGAAGGGGTACTCCGGATCGATGTCTACCGGGATCTCGGCCAGGCCATTGATGGCCGTTACCATGGCGGGGTTGACGGTGCCGTACTTCTCGACAAAGGCCAGAGCACCCTCGTAGTCGCCCAGCGCCTGAAGCATCAACAGCTCGTGGGCGAGTGAGCGGAACACCTCCTCGAAGATATCCGGAACCGGTCGGAACTTGCCTTCCGGGGTGATCTCCACAGCACCCTTCTCGAGGAGGAAATTTGTCTGCAGGACCATCCCCAGCCCGTGCGCTTCGGCGACGCCGAAGCGGGTGGTTCGGAAGATCCCCGCGGTGTAGGTCCAGGGGAGGCTGTCAAGAATCTCAGGCGCCATCACGCCCTTGGCCACCAGGGCGTAGATGTCGTACACCCCGAGGACATCGGCCTTGGCCTCCTCGAAGGCCGAGTAGAGTTCCTTGAACTCAAGCCTGACCTCGGTTGAACGACCATCAACGGTGATCTGGCCGGGGCCGATGCCATGCGAGAGTTCGTGGTGGAGGGTGAACTGGAAGAAGGCCTCAAACGAGATCCTGTCGACCTCGTCTTCGGGCAACACGGCATGACCGATGGGAGTCAGGATGCCGTCATACTTGGCCTGCATCACGTTTTTCAGCAGCACTTTCTTGGAGCCCTTTGCCTCGCGGACCCGCTCGTCGTTCGGAAGATTGAAGGCGATGGTCTGGACCCCGGAGCGGGTGTCGCCAGTGGCCAACAGCTCGTCCACGACCCGGATGGGCGACTCGGCGCCGCGGTCGAAATTTTTATACTCATCTGGGATGGGCAGGTTTTTTTCGAGGAAGGGCAGCTCGGATTTGAAGATCTCGAGTCGGGCCGAATCTTCGGGTTGGGCGACGCAGAGGAAGCACTCATATGCCGCCTTGTAGCCGAAGAGGGAGTCTTCGTAGGTCTCATAGGGCCCGATGACCACCTCAATAGCTGAGTCGAGGTCCATCCACGCCATATCCGATTCGTAGTAATCGTCGGTGAAAAAGGCGTCGGCCCGCAGCTCGAGAAACTTGCGCAGACTTTCGTTATCAGTGGCCGCGGCGGCAGCGCGCATCGCCTCGGCAGCACGTTCGAGCGATGCCGAGAACGCCTCACGGTAGGGCACGGCAACGAGGGCGTCACCGTCGCGCCGAATGAGGGTGTGGAGCGAGGTGAAGGCTTCTCGGTCGTCGGGGTGGGCCTCGAGCCAGGCCGAGAACTCGATCTCGGTCAGATCTTCAGGATAATAGCCCGCGCCGGGAGGATGGGGCTCATCGCCGAGAAAAGGCCTGTGATGGTCGAGCCGATCCCACGGACCGAACATGATGCGGTGGTAGTCACGCGCCGCCGCAGCGCCGGGACCCTCGAGCGCACCCACCTCGGACGCAAACTCCGGGTTCCCGGCCCACGCCTGGACGGTGAAGATCTCGTCCATGGCCTCGGCCGCCGCGACGAGGTGGCGCAGGGCCTTCTGGTCGCCGTCGGAAAGGTGGGAAATCTCCGCGGTCAGGGTTTGGGGAACAAACTGGGCGCGGAGTTCGACGATGTCTGGCGCCACCTGGAGGGCTCCGTCATCGACAGTCGCGTCGGGCGTCGCGCCGCAACCTGTGAGAATCATCGTCAACATCAGCACCACCGGTCCAGCATGTCTCATCACATCCTCCTGAAATTAGAGCTTGTAGCGCAGGCGTCCCGCCTGCGATGTTGGCAACGAGGGACGACTACATCGCCCGCGGGACGCGTGCGCTACAAAACGCCGAACCATCCTTCTCGGGCGCGGCCTGCCGATCGATTCCGATTGATTCACAACCATCAGCCTGGTTCGCGTTCGGGTCTGCGGGCCCACACCACGAAATCGCGCGGGCCGTTGATGAGCTCATCGAGTCGATGGTGCAGCCGGTCGAGCCTGGCGGCAACCACCGCAAGCCCTGGATCGGATTCAGGCGGAACTTGGTCCGCGGAGTCTGCAAAAAGTTGCTCGGCGGGGAAGGGGTGGAGAAACTCCCGCCGCTCCACTTCGAAACCACTGGTTGTCAGATAGAGTTCGAGGGTTTCGGGCATGAGCGGCCGCCGGTGGGTCGGGTCGACCCAGTAGAGGGAGGCTCCGACCCGCAGCGAGTGCGGGTTGGGGCTCTCGGCGATCACCATGCCGCCCGGCCGCAACACTCGCCGGATCTCGGCAATCACGTCAAGCAGGATCGCGGGCTCGAGATGTTCGAACAGGTGGATCGCAGTGACGGCGCCACAGCTGCCGTCGGGCCGGCTGCGAAGCATCTCGAGGACATCGCCCACGACGACGTCGAGACCTCGCCGACGAGCCGCATCAGCCACCGCAGCATCACCCTCGATTCCAGCCGCCTCGACTCCGGCCTCCCGCAGCAACAGCAGAAGTTCGCCTCGGCCGCACCCAAGATCGAGGACAGGAGGAACCGTCTCCAACGCCTCGAGGTAGTGATCGAGCCGGTGGCGAATCTCAGCTTCGGGGCCGCGAAAGGCTTCGAGAAGTGCGGGTTGCACATCGGCCAAGGCCGACGCAAGCAACGCCTCGTCAAGGTTGCTCTCTCCGGGCGCCGGCAACGGCTCGTGGCGGAGTATTCGCTCGACCAGTGAACCCAGCTCATCGATCTCGGCGGCAAGGCGTTCGAGCAAGACATCGGACCTGCCGACCATTGCAGGGACCACCTGATCCCGAAGCCGGGTGGCCTCGCCGGCCACGGAACCGAGCGCGTGTTCGACCTCATCGAGACGGGTCTCGGTTGATGCGACCCGCTGGTCACGGACCTCGGTGAGCTCGCGTTGCGCGGCGCGAACGGAGGCTTCGAGCGCATCGAGGCGTTTTTCGATCTGGTCGAAGCGGATCTCAGCACGCTGAACGGCTTCGGCGTACCCATCTAAACGATGCTTCATTCCCCACGGAGTGAGCTCGAAAAGGGCCTTCATCAGACGATGAAGGCCCCCGGATTTTTGCTCATCGCCGCCGTCTCGCGACGGATCGGCACTCGATGCGACGCGATCGTCGCCGCTCATGGACTACTCGACCGCGGTCTCGGGCTCGGGTTCCGGCTCGGGTTCCGGCTCGGGTTCCGGCTCGGCGGCAACCTCGGTTGCGGCAACCGCTACCTCGGTCGCAACAACCTCAGCCTCTACGACCTCCTCGTCGGCGGAAACTTCAGCGATTTCGCTGATCTCTGCATCACGATTAGGCTCCTCGCCCGGCCGCACCACGAAGACCGGCAGGGTCACCTGGACGTCTCGGTGGATGTTGATCTCCACCTCAAAGTTGCCGAGCTCCTTGATGGGATGCTCGAGCATGATTCGGCGGCGGTCAATCTCGAAACCCCTCTCGGTAAGGTCCTTGAGAATGTCGGCCACACTCACCGAACCGAAGAGCACGTCCTTCTCGCCGGCGCGACGTTCGAACGTGAGCTCGGTGCCGTTCATGTCCTTGGCCAGCACATCGGCGGCGCTGCGGCGCGTCAGGTCCATCTCTTCCCAATGATGCTGCTCTTCCTCAAAGCGACGCCGATTACCCGGCGTATCGGGATAGACAAGACCTTTGGGAAGCAGGTAGTTGCGGGCATAGCCGGGCTTGACGTCGACCGAGTCGCCTCGTTCTCCGAGGTGCTCGATGAAGTCGTTCAAAATCACTTTCATGGGTTTCCTCCGTCATCAC
>Ga0164313_10001943_pt1 | contig 18559 bp, 27 predicted proteins | sample GuaBasSedimGuay4_FD_113735 | JGI IMG/M metagenome (GOLD analysis project Ga0164313, IMG submission 113735) | Subseafloor sediment microbial communities from Guaymas Basin, Gulf of California, Mexico - Guay4, Core 4569-4, 0-3 cm | ecosystem: Environmental > Aquatic > Marine > Hydrothermal vents...
TGTAAGTCTAGATCCTCATTCTTCTCATTTAATAACATATTTGCCTTGTTAACAAATATGTTAAGTTTTGACATCTTCTCTTCAATCTCTTGATTTCTAAAAACATCTTGATTAAGACGATCTTTTTGTGAATTCTTGTTTTGAATAGATAGATTACAATTTTGAATATCAGCTTGAGCTTGGCTATATGAGGCCAACTCCCTATCCTTCTTATCTCTAATCTTTACTTCCAATTCTTTAATAGAACCTTCTTTATATAGAGATTTATCGAGTTTATCTATTTTAGACTTAATATCGTCAAGATCAAATCTAATATTATCCATCGATGCCTCATGTTGATCTCGTAAAGCAGACTGATTAGAGTGAACAACAACAGTGTTATTCTTAACACTCAGAGCCACACTACAAGCGGGGCAGTGATCATCTGGATCTGATGAAATAAAGGAAGATATAGACGCAGACTTGTTTGCAAAATCAGCGTGCAGTCGATTCTTATCTGCCCTGATCATAAAGAAGTTGTTATGTTTATCTTTAATCTGCTCTTCCAACTTATAAAACTTAGACAGATCGGGTTTCCCTATTTGTTGATTTTCCAAAACCCTTAGATTAAGGGTTTTGATATCTTTAGTGAGTGATTCTAACTTTGTTGATATATTAGCAGTATCAACTTGAGATTCTTTATAGACCTCTAATTTAGAGTGTGCTTGTCCAATCTTAATAGAAATATCAGATATTTCTTTTTCTAATTCTTTGCACCGACTGCTAACCTCTTTGCGGCATTCCATGAATTCATTTAGATTCTGTAGTTGAAGAAGAAACTCTTTCTTTTCTGTATCATTTTTATTGAGGAAACGGTTTCCGCCACCCTGAACCGCATACATGGATGTTAAGAACTGTTCATAGGTTAACCCTATGGCGGATTCCAACTCCTCTTGGGTTATATCTATCTGAATCCCATTTTTCTGTACAATTCGTCTTTTTGGGCGTCCGTAGAACAAAGTATATGTATCAGCACCCGCAAGAATTGTTGCATTAACTTCGCCTCGCTTTTCTCCACGTTTTACCACCTCTGACATTGTTATTTTTCTTGGGATCTTTTGGAATATAGCAAGGCACATTAGGTTGAATATTGCAGTTTTACCAGCACCGTTGGCCCGGCCATCATCATAGTTCCATCCTTCGACTAAAACTAAACCCGAATCGCTAAATACTAATTCAAAATCTCCTAAACTTAGAAGATTCTTCCCCTTAACTGATAAAATTTTCATGTACTACCTTTTATGTGGAGGTTTCGTATGTACATTTATTTTACCTGAATCATCTACCCATATCCAGCCATTTTCTAGTTTAGTATCTAAGCCATATATGGGATCTGCGGCAAGTCTTGGGACTTCCACTTTCCAATAGAATTCTTCATTTCTTTCTTTGATTAATTCTTTTTGATCTTTTTTATGTTTGGTACCTAGAAACTTGTCGACAACCTCAGTTACCTCTGGAGCACCACCTAATTTTGGCAACTGTCGAGCTGAGACACTGCTACAGTCAGGGCACTCTAATTCTTTAATCTTAACATCAACATAGTCATCGAAACCATGTTGACAGTTAGAACAAATAAAGCTATATCTTGGCATCAGAACCGTATCCCTATTCCAGCTCCCACTGTGTGGTTAGCTCCAAAGTCAGTCTCAGTGTGTAATCCTAGGAAAACAGGACCAAACACATCAATATTAACGTGGCCATAGTAATTACTATCTGCAGTATATCCAAGTTCAACTCCATACTTCTTAGGATTAATGTCTGTTATTTTTTCAGATTCCATCTTAGATATTGTTTTCTTATATGTTGACTCTTTCTTGTCAAACTCTCTTTTAAGTTTTCTAACACGTGTAGTATGGACTCTTTGCCAACGTTCACTTATTTTAGTAACTTTTTGATCAAACTCTTCTCTGACCTTAGTAACAACCTGACTACTCTCATTCACCTCAGATTCAGTAAATCTCTTTTCTTCAATTGTTCCATCAGGCTTAATGAGCTTATAGAAAGTCTCTTTCTTCTTAGATTGAAGTTCCCTAACTTGATAAGTAAGCTTGGTAATCTTTTGAGACGTTTCTATTGTTAGTTTTGTTTTCTCTTCTTTTAAAGAATCTATCTGTAAGGTTAACTTTTTTGTTAATATTTTGTGAATAGTAGACTGCATCTTGAATTCTTCTTCATGCTCAGTCTTTATTCTTTCTGTGATCTTCTTAGTTGGATAGAATAAGACACCAATAGTCACACCGATGCCTAACAATAGTATGTAATGAAAAATTTTATTATTTAATAGCTTCTTCATGCTTGTCCTACTCCTTCACCACCCATCATTCCTTTAAAAGCTTGATCAGCCATAGCTAATTGTCCTTCAAGTTGAGAATCACGAGGGACAACAACTATACCACCTAAGGTGATAAGTAAAGACGCAACAGATAGTGCATTATCTATAGCCACTCGACAGACTTTAGCTGGTTCAATGATGCCTCTTTCAAAAGCATTTACTGGCTCATGAGTTTGAGCATCGAAAACATACTCTGGAAGAACATCAACATCACCATAGTGCTGCTTTAATGCAAAATTCCAAACCTCTTCGGCATCTTCGCCACAGTTATCAAGTAGCATCCTAAATGGCTCTCTCAGTGCTGCAACCATAATATCCCAAGAATCCTTCTTACTAGCATGTTTATCAATAGCATTAGCGAGAGCTAAATGAACACTACATCCACCAGGAATAATACCTTCTGCAATCGCTGATCGCACAGCTTCTACTGCATCTTCAACACGACCCTTTATTTCTCTAATTTTAATCTCAGATGCTCCACCCACAAAGATAGTAGATACACCACCAGTTAACTTACTGATAGCAGCTCTTACATGGGACTTATCCATTTCACCAAATGCAGTCTCTCCTACAGCTTTTAACTCAGTAACGCGCTGCTTAATCTTATTGCTATCTGGCTTACACCTAATAAAGGTTTCATATAGATTAACTCGAGCTTCTTCAAAAACTCCAAATCCATCTAAATCCACCTTATCGAGATCACTTGGATCATATACTATTCCACCTGAGTATGCAGCTAAATCTTGTAAAAACATTGATCTTGAGTTTGGGAGTCCAGATCTAGGTGTCTTTACAGGAACAATGGAGATTCCTCCTTTTGCTGTTTTTGCAAACCTATCTATGACTACATCAGAAAAATCATGAGCAAATACAACTATTGGATCTCCAGCAATACCTTCAGCCTCAAGGATATCTTGAATAGCACCTGGGACTTTTAAATCATTCATAGATCCATTGAATAAAAATACATAACCATTATCCATACGAACCTGCTGACCACTTCTATCATTAATAAAGATTGTTCCAAGTTGCCCTAGTTCTTTAAGTCCAGATGTGGCAATATATCCGCCTATAGTCTCGACTCTCATTACTTCACCTTGTCCTTCTTCTATAAGAACAGTTCCATCATCACCTGCAGCCATAACAGCCTCAACAACAGCATTGGCAATCTTTTTATCACCATTAGATGAAATCAAGGCTACACTGTTTAATTCTTCTTCTGTGGATGTAGCTCTAGAATGCTTCTTAAGATAAGGAACTATGACTTCTTCATAGACCTCTTCAAGTTCAGATACCATACGTTGAGGATTGTATTTAGGATTTGCACCCATAAATTTCTGACCATGCTTGGTGATAGCATCAGCTAGAATAATAGCAGTGGTTGTTCCATCTCCTGCCTCTTTAGCTGTATTGATGCAAATCTCTTTACATGCCTCTATGATTATGTTCTCTTCTGCTCTATTTAAACCTAATGATTTGGCTACAGTAACTCCATCTTTAGTGATAAGTGGAGATAAACCATCTCGCTCAATGATAACTGGTTTTCCACCAGGTCCTAGCGTTGCACCAACTGTAGATGCCATTCTGTGAATAGTTTTAAATACAATATCATTAAGCTTATCTTTGTCAGATATTATATCTTTGGCTTTACTTTTCTCGTATAACATTATTACCTCTTACTTAATCTTTGGTGGTGTTGCACCTTCTAAAAATAAAATACTTTTAAAATCTTTTTCAACTCGCTTTTGTTTCTTACAATGAATTGCTAAATATGTCATTATTGCAATACTATGTGTTTTGCTTTTAGGATCGAATAACGGCATCAATGATGGTTCCGTTAAAACACCAGTTATGGCACCGCGCGACGCTAAGCTATTTATCACCGCAGCTAATCTTATTATCGCTGTGTTTAGGTTTTTAGCATCTGTTTGTATTCCGAAATAGTTCACCATATCTACAGCTCTCACGTAGTGGCTCCACTCTTCGTAATCAGTCCTCTTGTTAGATGTTAAGTTTTTAATAAAAGTCATAAAATTATCTTTTATTTCTGCATTAATACTCTGATGTAATGGCACTTTCTCATTTCTTTGGTGAATCAAGTGATTAATGCGGTAATTTTTATCAGTAAATAGCTTTTTAGCCTTATTGTCTAAATATGGATTGATTAAGTTAAGGATGCAGTGGGTTGATATTGTAGCATCTGCTGTAGAAAGATGAGTTGTTATTACATTAGAATTGGGTCCTGCAGCTATTAACTTCCTCATTGCATCACGGTATATGTCTTGTTGTGCCATCTATATGCCTGATATCTCTGAAGGCATTTGACCTTGTTCAACTTTAATATCTTGAAAATTATCATCAAAAAATTCAACACCTTCACTAGATAACATTACATAACTCAACACTGCTAATTCATTATTTTCTGCTGGTGCGAAGTCAAGTTTAGATAGCGACAACAAAGATCCTTTGATAAAATTAGATGCAGCTAATTCATTTAAATTTTCACATACAATTTTTGCTGCAAGATCTATATTATCAACCGTAGTCCTCTTTCCAAGAAACCTAACTTGACTAATTGTATGGTCATCTTCAACTTTCATCATTGAAGTTGAGGCTGTACTCATTGCCTTTTTAGTTTCATCATTTAGTAGGTGACCAAACTGACTCATTAGATCACTAACCACTAGTGGAGTTGAACTACTGAGTGCTCCTGGCTTTTGTTCTGGTCCATTTTTAGCCATATCTTCTGCAATTGCGCTTCTAATGTCATCTGTTAAACTAGGATCTAGATATCCTTCATTGCCATCGCCATCATCTCTCATCGCTCTCTCCCTTCTGTATGAGTTTCTATAATCTTCTTATACTTCTTTATTTTTCTTATATCTTGTTCGAAGCCATGAAATGAGTGACCTAACTTTAGTGCAGCCCGCAGTGCTGCAGAAGAACCCATATAGGGATCAAATATAGCAGATCCAGGAAGACAATCAGTCATTCGAATCAATAACTCTGCCAACTCAATTGGGTAGGAGTCATCTAAAGACCCTGTCTCTACTTTCCAAGTATTGCCAGGGCATGAAAGTGTATTATTGGTCATGAGATATTCTCTTATAGGGAGCCTATCTAGTTTCCAGACCTTACCGTTGCAGAAATGCAATACAAACTCATGTGAATTTACAAGATTATTTTCTGATCTTTTTCCAGGAAACCAACTCTTTTCAACTATAATGTTGTCAATATAAGTAAAGCCTTCATTCGCCATTGCCTTGCCAATCTCAAAAGGTCGAGACTTATCTTCAGTTGGGGAGTAGCAAATTAAAAACACAATACCATTATTTACCACATGGGTTTTTAACTTTTTTGCTAGTGCCTTAACTGACTCTAAACTATAACCATCTCGCTTACGAATAGGTACACGACAAATTGTAAGTTCTATGCTATGAGGCCAAACTGCATCCTTATCCATTGGATGGAGATTGTTTATTTTAACATTTGTTTTGAAAAGATTTGATACATTATTCAATAAGTAACTCCCTGATAAGAGTTATACCTTACTTCTTGCCTTTAAACTTAGATAAGTACTTTTTACTACCTTTTACAAGAAGCTCTCTCATTTCTTGATCAAATCTGCAAGATTTTACTAGTTCTATCATATTAGAAATATCAGAAAGTGATTCATCTAAATCGCGTGGCGTGAATTCAAAATAATGCTCCCACTCATTTCCGCTTTCCTTAACAAGAGCTGACAATAAAGATCTAGGTATATATTTTCTAAAAAACCCTATTCCATGTTGCTCTTTAAATTCTTTAGTGTAAATAAAGTTAAAATTTAAAGTGATTTGGTCACCGCCGGCAATTCCGTATGACGATACTTGCCCAAATGGTCCTAAAACTGGTTCAACGGGAGGCCTTATTTCATAATTAAGTCCAGCTTGTAGGCCATCCATTTCATTAAGATAATTGAACATCTCTTGTAATATCATTAGTTTATCAGTTGATTTTGACATTACTCACCAGAACTACCAAATCCACCAGTTCCACGAGTAGTATCCTCTGACACTGCTTCGACTTGTTTAATATAAAAGCCCTCGGAATGTGCGTTCATGGTCATTTGAGCAATTTTTTGGCCCTTCTTAATCTCTATTGGGACGGGAAGAGCATGCGGAACACCATCATCATCAATTCCAGTGGTACGATCATAGCTATTTAGGTTTGTCATTATCACATGAGGGATACCTCGGTATTCTCTATCAATAACTCCAGCAAATACTAACATTCCTTTAGAGCCAAGTCCAGATTTGGTTTCAACTCGCCCCCAACTCCCAACAGGAAGTTTCATCTTAATATTTAGTGGATGCTTTACAATCTGGCCTGGATAGATAGTAACGTCTTCAGTGGCAAAGAGATCAAAGCCAGCATCACTAGCATGAGCCTTATATGGAAGTGTTCCATCTTCTAAAACTTCAACCTCTATTCTATGTAGACTTTCAAACATATTTCTTGCAGACATTCTAATATCACTCACATCCTTCTCCTTCTTGAATTCTCTTAATCATTTTTCTTAATATCTTTACGGTAACCAGTGTATCCTCTTTAGCCGTATGCAATACTCCATGTTTAATATTGAAGAAACTTGCAAGTTCAGATAGTCTAGTTTTTTGAGAGATAGGCATGAGTCCACATACCTTAAAGAAGGTTGCAATACCTGCAGTATCAAGTGCATGATAACTACAAAATCTTTTCCAGTTGTTTTCACTTATAAAATGCTCATTAACAAAACCCACATCAAAGGTGACGTTTTGCCCTACTGGAATAAGCCTGTATCTTCCATCCTCAGACATTTTAGTTAAGAAATCATATAATTGCTTTTTAGCCTCATCAAGTGGAGTTGCGGTTTTAGTATGTTCAACTAAGTCAATGTTGTTAACTGCGAGTGCACCACCATCTACAATATATGGATCGTTACCATTTGGCTTAATTTTTAAATCAAGTTCTCCATATATTTTAAAATTTTCATCGAAAACAATAAAATATGCAGTCAATGGACTTCTATCAACCGTTAAACCACCTGTTTCTAAATCAAATGCAATAAATCTCATACAGCCTCTCTTTCTATTTTGTTATACAATATGATGCCTTTTCACAGTTTAAATTTATTTTGACAAAATTCACTTACACACTCATAAAAACCATTTCCCACGGGTATAATAATTTTAGGTTTTCACTTAACTATACCTATCTATACTAATCTAGAGAAAGCCCTGCTTACGCAGTTTCTCACCCTTCGGGTGAGAAGTTAAGAAAGAAAAAATTAAACTTTTCAGGAATATAATCAAATAAAAAAAATTTAGCCATAAAGTGTATAATTATAAACATTTTTGTATGTTTTTGTATTATATATAATACATTATGATCCATAGGTGGATCACAAGGGGCAGTTATGACCTACTTATGGATCATTTAAGATATTTTTTTGACTCGTATGATACTCTATTTATCAGATAATAGAACTCTCTATCTATAGAGGATGAGAAATCTATAGTTTTTGTTTCTAGGTAGACCTTACCTTTTGCTTTATATCTCACTTTAATATGCAAGATATCGTCTATGTGAGACCACACTTGTACATATGCATTTATTGGAGTAAAGCTATTTATTGAAACATCAAGTGGTGTTGGTAAAAATTTACTAAGGACAACTACTTGCTTTAACGAAACATCACTCTTTACTCTCAGTAGAAATGGATACTTACCATCAAGTACATGTATATTTTTAACTAAGTTAGGATGTTTCATCATAGTCCTTAAATGGTGCACCCAGTCGGAATCGAACCCACATCTGAACGTTTTAGAGACGCTTGCTTTACCACTAAGCTATAGGTGCATGTCTGTTAATTCTTTTTCTGTAAACAAGTCATTATCATGTAAGTCATAAAAAGATCTACCCCACCAATGAACCTTACCTACTTTCAACAATTGATTATCATCAGGGTCATCATGAATATTTCCATATACAAGGAAGCGCTTGTCTTTTAGGTAGACAATTATTGTTGTATATGAATGATATCCACATAAATCACAGTCATCACATTGCCACTCTTTACTTAAATAGTCAAAGTTGTTTAACTTTATTGCAAAGTCTGTATTTAAGTAGAAATCAAGCATTGAGATCAAATCCTTTTAAGATTTTCCCAATTCTCTCTTGTTTTTGAGTAATGTTTTCTTTTTGATTACTTGTGAGCTCAATCATGTTGTCATAAATATCAAGGATTTTTAATCTAGTTTGAAGTTCAGATGGATCTTTAAGGCAATGGAATTCTTTATCACCCATTCCATAAGACTCTCCCCATTTAGGAAGACCTAAGTTTCCATATCCAAAACCAGACTTATCTAAAGAGAGGACATGCTTGATATCGATCTCTACAGCCTTATTGTTATCGATGTAATAAGGATACTCCTCAAAGAACTTTCTAAATTTTGCTTCACGTGTATGGTCTTTTAAAGCATGATTCACGATGCGAAGTTGAAAGCTCAATTCTCTATTTAGGGTTTGTAGTTCTTTAATTGACTTACCCTCAATATCTTCTGGTGATTTAATAGACATATTTCCTCCTGTTAAAAATGGTACAGGTGAAAGGAATCGAACCTCTGTTTCCGCAACTGGTATCTAGTCCCGTATACGGCGTCGTTTCCAATTACGACCACACCTGTATGAATATATTTTACAAAAGACGAAAATCATTTAGCATATCAGGGATATCATCAGTTCCCAATATGGCAAAAGCAGTCATTTCAACACCAATATCTGGTTCATAGAACGTCGCAATCTTCCTGTCGTCATTGTATAGATTGTTGTAGAAGTGTTCTAATGCCTCTTCAGAATTACCTGCTTTAAGGTATACGAGTATACCATTATCCCATAGGTTTTCTTTTCTATATTCTAAAAGCCATTCCGCAACGGCATGTCCTGCTTGAACAGCCTGTTGCGATCTGGAAAGATCTTTACGCACTAGCACATATAACTTCATTTTTAAGTGCCTCCTCTTTAGCTGCATCTACAATCTCTTGAGCACTTTCCCATGCCCACTTAGTACTATGTATCGTACTTTCTCTATGCTTACTCTCTATTTGTTGAGGTGTTCTGCCACGAAGTAAACAATCGGCAATATGCTTGATTCTATATGAGTGTGAGGCAGTGTCAAGCCCAGGTACATACCCGTCAGAATGATCTTTGCGAGTAGTTTTCATTTTGCGTATCTCTACAGCAAGTTTATTTTTTTCAGTTTTTAGTTTTTTGATAATTGATTTCATTATTATTCTCCATAAATTTAATTAATTGAATGCGATTAGGTTTATATCGCTAATTTATGGAGGTCTGAGGATCTATTTCATTTCTTTTACCTTTAGTCCGAATGCGGTTCTTCTTTTATATATTATACCAGCTCTTACCTGTTTATTATACACACATGTTTCGATAGAGATGTCTTCTAATGGCACTACGGCATATTTACCATCTCCAAAGTCTATAAGGTAGTCAGGTTGTCCAAAATGCTCAAGAGATTGTAGGGCCAAATCATCACATATTCTAGCTAACTCATATGGATCTCTTTTAGGGTTTTTATATTCGCTGGATTCCTTGAAGTGTATTATTTTCTCTAGTTGATTTAGCATTTCAATTTCGGGGCTCTTATCCATAACAGCCAGTTTGATGAGTCTATATTCATAGGTGTCTTCATCTTCTGAAATATAATTATTATTAAAGCTTGCGCTGCAAAATGAAATGGAATTCTTAATATGGCACATCTTAATTACTGGAGGCTTACCGTCGTTTTCTAGACCAAGCAATGCAACATCGGCAATTGTGTTAGCTATATTTTCTCCATTTCTAATTAATAGGATGTCTACGAATTCTTTGGCTGTTACGACATGTAATGACCCAGCTGCTGTCATGAGTTGTTTTATTGCTCCCATCACCTATTCCTCAAAAACTGCGTTCTCAATGTCTTCCAAAGTGATATCAATGTCAACCTCACTCGGGCCATCAGGGAGATGTCCCTCCGTTTTAGCGGAAATGGGATTACTACTGTCGAAAAAAAAAAGATCTTTTCTAAAAGTATCCATATCTATGTTGGGGCATGTTTTCTTAGAATCTAATTCACAGTGGCCTACAACGTCTCCTTTTTGGAGATTATACTCTTCGAGTTTATCCTCGACTAATTGTATTAGTGATTTTCTCTGGTTATCTGTTGGTGCTGATCGACCTACCCAGACGATCCCTATTGTATGGGAATTGTGGCCTGCCACATGTGCACCAGATCTCGATTCTGGTCGACCTGGCTCAACTCTGCCATCCTTACGGACAATCCAATGGTAACCGGTGTCGCTCCATGCTCTTCCATGGGTTTTATATCCATACCAATCAATGGCCTCAGTTTTAGGGGCAGTATGCAGATGCTTTATTTCAGCGGCACCTATATCTGCATCATCTGCAGAGTCACTTGTATGTATAACGATTTGCTTAATAACTCTCATAGGTTAATTATACCACAAGAGAGCTATTTTGACTTAGATATGGATACCTTTAGATCTAGGATGTAGTCTTTAGGAATACGTTTTGATAATGTGAGTAGGTTTCCAACTTTAGCATCAATATCTACCACTATGCTCTCTAATCCACTTGCGGTAACTACTGCCCTATCACTTACATCGAAATCGCTTCCATTTTCTACACTTATATCCAAATCCCCTTCAGGGTTTTCAGAAAACTTAGATGTAACGATGCCAGAAGCATAGGTTCTATTCTTCTGTTTAGTTGAGCTAATTTGCTGCTGAGAGGCGCCTTTTGCTGCATCCAAGGCATAGAATTGAAACAATGGACCATCAGCTGTATTTATCTGTAAGCTGATTCTCTCAAATCTATCGCGATATAAACCATTGCCAGATATGAGACCAGCTCCATTTTGGGACACTACCCCAAGAGCTCCAGATACTTGCGATACCCTAACAGAATGGAATAGCTTTCTTGTTGATATTTCTAAAGTCAAGGAAGATAGATTGTTGTCTGTAAATTTACTATCATTGCCGGTTGAGCCTGTGTTAGGAAGAGAGGTCCATGTTGCTACTACCCCTGTAGCTGTGAGTCCATCACTAATTGCATTGGCTGTTTCAGAGGTCTTATTAGAATCAGAATTAGATTGCAATGCTAACAGTTGAGATGTTAAGGCCACATCCCATGAGGACATGGAGGCTATAACATCAATTGTTAACTCAGTTAACACCCTTTGATAGCTTGCGCTCACAAGTGTATTCCTCTCATTATTAGTAAATCCAATAATATTCTCTATCACTGATGATCCTGCTGTAACTATAGTAGATGCTGGTGCTATAACTTCTACTATATCCAAGGTGGCACCAGCTACATTGGTTACCATAACTAAAGCACTGGTTCCAGAACCAGATATTATTAACAACTTGCCAGGTGTTTGACCACCTGTTGTTACATCTATCTGTAAAGCGCCTGGTGTGTATGAATTATCAAGTGTATCACTACTAACTCCGCTAGCTTGACCACTCACTATGAAATCTAATAATGCATCTAAGCCACCAGCTTCAAGTGGCTTAGTGAAAACATCAGATTCACTGTTAGGAGCACCTGCAACAGGTAATCCACTTACCTTATCGTCCATAAATGGAGCAAAGTTCTGCCAACCTGCCGGATAAAATATATTACCCAATGCTCGACGGGCTCCATTATCTATATCATTGTACGGCAGTTTAGTTTGTGTTAACCCGCTAATCCAGCGTACCTCATCAAAGTAAGCATTTATATTATTATTAGATGTATTATAGAAGGTCTTAATGAGGCTGTTTTTATCTAAGACTGCTTGCTTATCTTCTTCTGTTTTCTCCATTGATTCAATAGCATCAATTATTTTTGTATCGGCTCCAGAGAGTTCTTCAGCAATCTCTGCTACTTGACTAATTGTTAACATTCTATCCTCCCTTACTTATATTATCTTTAGCCCATAGTGGCTGTAAATTTTTATAGCAACAAACTATTTTCAATTCTTCAGCGCTTGTTAAATCAAACCCGCTTAGAGGCCTAATATGATCTATATGCCATTTGCCATAATTATCCCAAGTCATACCTGGTTGAAACTGAGTTTCAAGATGTACTTTGAACCTTTCTATAGAGCAACCTAATAGGTCAACTGTGGATTTATCTTTAGATTTGCCTTTTAAAGCTTTTCTGAGACGAGATCTTAAATTATGCTTAAGCTTATGATTTGGATTTTTCAATTTCTTTCTGTAGTTAGAATTATTTTGACATGTCTTACAGCAATATTTTTGATTTTTACCTGTTGGCATATATACCGTCTTGCATTCGGTGCAATTTTTATTAATTGGATTCCAAGCTCGCTTATCTTTTATATTTTTATTATAGTATTGTTTCGAGTATTCCTTATCTTGATCTGCATTATTTGTTCTCCACCATTTTCTGTAATGTTTTTCACACATACCTCTTTTACAGGAAGTATGAGGGCACTCTTTATATTTACATAATTTTGACATCTTTTACTATCTCTTTGTAATACTCAATTCTTTGCTCAGCATGTCGCTTTAACATACTTGAGCCAGTAGCCATGTAATCTAAAATTATACAAACATCTTTTCCTGGCACCTTTCTCAATCCTCTTCCTATGGATTGAATGACTGGACCTTTACTTGCCATAAAACCGGCCATTATTAAGACCTCAACTGGGCGTGTATCTGTACCTTCAGATATTTTACCAGATGTCCCAATTAAGCATTGAATTTTTTTGTCATTGAAGTCGCTTATATAATCTTGAGATGCCTTGTCTTTTCCGGTTGCAAAAGCTGCTCCCAATTGTCTAGATAACTCTTCTCCATGTGCAACCTCATTAACCAAGATTAAAACTTGTTTTTTAGCTTTTAGATAAACCATGGCGTCTTCAAGTATTGCATCCTTCATCTCCTTGCAATTTAATACGTGCTCTTTATAGCTCTTAACTTTATCATTTTTAAAATTTCGTCTATGATTTGTGTTTATCTTTCTCATAATGAATTCTGGCTTAGCAAGCCACCCATTGTCTATTCCCCATTTTATATCTCTACTTATGATGACACTGCCACAGCCACCTTGAATCATTATGTCTTTACCGTCGTTTCTATAATCTGTAGCAGTAAGTCCAAATATCTTTCCGCAATCACCTAATCCCCAGCATATCTTAAAGAATGTACTAGCAGGTGTGTGGTGTGCCTCATCGAATATTATAAGGCCTAAATTCATATCTTTAAATAGATCTACGTTTCTAGTTATGGATGCCGCAATACCTACTGTTATCTCTTTAGGTTTCTTTTTGCCACCACCGAAAAAACCAACTTTAGATTCTCCAAATGCATCTACTAATTCTTTATAAAATTGCTTAGCAATGCTATCACCAGGGGCAATAACTAGAGTGTTAGTTCTTGCTTTCTTTATATAGTGCACAGCTGCAAGCGTTTTACCCAATCCAGTAGCGAAATTAATAACCCCTCTATAATTTGAATCCATTACATCTACGGCTTCTTTTTGGTAATCCCTTAAAGGATAGGGTTTGCTCTTCCAAGGAAGTGGAACTGTAGTTCCAGTAAGCGCTCGTCTATCTTCATAATCTATTCCTGATTCTATTATTATTTTTGCAAAACCAGCAGACATAGCTAAGTGCCCTTCTGGAAGTCTATGCAGCATACTGCCATGGGCTTCTCTCTGAAGTTTCTTATAAAAAGCAGTATACTTATTAGCAGGGTTACTAGCAAGGCGCCTAAGTTGAAACTCCTTAGACCTATCTTTGTAGGATAACCTCTTACTCATCTCTTGTTCAAAGACAGAAGTAGGATCTTTAATAATAATAAGTTTATTTGTTATAATTGCATTCATCTTGGGTATTATACATATATGGTTGGAGATATTGTAAAAATACTTACAGAGATGGTGTGGGGAGAATCTACGTTAGAGATGGGTTTTCTTAAATTCTCTATGACTTTTGTGCTACTATTTGTTGCATTTAAGATATGGGTATTCATTACCACCGATAATGATAAATCTGTATAATATATTTGAATGATTTTTTTTGTAATACGTTTGGAGGATTAGTGAGTTTTAAGAATAAGTTAATAGATAACCTATATTGGTGGCTTGGAAAGAAAAAGCCATTTATTATAAATAATGAATATAGATTAGATCTCCTCTTTATAGATAAGGAGAACAATTCCGCAAAAATCAAAATCACAAACTTAAAAAATGGATCTAGCACAGAGACAGAGGTTGTCAATGGGCAGTGATAAAACTAAAGCAAGCCATATCTTAAAGAAGTGGGCCGCAGATTTAGCTTCAAAAGATAGAAGCAGGGCGTCTTTAAACACCAACTTTGACGAGTTGTTTTATGAACTATGGAGAGCATCAATTCCATTCAGCATCGCTGAAGACACGCTACCTGATGCAGTTAAAGAGCATCTACCTAGTAGTTACGTTGCAAATACAACATATAAATATGCAAAAGCTGCCAAAAGACATGGTGATCAATCATTTAATGAATATTTAAATAGCTGGAAAGATCTCATAAAACGCGAAGCAACTAGTGCTTTTTATGACCGCTATCCAATAGATGGTGTAGAAGAAAAAGAAGAAAAGAAATTTGGTAATATGTCCACGCAGGAGTACTCTAAGCAGAGAAAGTATGCAGATTCATTTCCTTTATTGGATATTGAAGAGCTTAAGAGAAAACGAGAGGAGCTTATGAGAAAAGAGACGGAGGGTGATGATGGGGAAACTTGATCAAGGCCAGATTGATAACATATTGAAAAGCAATGGTCAAGCCACTCAAACAGACATTGATGCTCTTGGTATTTCCTTAGATGAAATAAACAACTTTGGAAATAAAGATTCTCTTAGGGAAATGTATACAGATATTGCTAACTACAATAAGATGATTAAAGAAAGGATCACTTTTTGCAATGAATCACTGACGGAAGCCATTCCATTCACTAAAGAGAATCTATATCTAATATGTGCATATTCTGGAAATGGAAAATCAACCATTGCTGCTAATATATCGTATCCACTGTGGAAACAGGAGAAGAAGACACTTATCATATCTAATGAGGAAGATAAAAAAGATGTTCTATTTAGAATAGCATGTTTAGATCTCGGACTTAATTTTAATGACTTTAAGAAGGGGCATATGCCTATGGAAGATCAGCTGAAGGTCTCCAAGTTGTTTCCTGAGATTGGTAGATATGCCAAGGTGATAGATGTTAATTATAAAAATGGATTAACCACTAAAGTTGAGGGTGTTAAGAATGCATTAGAGAGTGTTAAGAATGAAGATTTTTCGTGCATCATGATTGACTACTTTCAATTGATAAAGTTTTCAGTAAGCAACCCAAACGCGAAGACGTTTGATGCGCTGAATGATTTTAGAATATGGCTTGGTCTTTTCATAAAGCGAGCCAACATGCCAGTTGTTCTTTTTGCTCAACTTCATAGTCTCGGAAAGAGGAACAATAAAGATTTAGATAGTCGCATTAAAGATTGTCCACCCATATATGAACCTGCAACAGTTGTGATCGAGGTTATTCCTAATTTTGAAGATAAGACTTCAGATTTTCTAATTCATAAGGATAGATTTGGACTCTCTGGGCATAGAATCTCATGTGGCTTTGAAAAAGGTCGCTATGTGAATATGACCCCAGAATATCTAGAAGAGGTACAAAAACGATCTGCAGATAGGAAAATTAAGAAGGCAGAAGACGCCCTTGATAATTTAGAAGGCGTAGCAGATAAGGGAACTAAGGAGATATAATGGGTGTATTACCAGCAAGTAGAGTATTTTGGGATGCAGATGAAGAGCAAGTATTTAAAAACGGCCTCCACGTTCAAGACACTATTGTAGAAGTGATAGAAAAACTAGTTGATCGCATAGAGCAACTAGAAAATGAAGTTAAGCATCTTAAGGTTGATAAGATTCTACTAGAGAAAGGTGTTAAGTTTGTTTAGCACAAAGAAATGTCTTATTTGTAAGAAACCCACCTCCAATGTGAAAAGAAAATACTGCAGTTCTGCATGTAATACGAAAGCTTATCGCTTAAGGCATCCAGATAGAATTAAAGAATCTAAAAAAAAATATGATCAAAAACATAGAGATGCAATCACTGAGCGAAATAGAGATTGGAGAGAAAGAAATAAAGAAAAGATGCAAGAATATAGGGTTGCTAGAAAAGAGAAAAATAGAATATATTGGAAAGAACGTAGAGCCAAAGATCCACTCTTTCGTATTAAAAATAATCTAAGAAATAGATTAAACTTTCTTTGTAAAGGTGGGAGATCTAATTCTTTATTGGAATTGTTAGGCTGTTCTCATGAAGAATTTAAAAAACACATTGAATCTCAGTTTCAGCCAGATATGACTTGGAATAATTATGGCAAAAATGGTTGGCATCTAGATCATGTAAAACCATTAGCATTGTTTAATCTTCTTATACAGTCTGAATTAGAAGAAGTTTGTCATTTTACAAATCTTCAACCTCTTTGGCAAGAGGATAATTTGAAAAAGTGGTGCAAATATGAGCAATAAAGATTATGATTATATATCCACAAAATACTGCTTAATATGTAAGCGTAAAAATCAAACACTTCATTGGCATATTAATGCGGAAACAAAAGACATATGGGTTTACTGTGTCGGGTCTTGTCAAAGAGGTTATAGCCTATATGATTATTGCTTTCGTTCAGGTGTAAGGCTAAATGAATATCTAAAAAATGAATTTGATTTTCAAGAGTCTCGCCCAAATGAAGTAAATAAAATAGAATTTCCAAAGCATTACATGACATTATCTGATCCAAGGGCAAAAGACGGAGTAGAATATATAAAGGATCGCGGTCTTCGCTTAGACGGTGATATGTATTATGATTCCGAAATGAAAGGTATCGTCTTTCCTTATTACTTTGAAAATGCATTTGTTGGTTCACAAACTAGGTTCTTAGAACCTCGTATATGGAAAGATGGAACAGTTCAAAAGATAGACACAACCCCTGGAACACGTCTTGGGCTTTTATTTTATGGTTGGAATCAAACACCCTTAATGGCACATGTTAAGGGATTAATTTTAGTAGAAGGTGCATTAGATGCGATTTCGATTCAACAAGCGCTTAATGATTTATACGGTTCTGTGGTTACTAATCCCTGGAGGGCTTGTTCTTGTTCTGGTGCTGGGGCTACAAAACATCATCTCGAAACGGCAAAAGAACTTAGAGAAAATGGATACAAAGTCATCGTCGCCCCAGATTCAGACGAAGCTGGATTGAAAATGCTAGCTAAGTTTCAAAATGCCAATGCTGCATCTCATTATGCCTTCACTGGAGATAGTGACCACGATTGGAATGACATACTGCGAAACATGGGGCATATTGAATTTGCAAAGTGGTTCATAAAACAAATTAAGAAGGTTGACTATGTCGAATGCTAAAAAAGATGTCTTAGATATGATCAACAAGAGAACTAAAAGAATTAAAGATCTTCGTAAGAAATCTCATCAAACTAAAACAGCTACAGAGATAATTCTTAAATTCTTAGAAGATGTAGAGCCAATTTATGATATTGCAAAAACCGGTAATGAGTTCTACACCATGATAGATTTAGCTTCAAAGGATTTAGACAATAAGATGCGTATCCTCGATATGGGTATTAATATGGAAGTTGAATGGACTAATGTGGAAAATTGGAAAGATTTACGCGTCACTGGTGTTAGAATTCGCTGGTCTGGTTGGTATCAGAGAAAACACGGTGTAGAGCAAGATCAGTACATCGACATAACTGCTTTATTATTGGAGGATTTCGATGAAGTGTCCGAGACACCCTAAATACAAGGGAAGTAAAAAACCTAGCAATACATGTGGTGATTGCTTACGTGTTTATATGGCTTTAGGGAAGATGGAGAGAAAACCTACTCCACCGCCTACAAAAGTTCACAAAGATAAAAAGAAATACTCAAGAAAGAGTATTAAGAAGGCTCTGTAGGCCAGCCAGAAAAATCACTCATATCTTCAGCAAAGGCATCAAGACCTGAAGTTCCAACCATTGGGTCAGTATCTTTATAAGAGTTTGTTATATTTCTAAGATTAGTCCTATAA
>Ga0164313_10001944_pt1 | contig 18551 bp, 16 predicted proteins | sample GuaBasSedimGuay4_FD_113735 | JGI IMG/M metagenome (GOLD analysis project Ga0164313, IMG submission 113735) | Subseafloor sediment microbial communities from Guaymas Basin, Gulf of California, Mexico - Guay4, Core 4569-4, 0-3 cm | ecosystem: Environmental > Aquatic > Marine > Hydrothermal vents...
CGGTCTTCTCACCGGAGGAGTCTGTCTAATCCTCCTCTTTGCTCTTCTGCTGATTCCCTCGGTCAAGGAGCTTGAGCGGTGGCAGGCCGGCATGGTCCAGGGATGGACGGTCATTGATGCCGTGGCGGTTGCGGTTTTCTCCGGACTGGCAGAAGAAGCACTGATTAGGGTTCTGCTGCAGCCATGGATTGGTCTGGTGGCCGCCGCGGCTGTTTTTGCGGTGTTACACATCGTCCCAGATCGTCGGCTTTGGGTATGGCCGGTGATTGCGCTGGCCCTTGGCTTGGTATTTGGCCTGGTGTTTGAACGGTGGGGCTATCCTGCAGTGGCGACGGCCCATATCGTCGTCAACATGGTCTCTCTTCTTCGCCTTCGTCGATACGTGCCCAAGAACCCACAAAGAGATGACACATCCGAAGGAAACGATGACTGACTCAGACAGCCATGGGTGTACAATGCCGCGGTTCGGAGGATGAGATGCATAACAACGACGAGAAGTTTCGAATCAAGGTCGGCCTGGCGGAGATGCTCAAGGGCGGCGTCATTATGGATGTCACCAACGCAGGCCAGGCAAAAATCGCCGAGGAGGCCGGCGCCGTCGCCGTGATGGCCCTCGAAAGAGTACCCGCCGACATTCGGGTTGAGGGCGGAGTGGCTCGAATGGCCAGCCTGGAGAAGATCCAGGAGATTCAAGAGACCGTTCAAATCCCGGTCATGGCAAAGTGTCGGATCGGGCATGTCGCCGAAGCCCGCATACTGCAAGCCCTCGAAGTTGATTTCATTGACGAGAGCGAGGTCTTGACGCCGGCGGATGACGAGAACCACGTCAACAAGCACCTCTTCAACGTGCCCTTTGTCTGTGGCTGTAGGAATTTGGGTGAGGCGCTTCGTCGAATCGGAGAGGGCGCCGCGTTGATTCGGACCAAGGGTGAGGCCGGCTCCGGCGACATCGTCGAGGGGGTTCGGCATATGAGGGCTGTGCAACGAGGCATTCGTCTACTCGGAGTCCTCGACGAGCACGAACTGATGGCCCACGCGAAAGAAATCCAGGCCCCCTATGAATTGATCTGTTGGGTTGCCGAACATGGGCGGCTGCCGGTTCCAAATTTTGCCGCCGGAGGCATTGCAACGCCGGCAGACGCTGCCCTGGTCATGGAACTCGGTGCTGAAACCGTGTTTGTCGGTTCGGGCATTTTTAAGGCGACCGACCCCGAGCCACGGGCCAAGGCAATCGTTCAGGCAGTGACCCATTGGCAGGAGCCGGGCAAACTCTTGGAAATTTCAAAGGGGTTGGGTGATGCGATGTCGGGCCTGGACTCCGGAAAACTAACCACCGAGGAGATGCTCTCCCGCCGTGGTTGGTAACGGTGTCATCGGTGTTCTGGCACTCCAGGGCGCGTTCGAAGCGCACCGTGAGGTCTTTCTCCGGCTTGGGGTGAACAGCGTCCCCGTTCGAACAGCGAACGAGTTGGCCGCAGTCGACGCCCTGGTGCTTCCGGGGGGCGAAAGTTCCGCGATGTTGCGCCTGATGGAACCGCAAGGACTCTTGGATCTCATCGGAAAGAGAATCCATGACGGACTTCCTGTCTTGGCCACATGTGCCGGGGTGATTCTTCTTGCCGCTGACGTGACGCCCCACCAGAAGAGTCTTGGTGTTTTGGATGTCGACATCCAGAGAAATGCTTACGGCCGGCAGGTCTTTTCATCGATCGAGCCCCTGAGGTTCAGCCCCGTTTTGGATGGAACCTCCACCACCGATGGTGTCTTCATTCGAGCGCCCCGGCTGACCAGGGTGGGCGAAGGCGTGGAAATCTTGGCGTGGCGAAAGGATGACCCGGTTCTGGTTCGGGTTCCTGGAATCCTGGCGGCCACATTTCACCCGGAGCTTGGACAGGGCTCTGGACTTCACGAGCTCTTCCTCCAGCACATGAGTCGACCGGTTTGATGACTCGGGCCTCAGACCTGGTGTCGGCCGCGGGGATCAACCCTCGACAAGGGGCAGCAGAAGCTGCCGCATTGATGGTTCGCCGGTTGCCATTGAGAATCAACGGCCGGGCGCAGGCCACGCCGGAGGAGGCCGTCGAAAACGGCTGGTGTTCGGGTCTCGATGTGTTCACAGAGGTCATTGCAGAGGTGACTACAGCACCATGCCGGTGGGGAACGGCTTTCGGGGCTCGTTGGCCGTGGTTTGAGGTTGGTGGCCACATGGTGGCTCCTGGACTCCCGGTTCGGTTGGCTGACGGGACCGAGGATGCCGGCCCTGACGGCGTTTATTCTCTTAGCCAGGGCAGAGTCTGGCGAGAAGCCGTTGGGCGCCGAGAAGGTTTTTTGCAGACCGAAGCGAGCAGCGCCACGAACGAACCGGATTTCTCTCTACTCTGGTACTCCGACTCCGCCCGGTTTCTCGTTCGGGGCCCCATGTTGGAAATTGAGGATCTATTCTCGAAGACCACGTGCGGGGTGGACAAGGACCATCTTGATCACCTGCTCGTCAGGGCCGGTCGGGTAGATGAAGCTGTGATCGAGGGTCTGTCCTTCGACGGTGAACCACAGCCAACGATTGTCGAGGTTTCTCAAGGTCTTGGGTTTGAAAGATTACCCTGGCGGGAACCGTCGGCCTTCCTTGAGGGCCGGATCGATGTGGAACGAGCCACAGTTCGTGGTGACCGTGTCGTGATCAAAGATGTGCGATCAGAAGCTGTCGAATTCACGGCGACGTACCAGGACTCAGGATGGATGCTGGATCGGGTGAAGGGGAGGTTTCCCTTTGAACGGCTGAGCCTGCACGAAGAAGATCAATCTCTGGTTCTCAGAGCGACCCTCGCGCCCGAAAATGATATCTCTTCTCCAGGTCTTCGAGGGCGGATTGTCTTCGATCTCAACGCCGATCTCAGGGCCCTTCAGAAATCGTAAACCCGGTCCTGCTCCAACTCTTCGACCGGATGGGGCAAGGATGTTGTCTTCAACTCTGCCCGAATTTCATCGAGATATGGCGGCTTGAGGTGATACAGCAGGACACGCGGCCCGCTGTTGAGTTTTTCCAACTCCTCTGCCAGGGTGCCTGGCGTCAGGTGGAGGCTGACATCGGCAACGGCCTGAAGCCTGTTTGGAAAAGAGCATTCGGTGATGACCGCCCCCAAGTTTTCGGTACGGTTGGCCCACTCCCAAAATTCCTGAGTGGGTCCCGTGTCGGAGGTGAAGGCCAGCGACGAGCGCCCCTGTCGAATCAACAAGCCTACCGTCGGCACGATATGATTGACGGGAATTGGAGTGATTTCAACGTCGCCCCCAGTGAGGCCTCCGATGGTGAAGGGTTCCCCTGCGGAGATTTCGACGAAACGGACCGAGGGGTAGAGGTGGTTGGGTATTCGGCTGAAATCCGGCCAGGTATCGTTATTGAAGAGGTGGCGTTTGACGTTGGCCAAAACCCGGCGGGTCGAATAGATGGTCACCGCCTCGTCGTCGAAGCCGAAAATATTCTCAATCAAGAAGGGAAGGGTCGCCGTGTGATCACTATGAGTGTGGGTGATGACCACGTGCCGAATTCGGCGCTGCTGGTCAATTTCGAGGGCCCTCGTGATCGCTCCGGCATCGATCGCTATGGTGTCATCGATCAGAAAGGACGTCATTCGACACGAAGGGTCGTCACCGCCAAAACTCCCAAGGACTTTAAATTTCACCGAACAAGTATAACCCGCAAGACGAATGAATGAGTTTCTTTTAGGATGAGAGGGTCCTTGACGGAGGGATTGATGAAAAAGCGGCTGGATATCTCGAGACTGGGCCTTCTGATGGCAGGGGGCGGCGCCAAGGTGCGCAGGCTCATCGCCGAGAACGGCCACCAGCAGTCGAAGGAACTGGAGCAGGTCCTGGCCGGCAAGCTCCCAGGGCCTTTGTTGGATGCTGCGCGAACGGCGGAGGAGTCGGCTGTTCCCAAACTCCTGGAAAGGGTCTTCCGTGCAGGGTGGCGGTGGCTGGATTCTGCCACGCTGGAGTATCCGGCAGCCTTGAATCAAACAACCGACCCGCCATTGGGCCTTTTCGTCAAGGGGCGCCTTGATCCAGGGCCGGCAGTGGCGATCGTTGGCTCTCGTCGGGCGACACCCTATGGCATTCAGGTGTCGAGACTCTTGGCCGAGAGCGTGGCTGGGGTCGGTGGAACAGTCATCTCCGGAATGGCGCGGGGCGTGGATGCAGCAGCCCATGAGGGCGCCCTCAGTGTCGGGGGGAAGACTTGGGCTGTCTGGGGATGTGGTCCGGACACGGTCTATCCTCCGGAACATGGCGGATTGGCAGAGAAGATTGGTGAGACCGGGGCCCTCCTGACAGAGTATCTTCCGGGGGCGTCCCCACGGCGGCATCACTTTCCGGAAAGGAATCGAATTGTCGCCGGCTTGGCATCGGTGGTCGTGGTTGTCGAGGCCGCCGCACGATCTGGAGCGCTCAGCACGGCGAGGCAGGCCCTGGATGAGGGTCGAGACGTCATGGCGGTGCCCGGCAGCATCTTTTCGGAGGTGTCGGTGGGTCCCAACGGGCTGTTGCGGGCCGGGGCCCAACCGGTGACCTGTGCGGGAGACCTACTTGAGGCGTTGGGTCTTGACCGAGAGCCAACCGGCGTCGCTGGATCAAAGGACGAAGGACCCCCCATCGAACTTGGTGAGGCGGTGACCGCGGACGAGTGGGCGCAAAGAATGGAAAAGCCGGTGGATATTGCCCAGGCAGCCCTGGTCGAAATGGAAATCAGGGGCCTAATAGAGCGGGGACCTGACGGGTTGATTCGGAGGCGGAAATGAGTGAAGTTCAGCAAGGGGCAGCGGTGTCCACCGAGGAACCCGTTCCTGTCGTTGGGGCGGGCCTCGCCGGCTGTGAAGCCGCATGGCAGTTGGCCGAACAGGGGGTTGCCGTTCGCCTGATTGAGATGCGCCCGGAACGGCAAACACCGGTACATACAACGGGAGATTTCGCCGAGTTGGTCTGTTCCAACTCGCTTCGAGGAGATTCACCCGGGAACGCGGTGGGTTTGTTGAAGAGGGAAATGGAGGCCTTGGGATCCCTGATCATCCGCTGTGCCCGGGAAACAGCAATTCCCGCCGGTGGCGCCCTGGCTGTTGACAGAGCCCTCTTTTCTGAGAGTGTTGGGAAAGAAATCTCAGAGCACCCCCTGATAACGGTGGAGCGAACCGAGGCTGTGGACCTTCCCCGGGGGTCGGCGATTCTCGCCACCGGCCCCTTGACTTCGCCGGCCCTTCATCAAACCCTCCAGGCGTTTCTGGGAGAGCAGGCTTTGAGCTTCTTCGATGCCGTGGCGCCGGTTGTGGCTACAGATTCTTTGGATCACGATCGTCTTTTCAGGGCTTCCCGCTATGACAAAGGAGAAGGGGCGGATTATCTCAACGCTCCCTTGAATCAAGAGTTGTATGAGGTCTTTATCGACGAACTCCTGGCTGCGGAGCGTGTCGAGTTCAAGCAGTTTGAAATAGATGACATCTCCTTCTTCGAGGGGTGTTTACCGATCGAAGTGATGGCCGAGAGGGGACGGGAGACCCTGCGTTTCGGTCCAATGAAACCAGTGGGTTTGATCGACCCGGCGACGGGGCAACGTCCCTGGGCAGTCGTTCAACTTCGCCAAGATGATGTCGCCGCGGACCATTGGAATCTGGTTGGTTTTCAGACCAAGCTCAAGCAGGCGGAACAGAAACGGGTTTTTTCCATAATTCCAGGTCTTGAAAAGGCCAGGTTCGCACGGTTCGGCATGGTGCATCGAAATACCTACCTCAACGCCCCGGCCCACCTCGATTCTCTACTCCGCTTGATCAACCGCCCGGTCATTCGGGTTGCTGGGCAGATGACCGGTGTTGAGGGTTATGTCGAATCGGCTGCGACTGGATTGATGGCGGGCAGGACCCTCGCAGCGGAGTTGCGGGGAGAGCAGCCTGGACCGCCACCACCGGAAACCGCCATGGGCGGGCTGATCCGGCATCTCACCGAAAGGCCCGTAAAGGGTTTCCAACCGTCAAATATCACCTGGGGACTGATCAGTTGCCCTGAAGACCTGAGGCGGATCCGGTCCAAGAGAGAACGAAGGATGGCCCAGGCCGAGAGGGCAATTGTGGCGATTGGTCAGTGGGGTGTGTAGGGGCACGGCGTGCCGTGCCCGTGTTTCAACAACCGGAGCCAACCCGAAAAGCCCGGGCACGGCACGCCGTGCCCCTACTTTCTCCGGGACCTTGGGTGACTTTTCTGATGCACGGTCATCAGGTGGGCCAGATCGACGGTTGTATAAATCTGGGTAGTTGCCAGGGATGCGTGGCCCAGGAGTTCTTGGATGGCCCGAAGATCCATACCGGCCTCGAGAAGGTGGGTGGCAAAGGCGTGGCGCAGGGCATGGGGGTGAAGTTTGTGGTGGGCTGCGATTCTTCCCATGCCAGTATCTAAAATCCGCCGAACCGACCTGTCGGTCAGGCGTCCTCCCCGCTGGTTGAGAAAAAGGGCTTCATTTGAAAGATCGGCGCCTTTCTTCCATTGGGACCGGATGGGGAGATAGACCTGTAACGCTTCTGCAGCTCGCGTGCCGTAGGGCACGATTCTTTCCTTGCGCCCCTTGCCACGAACACGAATGAGGCGGGGCTTGAGTTGCAGGTCCGCAAGGTCCAGACCGACCAACTCACCGACCCGGAGTCCGGCGCCGTAGAGGAACTCAACCAAGGTTCGGTCCCGATTTCCGGCCGCAGTTTGCGGGAAGGACTCCAGGAGGTCTTCAATGGCAGCCAGTGGAGTGACTGGTGGCGCGGAACGCTGGCGCCGAGGGTGGGCCACAGCCTCGGCTGGGTTGGCCGGAAGGACGTTCTCGGCCACAAGGAACCGGAAGTATGTTCTGATGGCAGCCAGAGCCCTTTCGGTTGAGCGAGGGCTGAGCCCCAGGGAGTGAAGGTGGGCCAGGAGGGAACGGATGGCGGCTGGCGTGACGACTGAGGGCTCCTCAAGACCAAGATCACCGGACAGGAAGTCTTTGGCCCGAGAGATTTCTCGTCGATAGGCCTTGAGTGTCGCCGGCGAGAGATTCCTCTCCCATTCGAGATGTTCAAGAAAGGTGGTTCGTATCCAAGGGTCGGATTGAGCCATGTCAAACCCCGCGCGGAGGCTTCGGAGGCAGGGCGCGGGTCCAACGCCGGAGGGTGATTATTAGGAGATCCCGGAACATCTGGGCACTGTGCCGCCCCGGAAGAACCCGGGAGGCTTCGACATGCCCCCAGGGCACAGCGACCTCGAGGATTTTTAGGCCCCAGGACCGTGACACCGCCAGCAACTCGACATCGTAGGCAAATCCGTCGAGCCTCTGGGTTTTTGCCAGGGCGCGCGCAATTGGCCCCGGAAAGAGCTTGAAGCCGCACTGTGTGTCGTAAATTCCAGGCAGCAGCAGGGCCCGCACAAGGAAATTGAATATTCGACCCATTAGATCTCGATATAGAGGCTGGGGGTTCAAAAGCAGGGAACGGTCGAGAGCGCGGCTCCCGACGACCACATTCGAATGGCCGGATACCGAAATCAGCCGATGAAGGCCTTCGATAGGCGCCGCAAGGTCAGCATCCGACAGGAGGACCCACTGACCCCGTGAGCGGCCGAAGCCTGTTCTGACGGCTGCTCCCTTTCCGAGGTTGTGCGGGTGGCGGAGGAGGTTAACGACCACCCGACATGATGTCTGAAAACTGGTGGCAACATCGGAGGTCCCATCCTTGGACCCGTCATCGACGACGACGATCTCGGCCGGACCCAGGTCCTCGTTCTCAAGGAAAAACCGATCAATCTGTTCGAGGGTTTGCGGCAACCGATCCGCTTCGTTGAAAGCGGGGATAACAACCGAGAACGCATATTGGTGGCCTTCGGACATTGAAAACCTACGAGGCGGATGTGATGCCAGAGCCGGAAGCTACTGACAATAGCGAGGTATTTGGACCACCAGGAAGGAGAGGGATACCCAAAAGAAAAGCGCTGAAACCCGCGGTGGCTATGGTCCAGACAAGACGAATCCCACTGACGTCACCGGAGAAAACAAAGCCGGCCAACAACATTCCTGGGGTACCTCTGCGAATACGAAGCAGGATGCCACAAGACGCCCCCCAACCGAGCAACGCCACCGAGACAACCCAGGGGAGCGCCCGAATGCCCAACGGGTAACCTGCCAGGATGACGGCGCCGACTATCGAGGTGGTTGCGCCTGAGATAACGACCAGATCGGCCCAAGCTGCTGTCAATCGAGCACTCCACGAGACGGTGTCACCCGGTTCCGAGATTTCGGGGGATGGCGCAACAGGCTGTTGCTCGATACCATCGACATCAACTTCAGACAACTGATCCCAGGGACTTGGTGGTTGGCTTGACAGACTCATCGAAAAGCAAGACTTCCGACGAAAATTTCCAATTGCATATCAACCGGTCGATTGGTGTAACTCGAAATGAATTCAAGAATTCTGGCGACGTCTCCATCGTCGGGATGCCGCTCCTGCAAGCGTCTCAAATACCCCCGGGCGCCGGTCAGATTGTAGGCTCTCAGATGGCCCAGGGCCGCGTTGAAAAGACAGCGGTCCAGGATCAGACTGAATTCCTCCTGATCGGCGTGGCGGTTGGCCAAGTCACCCGCAAGATGAACCCCCGCTTGAAAATCATCCTTTTCCAGGGCGCCAAAGAGGCCGGAGAGGTCTGGTTCGATCGCCGTGACCTGTTGTTTGAGGTCCATGAGTCCGGAGTCTCCGGGATATTGGGACAAGCCAACAGCCACCGCCTGGTAGGCTTCGAGCCACTCCCCTTCGTCCATTAGCGAGCGAGCGACCTCGATAGATTCAGGAACTGGGGTGGGTTCTGGGGGAACCAGGGCGGCCTCGATTCGAACGATGTGCTTCTCGATTCGAACCTTGTCAATCCCCTCGACCTCGAATGAACGAAGGAGAGCCAAAGCCTCCTCTCCCTTGCCCTGGTCAAAAAGAAGTTGGGCGTTTTCGATCCGTTCGGAGACCGCACGAGCGGTGTCGATGTCGTCGTCACCGTGAGGCAAGAAGGCCGACCCCAACCACATACCAAGCAAGACGACAGCGATGCCGCCGACCCCGAGGATGATCAATCGCCAGGGAATCTGGCGCCCGCCACGACCTAATGCCGGCAGGTCCGTCGAGGAAGGGATAGCGGACTCCAATGAATCAAAGGAGGAGTCGAAGTCTTCGAGGGAGTCAATGTCAGGCAATGCGCCATCACCCAGAGGTGGCAGATCCTCGGGCAGGGGCATGATTGGGTCATCTGGGGGTGCGGGTGGCGCCGGCGGGGGTTGTACATCGAGAGCTTCAGAGGCGATGCGGGTCTTGAGTGCCTGGGCATCTTCGTTGTTTGGCGCCGCGAGAAGGATTTCGTCGATGACGGTTCGGGCCCGGTCTTTTTCGCCGGAATCAAGGGCCATCTCCGCTTCGGACAACGAAGCCTGAAGCTGGCGTTCCATGGCCTCGATCGCAGATCGCGCGCGGTCCATCAAGGCCTCGGCCTGTGAATTATCCGGGTTGATCACGAGGGCTTTCGAAAGGTGAAGCAAGGCGTCTTGTGGGTTACCCGCCTCCAGGGCGGCCGTTCCCTGAGAGAGAAGGTCATCCTCAGGACCGGACGCCCCAACTTCGGCCCGTGGGGAGGGCTCCGGCTCATCCCAGAGAGGGGCGTCTGAGGACGCCTCGAACAGATCGGACACATCGTCGCCGAACTCGAACGATCCCGGATCAGCTTCCGGCACAGGGGCTTCTGCCGGTTCAAACGCCGGTTCTTCGAACGCGCCGGCGACGTCCCAGGAGTCTGACTCATCCGGTTGAGCGGGATCGACAACGACCGTTGAGAACCCACCGGGAGAGTCAAGACCCCCGCCACCTGGGGTCAGACCAGCGATTTCCTGAGGTGTTGCGGGCGCCGCTGGTGGCTGGTTGAAAGTGGCGACGTTCACCCCGTTTGAGCGATTAATCTCTGCGAGAGTGGCTTCGATACCACTGTGATGCGGGTCCAACGCCTGTGCCATCAAGACGAAATTGGCGGCATCTTGGGGTCTGCCTTCGGCCAGAGCCTCTCTTGCCTGAGTCAGAAACTGACCAACTTGGGTCGCCACCTTCAATGAGTCGTCAATCTGTATTGCCAGGCTCCTGGCTTCCTGATGGCCTGGTAGATCGACCAGAATCTTTTGGACCTTCTCCTTGGCTTCGAGGTAATTGTGTTGGTTGAACTCCTCAACGGCCTCAATCAGAAGGAGATTGACAGCACCGGTGTCGGGGGTGTCAATCTGGGAGATGATGCCCGAAAGGTCGATGTCGGACTGACCGCTGACCAGTTGTTTTTGGAGGGCGACGCCGGGCGCGAATGTCGGGTCTAGGCGGAGAACGAATTCAAGACCGATCAAGGCTTCGTTGGACAACCCTTCTTGGATCTTGGTGATGACCTGTCGAAATGCTGACATCACGCGTTCTTGAGCTTGTGCCGACAGCTCTGGATTACCTGGATACGTCATAGACAGATGGTATCTCCGGTTGTCAAAACGGTCAAATTTCGAAATGGGAAAGCCGAGACCATAAATGACCGACCGAGCCACGAGGAAGTTATCCGATAGCCGGGCTACAGGGGTTTACCTTCCATATCAAGGTGAAATTCCATCGTCATCAGACCGCGTCGGGATGGTGGCGCCAAAGAGCACGATCCGGGCTCGACAGCCCTGAGGGTCACGGTTTGAGATTTCGAAGACCCCCCCATGATCGCGCACGATCCGGTCGACGATGGCCAACCCCATCCCTGAGCCTCGTCCTTTGGTCGAAAAGAATGGTTGCGTCAGGAGCTGCACATCATCTGTCGGCAGACCGGTCCCGTCATCGAGGATTTCAAGGATCGCTTTGTCGTCTTCGGCCCAGGCATGAACCTCGATACGCCCCTCCCCCGGAATGGCCGTTGCCGCGTTGTCGATCAGATTAACCAACGCCTGCCGGAGCAGTACCGGGTCCGCCAAGGCCCAGAGTGGCGCCTCCGGAAGCACAGTGACCACAGCCAAACCTGCCCGGAAATTCTCATACAAAGCCACAGTCTCTTGGACCAGACGATTGATCGACCACGGTTGTGGGGTGACGGGTGGCATCTGCGCGTACTGATGAAAGGCATCGACCAGGGCTTGAAGACCGGAGACATGGGCGACAATTGCCTCACAACTGGACGAGAGCGCTTGCTCCATGTCCCCCCCAAGGCCTATGACGCGCCGTTGAATTCGTTCCGCGGCCAGCTGGATCGGCGTCAAGGGGTTCTTGATCTCATGTGCGATGCGCCGGGCGACTTCACTCCAGGCAGCTTGGCGTTGGGCCGCCACCAACTCACTCAGATCGTCTATGGCGACAACTGAACCTCCGCCGGCCAGGGGGCGGCGTGAAACCTCGATATGCCTGGTTTCGTTGTCGACTGTCAGATCAAGTTCAATTCGTTGCCGGAGAGAGTCTGCATCTTCGAGGTACGCATGGAATTCCTCGAGGCCCGGTGCCTCCAGAGCATCAATCGGCAGCCAGGTTCTTTGCCAGTATGTGTGGCCCAACATCACGGCGGCAGCGGCGTTGGGCCGGAAGCGGGCGTTGTCCGGGCTCAGCGTCAGGACCCCCGTTGGAATAGTGGCCAGCAGGGTTGCCAACTCCTGGTTTGAAGAGAGGATTTCCTGCTCGGTCGCCCGTACGCGCCGGACCATCGCATTGAAGGAATCCACCAGCACCTCGACCTCGTCGGAGGCGGGGGCGACAACCTCTTCCAGATCATCGCCTTCTGCGACTCGGCGGGTTGCGTCGACAACGGCGAGAAGGGGCTCCGTGAAACGTTTGGACAGGTAGAGTCCGATCCAGACCGTGGAGAACAGGAGGAGCAGGGTCACCGACAAGAAAACCAGAATGGTCGTGGCCGTCACCGTGCCTTGCTGGGCCTTCATTTCTTGAAACTGGGTATCCGCATCAATTGCACGCTGAAGGTGGAGGAGAAGATGGCTGGGAAGGACGGCCCCCACGACCAGGTGCCGTTCTTGGGTGCCGACCGGGCTCCAGGCTCTGATTAGAAGTCCGCCCCGCCACCGTTCGACGCGAACGCCTTGAGTGTCAAGCTCCGACCAGCGGAGGTCTGGCACGGGAGCCGGAATTTTCCTGGGATCGGCAACGGATTCCACCAGTTCGTCTCCCTCAAAGAGGGCCAGGAAATCAAGCGCCATGACCCGCTGGAGGTCGGACAAAGAGACGCCTGGGACTCCCTTTTCCAGTTCGGTGGCCGCGATAGCGGCCTGGCGTTCCAGCCGCTCTTCAATGGTCTCCCGAAGCTCGACGGCGAGATCCCGGCCTCCTCGAAGAATGTCTTCAACCGGCGAGGAAAACCATCGGTCAATAGAATGCTGGAGAAGATTGGTGGCGATCAAAAAAATGAAAATAACTGGAACGAAGGTCAATGAGATATACGTCAGAATCAACTTGGTTCTGAAGCGGGCGCCCAGGATGCCCGCCCTGCGTTCCAGTAGGAGTTTGATCAGGCTCCGAACAATAATGAAGGAAAGCACGAGGATCAGCGAAACGTCGAGGTACCAGAGCACGAAGAGCAGGAGACGATTGGTCAACTCCTGGGACGAGGCTTCTTGTGTGCGTTGGAAGAGGTAAAAAGCGCCGCTCGAGAGAAGGAGCAGGACACCAAAGACCGTCAGGAGAAAGCGGTTCTCTTTTCGATATCGACGCCAGGCTTGGATAATACCAGCCACGGCCTCAACCGGATTCCGCCGGAGCGGGATCTCCCAGCGTCTCGGGTTCCGGCTCTGCCTTGACGACGGGAATCCTCACCCATTCGGTGCCCTCCCGGTCGGGAAACACCAACCACGTCGTCGATGTCGAGAAGATGGCACGGGTTCGAATGTAGAGGCGATCGAGGTTCTTGAAATCACTGAGAACCAATCTTACCGATGGAGGGTTTTTCAACCAGAGGACAGCATCGCCCATGGATTCGACCTCGCTTGAGGCAACAACGATCTCATCGAGCAGTAACTCGCAACGATACCTGCCGGTGATCGGGTCAAAAGAGGCTTGACTGGTCATCTCACCCCGCCACACCCGGCCATCCCACCAGAAAGACCGTCTCGACCGAACCCGCAGGGGATAGACAACCCGGACCACACCACCAGACGGCAGAGCGTTGATGAATACCTCCGGGAGCTCAACGTTCAGCTCAACACGGACATCCAAGGCCTGGTATTGGGGCGAGACATGGACAGTCAGTGGTGCTGGAACCAGCAAAGCCGTAGCCACGGCAAGAGAAAACACCAAAAACATCAACCAGATTCTATCACCTAAACTGAGTGATTCTCATCGGTGACCTGCACCACGCCCTTGAAGAGTTGTGAAGGGCCTTTTTCAGGGAGGCGATCATTGGACCCGGAGCCTCCGAAGCCAGGCATCGACTCCGGCAAGTACTTCGAGGGCAAGTAACTCATCCCTCATTGCTTCCTGGGTTGGTTTCCCGTAGGATCGGGGAAAGGACTGAAATGATGACCGTAACGATACAGGGCTGGGCGCCGGATACAGAGAGATCATTCAAGGAAACGCTTTTTCGTTTCCTCGAGGAGGTCAACAGTACGAAAGCGGCTCTGTATCTGCTGGCCTCTGACGGTGCCTATCTCTTGGCGACCCAATACGGCTTTGGGCGGCGGGAGGTCCTCACCGTGCGGCACGAGCCCGGATCTCCATTGGTACTCAAGGCCCGCGAGTTGCGAGAGAAGCCTTTGGTCGTCAACCATCGGGACGAGAGCCCTGAACTGTTCGATATTCTCAATGCGGCCGGTAGCGCACGAATGCTGCTGACGCCAGTGTATGGAGACAGTCGACTGGTGGGTTTCGTTGATGCTCGGGACAAGGGGCGAAAGCGGCCCTTTCTAAAAGAAGACGAAAATGCGGCCCGGCTCATCGCGGGTGATCTTCTGAAACTCATTCGATTGACTGGCGTGGTTGAAGGTCTGGAGCCGGGAGAGTCCCCACAGCCGGTGTCGGAGGAGATCGTCCGAACCCGGAAGCCGCAGACCCCTGCCCCGGCTTCCGGAACAGTTCTCGACCAGAGTGGATTTGAGCAGTTGTGCCGGTGCTTTTCGGCCGAGGTCGAGCGGGAACCTGAGATCAGCCTTGCTGCGTTGACGATGGTGGATGGCTCCGAGGTGGGGGCACGGGTCAGTGTCGTCGAAAGCATGGGCGCCGACGATGTGGCGCCTCTTCTCCACCATCAGGCGGAGGTTCTGAGGAAGAAGGGCTTGGATCTGCCTGGGCCGGATCAGTGGACTGTTCAGACAGTCAAACGGGAAGACTCTCGCCAGGAAACCGGCGCACAAATGATTGCCGCTTCAGTTCTGCTCGTCAATGACGGTTGGGCTGTTGCCGTCGGTGCTGTGGGCTATGCCGAAAACAAAGCCGTCCCCCGAATGATCAACCGATTGACCCAAAGGGCGCATGAACTTTCCGCCCAGTCGTCAGTTCGCCTTGCTCGAAACCGGCTTGCCAGGGGCCTGCTGCGGCCGCCGGGTCGGGAGTTTCCCCACCTCGAGAAACACGCCCTTTCGGTAAGCCGTCTTTCGTGGATGGTGGCACAGGGTCTTGGACTTCCCAGGGAACACTGTGAGGCGGCGGCATTGGCCGGCCTTCTTCACGACGTCGGCATGTTGGAATTGGACTACGACAATTTGTACCGTATGAAGACGCCAGGTCCCGACGAACGGCGAAGCTACCGAAACCATGCGGTGGAGGGCGAGCGCATTGTTGCTGAGGCCGGCCTTTTTGACGTGCAAAAAGCCGTCCGGAATCACCACGAGCGATGGGATGGACGTGGCTATCCCGATGGACTGGCCGGCGAGACCATTCCCCTGGTCGCCAGAATCGTTCATGCAGCCGAAGTCTGGGACGTCTTGACGTCCTCGGAGAGTTATCGGCGGCCGGTAACGGCCGAACGGGCCGTCGAAACCTTGCGTGCAGAAGGGGGTCGCCAGTTCGACCCGCGGGTCGTCGACGCGTTGCTCCGGGTTGTATAGGGATTCAGCCGGAATGCCTGAGCGCCAGCGAAAAGTATTGGCCACCAACCGAAAGGCCCGGCACGACTACCATATTCTGGAGGTGGTTGAGGCTGGCGTTGAATTGGTGGGAACCGAAGTTAAGGCTATTCGAGCCGGCAGGGTCAACCTCAAAGAGGCCCACGTGGCCTTCAAGGGAGGCGAGGCTTTTCTGGTGGGTTGCCATATCAGCCCGTACGAACATTCCGGATACTCGGGACACGACCCCTTGAGACGGCGGCGACTCTTGTTGCAAAAGCGTCAGATCCTCAAGATGGCATCCGCGGTTGTGGAAAAGGGCCTGACCGTGGTTCCGATCGAAGTGGCTCTCGATGGGAATTGGATCAAGGTGAGTGTGGCCCTTGTCAGAGGCAAACAGCTGCACGACAAGAGAGAGACCTTGAGGCAGCGCACGCTGGACCGGGAAGCCGACCAGGCGATGAAAGAAAGAGACTCCTAAGCTGAGCGATTCTCAATGGAGAATAGAACCACACGTTCCACGGTTGAACCCCTGGGGAGTCTGAGGCATGGACCGAGAGCCGACCGGCATTCGTGATGAGATCGTCATCAGAGGCGCGAGAGAACACAATCTCGCGAATATCGACGTGTCGATACCCAGGAATCGACTGGTCGTCATCACCGGTGTTTCGGGGTCCGGCAAGAGTTCCCTGGCCTTCGACACCCTCTTTGCGGAAGGCCAGCGACGCTATGTAGAAAGCCTGTCGGCCTACGCACGGCAGTTTCTGGACCAGATGGAGAAACCAGACGTCGATCTGATCGAAGGTCTTTCCCCCGCCATTTCGATCGAACAGAAGACGACGTCAAAAAACCCACGCTCGACCGTCGGCACCGTGACCGAGATCCACGACTATCTAAGGCTCTTGTGGGCCTCGATCGGTGTGGCACATTGCCCGGAGCACCACACGCCGATTCAAGCGCAGACCGTCGACCAGATGGTCGATCGCATCCTGAATCTGCCCGACGGCAGCCGATTCCTGGTCCTGGCGCCCCTGATCAGGGATCGCAAGGGTGAACACCGAAAGCTGTTCGAACAGATGGGGCGGGAGGGATTCGTTCGTGCACGGGTCGACGGCGAAGTGGTCGAGATCACCGCACGGCCCGAACTGGACAAGAAGCGGAAACATACGATCGAGGTGGTCATTGATCGCCTCTCTGTCAGGGAGGGCGTCGAGAGCAGATTGGCGTCATCTTTGGAGACCGCGCTCAAGGTTGGTGAGGGCCTGGTTCACATCGCCGCCGACGGTCATCCGGAGATGCAACTCTCGGCGCGATTGGCCTGTTTGGAATGCGGTTTTTCCCTCTCGGAGGTTTCGCCACGCCTTTTCTCTTTTAACTCACCACAAGGCGCCTGTCAGCAGTGCTCGGGCCTTGGTTTCTTGAGGGAAATCGACCCCGAGAAGCTAATTCTGGACCCGACCCGCTCGATTTCTGCTGGATGCCTGGCCACGGTCACCAATGGTGGCGCTTCGTGGTTCGGCCGGTTGTTGGTGCAACTGGGGGCAACTCTTGGGTTTGACCTCAGCACACCCTGGCGGGACCTGCCCGAGGCTATTCGGCGCCTGATTCTCTTTGGGTCCGATGACGAGTTCGATTTTGTCTGGGAGGGCAAGAAGGGCGCCTACCGATTCAGGGACCGTCTGGAAGGGCTGGTGCCGAGGATCGAGAGGCGATATGGCGAGACGGCGTCGGAGGAGATTCGGCGAGAACTCGAACGCTACATGTCATTTGCAACCTGTTCAGGGTGTAACGGTGCACGCCTTCGGCCGGAATCCCTGGCGGTATTGGTTGACGGCGCCGGCATCTCGGAGGTGTCGGCGATGCCGATTCACCGGACGCGGGCCTGGTTTGCCAAGATCGGCCTGTCCGACCGGGATGAGAAGATTGCCACCAAGGTCTTGAGGGAGATTCGAGACCGGCTGATGTTCCTGGAATCGGTTGGGCTGGAATACCTGAGCCTGGACCGGATGGCGGGCACCCTTTCCGGCGGAGAAAGTCAGCGAATTCGATTAGCGACCCAGGTGGGTTCAAAACTGATGGGCGTCTTGTACGTGTTGGACGAGCCTTCGATCGGCCTGCATCAGCGGGACAACCAGAGACTCTTGAATACCCTGTTCGGCATGCGGGACCTCGGCAACACCGTGGTCGTCGTCGAACATGATGAAGAGTCCATCCGCCAGGCGGACTGGGTGATCGATATGGGTCCAGGCGCCGGCCGCCATGGCGGCGAGGTGGTGGCTCAAGGGCCGCTGGAGGCGATACTGGAGGCCCCCGAGAGTCTGACTGGCCGTTATTTGTCCGGCGCGGAGGCGGTTCCTGTTCCTGCCCACAGAAGCCCCGGGACTGGCCAGGACTTGGTCATTCGAGGCGCCAGGGAGCATAACCTTAAAGACATCGACGTCACCTTTCCCCTGGGTTGTTTGATCTGCGTCACCGGCGTGTCGGGATCGGGTAAATCCACACTTATCAACGACATCCTTCATAAGGCAGTGTCCCGTGAGGTCTATGGGACCATGGCCCGGCCCGGAAAACACGGCGCCGTCGAGGGGGCCGAAAACCTGGACAAGGTCATCGCCATCGACCAGAGCCCGATCGGGCGCACGCCCCGATCCAACCCGGCGACCTATACCAAGGTCTTTGACCCGATCCGTTCCTTGTTCGCCGGTACCACCGAGGCCAGGGCACGAGGCTACAAACCCGGGCGTTTCAGCTTCAACGTCAAGGGAGGGCGGTGCGAAGCCTGCCAGGGAGCGGGACAGGTCCGCATCGAGATGCACTTCCTCGCCGACGTCTTCGTCACTTGTGATGTCTGCCGCGGTTCCCGCTACAACCGGGAAACCCTTGAGGTTCGCTACAAGGGTCTGACCATTGCCGAGGTACTTGACCTGACCATCGACCAGGCCCGCGAAGTCTTCGACCCGGTGCCCAAGGTCAAGAGAGTGCTGGACACCCTGGCCGCCGTCGGCTTGGGATATATCCACCTGGGCCAGGCAGCAACGACCCTTTCGGGAGGCGAAGCCCAACGGGTCAAGCTGTCGAGAGAGTTGGCCAAGAGGGCGACCGGCACAACCCTCTACCTCTTGGACGAACCGACCACCGGTCTTCATTTTGACGATGTCCGGCGATTGCTCGGTGTGCTCCGGGCCCTGGTCGATCGAGGCAATACCATCGTCGTCATCGAGCACAATTTGGATGTCGTCAAGGTCGCAGACTGGATCATCGACCTGGGGCCCGAAGGCGGCGATGGCGGCGGCACCCTGGTTGCCGCCGGAACCCCCGAGCAGGTCGCCGAGAGCGAGAAGTCGTATACGGGCGCGTATCTGCGGGAGATGCTAGCGACTAGTGCCGGGGATGTGAATAGCCGAGGCATGGACAAAGAAGTCAACGCAGAGCCGCAAAGGCACAAAGACGCAGAGAAATAGCCACAAAGAGGCACAAA
>Ga0164313_10001946_pt1 | contig 18541 bp, 15 predicted proteins | sample GuaBasSedimGuay4_FD_113735 | JGI IMG/M metagenome (GOLD analysis project Ga0164313, IMG submission 113735) | Subseafloor sediment microbial communities from Guaymas Basin, Gulf of California, Mexico - Guay4, Core 4569-4, 0-3 cm | ecosystem: Environmental > Aquatic > Marine > Hydrothermal vents...
AGAGATCAGAGAGCAATAAAACAGGAGTTCTCTTATGCTTTTTCTAATAACAATTATCCAGGGCTTCCTTCTATCAATTTGCTTGATGTTAATAATGAAATTATAATTGATAAAGTTCATATTGATGTATTACCTGTGCTTCATCTGAAAATGGAAGTTTATGGTTATCGTATAGGCGACCTTGCCTACATAACCGATACAAATTATATTCCTGGAAGTACAATGGCTAATTTACTTGACTGTAAAGTAATTGTTTTAAATGCGCTCAGGAAACAAGAACATGTATCTCATTATAATCTGGAAAAGGCAATTGAGGTTTTAGAGTTCCTACGCCCCGAAAAAGCTTATCTCACTCATATCAGTCATTTTATGGGGTTTCATGAAGAGGTTCAAAAAGAATTGCCTGATTTTATTGAACTGGCCTACGATGGATTGACGTTTGAGTTGTAACGTCCAGAATATGGGGAGTTTGTCATTTTAACGCTCCATTTTTTCAATTTACCACCATATCTATTCACTGCTATCACCTTCATTTTTAGTACGATATGCCAAATGCACTATATTTTTTGTTGTGCTTTCGTGCTTCTATTTATTATTTACTGAAATATTCAAAGTATAAATCAAGTAACCATTTTTGTTGAGGATACTCCTTTATCTCTTCTTGAATTATGACTACTATTTTTTTATTTTTTGAAACAATTTGATAATGTTCTTTACTTAGAAAATGCAACCATGTTATTTTAAAAGCTGAATAATTCTTAAAATTATTTGTATTTATTAAGAAATCTAGAAACGGCACTTTCTTCGATAGTTTTTCTATCCTTTTTTTAATTTCTAAATCTTCAGACCGTATAAAAACTGAATACAACGTCAATAGATTTAAATCTTCATGAGAATTTCTGCTTTTCCCTTTAAAATAGTTTTCGAGTTCGCTTAAAAACATTATTGTAAAGTCTTGTTTTAAAGGTATTTTACGGTCATATGCTACCCTGAAAATGTCTATTTTGAAGTCTTTAGAGAGTGTTTTATTTATAATGCCTAATACCTTTCTTTGACTAGCCTTTGGAATTATGTGATAAAGAGACATTGTGAAATTCCTTAACGCGTAATCATCAATAAAACTTGGCTTAGATATCTTCTCGATAATTCTATTATCTGTGATAGTATATTCATTATTCTTAGGATCAACGTGATTGAGTAATGTAAAGATTAAATCTTCAGGCAATTGTCTTGAATTGGATCTCAAAAAGCACTCGATCAATAAATTATTTAAAGATTTTAATTCAATGCTATTGTATATGCTATTAACAAAATATCTTAAAGGTTTTTCAATGGATTTTAGATTAATAGATTTTCTCTCAATTATCTTATTTACGACCATTGTACAGAATTCATCTTTAAGACTCATTTTGGAGAGAATTAATAGAAGATTACCAAATGCTCCAGTAATTTTTGTTATCAAAGAACTTTTGATGCTACCAGATAAACTATATGATTCAATAGCATTAAATGTCATTTCATATATGAAAGTGAGATTCTTTTTATTAAATTCTAATTTCTTAATGTTATGAGTACTGAATAAGACTTCAAGATACTTGAAATCTACATTGAAAAGGATGATTATAATGTGAAACGGATTAAGTTCTTTCAATTTTGAGGTTTGATGCCAAAAGTCATCTTCACTCTCAGGTATACTATTGCTGATGATAAAACCTTCAAAGGCTTTTTTGTAAACGAAGAGTTGGTCACTGTAATGCTCAGATGCAATGTAATTATTATTAGTAAAGTTCCATAATTGCCAAGTTATGTCCAATAAATTTTCAACATCAGAGTTTGAAGAGAATCCTCTCCCTCTTGCTATTCTATTAGACTCGCTGATTTTTTCAGTCAATTTATTTATTGAATTAATAACTTCATACACATTTCGAAAGTCATTTACTTTTTGTAGTACACCGTGAATGACTTTGCTCTTTGTGTGTATTCTAGATAAAATATCTTCTAAGTCAATTTGATCACTTTCGTTTTGAATTGATTGAATTACTTCAAGGTCTATTTTACTATTTGATTCCCAAGCCTCATTCCAAAGTAATTTTGATATGTTTTTTAGGTTATTTTGACATATAAAATAAAGTACATATTTCTTATTAAGCCAGCATTTTTGGGCTAAATCTCTATAGTTGAGATAAGAATTATAATATTCGCCAATCTTATATTGAAGATATGGTAGTTCAAGGTCATTAATAGAGATATCATTACTTGAATACGACTTAAGTTCATTAATATGTTTAATTAATTCAACAAAGTTCATCTCATATAGATGTTCTAACCCAGTTTTCTGAATCTTTTTACCATAATCCGGAAGTCTAAAAGCACTATTTCTCTTACTCTGTTTACCACTATTATCAATCCATTCGATACCATTATGTCGTGCAAACCTTATTACATCTCTGTACTTATCTCTATATTTTTCTAAAAAATCACGTTTTTTCTTATAGTTGTTTTTTAGGTTTTCTCTTAAGGAAGATATTTTTTTGTTATCTGTAGTTAATTTGAAATAGAAATAACTTGAATTTGATTCTTCATTGAAAGGGTAAAATTTGAGTAATTCTTTTGCGCCAATTTCGTTAAGCTCACTAAAATAGTATTGAATTGTATTATAAAAGAGATCAATAATACTTTCGTTTTTATGTGCATCTTTAAAAGGCTTGAAATTTATTATATACAGGATGAATTTATACAATTCTTTTCCCTTAGGATTACTTAATAGTATTAAATCCTCTTTTTCTTTTTTCGAATAGTTATTGTCAAGTTCATTGTCAATGGTATAGTTATAATCAATTACTTTAACGCCTCTTTTTTTATAATAATCTCTTCGGAGAAAATCCGTTTTGCCAGTATTTAGTAAATACATAAGTTGAAAGTCATCACCTAAGAGGTATTTCACTTTATTGGTTATAATTTTAAGGTTATAGTCGTCAAATGAAAAGCCAATAAATAGAACAAGTTTTGAAGCAAAAAGTGATTTTATATATGTTTCTGTTAATGGGAAATTTAGGTTGTAATTCAAATAATCATCCTCAGTAAGGACAATATTCCCTTCACGTAAATCACCATGCATTTTTATGAGAAACTTATTGTAAGTAGCATATGGAATATCCTTATCCTTGTCTATTTTATAATACTGAAGGTTCTTATGTGAAATTACCTGTTCCAAAAGGTCATCATAATTAGTTGTAACTATATGACTTGGGTTTAACTTAAAAATGAGTTCATTTATTGGGTTAAATGTGGCAATCCCATCTTTTAATTCTGCCCTAATTTTTTCAATATACTCTTTTTTATCTCTATAATTCTTATAGAGTTGAGCTATTTTTAGGTAGTCACTTTCTGTTTTAGAAATATCAACTGGCAATTCTTTTTCTAAATTCTTAATTAGGTTTCCCCAACTTGGTATATCTGAGTTAGCTGACACTCCTGCCCCAACAAAAACGACAAGTTTGTCATTTAAACTTGCCTCTCTTATTCTTTTTATATCAGACTTAAATAATTGATTCATTTTATTATCTGTTAAGGTGAACTTGCTTTCTCAGCATGAAGCACAACTTGGTTATATGCACAATAGCCAAATATAATTAATTTTTGGTCTAACAATTTAAAAATAAGTAAAGTAAATCATTTTAAACATTTGTAAACGAAAGTAAATGTTAAACTCGTATTATGCATTAGAAAATCTATTACAACCCGCAACTACTTCAAAATATGCCAATTCGTTACTTTTTGAAGCCTCACCATAGCGGTGCTATGCCATTGTTTCAAAAAGCCATATTTTATCGTAGTTTCAGGTCTCATAACGAAGTTCTAACGCATAATGCGGGTTAAAAACAGATATTGCTCTATAGAACTTCTATCTCTGTCCTTCGGTTAGCAGCACGTCCTTCAGGGGTATCATTGGTTTCAACGGGTTTGCTTGCACCATATCCTTTAAAATGTATTCTTGAAGGAGAAATTTCGTTCTCAATAAGATAATGATAAACTGATTTAGCTCTTTTCTCAGATAGATCAATATTATACTGATCATTACCCACATTATCTGTATGTCCGTTAATTTGAATGTTTATACCCGGGTTATTGATCAGGAGGTCTGTTAGCAAACCGAGTTCGGGATAAGAAGTTGTTTTTAATGAATCACTGTCAAAATCAAAAAAAATGTTTTTAAGTACTATTGAATTTCCCTTCATAATGGGTACTAGTTCAAATGTCTTCTCAATTGAATTAAAGATTAAAGTGTTTTTGAAATTAAAATTTTCAGAATAAAACAGGTATCCTTTTTTTGATATGTTAAATGCATAGTCAACTCCCGGATAAATGGGAATGAAAAAATTACCATTAACCGGGTCTGATTGTAGATCAATAACTGATTCGGACTTTTCAAGATTTGTTAACTCAATAACTGCAGATAAAGGTTTTTTATTTGATTGGTCAATTACAATTCCCTTCACATAAACGGTTCTTTTCGGTTTCATAGAATTATCCGTATCGAACTCATAGATATCGAATCCACCGTATCCTCCTTCCCTATCCGATGATATCCATGCTTTTGAGGCATCAATGCTTATAAAAATATTTATTTCATTCTCATTGGTATTAATCGGGCTTCCCAGGTTCTCAGCATAGCTCCATATGTTTTTATCGTTTTTTCTTGAAATAAATAAATCATAACCACCTAAGCCTGCATGAGTATCAGAAGAAAAATAGAGTGTTTTAGCGTCTGCATGTATATATGGTGCCATCTCATTTCCAGCAGTATTAATACTATCACCCATATTTACAGGGGTCCCCCATTTGCCATCTTCCTGCATTTTTGACATCCAAATATCAGAACCACCAAATCCGCCACTTCTTTTTGATGCAAAATAAAGTACTTTGCCATCAGAAGATAATATAGGTTGCGAATCCCAATATTTCGAATTTATAGTATTGCCTAAATTATCTGGATTTCCCCAGGAATGTCCTATATGACTAATTTTAAATAAATCGCAGCTCCCATGGCTATTTGGCCATGAACATCCTGTAAAGAATATATTCCTTCTATCGATAGAGAAATTCATTCCTCCAATATTCAAGCTTTCTTTGATTGGTAAAGCGAAATGAACTAAACTATCCCAATTATTCTTAATAAAGCTTGAAAAATAAAAATTCTCTTTAAATGGGTTTCCATCAATAGGATAATTTGGATTTGATTCTTTTCGGGTAAGGTAAAGATTTTCCATGTGTTCATCAACAAAATTGATGTATTCATCCGATGTGCTATTAATTGTTTTTCCTATGTTAACGAGATCAATATCCAATGGGTTGTTGATTATATTTAGTGCTATTTCTGCATTTTTTATTTTTTTCCTGGCATCATTAATCTGTTCTTTGGTGAGGTTATTTGATGTGAGATAAGAATTATAGTAATCTAAAGCAGTTTTGTAATTACCTAATTTAAATTCAAGATTACCAATGATATAATATGCGTAAGGAAAGTAATGTGGATTTATATCAATTGCATGATTGTATGAATTAATGGCCTCTATATAATTATTCTGCTCATTGTACACATCACCTAAAAATAACCAGGCTTCAATAAATTCCGGGTCTTTGCGCACGGCTTCATTTAATGATTCTTTTGAAGCTTCAAGATCACTTTTATTAAATGAATACTCCGCATTTCTATAATGTTTAACTGCTTTTTTATTATCAGTTGATAAATCTGAGTTTTGAGCCTGGGAATTGAAAATTCCAAGGAATAACAATAAGATCAGTATTATTTTTTGATGGATCATTTAAAATATTATGGAATCTTCATGTATTTATGTGCCTGCAAAGATACTGACCATTTGGTGTTTCCCATGATATAATCTGTCAATGTCCCGATGATCTTATCACTTACGCTCCACTCAGGTTGTAAATACAATAAGCATTCCGAGCTTACCTTAGCTGCATTTTCCTCAGCCCATAAGAGGTCGTCCGGTGTTTGAATAATTACCTTAAGTTCATTAGCAATGGCCAAATTCTGTTGTAGAGGAGGTGCGTTTCTTTTTGGCGAGAGGCATACCCAATCCCATTCACCTGTAAGTTCATGAGCACCGGATGTTTCCACCATTGTCTTAACCCCCTCTTTTTTAAGTCTTGATGTAAGATAATCCAAAGGGTATAAAGAGGGTTCTCCGCCTGTAACAACAATTGTTTTAGCAGGAGAGTTGCAAACTCTCTCAATGATCTCATCAATGTCTTTTGGAGGAAATAATTTAACATTCCATGATTGCTTTATATCACACCACGAACAACCTACATCGCAACCGCCAATCCTGACAAACCAGGCAGCTTTTCCCATATTAAATCCTTCTCCCTGTAGTGTATAAAAGTCTTCCATTACAGGCAACTTTTTACCGCCTTCGAATATTTTATCTGATTTACTAATCTTCAATTTTAGTGATTTTTATATCGATAATACTGAATTCTGAAATAACTTGCAATTTATATATTCCCGGTTTGAGATGATGTGTTTTCAGTTTTGTTCTGTTACTCTGAAGGGTATTCTTTATCTTTATTTCCTTTGAAACTATTATTGTTCCTTCTTCATTTAGCAGGTTTATCAGATAGTTACCTTCTGGTGCATTATTGATTTCTACAACTATCTTTTCATTCGTTATTGTGCCTGGTGTCGCTGTTACTTCAAATGCTGTTAACTCCCTACTTTCATTAGTTTTTATAACAGCTTCATCAGTCCATTTCCCTGTTTTTAAGTCATATGCGGTTTGAGAAAACAATTTATGCCCTTCTGAAGTGATGATGCAATTCTTATTTTCAACATATGCAATTCCTTCAGTTTGCGTTGCAGGAATGTTAAGCATCTCAATTCGCCTTTTATTTCCTGAAAATAAATCGTTATCCTTATAATTGAATAATAACCAGATAAATGGCTGCCATGTTTTATTCGTATATCCCACAAGTGTTACTTCTTTGGAGCTTTCATTATAATCTGCACCGGTTACAAGGCCTCGCGAATTAAAAGTATCAATCAACTCTGCATTATAAATTCCGGCTTTTTTAGGAAGACGATAGAGTTTAGTTTGAGCGTCTCCCCTATTCTTTGAAAAAAGATAGAGAGAATCACCAATACAAATCAAAGCTTCACAATCGAAGTTATTTTCCTTTTTTTTCTCAATTCTTCCCTGATAATCAGGGTACGAGAATTCAATTAATTGATAGCTTACGCCTAAATCTCCTGATTCTGGAATGTCATCTTTTCTTATTTTAATTATTCTAAGATCTTTTCTGTTTCCAGAATTATTACCAAAATCTCCGATGTAAATAAATTCGTTATCTTGTGCTAAGTCTTCCCAATCATTGTTTTTTGCATTTGTAACAGTAATTCGCTGAATTATATCACCGGTTTCAGGATTGAGTTTATATAAAACCGGAAAATTTCCACCATCGTTTATAGTCCATATGGCATTATCAAAGTAAATCAATCCGGATGTCTCTTTAACTTCATCAGGCAAGAGATACTTAAATGGAGGATTGTAAATAGTAGTTTTATAGGAACAGGACCCATCATTTGAAGTGGCCAGTACATTATAGTTTTTCGCCTTTGGATCGGCACAACCATATGTTTCCTGGGCAAATCCTGTACCCGTGATAAACAAAATAATTAAGAAACTTATTGTTGTTCTTAGCAAAATAATAGTTCTTAGAATTTACTGATAGTAGTCTTTTTTTGCTGCATGCAAAGTGTTTTTTAACAGCATAGCGATTGTCATTGGGCCAACACCACCCGGAACCGGTGTTATGTATGAAGCTTTTTTTGCCACTTCATCAAAATCAACATCACCAACAATACGATAGCCTTTTTCATTATCTGCGGGAATTCTGTGAATGCCTACATCAATTACAACTACACCTTCCTTCACCATTTCAGCCTTAACAAACTGAGGCTGACCGATAGCGCAAATTAAAATATCTGCACTTTTAATATAGTCTTCAATGTTAACTGTACGACTATGACAGATGGTAACGGTTGAATTTCCGGGATAGGTTTTCTTCGCCATTAATATACTCATGGGTGATCCTACTATATTGGATCTTCCTAAAACAACACAGTGTTTGCCTTCCGTCTCTATCTTATATCTTTTGAGTAACTCAAGTATACCGGCCGGTGTAGCCGAAACAAATGAAGGCAATCCTAAGGCCATTTTTCCAACACTAACAGGATGGAAACCATCAACATCTTTAGATGGATCAATACGGTTTAAAATTTTATCTGTATCAATATGGTCAGGTAATGGAAGTTGCACAATAAAACCACTTATTTCAGGATCGCTATTTAAATAATCTATGGTTGTGAGAATTTCCTCTTCGCTTGTATCATCTGCAAATTTATATGCTGAAGAAGTAATGCCAACTTGCCGTGCAGCTTTTTCCTTACTTGTAACGTAAGTTTGGCTAGCGGGATCGTCACCAACTAAAATAGCTGCTAAGTGAGGAGCGGCTATATCGCTGTCAATCATACCGGCAACTTCAGCTCTTATCTCATCTTTAATTGCCTGGGCTGAACGTTTGCCATCAATGATCGTATTCTTTTTCTTTCTTGACATGGAATATCATTTTATCATTAATCAATTATCTTTTCATTCCTTTCATCAGTTGCGACATTCCCCTGCCACCACCTGACGACATCATTTTCATCATTTTACTGGTCTCGGCGAATTGTTTAATTAAACGATTCACTTCCTGAATGTCGTTACCACTACCCCTGGCAATTCTTTTTCTTCTTGCTCCGTTTAATATTTTAGGATTTTCTCTTTCTTCGGGAGTCATTGAAGTAATTATAGCTTCGATTCCTTTAAATGCATCATCGTCAATATCAGTATCCTTAAGAGCTTTGCCCATACCCGGTATCATACCCATGAGGTCTTTTACATTACCCATCTTTTTAATTTGCTGGATCTGTTTCAGGAAATCATTGAAGTTGAATTGGTTCTTTGCAATCTTCTTTTGGATTCTTCGGGCTTCTTCTTCATCAAATTGCTCCTGTGCTTTTTCAACCAGAGTTACAATATCACCCATTCCAAGAATCCTGTCTGCCATACGGCTTGGATGGAATAAATCCAATGCATCCATCTTCTCCCCGATTCCAACGAACTTAATAGGTTTATCAACTATTGCTTTAATTGTAAGTGCGGCACCGCCCCTTGTGTCACCATCTAATTTTGTAAGCACTACTCCATCAAAATCTAATCTGTCGTTAAAAGCTTTAGCCGTATTTACAGCATCCTGACCAGTCATTGCGTCGACCACAAATAGTATTTCCTGAGGTTCGATAGCATTTTTAATAGAACTGATCTCATTCATCATTTCTCCATCAACAGCTAACCTACCGGCAGTATCAACAATTACAATATCCTTTGAGTTATTTTTGGCATACTTTATTGCATTAGTTGCAATTTGAACAGGATTTTTGTTCTCTTCTTCTGTATAAACATCAACCTGTATCTGCTCACCAAGTACCTGAAGCTGTTTTATCGCAGCTGGTCTGTATATGTCACCGGCAACCAAAATCGGGTGTTTCCCTTTCTTTGTTTTAAGATAATTGGCCAGTTTTGCTGCGAATGTTGTTTTACCTGATCCTTGTAATCCGGCCACGAGAATAACAGAAGGATTTGCTTTAATATTTATATCAACCTGCTCTCCTCCCATTAATTCAGCTAACTCATCATGAACTATTTTTGTCATTAGTTCACCTGGTTTAACCGCTTGTAAAACATTCTGGCCTAAAGCTTTCTCTTTTACATCACTTGTGAATTGTTTGGCAATTTTATAGCTCACGTCAGCTTCAATTAATGCCTTTCTGATCTCTTTTATTGATTCAGCAACATTAATTTCAGTAATTCTTCCCTGACCTTTAAGTATCTTAAAAGATCTATCAAGCCTATCACTTAATCCTTCAAACATATTCCATCATTTTAGGCTGCAAAAATAATAAAAGCATATACACTAATTTATCTCATTTACTAATAACTATGTTTCAGTTAATCCATTGTTATTTAGGTGTTAATAAAATGTTTTTTAGCAAGTTTGAAATGCAGGGTTTATTCCTAATTGATGATTAAGTTCAAATTTCATAGATTTGCATTTAATTTATCATCTAGTTCAGTTGAAAGAAATTCTGATAAGAACAATATCAGGAATTGTATTTCTGATAATTGTAATCGGTTCCATTTTGCTCCATCCCATTGCATTTCTAATGGTTTTTGGTGGTTTTACATTTTTAGGACTTAAGGAGTATTTTAAGCTTACAAAGGTTTCAGGTAAGATGCTTCAAAATATATATATATTAATTGGTTTACTGTTATACTTCTTAATAGGATTGATTGGATTAGCAAGGATTGATATTACATTTAGTTTATTGATTTTACTGCTATTTCCAATAGTAATAGCAATTGAATTATATAGTAAGAAACATGATTGGAGCAGAACAGGATCAGTGCTGACAGGATATTTTTATGTCGCAATTCCGTTTGGATTAATGAATTCGTTCTTCCTGCTTAATCATGATGGAATTTATTCCTTTTATCTTCTGTTAAGTTTCTTCGTTATTGTTTGGTGCAATGATATTTTTGCTTATTTATCAGGCTCATTCTTTGGAAAACACAAATTATTCGAAAGGGTTTCACCTAAAAAAACCTGGGAAGGATTTGCCGGAGGATTGCTTTTTACCTTTATTGCAGCGTATCTTTTATCATTGTTATTTAAACAATTGCAATTATCGTTTATCGAATGGATGTTTTTTGCGGTTATAATAGTTATTACTGCAACTATTGGCGATCTTTCAGAGTCAATGCTAAAAAGAAATGCAGGAGTAAAAGATTCGGGTAATTTAATGCCTGGACACGGTGGAGTTTTAGACCGTTTTGATGCTATTTTATTTGCAACACCATTTGTATTCATTTATATCAAATTTCTTTTATAATGAGAATTCATAAAGAAGGATATAAGATTATATTGGTCACTTTTTTTATTTTGATTATCCTATCTATGCTTGTGGTTTGGTTTGTTCCTAATCATTTTATCAGATATATTTTTTATTTTGGATTCCTGCTTCACTTACTTTGGACAATGCGGTTTTTTCGGTATCCTAAAAGAAATGTTAATCAGGGCGATAATTATATTCTTTCATCAGCTGACGGCAAAGTTGTTGCTATCGAAGAGACGTATGAAGATGAATATTTTAAAGAAAAAAGAATATTGATCTCTGTGTTCATGTCGCCTTTTGATGTCCATATTAATTGGTATCCATTCAGTGGCCTAATTAAATACGTTAAATATCATTCCGGGAAATATTTGGTTGCTTATCATCCCAAGTCTTCAGAACTGAATGAGCGAAACAGCATTGTAATTGAAAAAGAACCTGGAAAGGATGTTTTACTTCGTCAGGTTGCAGGTATAATGGCAAGAAAAATAGTTTGCTATGCTAAAGAAAGTGAAGTGATCAAACAGGGTGATGAATTTGGCATCATACGTTTTGGATCAAGGGTCGATTTTTTTCTTCCTTTAAATGTTGATGTAAAAGTTAAGCTGGATGATAAAGTCAGGGCTCAGAAAACTATTATCGCTCAATTCAAATAAAACTATAAGAATTTCTTCAGTTCTATCAGATCCTTAATATAATAAGAAGCACCGTTTTGCGCTAATTTTGCTTGAGGGTCAAATAAAACCTGGTCCATTCCAATATTTATAGCACCCATAATATCCACTTCGGGATCATCTCCAATCATAAGGCTTTCATTTGCATTTGTTTCTGCATTATTAAAAGCGAATTCAAATATTTTCGGGTCCGGTTTTTTTACACCTGCTTCTTCCGATGTTATTATCTTTTTAAAGTATTTTCCTAAACCCGAAACTTTCAATTTAGTGTATTGTACTTCACTGAAGCCATTTGTGATTATGTGTAATTGATATTTTTGATGCAGATAATCAAGAATTTGGAAAGCGTTTGGAAATAAATGAACCAATAAAGGGCTTATTTTCACATAATGAAGACCTATCTGTTGGGCTAATTCTTCATTGTCGATATTAAACTCTTTAAGTGTTAAACGAAACCTCAGGCCCCTTAAAACTTCTTTAGATAGCGTGCCTGCTCTGTATTGATTCCATAATATTTCATTATGATGGTTATAGTATTTTTTAAATGAACTAACAGAGTCAACACCTTTATTCTTAAGTTCAAATGTTTCATAAATATCATGAAATGCTTCATTTGAACTGGCATCAAAATCCCATAAGGTTCTGTCGAGGTCGAAGAAAATATGTTTATATGTTTTGGCCATAATATTATGATGGCAAATCTAATGAATTAAAGCCTTTTTAGTGTTAATTAAACAATATTTTATGGTATAATAGTACATAAGGAATTAATTACATTTGTCGTCTAAAAATCTCAAAAATGGATAAGGTCAGAATTGCAATAAATGGCTTTGGTCGTATCGGAAGAATTACATTCAGGAAAATTCTTGAAAGAAAGGATATGGAGGTAATTGCCATCAATGATATTACTGATGCTGCTAATTTAGCTCATCTTTTAAAATATGATTCAGTTCAGCGTCAATTCAATGGTGAAGTCGAATACAATCAAAATCACATCCATGTTAATGGAAAGAAGATAAAAGTATTTTCAGAACCAGATCCTTCTAAGCTACCATGGAAGAAATTGAATATTGATGTGGTTATTGAATCAACCGGGCAATTTGTTGAAAGAAATGAAGCTATTAAACATGTTCATAACTCAGGTGCCAAAAAGGTAATTATATCAGCTCCTGCAAAAGGAGAACAAGATGATGTGAAATATGTAGTTCTGGGTGTAAACGATAGCATTATTGACAGAAATGACGTGATCATTTCAAATGCTTCGTGTACTACAAATAATGTTGCACCATTAATTATGATATTAGATGAATTGTGGGGTATTGAAAAGGGATTTATGACTACTATTCATTCTTATACGAAAGACCAAAATCTCGTTGATGGCCCACACAACGACTGGCGACGCGGAAGAGCTGCAGCTTATTCAATTGTGCCTACCACCACCGGGGCTGCAAAAGCGGCAACAAAAATATTTCCACATTTAAAGAAAAACCTGGGAGGTGCAGGAATTCGCGTACCGGTACCCAATGGTTCATTAACTGATTTAACTTGTACTTTAACAAATTCTACCAGTATAGAAGAAATAAATAAGGCATTTAAAAAAGCTGCTGAATCAAGGCTTAAAGGGATTTTGCAGTACACTGAAGACCCGATTGTTTCAGCTGATATAATTGGTAATACGCATTCTGCGATTTTCGATGCTAACCTCACTGCAGTTCTTGGGGATAAAAATAAATTTGTAAAAGTAGTTGCATGGTACGATAACGAAATGGGCTATTCTACGAGGCTGGTAGAATTAATTGAGAAGTTCGTTTAATTTATAATTGGCATTATTCTTTAAAATACCGAATTGACATTTTCCCGTCTTCAAACACTCCATATGAGAAATGTGAAATCCAATCGCCAAGAATAAGCATTTCAGCTTTTTCGTTGACTTTTAATTGCATTGGAATATGTCTGTGGCCGAAAACGAGATAATCTAAACCGGGATACTCAATAATTTTTCTTTTTGCATATTCATAAAGCATCTCATCTTGTGGCTCTATTTTCGTTTCTTTTTTTCCCTCTTTAGAAAGATTAGCTAATCTGCTTTTTTTTGAAAAATAAAGACCCATCCTTGCGCCGATATCAGGATGTAACCATTTAAAAAGAAACTGGTTAGGCTTGAACTCAAAGGCTTTTTTTAGAAACTTATAACCACCATCTCCCGGTCCAAGTCCATCACCATGCGCTAAAAATAATTTCTTTCCTTCAAACTCTTTCACAACTGGTTTCCTGTGTAAATGTACGCCAGCCTCTTTTTCCAGGTAGTCAAATGCCCACACATCATGATTGCCTCTAAATAAATGGATTGGAATTCCTCGATCAGATAATTCAGCAATTTTCCCAAGTAATCTTACATATCCTTTGGGTATTACCGTTTTGTATTCGAACCAAAAATCAAAGACATCACCCATCAGAAATATTTCAGAAGCATCTATCGATACCATTTCCAGCCAGGCTACAATCTTTTTTTCCCTTATTAAACTACTCGCATAGTCAGGGATACCTAAATGAAAATCTGAAGCGAAATACAGTTTGACGGGTTTCAAAGAAAAATAATTTTAATTATAAATTTAGCTATTTAATTCCTTTACTAGATCTTTAATAATCAGATTAAGTTTCGGAGCTGCTAATGAAGCAGCATCTACAACCTCATCATGAGAAATTTCAACTATTTTCCCCTCTACACCCAAATCAGAAATAACAGACACTGCAAATACAGGCAATCGCATATGACGAGCAATAATTACTTCAGGAACTGTTGACATTCCAACGGCATCAGCTCCAAGAGCTTTAATGTATTTATACTCAGCCAGTGTTTCGTAGGTAGGCCCGGTAACTGCTGCATAAACACCTGTTTTAAAATTAATGCTGTGATGGCGTGCTACTTTTTTAGCTTTGTTCAGTAATTTTTTATCGTATGCTTCGCTCATATCAACAAAGCGAGGGCCAAAATCAATAAAATTCTTACCAATTAAAGGATTTGGCATTAAGTTAATATGATCGGTAATAAACATAATATCACCAACTTCAAAATTAATATTTACTCCCCCACTGGCATTTGAGACAAATAAATACTTAATTCCGATCTTTTTTAATATTCTTATAGGAAATGTAACCTCTTCCATGCTATAGCCCTCATAATAATGAAATCTGCCTTGCATAGCTACAACCTCAACTCCATTTAGCTTTCCAAATATCAAATGACCTTCATGTCCTTTAACCGTTGAAACCGGGAAATTTGGAATTTCATGATAAGGAATCTTAAATGATATATCAATCTCATTAGCTAATTCACCTAAGCCTGAACCTAATATGATACCAACAAATGGTTTTACGTCTATCTTATTGTTAATATAGCTAACGGTTTCTTCTATGATTTTCAACATAACTTAATATTTGCATTTCGAATTCTGATTCATCTGTGCCGTGTAATTTTACTTCAATTGGAATATAAAATACAGGCAAATTTCTGAATTCGCTAAGATACGGAGATTTTATAAGGCGCATCGCATCTTTTTCTGTAGTAACGATTACTTTCGATTGGGTAAATAATTCTTCAAAATTATTGCGAATCATTTGCAAATCCTTCTTTTTAAAAATATGATGATCTGGAAAATCAATGCATATTAATTCAGAACATTGATCACGTAAAAAATCTTTAAATGGTTCAGGATTAGCAACACCGCTAAACATAACAATGGTAGTTGCTTTCTTATCTGGTAATTTTTCTTTAGTTCCCGGTAATGGTACTAAATCACCATAGTCTAAATATGAATAATATACTTTTTGATGTTCTTCGGGTTTTAATATATCATTAATTCTACGACGGGTGATGGGGGAAAGTACTTTATATGTTTTTGTAACAATAATTATATCTGCCCTCTTCGCTGAAGATATACTATCCCTTAACCTACCGACAGGTAAAAAATAATCTTCCATATACAGGTTATGATATTCCGTCAGAAGAATGGATATTCCGGGCTTCACATATCTATGTTGTAAAGAGTCATCAAGTAAAATAACATCTAGAGTTTTGTCATTTTCCATTAAAAACTTAATACCCTTCCTCCTACTTTCATCAACAGAAACAATTATTTTATTGCCAAATTTTCTGGAGTATTGCATTGGTTCATCACCAACATCTTCATGGTCTGAGAATTGGTCAACCAATCTAAATCCGGTTGTGTTTCTTCCATACCCTCTTGAAAGGGTTGCAACACGATAATCGTTTTGTAATAAGCGTACTAAATATTCAACGAATGGCGTTTTACCTGTTCCGCCAACTGTTAAGTTTCCGACACCTATTGTTGGGATCTGAAATTTTTTTTCCTTAAAAAACCCAGAATTGAAGAGCCTGTTTCTTATCTTTACCCCTAAGCCATATGTTATAGCAAAGGGAAATAAAATGAATTTCCATGCAGTCATTTAATAAAAATGTTTTGTTTTGTTTTTCAAAAAACTAAATAAATTTAATTTAATTTTAACTGTTTATTCTTGCTTGTTTTATTCAACAGATATTGATAATAGCGAGCAAGTTACAAAAAAATAATAAAAAGAAATAAAACCTATAAATTACTTTTAATATGACAGTTCATGAAATTACATCTTATCTTGAGCAAATTGCACCACTTGGTTTGCAGGAATCATACGATAATTCGGGATTATTAATTGGATCACCTAATCAAAAAGCTGACAAGACTTTAATAACAGTAGATGTAACCGAAGAAGTTGTTAAAGAGGCAATTGAGAATAATTGCAATCTAATTATTTCCCATCATCCTATCATTTTCAAAGCACTTAAAAAAATCGACTATCAATCTGATATCGGTTCCATTATTACCAAATTGATAAAAGCTGATATTGCGGTTTATGCCATGCATACAAATCTTGATAATATGCTTGATGGTGTAAATGGAATATTAGCACAAAAACTCGGCCTGAGCAATTTAAAAATATTATCACCAAAAAAGGATACGCTAAATAAATTGGTAGTATTCTGTCCAACCGATTACGTTAATAATGTTCGGCAAGCCATTTTTAATACTGGTGCGGGAAATATTGGTAATTATAGTTCATGTAGTTTCAACAGTGAAGGATATGGCACTTTTATGGCGCTTGAAGGCACTAATCCTTTTGTAGGTGATATCGGAAAACTTCATAATGAAGAGGAAGTGAAAATTGAATCAATTGTTCCTTCATACCTTATCAAACAGGTTATTAGCGCAATGATTTCCGCTCATCCATATGAAGAAGTTGCTTACGATATTTATCCGCTGCTTAACAAACAATTTAATATAGGATCTGGCATAATTGGCGAATTAAAACAAGAAACAGAAATAAATGAATTTCTTATTAATGTAAAGGAACAGTTGGATGCACCATATATAAGACATTCGCAATTACTAGAAAAAAAAGTGAAGAAAATTGCTATATGCGGAGGTAGTGGAAGCTTTTTAATCGATGACGCTTATCGTGCTGGAGCAGACGTATTTATTACCGGGGATGTTAAATATCATGATTTTTTTGAGCATAAAGGTGAAATGACAATTGTTGATGCAGGGCATTTTGAAACAGAACAATTTACAAAAGAACTGATATATTCAAGATTAATGAGAAAATTTCCTAATTTTGCACTCCAAATTTCAAAAGCAAGAACAAACCCGATTTATTTCCTATAAAATATAGAAAACATTTGCATTATGGCGAAAACTAAAAAAGTAGAAATTGAAGACATAAGTGTTGAACAAAAACTTAAAGCGTTACATAACTTACAGCAGATAGATACACAAATTGATAAGATAAAAATTGTCCGTGGAGAGTTGCCACTTGAAGTTGAAGACCTTGAAGACGAAATTGCAGGACTGCAAACAAGAATTGATAATTTTAAGCAAGATGCAGAGAATCTTAAAGCTACAATCAGTGAAAAGGAAGATAAGATAAAGGGCTGCCAGACAATGATTAAAAAATATGAAGAGCAGCAAATGAACGTAAGAAATAACCGTGAATATGACTCCCTGACGAAAGAAATTGAGTTTCAAAAATTAGAAATACAACTGGCAGAGAAGATGATCAAGGAATCAAAATTCAAGATTGATAATCTTGATACTGATATTTCAGACGCCTCTGAAAGATTTAGTGAAAGAAACGAAGACTTAAATGCAAAAAAAGCAGAACTTAATGATATTGTTAAGGAAACAGAAAAGGAAGAAAAAGATTTGATTAATAAATCAAAGAAGAACGAGAAACTCATTGAAGAAAGACTTTTAACTGCTTATAAAAGAATTAGAGAAAATGCGCGTAATGGTTTAGCCGTTGTTCAAATTGAACGCGATTCATGTGGTGGATGCTTTAATAAAATTCCTCCGCAACATCAGCTTGATATCAAAATGCGTAAAAAGATCATTGTTTGCGAATATTGTGGACGTATTTTAGTTGATAACGAGATATCAGAATCTGAAAAAAAATAAAAACTTATCATTCAATGAAAAAGGAGCTTGATGAATCAGGCTCCTTTTTTTTATTTTTACACTACAAAGAGTTGAGTTTTTCCGATTATGAAAAAGCATTCAATACTATTTTACTTTTTTTTTCTGTTTGGAAGCTTACATATATACTCACAAGTAGCAGTTTTTACAGAAAATTGTGAGCAGGCTTATTATCATATATTGTCATTGCAATTTCAGGAAGCAGAATATCTGTTGGATAAAGAAGAACAATTGCATGAGGATAATGTGTATGTTCCATATTTACGAAACTATATCGATTTTATAAGCTTGTTTGTAAGCCAGGATAAAATACTTTATGAGAAACT
>Ga0164313_10001947_pt1 | contig 18539 bp, 19 predicted proteins | sample GuaBasSedimGuay4_FD_113735 | JGI IMG/M metagenome (GOLD analysis project Ga0164313, IMG submission 113735) | Subseafloor sediment microbial communities from Guaymas Basin, Gulf of California, Mexico - Guay4, Core 4569-4, 0-3 cm | ecosystem: Environmental > Aquatic > Marine > Hydrothermal vents...
CGACTGGGGGAAGTGGGCGTTGGCTGCGCGTTATCCCCCTGGCTCGAGGACTCGCCAGTCCCCCTGGAAAGGGGGACGGCGCTTGTGGCAGGGCTTGTGGATTGAGGTTGAAACGCGGGAACGTTGCTACCTACCGACCCCGCTCATTTCCGAAGAGCCGGATTACGGCGTACGGACTACGGTGTACGGTCCTCCGTCAGTTCTTTCACCAGATCTGTTTCTTCGATCATCCCGCGGAGTTCGTCGACGGTGGTGGGCGGGGGACTGACAAGCCCGATCCTGTGCATCACAGCACCGTAACGTGCCGATAGCTCAGCAGACGCGTCGCCCTGGCGTTGGGCCTCTGTTGCCCATGTCCGCAGGTTCAACCTCGCTCTGGCTCTGAGATCGGGATCAGGCACACCCCGGATGGGTTTCGTAGCCGCTTGGACCCAGTCAAGGGGGAGCGTCCGGTTGAAGATGATCCCTGCAGGTCGTATCGAGATCCCGCTCAACTCTCTGAAGAATCGTTTCGTTTCATGCATTGGTGTCGGGTCGGCAGTCGTCGCGATGAGCGTGGTTGCCTGTTGCAGATAACGCTCCATGGTCCGTGACCTGGCAGACAGGCTGGCGTACATCGTTGACAGATCGAGCAGGAAGTCTGCCACGTCTGAGAGCATCGGGCCTCCCAGAACGGTGTCTGCGACTTTCAGCATCGGCTTTGCGGTGAATCGAAAGAGCACGCTGCGTCCAGGGATACGCGAGCCTGTCAGCCACTTCAGCAGTTTCCCTGACACGAGGTCGCCCGTTCGCGCTGGGGCGGTGAAGAAATCGATCCCCCCGCCAGATGGTGGCGTATCGACAATCAGCACGTCGTATTGGTGTGATTCGATGTACTCAGCCATGCGCTCACCTGCCGCATAAGCCTGTGCGGCAGGGAAACGATCGGCAATCGCCCGGAAATATGGGTTGACGAGGAGTCGATCTCCCACCTCCGGCTCGGCATAACGATAGATGATGGCCTCCCACGAAGCGGAAACATCGAGCATCGCCGCCCACATATTGTCCGCACCTTCGACACGTTGAGGTTCGTCGCCGATGTGTTCGATCCCGAGCGCATCTGCAAGACGTTTCGCAGGGTCGATGGTGAGGACGAGCGTCTTGAGACCGGTTGCTGCAAGTGCCACGGCAAGTGCAGCTGAGATCGTTGTCTTCCCGACACCACCGGCACCTGTGACGATGATCGTGTGGGTCGTCATACGATCGCCCCGATCACGTCCGAGAGCTGCAGCGAGATCTCCTGGGGGGTGAACACCCCTGCGAGGTAGGGCAGGGACGCCATGAAGTCGATGGTGTCGAGCCAGATCGCCTGGTCATCCTCCAGATGGATTTGCAGCGATGCGGCGTCTCTCACCGCGCCTTGAGGCAGTTCGTCAAGGCGGCTGGCATCGATACCGCTGATATCGAGCACTCTGTTCATGACCACCCGCGGAATCGGGCATAGGTTCTCGGTGGTGAGAACATCGATTGACTCGATTGTCTCATTGACGGGGAGCTCCGCTGGGTTCGAAACGATGATGACGGACGTGACGTCATCATCGCTGAGGGTGGTCTCCATGGTGCTCGCCTGACGTCGAACAGCTCCGGTGGGCACGAGTTGGGCGATGGTCCGTGGCGCACGCATGTACGACTGGAACTGACCGAGCGATGAGGCGTCCACTACGACTGTGTCCCATGTGCCTTTCCACGTCTCATAGAGCGGCTTGCCGATGCTGATGATCTCTCTCACGCCGGGTGCTGTCTCGGCCAGGACGCTCAATGCTGCAGCGATCTGTTTCGTAGGAGCTCCCCGCGGGACATGGAGCTGCAGCTTGAGATACTCGTCGAGTGCAGCCGCTCTGTCGATGGTCATCGCAAAGAGGCCGTCACGAACCTCGATGGGCTCGTAGGTGAGGGGGCGTGAGCCGAGGTGTGCCGCCAACCCCGGGCTTGATGCCATGTCAATAGCGAGAACAGATTCTCCCCGGCGTGCCCTGGCTGTCGCCATTGCTGCGGTCACGGCGGACTTTCCTGTCCCGCCCTTTCCTGTGATGAATATGAGACGCGTCGATGTCATCACCATCAGGGTAGCTCCGAAGCCCTGCCACCTGCCTAGCCTGTCTGCCACAACGAGAGGAGCTACGGTGGCGAAGCTTGACATGGACGAATTCCTGGAGAGGTTCCAGGCGCGGGCACAGGCCGTACGCGATCGGGGAATCCCCCCACTTGAAGGTGAGGCGCGCAAGGTCTTCATCGAAGGTGCCGAACGCGACTACTTCGACTATTCGCTGATAGCGTCTGCGGATTGGTCTGTGGAGGACGGCAACCTGATCCTCAAGATCTCGCTGTCAGGCTGACGGTTCGTCAATGCCGAGTGCGGCCCGTTTGCCAGCTGCTCGCCGCTCAGTTTCGAGACGCCCAAGGTCGTAGTCGTTGTGATCCACGAAGGTCATGGCATCAGCGATCCTGGTGTGCCCCGCAACATCGCGTATCTGCGTGTGCATCTCCTGGCACACGGCCCTGTAGTCGGGATGGCCGCCTTGCTGGGTTCGGAGCTCGAGCATGTGGAATGCCTCACGGGCGTTGAGGTTCATCGAGAACCTGACCTTGTAGGCGAACGGTATGACGTAGCTTGCAACATCGTTCGAGGTCGTCGCTTCGATGTCGCCGTACAGGCTGGCCATGGACTCCATGGCGTGTGTCCATTGTGCGCCGGCGCCGATGTCCACAACAGGGTCTGGAGTCACGAATCCGTTCGCGGGCGACAGGGCCTGCCAGTCGATCGTGAGCATGCGATGGCGCTGCAGATCCCTGAAGATGCCGTAGTCGCATAGGATGTCGAATCGGTAGAAGGTCTGCTCCATCCCCCTGCCTGGCTTGTGCCTGCGATTCGTGCGGTCGCCGACGTAGGCAGCGAAGATGCTGTCGATCTCGGTCTCTGACATCTCCCAAACGATTGCACGTAGATCGCGTTCGGGCATGTTGACGTGGGGGTACAGGGCGCTTGCTGCCACTTTTCGCTCGCCATCGGGGTCCCACTCGACGAGGTCAACCGTTGTCCGGGCTCCGGGACTGCTGTCGAGCAGAGCCGCCTGGCCGGCCATGGCTGTTTGGGTATCCTCGAAGTACTTGGTCCACACGCCACCACGATCCGGCACGTCAACGCGCTTCATGAACGATGGGATGATCGTGCGCAGTTCTGCGAGCATCAGCTTGCCGTTCCAGCGAACCTCCTCGAGAGGGTGGGCAGCCATGCGCAGCAGCAGTGCCTCGTACGCCTGGCCAGACGCGAAGATCCCGACGTTCGATGTTGTCGCCGCGGGGAGAAGCCCGCGAGCGTCGTCGCATGCTTTGGCCCTGATAGTCGACTTCCACACGAACATGGAGTCGCTTGCGGCCTTTGGGTACATCGCCTCGTAGTACGCAACGAGTTTCTCAACGGTTCGTGAGTACACACCGAACAGATCATCAAGCTCTGCTGTGTAGCGGCCAAGGAGGGGATGACCCTGTAACTCAGCTGGGATGTGGTATCGATAGCGTCCGCCGAGGGTCTGATCGTAGAAGATGTATCTCGTCGATTGTTCCAGGTAGGAGGCGAGCCTTCCCCACTCAAGGACCTTGGTGAGAATGTTCGATGCTTGTTCGACAGCGAGGTGTGCTCCGCCGAGTTGGGCGACGGAGTCATCGCCATATTGAGTGAACACGCGGTCGTACAGAGATTCGGCTTTCGCCCTGCCCGCGTCGTGCGAGGTCTGAGGCACCTTGGTGGGATCGACGGTTCCGCTGTCAACGAATTCGTCGAGGAACAGCCGTCTGACCGATTTCGGTGATCGTGAGTAGCGTGCGAACAGGGCACCCTTGACGACTTCCGGGAGGCCAGAGATCGCGAACACAGGCCTGTCTGTGTTGGAGAAGTAACGATCGAGTATCGAACGTTCGTCATCCGTGAAGGTTTCGACGTGGAATGATGTGTGCTCGGTGGTCACGGTGTCCTTGTTGCTTGCCGAGATGCACCGTACACCACGTCGGAATCATCAGCAATGTGAGCGGGACAGGTACTCTGGGCTGATGATTCTTGTTCGCATCGTCCTGGGGATACTTCTGGCCCTGTTGGTGGTGGCCGTTGCTGTCCCCGGAGCGATCCTGGTCGATCTGGTCTCCGGAGGCACAGGCCTGGGGCTGTGCGCTGAAGGGCTCGGGGCATGCACGACCGGAGTGTTCGCCGGTGCTGAACTTCTCATCATCATGAGCGGCGTCATCGCTATACTCGCAGCGCTCATCGCGGGATCAGTACGTTTCCTGCGCTGGCTGGGAAGGCGCAGACAGTCAGTGAGCCTCTGAGATCGCTTCGGCGGTTCTGATGTCGGCATCCTCGGGAGGGGCGAACACGAGAACGACGTAGGTGCCTGCGATCATCAACCCCGCCCCGATCCATCCTCGCACGCTTAAGCGTTCACCAAGCACGAGTGCTGCCGTCACCACAGCGAAGAGCGGTTCGATGGCGAGGATGATGGCGGTACGCGATGGGCCGATGATGGTCTGGGCCCATACCTGGATGAGAAACGCACCGGCGGTGACCGCGAGCCCAGTTGCGATCAGTGTCGGCCATGCCTCCGAAGGTGGAAACGACAGGCTGCCCTCCACAAGGGCAGACAAAGCGAGTCCCGCAAAGGCAACGAACGCAAGCTGAACCGCCGTGAATGGCACGACCTTGTGTCTCGGCGCGAGGTAGGCGAGGATGACGATGTGAAGCGCAAAAGCAACAGCGCACACGAGAGTCCAGACATCTCCTGTTTCGAGCGTAAGGGTCTGTGTCAGTGTCAGCGCACCGAGTCCAACTATCGACATTGATGCGCCTGCAATGGTCGCGATAGCCGGCGATGTGCGCTTTGCAATGGCAGCGATGAGGGGAGTGAACACAACATACAAGCCGGTGATGAGCCCGGAATTCGTTGCCGACGTTGATTGCAGCCCGATCGTCTGGGCTGCAAACCCGATGAAGAGCACGAACCCTGCGATTGATCCATCGCGCCATACGGAACGGCCCGATGGGCGACCAAGCGCGAGGAGCACGACGGCACCGATCAGGAACCGCCATCCCACGAAGGCCAACGGCGGGATGACGGCGAGCACGTCCTTGACGAACACGAACGTCATGCCGAACAGTGCCGCCGCAACGGTCAATGCCAGATACGCGTAGGTCCGTCGGTTCATGGGAAGGAAGGTACTGTTCGCTCGCGGGCTCGCTCCCAGAAGCAAGATCGCTCGCGGGCTCGCTTTCAGATGTCAGATCGCTCGCGGGCTCGCTGCCAGATACCGGAATGTCTGGTATCTGGCGTCTGGTATTTGGGTACTCTCCGGCTATGGAATCCCAGGACGCTGACTCGGCTGAAGTGCAACTGTCGTTGCGCGACCGGATGCCCGATTATCTCGCAACGTTCGGCATCGGCCTTGCGGCCACCTTTGCGGTGGGGATGGGGATCTGGCTGATCTCCGATGTTGGCCTTTCATCGTCGATCGGGTACACGACGATCCTTTACGGGGTTGTGTTCCTTCTCGCTGGCGGCGCATCGGGCGGTGGCTACGTCAATCTCGGTGTTGGCGCTGTTGGCTCGATGTTCGGGGGTCAACGTCTCGATAGTTCAGAATCCGAAGTCGACACCCCTGGTCAGGGCCGGAAGCGCACGAGTGCAAGTGACAGGCTCGCAAAGGGCCTTCACCCCGAGGCGAACCCCAGAGCGTTCTGGCAGGTCATCGGGGGAGGCCTCTATATCGCTATTGGGCTGGCGATCGTGATCATCTGGCCCTGATTCAGCTGTTTGCGGCCAGGAGGTTGTCGACGGTATCAGCAACGATGAACAGCCCGGAGGACTGCGCTGTGATGGTCGAGCCAGACGTCATGGTGGCGTCGATGAAGAGTTTCCTGCCCCGCCTCTGTGTGACGGTCCCCGTGAGGACGAACGTGTCGCCGATCCTGGCCTCGCGGCGGTAGCTGATGTCGAGCTTGGCTGTGAACACGAAGACGCCTTGAGACGCGATTGCAGACCAAGCAGAGATCTCATCGAGCGCGGTGGCGATAACGCCTCCGTGGACCACGCCGTGAAACCCGTTGAAGTCGCTTCCTGGAGTGAACGGCGCCTCCATTCCGTCGGGCGTTGCGGTGAAGCCGTCGAGGTGCAGACCGACCGGATTCTCTGCACCGCAGCCAAAGCATCGGTCGTAGGCCGACCTGAGTTGTGCGATACGTTCGTCAGAGAGGGAGTTGCTGGTCATGGAATCAGAATACAGAGCACAGAGCACAGAGCGGATGGCGGATTGCGGATTGCGGATGGCGGATGGCGGATTGCCGATTGCGGAGAGCGGACAGCTGATTGCGGAGAGCGGACACCTGATTGCGGAGGGCGGAGGGCGGAGAGCGGAGAGCGGATTGCGGAAGGCGGATAGCGGAACGCGGAACGCGGATAGCGGAAGGCACCTCGTCCAAGTACCAAGTACCATCGTGCCCTATGCCATCGAAACCCCGTAGCGGCCGTGCCGCGCCGACCACAGAAGAGAAACGCAACGCGAGAGTCATCCTTGACAGGCTCAAGAAGCGTTACCCCGAGATTCAGACGGCCCTTGACTACCAGGACGAGTGGCAGTTGCTGGTGTCCACCGTGATGTCAGCCCAGACAACAGATGCCAACGTCAACGCCGTGGCCCCTGACCTGTTCGCGGCGTATCCGACGCCACAGGACCTGGCGGAGGCGAACCCCGAGGACGTGGAGAAGATCATCTTCTCCACCGGTTTCTACAGACAGAAGACGAAGAGCATCATCTCTCTGTCGGAGGATCTCGTCGAGAAGCACGACGGCACGGTTCCCCGAAACCTTGACGAGCTGGTCAAGCTCCGCGGAGTTGGGCGCAAGACGGCATCCGTGGTGCTCGCTGAGGCCTGGGGATACCCGGCTATCGCCGTGGACACCCATGTCAAGCGGGTGTCGAACAGGCTCGGCATTACACATTCGAGCGACGCTACCAAGATCGAATTCGAACTCAAGGCGCTGTACCCCGACAAAGAGTGGGCGGGGATATCGATGAGGCTCGTCCAATTCGGCCGAGACGTGTGTGACGCCAAGAACCCGAATTGCCCCCAGTGCCCGCTCGCTGACCGCTGCCTGTACGAGAGCAAGACACCTCGGTGAGTCCAGGCTGATGCTCGCCGCATTCCGTCGCAATCCACGCGACAGGGCGATCGCTGCCCTGGCTATCCCCGCCCTCGGGACGCTTGCCATCGATCCGTTCGTTTCGATCGTCGATACAGCATGGGTCGGACGCCTGGGGGTGGCGCCTCTTGCCTCCCTTGCAATCGCTTCAGCGGTCTTCATGGCCATCTTCAGCGTCTTCAACTTCGTGCACGCAGCTGTGACACCGCTTGTTGCCGGTGCAGTTGGGAAGGACGACATCCCGAGCGCAGGGTCGATCGCAACTGGGTCGATCGTCACCGCTGCGGCGATAGGTGTCGTCGTGGGCATCGTTGCGATCCTCCTCGCTGAGCCGCTGACCCGGGTCTTCGGTGGAGAGCCATCGGTTCTCGCTGATGCAACGGCTTACCTACAGATCAGGTTCCTTGCGCTACCTGCCGTTCTGGTGGCGATGGCCGGGCACGGCATCTTTCGGGGGCACTCGGACACAAAGACGCCTCTGTACGTCGCGATAGGCATGAACGCGATCAACCTCGTGCTCGATCCGATTCTCATCTTCGGGGCCGGCCTTGGGGTTGAAGGTGCGGCATGGGCAACCGTGTTCGCGCAGGTATTCGCTGCCGGGTGGTTCCTCGTCCTGATCTTCGGGACCCAACGTCACCGTCTCGGCACTGACAGGCGGGCCAGAGGCACAGGCCCCCTGCCGATCGGCAACATCATCAGTGCAGGCTGGCCGATGATGATCCGCAGTGCGGCATTGCTGTTCGCCATCTCTGCCACGACCGTCGCAGCTTCGAGGATCAGCACCCAGGCAGTTGCAGCCCATCAGATAGCGATGCAGGTGTGGTTGTTCCTGTCCTTCGTGCTGGATTCGTTCGCGATAGCGGCAATGGCGATGATCGGGACGGATCTTGGCGCTGGTGACACGAAAGCAGCACGGGCTGTTGGCAATCGCCTGCTTGCGCTCGGCCTCATGACGGGCCTCGGGCTGTCGCTTGCGCTGCTGATAAGTGCGCCGTTCGTTGGGTTGATCTTCACGTCAGATCCAGGCGTGCTTGCCGATCTATCGTCGATCTATGTGTTCGTCGTTGTGCTTCAACCGCTGACCGCTCTGGTGTACGTGTGGGATGGCATCGGAATAGGCGCGAGCGCTTTCAAGTTCCTTGCCGCCTCGATGGTTGTTTCCGCGTTGCTCACAGTTGTGGTGCTCGTGATGTTCGGGGACACGCTCGTCGGCGTGTGGGCGGGCGTCGCAACGCTGACGGTCAGCCGGCTGGTGATGTTGGCGGCGTGGTACTCCTTTTGGGGGCACGCTTACGAACGAGACTCATACCCTGCGTCTCAGGGACCATGAGCACGAGCCAGATCGAGACGATGATTCCAAGGCCAAGTATGGCAACGGTGATCGGTAGCCCGACCTTGTCGATCATCACGGAGCCGAAAATGAACCCTGATATCGATCCGACGATGGCGATGTTGGTGAGCCACCCTCCTGCTGTTGCACGGACTCTGGTTGGGAACAGTTCCGTCCGCATTGCCCCAAATGACGGCGTCAGCATCGTGGCGCCGAACGTTGCGAGAAACACGCTCAGGGCGAGGAACCATCCCGAGTCGAGAAGGTAGAAGCCGACACCACCGACAAGTCCTATGGCGAGGGCCGCAACCGTCACCGGGCGCCGGCCATACGTGTCAGCAAGCCTGCCCCCGATGAGTAGTCCAACCGCGCCAAGCCCTGACGAGACGATCAGCAGGAAGCGTGCAGCCCCGGTATCCCAGGCAAGGTCGTTGATCAGGCGCTCGAGCACGAAGTCGAATGCTGGCGCCGAGAACGCGGCAACGAAGAAGGAGACTCCTGCGAGTGGCCAGAAGTGACGTGACAAACCAAGGCCGAGCGCCTTGATGAACGAGATCGGCGTCGTCGGTACGAAGGCCTTGGACTCTGGAAGGTACTTGTTGAGGAACGGGACCGCGAGAAGGCCCAATGTGGCGATTCCGAAGAGGACTCTCCACGAGGTGTCGTTCGCCTCCGCAAGCGGCAGCAGCAGGAGCCCGAGCCCGACGCCCATTGACCCCGCAAGGCCGTAGATCCCGATCCCGAATGCCCGGACACCGGCGCGGAGTTCCTCTGCGATGTACACGATCGAAAGGCTCGCAACCGCAACGATCCCGACTCGCACCGCTGATTGGGAGATGACGAATGCGGCCACGGACGGGACGAATGCGGTTGCCAGGCTTCCGAAGCCAACAAGCACAAAGGCAAAGAGAAGAGGCTTGCGCCTTCCCTTCCGATCTGCGGCCATGGCAAAGAGGATTCCGAGGAGCGAAGCTGCCCGGACGATCGCGAACATAAGGCTCATCTGACCCTCGGTGAGGTCAAGCGAGAGCCTCGCGAACGGGAGGGTGTGCGACATCTGACTTCCGGCGTATCCGGTGATGAAACCAACGATGGACATCAGAAACAGCACTCTGCGGTCTGCGGGAGTGAACGCGTGGGAATTGGGTTGTGGTCTGGCCGAGGTCATAGTGCATCGCAACTCGTGGAGACCACGAGGTTAGTAGTACCATCCCGGAACCCGGAAATAGGTATGTCGCGTGGCAACAGCCGCTGGGAACGCCGTGACCAACAGGCACGTTGCTCTCTTGAATCACCGTTCACGAGATACGAAGGACGACCCCTTTGCAGTTCAACCTCCTCGCAGCACTTCTCGCAGGTGCAGCATCGTTTCTCTCTCCGTGCGTGCTTCCACTCCTGCCCGGATATGTGAGCCTCATGTCGGGATATGACATGCAGGAACTCTCAGAAGGCAACGTGTCCATGAAACGGGTCGTCGGCCGAACAGGCTTGTTCGTACTCGGATTCACCACCGTATTCGTAGCGCTCGGTGCCACAGCTACATCGCTGTCTGGTTTCTTGAGCCAATCGATCTTCACCACGATCGCCGGATGGGTGATCGTGGCAATGGGACTGTTCATTGCGATCACAGCAGTGTGGACACCGAGTTGGTTGATGCCAGTGATGAAGGATCGGCGTGTGGAATCCTCCGGAGCGAGACGTCTCGGGCTGGCAGGGCCACCGATCATGGGCGCAGCCTTCGCATTCGGCTGGACTCCGTGCATCGGGCCGTTTCTTGCGTCAGCACTTCTCCTGGGCGCAAGCTCGAACACCGTCTATGAGGGCATGCTCGTGCTGTTCTTCTACAGCCTTGGCCTCGGCATCCCGTTTCTGTTGACGTCGCTACTGCTTGCCAAAGCGTTCTCGACGTTCAACTGGGTGAAGAAGTACCTCACCCAGATCACCGTCTTCTCTGGCCTCATGCTTGTGGCTTTCGGGATTCTCCTGCTCACCGGTCGCATCACCGAACTTTCTGCCGTGTTCTCTCGGCTCTTGATCTGGCTGAACCTCGACGAGTTCGCGGCCTCGTAAGATCGCTCGCGGGCTCGCTTCCAGATCACAGACTCCGGATACCAGATTCCAGACTTCAGATACCGGATCAGCGTGGTTGTCTGCAGCATGCGGCAATCAAGGGGTCAGGAGTGGACGCTGTTCGATCACCGGTCAGGTGGAGCTCGGTTGGGTGTGGTCGTGTAGGTGTGGCCGAACGGTGTTGTCCACTGGGGCCGACCATCCGGCAGGAGCTTGTAGGCCCATCCCGCTGCATGTCTTATGCAGTGGTCGTGCCGGCACAGCGGGGCGAGGTTGCAGTCGCAGGTCTTGCCACCGTCCTGGACCGCTGTCGTGTGGTCAAGGTCACAGACCGTTGCGGGCATTCGGCAGCCGGGGAACACGCAGGTTCTGTGGCGTGTCTGGATCCGGCGTCGTTGGGAGGCGGTTGGCCTGCGTGATGTCGTTCCAATGTGGATCGACTCTCCGAGGCCATCCACGCTGGTGATCCGCCACTGAGCGTCTTGGCTCGCGTCAGCGATCTTCCTCGCAACATCCGCGATAACGGGGCCGTAGCCGCCGAGGTCTCCCGGCTTTTCGGTGAGGCCTGCAAGTGTCTCGAGGTCGACCACAAGATCGATAACGCCAGCGTTCGACGCCCCGGAAATGGCAGCGGGTGTGATGCCGTAAAGCAGGTCGAGGCAGATGTCTGCACGCAGTTGGTCCATCGTGCGTGTTTCGCCAGGCGTGCCGTGGAGATCCATGGCAGCACGGTTCACCTTGCTCATGATCGCAGCGACCTCGTCTGGAGGGAGGTCATAGCCCATCAGGTTCACCGTGCCCGAGTCGGTGGGCTGGATCACGATACGGCGATCCGCACGTGCTGTCTCGTACCTGTCTTGTGCCTCGTCTGGGTCGACTTCGATGCACAGTCTTCTGATACGGGCTCTGAGTTGACCGGTCGTTAGGTCTGGTGCGAGGTTCGCGATCTGATCAAGAACCTCCCTGGCGGTGGCATCGGACAGATGAACGGTCGACCTTTCGATTGTCTGTGCACGGTGAAGGTCGATTGTGCCCGCGGTCAACATGTCGTGAAGCTGGGGCAACCGATGCTCGAGGCTGAGAGCGAACGCAAGTTCGTTGTCTGCCGCGGTGCGTGTGAGCCTGAGTGCGAGGCGAATCTCGGCGCTGCTCGCTTTGCCAGCCTCCATATAGGTGCTGTCGTCGTTCGATGAATAGCTCCTGTGCACGGCGGCAATATCGCGGTATCTCCGGGCACTGAAATGCGACATCATCCGGTCGTTTGCTCGCAAGACGATCACCTGATCGTGTGGTGAAACCTTCGTCACGTCAACAGCCGATAGGTACGCACTCATCACAGGGCCTGGCTGCATGCCGTCCAGGTGTGGCGGTATCTGCTCGTACTCGTTCGGATCCACCCAGGGGGTGTCCTCGGTGCCGGGCGGTTCCTCGCCGAATGGTATCTCGTATCGTGCTGTCGTCGTCATGATCACAACGTATCAACGGCGTATGACAAGAAGTGCTTTCCGCTTTCCGCCATCCGCCGTCCGCTCTCCGCTGTCCGCAAGAAACCCACCGCTACATCGGCCAAAGCCTTCCAACACCCGGACTCACGAGCGGAACTTCTGACGGTGGACTGTCAACCGCGAACTGTGAACTGGCCGCCCGGACCCCTATCCGCTGATCATTCAAGTACCAAGTACCAAGTACTCTCCTCCCCATGCAGCTATCTCTGAGTCGTGAACGCTTCGTCGAACTTGGCGAGACCTACAGCGTGGTGCCTCTGGCGGTTGTCGTGCTCGGGGATGTCCTCACCCCTGTTTCGGTATTTGACCAACTGGTCGGCGAAGGAGACGGGTTCCTGCTGGAGTCGGTCGAAGGCGGAGAGCGGTGGGGGAGATGGTCCTTCATCGGGTGGGACCCGGAGTTCACCCTGTCCTCAATCGACGGTATGACCTCTTCGTCAGACACCACGGTGGCACTTGCGGGTGACAATCCGCTCTCCGTGCTGGAGTCTGTCGTCGAGGCATACTCGGTCCCTCCCTGGGCTGACCTTGGCATACCTGGCCCACCGCCTCCCCTGCACAGTGGGGCCGTCGGATATCTCGGATACGACATGGTGAGGTACGTCGAGTACCTGCCTGACAGGCCGGCCGACGACCGCGGTCTCCCAGAGATGTTGTGGCAGTTCGTTGGTGGTCTCGCCATCTTCGATCGACTGGCGAACACGATCGCCGTGATTGAGAACGTCTACGTGACAGACGATCCTGCATCTGATTACGACGATGCTGTTGCGTCACTCGAACGTGCGGTCTCGGCTCTGGGATCGGCACCAGGCATATTGCTCGGCGCCCTGCCTGACTTCACCGAGATCCCTGAGACCACTCAGACGATGGACAGGGACGAGTTCATAGCGGTCGTGGAGCGAGCCAAGGGCGAGATCATCGAAGGCGAAGTCTTTCAGGTCGTCCCCTCTATTCGGTTCGCTGCCGAATTCGGTGGGGATGCTTTTGCTGTCTACAGGGCTCTGCGCCTTGTGAATCCATCGCCGTTCATGTTCCTGCTGCGTTCCGGCGATATCGCTATTGCCGGGTCGTCGCCCGAACTTATGTCGCGGGTCCGCGACGGGCACGTCTACTCAAGACCGATCGCCGGAACGATGCGCCGTGGGGCAACCGAAGAGGAGGATCTCAGGTTCGAAGAAGAACTGCTAGCGGACCCAAAGGAACGCGCTGAACATGTCATGCTGATCGACCTCGCCCGCAATGACATAGGCAGGGTCTGCCGGTTCGGCTCTGTGAACGTCGACGACGTGATGGTCGTCGAGCGCTACTCGCATGTGATGCACATCGTGTCAGGTGTGTCGGGAGATCTTGTTGACGGTGTCGGGCCGATTGACGTACTGCGCGCTACGTTCCCGCACGGGACTGTCTCGGGTGCTCCGAAGGTGAGGGCGATGGAGATCATCGACGAACTTGAACCTGTTGCCCGTGGCCCTTATGCCGGCGCTGTCGGGTACGTTGATTTCTCGGGAAATCTTGACACGGCGATCGCACTGAGGACTGCGGTGATGAAGGGAACGACCGCGTGGGTCCAGGCTGGTGCGGGGATAGTCGCGGATTCGGACCCTGTCTCGGAATACGACGAATGTCTGAACAAGGCACGAGCGGTGCTCACGGCCATCGCCGCAGCAGAGCACTTGTAGGACTCTCCGCTCTCCGCTGTCCGCTGTCCGCAAGAAACCACACTTTCGCATCGGTGGGATCATCGGCACAGCGCTCGACGAGCGTCATTCCTGACTGTGAACTGTGAACTGTGAACTGTGAACTGTGAACTGTGAACTGTGATGCCGGCTCCACCTATCCGCGCATCCTCCAAGTACCAAGTACCAAGTACCAGGTACTTCTCACCTTGCCTTCACGGATTTCTTACATTCGGTTTCTACGCTCGCGGGTGACAAAAGAGGGAGACACATGGACCAGGGGACGATTCTCCTCGTGGAGGACCACGACGAGATAGCTGAACTCGTGCGTTTCTACTTCGAGCGCGAGGGGTTCGCGCTCGTCCACGCACGATCGGGTGAGGAGGGACTCGAACTGTTCGACCGGCGTAGGCCGCGTGTCGTGTTGCTGGATCTGGGTCTCCCTGGGATGGACGGCATCGAGGTGGGACGCATGCTCCGTGGACGAAGCGATGTTCCGATCCTCATGCTTACTGCACGAGACTCGGAGACGGACACGATCGTCGGTCTCGAGGTGGGAGCGGACGACTACATCACAAAACCGTTCTCACCGCGTGAACTGGTCGCGCGGGTCCAGGCCGTGTTACGCAGAAGCGAGGACCGCCCGGTATCTCGGGACGTGATCAACGTCTCGGGGTTCACCATCGACGCGGGGCGCCGAGAGGTTGTGACGCCTCGTGGGAGCGTCATCAGGCCGACTGCGAGGGAGTTCGACCTTCTGTGGTATCTCAGCGACCACACCGGACTGGTTCTTTCGCGGGGGCAGATCCTTGAGTCTGTCTGGGGCTACGACTACTACGGCGAGACACGAACGGTTGATGTCCACATAAAGGGACTCCGCAAGAAACTCGACGGTTTCCCGATCGAGACCGTGTGGGGAGTTGGCTACAAGGTCGAATCGTCGTGAAACGCAAGATCCTCCTCGCCACAGCGGTCGTCGTGGGCGTGACACTGCTCGTCGGCCTTGTTGTCACCGTGATGATGGCAAAGAGGATCACGGCAACGGCTGAAGATGAACTTGCTCGCCAAGCATTCGTGACAGCCCAACTCCTTGAGGAGGACCTTGAAGATCTCAGCTTCCGGCCAGGCACAGACACACGGGAGCAGATCGAGCGATTCCGCAAGGATCTCAATCGAAGCCTGGGTCGCGCACAGGTCGTTGGTGGCCACGACGTGATCGAGGCGGTTCTGCGTCTCCCCAACAGAACAGTGCCGATCACCGAACCGCTCATCGTGATGCCCGAACTGCCACCCGGAACATCGGACGGTGATGTCGTGACGATCGACATCGATGGAAGGAACATGCTGGTAGCCGTCGAGAAGGTCGATCTCCAAGGCATCGACATCGTCGTGGCCATCGGTCGTTTCGAGCCGTTGTTGCCTGTCAAGGAGCTCACTGTTGCGTTGGTCGCTGCGCTCGGCATCGGTGCGCTCCTCACGGTGCTGCTCGGTGTGTGGCTGTCACGGTCGGTCGCGTCGAGATTGTCTGCCGTGTCGGATGCTGCTGGTGAACTCGGCTCGGGGAACCTCGCGGCGAGGGCAACCGTGTCCGGCGATGATGAGATCACCGAGGTGGCACGGTCGTTCAACCACATGGCAGCAGAACTCGAGGAGGTGAGAGAGAGGGAGCAGGAGTTTCTCATGGCGGTCAGTCACGACCTGCGGACGCCGCTGACGACGATTTCGGGCTATGCCGAAGCTCTCGATGAGGGCACCATCTCTCAGGATGACCTGTCCAGGGTGGCCGGGATTCTCCACGGACAGACGGAGCAACTGTCACGTCTCGTTGAAGACCTGATGGCACTTGCGAGAGTCGACGCCAGAGAGTTCACCCTGAAGCCCGAGACGGTCGACATATCTCAGCTCACGAGTGGTGTGGTTGACGGCAACCGCCCAAGAGCGGATGTCGCTGGTGTATCGGTGGTCCTCGAGTGCCCAGACCCGCTCCCGATACTTATCGATCCACAGCGGTTGATCCAGGTGCTCGGGAACCTTCTGGACAACGCCCTCCGATATACACCTGACGGCGGCACGATCTCGGTGGCATGTCGTCGGGCCGATCGGGACGCGGCGGTCATCTCGATCGCCAACTCCGGTGCAGGGATCTCGCCTGCAGATCTTCCGCACGTGTTCGAACGGCTCTACGTCGCGGACAGGTACCGGGCGCACCGACCTTCTGGCTCAGGCCTTGGGTTGGCGATCGTCGCTGAGTTGGTCGATGCAATGGGTGGGATGGTGTCATGTGAGAGCGAACGCGATAGCGGCACGACGTTTTCCGTGACAATCGGTTGACCACGTCCCATGCAGCGATAGCATGCCGGGCGTGCTCACAAAGATCCTCGACAACGCAGCCAGGAGGGCTTTGGACGCGCAGCGATGCGTCGATCAGTTCGTTGATGCGGCGAACGCCGCGCCGGCTGCAAGATCGCTCTCTGATGCGCTGAGCGCACCGGGATTGTCCGTCGTGGCCGAGATCAAGCGGCGATCCCCTTCTGCGGGTGATATCGACACGGAGCTCGATCCCGCCTCACAAGCTCTGAAGTACGTCGCAGGCGGAGCGAGTGCGATCTCCGTCCTCACGGAGCCGGATTTCTTCGGGGGGTCGCTTGAGGACCTCTCTGCGGTGCGAAGCGTTGTTGATGTACCCGTGCTGAGAAAGGACTTCACCCTCTCCGCTGCCCAGATCTGGGAGGCTCGTGCGGCGGAGGCGGACGCCGTCCTACTCATTGTTGCTGCGCTGTCTGAGATGCTGCTGTCCGAGTTGGTCGATGTTGCTCGAGAGGTTGGCGTGGACGCCATTGTCGAAGCCCACACGGCGGAGGAGATACGCATAGCGATCGATGCCGGCGCACAGATCGTCGGAGTCAACAACCGCGACCTTGCAACATTCACCACGGACCTGTCAGTGGCAGAGTCCGTGGCAGAGTTGCTCCCGACTGGCATCGTCTCGATCGCCGAATCTGGTGTATCAGACATCGCTGGTGCTCGTCGTATGCGTGACGCTGGCTACGACGCCATCCTGGTCGGCGAAGCCCTCGTGCGGTCCAGCGATCCTGCAGAGTTCGTTGCTTCACTCAAGGGGGAACGATGACGTGGGTGAAGGTGTGTGGGATCACAGACGGGATCGCTCTGGACGCGGCGGTATTCGGTGGCGCAGATGCTGTCGGGTTCGTTCTCGTTGAGAGCTCACCAAGGTATGTGCCAGTGGAACGTGCGGCAGAGCTGATGGAAGGTGTGCCGTTGACGCGTTTCATCGTCGTTGTCGACATGTCCGTCGAAGATGCGCTGACGGCAGCCGATACGACGAGCGCCGACGGGATCCAGGCGCACGGCCTGCACGCAGCGGACGTTTCTGCCGCAGCCCTTGAGGCCGGATATCTGTCGCTGTACCCGGTCAGCGTGGGTCCCGCGGGTATGTCAGTGAGTCTCAGGCACATCGAGCCGGCAGCGATGCCTCTGCTTGATACGTACTCGTCGGATGAACATGGTGGAACAGGCGTCCCGTTCGACTGGTCCGTGATCGGCGACCTCGGCCGGCCGCTCGTGCTTGCAGGCGGCCTCGGGCCTGACAACGTCGCACAAGCCATTGCTACTGTTGCGCCATTCGGCGTCGACGCCTCGAGCAAACTCGAGTCGACACGAGGTGTCAAGGATCCCGCATTGATCAAGGACTTCATCCAGGAGGCGAAACGGTCGTGAGACTTGCGAAACCAGACGAACGTGGGAGATTCGGTGACTACGGGGGCATGTTCGCACCCGAGACGCTGATGCCTGCGCTCAAGGAGCTCGAGGCTGCATTTATCGAGGCCTCTGCCGATCCAGCGTTCCAGCAAGAACTCGACCTGTTGCTGTCGTCCTATGTCGGTCGTCCAACGCCCGTGTACCACGCGCAGCGGATGTCTGAGGAGCTTGGATGCGACCTGTACCTCAAGCGTGAGGACCTCGCCCATACTGGCGCCCACAAGATCAACAACACGGTTGCGCAGGCTCTGTTGACCAAGCGCATGGGCAAGACGCGGGTCATCGCTGAAACCGGGGCAGGCCAGCACGGTGTGGCGACCGCAACGGCGTGTGCGCTCTTCGGCTTCGAGTGTGTGGTGTACATGGGGGAGAAGGACATTGAGCGTCAGGCGCTCAATGTGTACCGAATGAAGCTTCTTGGAACCGAGGTGATTCCTGTCACATCCGGCACTGGAACGCTCAAGGACGCCGTTTCGGCAGCGCTGCGGGATTGGGTGGCATCCGTAGAGACGACGCACTACATCATCGGAAGTGTCGTCGGCCCGCATCCGTTCCCGTGGATGGTCCGTGAGTTCCAGAAGGTGATCGGAGAGGAGCTCCAAGAGCAACTCGACGGTAGTCCCGGGGCACCGACGCCCGATGTGATCGTGGCGCCCGTCGGCGGGGGATCGAACGCGATGGGAGTCTTCTACCCGTACGTAGGCGATGACGATGTGCGCCTCGTCGGTATCGAAGCTGCAGGACTCGGTATCCCCTCAGGGAAGCACGGGGCATCGCTGGGTGAAGGATCACCTGGTGTGCTCCACGGTGCAATGACGTACATGCTTCAGGATGACTTCGGCCAGGTTCTCGAAGCTCACTCGATCTCAGCAGGCCTCGACTATCCGGGTGTGGGGCCTGAGCATTCATATTTCAAGGACGACGGATTGGTCGAGTACCACAACGTCACAGA
>Ga0164313_10001948_pt1 | contig 18538 bp, 15 predicted proteins | sample GuaBasSedimGuay4_FD_113735 | JGI IMG/M metagenome (GOLD analysis project Ga0164313, IMG submission 113735) | Subseafloor sediment microbial communities from Guaymas Basin, Gulf of California, Mexico - Guay4, Core 4569-4, 0-3 cm | ecosystem: Environmental > Aquatic > Marine > Hydrothermal vents...
TATCGGCTGTCAGAACCGTCGGAGTACGACCTGTGTTGCTCTTCACCCGCTTCATCATCGGGACCAGATGCTCTTGGTCCGGCGCCTGGTTGGTCACTCCCTCGGCAACGATGAGCAGGTTTTCCTCGTCCACCACTTCTTGCCAGCCATGGCATCGGCTTTCTCTTCCGACCTCGAAGCCCGCGTCAGCTTGCGCTTGCGCTCGGTGGGATCGGGCTCTGTCGAGGCGGCTCTGCGCTGAATGGCCGCTCGCTCGCGAAGCTCCTCGACCTTCGCCTGCCTCGCTTCCTCCTCCAGCCAATCCCTCATGGACGGAGGAAACAGGTACGCCTGATCCGGATTCCATGGACGGTACTTTTTCGATGTCAAGCCCTATTCTATTTTTTAACAACCCCTGGATCGTCTTTCGGGATTTGCGTAGCAAATCCATTAGGAGGGGCGCCGCATAGATTCCGTTGCGCAACAACGGAATCTATGCGGCGCAGCCTCCTAGCGGAAGAACCCGGATGGCGTCTGGAAGATCATCTTCGACCGCGGATGCCAATGAACGGGTTGTGCCCATGTACCGGTCGCCCCGGGACCCAACACTCGGACCGTGTCGCGCGTACACTCAACAGCGATGAATCGTCGGGGAGGTCGTGCGCGTGAAGCTCACTCGAATCTTGGTTGTCTTCGTGATCGTTGTTCTTGCCGGCAGGTTCGGTATGGGATCCGATTCACGGGTTGTCGTGGAGCTTTCCGTGGCGAACCAGAGTCCGTCGGTGCCGTCGAGCGCGAACTGGGGCTGGTGGAACCCGTCGAAATACCCCGATTCCTGGGATCCGGACGAGGATGCGTCGTTCGGTGTTGCCGATGCGCGCATGCTCGTTTCCAACCGGACGTACACCGTCATCCTCGCGGGCGAGTGGTACCCCACCCTGGATGCGATCGGGACCTATGACATCGAGAACAGCGACGATCCTGTCGTGGATTCCCTGAGTTTGAAGACATCGATCTACGACCTCGGTCTGGGGATGTGGCTCGGCAAGAACGAGAGGAACGGTGGCATGCCGTGGATCGGCGTCACCTACATGGATATCGATGAACAGGTCTATACGACCCCGCCGCCCGATTCGGGTTTCGTGGACTCCAGCAAGAGAGCGAACTCGGGTCTCTGGGGAGTCGTGGCTGGAGTAGACGGTTCCATCACAGTCTGGTCGTCCCTGGATGTCACCGGCCGTGTTCTCGTGCGTTGGGCGACCGGGACGAGGAGGGCGAGCATCAGCTCCCAGGATCCAGCGGGTGGGACCGGTGATGTCACCGTGAGTGATTCCATCGATTCCTGGATGTGGGGCCTGGATATCGGGCTGCGGTGGCATGCGACCCGATCGTTCCAGATCGAAGCCGGATGGCGGCTCCGGGATCGCAGTCTGGATGGAGGGCCCGCAAGCTTCGGTGGGCCACAGATCAAGGCGGCATTCGAGTTCTAGAGGGTGGAGGCGATCCGATGACAGCTGTCCGAACGACTGTGGTCTTTGTAATCCTGATCCTGGTTTCGGGTGTGGTCGGCACATATGCAGCCGACGGAGCCGATCCATCCCTCAACGAGGACCCCGAGACGGAAGTTCTGTTGCAAGAGTCCTTCGAGCAGGTCTTTCCCCGTCTGCCCTGGCGGGTCAGCCATTCGGCCAACGCGGCCGATGTCGACTGGGGGCGAAGCAATCACAGGGCTTCTGCGGGACGGTACAGCATCTACTGCGCGGGTATGGGCCCGGCGGCGCCGGGTGACGGCGGCCCGGCCCCGGCCAACACCGCGAGCTGGACATTCGTCGGTCCTTTTGATCTCAGTGAAACCACTGCCGGGACTCTCACTTTCGATCTCTGGATGCGCACCGAGGAGTTTCAGGACGTCTTCATGTGGTTGGTGTCCACCGATGGCGAAACCTACAGTGGAAGCGCCAGATCAACCGACACCAACGGCTGGCAGACAATCACCACCGACATCTCGAATTGGGGAGCGGCAGGCAACGTCATCGGCGAACCGGAGGTGTGGATCGCCTTTGTCTACCAATCGGACCACAGCGGCCTCTTCGAAGGCGCCTATATCGACGAAGTGAGTCTTGTTGTCGATCTCGGTGCGACCGGGGATGAGGGACGGATCTACACCACCGACGCCGACTTCGCCGAGGGTGAGATGGTTGGCGTCGAGAGCGACACCGACAAACTCGTTCTGACCAGCGACTGGGATGCCCTGCCGTATCTCTGGGTGCCGAATACCGTGACCGGGACCATTTCCAAGATTGATGTGGATCTCGGGGAGGAGCTCGGGCGCTATCGGACGGGCCCCACGACCGAGGGGATTCCCGGTGTCGCCGCCGTGGATCTCGAGGGATCCTGTTGGGTCGGGAATCTCAATGCCGGTACGGTCGTGAAGATCGGTCTGCTGGAGAACGGCGGTTGCGTTGATCGCGATGGTGACGGAGAGATCAATACCTCCACCGATCGCGACAACGATGGCGACATCACTGGGACCGAGCTCCTCGCCTGGGGAGACGATGAGTGCGTCCTGATCGAGGCCGTGCTTGTCGAGGGCCTCGAGGGGACGTACGTGCCCGGCGAAGAACACGATGACTACGAGGCCAACGATCTTCAGGCCGCCGCGGTGGATGCCGATGGCAATATCTGGGTCGGGGTCTACCAGAGCAATCTTCTCTACCACCTCGACGGCTCCACCGGTGTCGTTCTCGACACCATCGATCTTGCGGACGACGCCACCTATCCGACCGCCGTGGTCGTGGACGATGACGGCACCGTATGGGTCACCAGTTGGCCGGATCGGTGGGTCATGGCCTACGATCCTGTCAGCGGCGAGACAACCTTGATCAATCTGATTCACGGGAGTCGTGGGATTGCCATCGACCGATCGGATGGCCTCTTCGTGACCGGGGACGACCACCGACTCTTCTCGAAGATCGACACCTCGACTCAGGAAGTCCTCTGGTCCCAGACTGCCGGTTGGCTGGCCAACGGTGTCGCGACGACCGAGTCCGGGCAGACGTGGATCGCCGCTTCCGGGGGCGGCACCGTGAGTCGGTACAACGCGGAGGGCGGACTGACCCGAACACTGGCAGTGCCCGGCGGACCGACGGGGCTCGCCGTCGATCAGGCAGGCAAGATCTGGGTGGCCGGTGTCCTGACCAACACCGTCTACCGCATCGACCCGATTTCGGTGCAGTCGGATCTCCAGAAAGTCATCGCCGGCACCGCGAGTCACAACGCCACCGGAGATCTCACCGGGATCGTGGCGAGGAACCTGACCTCACGTCATGGGACATGGACGGTGGTCTTCGACAGCCAGGTGGCGGGGACCCCCTGGGGGAACATCACGTGGGACGCCCATTCGCCGGCCGGCACACAGGTTCGGGTGCGGGCGCGAAGCTCAGAGGATCAGGAAGACTGGTCTCCCTGGGAGCCCGTAGCCAGCGGCGTGGATCTCGGGTCCACCCCGCCCGGACGATACATCGAGATCCAGGCGGCGTTGCACAAGGCCACCGGCGACAGTCTTCCGAGACTCAGAGAACTCACCGTCGTGCCCGTTGTCGTCGTTGCCACCCCGGTGGCGGATTTCACTTGGTCTCCCCAGGAACCACTGGCCGACCAGCCCGTGATTTTTGACGACACCTCCACCGGTCCGCCATCGGAGTGGGCCTGGACCTTTGGCGATGGCGGGACGAGCATCGAAGAGAACCCGACCCACACCTATGCGGGAGAGGGTGTCTTCGATGTCGGACTCGCGGTCACCAACGCCTCGGGAACCGACTCCATCACCAAGAGCGTGACCGTCGGCGCCGGGTCGGGCTGCACCATGACCTGTTCTGCGACGGCGCCTCAGACCGCCGAGCTCAGCGAGAGTATCGAATTCGGAGTCGTCGTCGATCGGGATGGCTGCACCGGGGAGGTCGCTTACGCGTGGACCTTTGGCGACGGAGCCGGTAGCGATCAGCAGAACCCGACCCATTCCTATGCCGCCCTCGGAACGCTGCGGTGGCAGGTGACGGTTTCCGGTGACGGGGTGATTTGCACCGAAGCGGGTGACATCACGGTCTCCGGCTCCGGTCCGACTGCCTGTGATTACACCTACTGGGTGCCGGTCATCAGCCGAGCCGGGGGCGCCAATGGAAGCGTCTGGCGTACCGACCTCGGCCTCCTCGGCGCGGACTCCGATGGGGCCGCCGTGGAACTTCGGTTCCACGGGGGCGATGCCAACGCGATCCGAACAGTCACGGTTGTCGCCGATGCCATGGTCAATCTGGTGGATGTTGTGGCGTGGCTCGATGCCGACTTCAGCGGGTCGGGCGCGCTCGAGGTCTGCTCCGATGGCGAGTTGGTCATCGATTCGAGAACCTACAACGTCCTGGCATCGGACAGTACCTGTTTCCCCGAGGGGACCTTTGGACAACACCTCGCCGGAAGCGATTCGGGAGAGACTCTGGCCGAAAGCGAGTCGGCTCGGCTGGGCCAGCTCAGGGAGTCGAGCGCCTTCCGCACCAATCTCGGGCTGGTCAATACGGGGAGCGAGGCGGCAACCGTCAGAGTCGCCCTTCTTGATGCGACGGGTGTCGAACTTACGGTTTTCGAAGTCGATCTCGAGCCCGGTCAGTGGCGTCAGGAGAATCGGCCCTTTGAGAAGCACGCGGGGCGGGAGGATCTGGATGCGGCTTCGGCCGTCGTGACCGTCCTCAGCGGTGGGGGAGTGATCGCCTATGCCTCGGTCATCGACAACCTCACCAACGACGCCACCACAATCCCCATGCGCTAGGAGCTTGCACCGAATAGACCCTCGATGGAAGCAGTGAGGTTGCCGGGAGGGTTTTCGCCGAGGGTCGATTCGGCACAATCTCCTACTGGATTCGCTTCGCGAATCCTTGAAAATGGGGCAGTTACGGTTGGGATCGGCCGTTTTGGGGTGATTTCTTGGGCGATGGAGGTTCAGGACGCCGACTCACGCGGTCGCGAGACCGGGCTGAGCCGCAAGGAGCTTGATGAGGTTGTGACAAGGACTGCGTCCCATGCTCTATTCCATTTCATACCAACCCCTGGATCGTCTTTCGGTGCTCGCTTACCAGAACTGGATCGGGGCGTAGGAGAAGCAGAGGACGAAGATCGCGATCGCGGTGAAGCCGATGAGCCTTCGGGCGCGATCGAGGGGTTCGTGTTCGTAGAGGATCCGCGGGTGCTCCGGCCCCACCAGGACGAGAATCGCCGCCCACAGCGCCCAGCCCGGCCAGAAGATCGTCAGGACGACAAAGGCTGCGAGGAGACGGCGTGCCCACCTCCTGTGCCCATCTCCGAAGAGGGCATAGGCGATGTGACCACCGTCGAGCTGAAAGAAGGGCAGGAGATTCAGCGCGGTAACCAGCAAGCCCCACCACGCCGCCCAGGCCACCGGGTGGAGCATGATGTCCTCGTTGCCGGTCAGCCCCGGGAAGAACAGGCCCCTCGCGAGGACCTTGAAGAGGATTGGTTCGGAGAAATAGACCAGGGGCGCCTCATTTGGGAACTCGCGGACCTGGGACAGGGCCAAACCGACCAGGAGCATTGGGATCGTGACGATGAAGCCCGCGATGGGTCCCCAAGCGCCAATGTCGAGGAGTTGGGCCCGGGTGGTGATGGGTTGCTTGATCCGCATCACCGCTCCAAGGGTGCCGGGGCTGTACCACAGCGGCACCGGCATCGGCAGGAAGAACGGCGGGGTGGTCAAGAGACCGTGCCTGCGGGCGGCGATGTAGTGGCCCATCTCGTGGGCGAAGAGGATCGTGAGCATTGGGACCGAGAACTTGAGTCCTTCGGTGATGAAGACGGGATGGAACATCCAGCGGGGCCATCCCAAAGCTGCCAACTCGACCGGAGTCCACCCGAAGTAGATCCCGCCCATTACGGTCGAGGTGCACAGTGTGAGCACAAAGAGCAGGGTGTGCAGCCACCACCGCGGTCGATACTCCGGCGGCTGGAACTGAAAGGCCCCGGCGGCGTTGCCGTCGGGGCCGATAGATCCGAGGATCTCGGGAGAACCCACGCTCAACTCATGTTGCGCAGACTCTTGCCGGGCTTGAAGCGGATGGTCTTTCCGGGCGGAATCTCGACCTCTTTGCCGGTCTTCGGGTTGCGGCCGATTCCACGTTTACGGTCTTTGACCTGGAAAACGCCAAAACCGCGGAGTTCGATGCGGTCGCCTCGCAGAAGCGCTTCCTTCATTCCTTCAAAAAGCGCATTCACGGCATCGGTGGCCTTCGGTTTTGGAAGGTCCGTGGCCCCCATCACCCTGTCTACGAGATCCGACTTGATCATCCACTCCTCCTTAACCGCGGTCCGAATTGCGAAGATACCGGGAAGCTCAACCTGTGTCAAGGGTTAGCTCGTTGCGGCGAATGAGAAACGCCCTCCCGCCGGGGGCGGGAGGGCGTTGGAAGAGCGGTGACGGATCGGATCAGAACGGGACGTCGTCGGCGTCGTCCGGGAAACCGTTGGCGGGGCCCGAATCGCGGAACCCTTCGCCGCCCGAAGACGGGCGACCACCGAGAAGCTCCATCTCTCTGACGTGAATCTCGGTGAAGTACTTTTTCTGGCCTTCCTGCTCATAGCTGCGGGTCCGAATCTGACCCTCGATATAGAGCGGTTTGCCCTTGGTCACGTACTGTTCGACGATGTCCACCATGCGGTCCCAGAAAACGAGGTGGTGCCACTCGGTGCGCGGTTTTCCGTTCTCGTCCTTGGATCGACGATCGGTGGTTGCGAGAGAAAGGGTGGCGAGGCGAGTGCCGCTCGGGAGCGACTTGATCTCCGGATCGCGGCCCGCATTTCCCACAAGGATGACTTTGTTGATACCCATTGGATGGCTCCTTCCGCGTGGACAGGGTAGGGGGAGTTTACAGGGGCGTGATAGTGGATACAAGGACCCATACCGTCGCCGTTGCGGCGGGCGCGGCGGCACAGTCCACAGATCACACAGATAGACGCAGACTCCATCGCTATCGCTATCGCTATCGCAATCGGTATCGCAATCGCCATCGCTATCGACGGGCGGCTCGATACCCGAGTGCACGAGACTGAAGGTGGGGTGAACCCCACCCTTAGACTCATCGGTAGACCGTGATCCTCGATTGTTCAGAGCTGTAGGCAGGGCATTCATGCCCTGCGGCCAAACCCCTTCAAGGCATGTACGGTCACCCGGCAAACCCTGGCGCTGAGGAACGGGGGGATCTCCACGTAGGCACAACCGCAGACAGCAACAGCGATCTTGGCTTCCCGGAGCATCGGCCTTCTGGTCCGCCTGAGGCGGCCATCGGCCGCCGCATTCCCGCCACACTCTGGTGGTACTCTTTTCCCGATGAGCCAGCAACAACGACTCGTAAGGCACGCCTCCCGGATGGCGGTGGTGACGTTGTTCTGCCGAATCTCCGGATACCTCCGTGACAAGGCGCTTTTCTCGGTCCTCGGAGCCGGGTTTTTCTATGACGCCTACCGCACGGCGAACCGAATCCCCAATGCGTTCCGCGGGCTCTTCGCCGAGGGCACCCTGCACGCGGCCTTCGTGCCGATGCTGTCGCAGTTGGTGGAGCGGGATGGTGATCGCGAAGAGGCAAAGGAGCTCTTTCGGGGCCTCCTCGCCGTTCTTCTGCTGATTGTCGGTATCGTGGTGGCCGTTGGGATCCTCGTGTCGCCGTGGTTGGTGCGGCTCTACGCCGAGGGCTTTGTCGATGTGCCGGGCAAGATGGCCGTGACGGTCTTGATGAACCGCATCATGTTTCCGTATCTTCTGCTGATCTCCCTGGCTGCGCTCTTCCAGGCCGTGCTCAACAGCCACGAGAGGTTCCTTCTGTCGGCATCGACCCCGATGTTCTTCAATCTGGTGGTGGCCGGCGTAGCGTGGGGAGTCGTCCCGCGAGTGGACAACCCGGCGCCGGTGCTCGCCGGGGCGGTCGTCATCGGCGGTCTTCTCCAGGCTCTTGTCCAGGCTCCTGCGGTGCGTCGTCTGGGATTTGCCGTCAGCCCCTTGTGGCGGGCGATCCGCAGCCCACGGGTAGGTCAGGTCCTCCTGCTCATGCTCCCCGGCATCCCGGTCCTCGGGATCAACCAGATCAACCAGCTGATCTCGAACCGTTTTGCGTCTTTCATCGAAGGTGGCGTCAGCTATACCTACGGCGCCTACCGGGTCACCGAGTTGGTCTTCGGTCTCGTGGTCGTGCAGATCACCACCGTGCTTCTGCCGCTGCTCTCAAAGGAGGTGGGCGAGGAGCCGCGCCACGCATCCAAGACCCTTCTCGGAGCCGTCGGTCTCGTGACGTTTGTGACCCTTCCGTCGGCGGTGGTGCTGGCGGTCCTTGCACGACCCATCATCGGTGTTCTCTTCGGTGGCGGGAGATTTTCGCCGGAGGCCGTGGCGGTGACCGGCGCGACCCTCGCCGCGTATGCCTTTTCGTTGGTGGGAACCGGCCACGTGAAGGTCATGGCGAGCGCCTTCTTCGCCCAGAAGAACACCAAGACCCCCATGTGGGGAAGTCTGGTCGCGTTGGTGATCTTCACTGCGGGCTGCTGGTGGATGGTCGGTTCCATGGGTACGCCCGGTCTCGGTTGGGCGAACACCATCGCGATGGCGTGCTTCGGCGTGTTTCTCACGATCCTGTACGGACAGTGTTATGGCTTTGATAGCTCAGCCGTGGCATCGACCGTTGTTTCGGTGGTTCGCCAGATCGCAGCCGCCTCCGTCATCGGAGTCGGTCTTTGGCAGACCAGGCCGTGGCTCGCCGGGATCGACCACACGAACATCGACGGAATGCTGAGGCTCGCAGCGGTCCTCGTGCCGGCCGGTCTGATCTATGTCGCGGGCGTGTCGGTGCTCGGCGGGACCGAACTCAAGACCCTGCTTGCCACCTTCAAGGGGAGCGGTGACGAATGAAGCTCGTGATCCAACGGGTCTCCAGTGCGGCGGTTCGGGTCGAGGGAGAGACTGTCGGTTCCATCGGCCTCGGCCTCATGGTTCTGGTCGGTCTCGAGAAGAGCGATGGTGAAGCCGATGTCGAAAAGGCGGCGCGTCGCCTTGCCACTCTTCGGGTCTTCGAGGATGACCAGGGCAAGATGAACCGTGGCCTCGACGAGGTGGGCGGCAAGGTGCTCGCAGTCTCGCAGTTCACCCTGGCAGGATCCATCCGCAAGGGCCGGCGTCCGAGCTTTGACGGGGCCATGCCCGGGGGCGAGGCCGAACCGCTGTTCGACCGGTTCGTCGAACACCTGCGCGGTCATGGCATCGAGGTCGAAACCGGAGTCTTCGGCGCCATGATGGAGGTCGAGCTCGTCAACGACGGCCCGGTGACGCTCATCTGGGAGAGCAACACCGGCGTCTGACGCCGGCGTCGCTCTCCCAAATGAATTATGAGTTATGAATTATGAATTTCATCGCACCATCGCACCATCGCACCATCGCACCATCGCACGCACCAGGTTCTCAGCGATTGTGAGCTCACTGTTTGTGAGTCTTTGGTTGGTCATCCCGGTTGCATGAACCGCTTCTGAGCATCTGCGATGTAATTCATAATTCATAACTCATAATTCATAATTATTTGTCATGTTCCGCCTGAAACGCCTGCCAGAAGTCGGCGGCGACGTCGAGGTTCTCGATAGCCGCGTCCATCTGGTCGTCGCCCTCGAGGGCGACCTGGTAGCCGTCGTTGAGGCCGAGGGTCGAGTTGAAGACCTCGACCTTGATGGCTCGGGTGGTATCGGCCGATTCGACCGGGTCCTCCTGCAGGCTCTCGATGATGCCGGGTTCGAGGATCTCTTCCTCGACGACCCAGGTCCAGAATCCATCGAGGATCTCCTGGTCGACTTCGAATCCTTCGGCGAACTCCGCGTATTCCTCTTCCGGCACATCGGCCAGGATCTCAACGCCAAAGCGGAAAAACGCCGACACGCTGAAAAGCCGGACCATGGATTCCGACAGGGTTCGATTCTCGATGCCGATGTCGGGTGTGATCCCGCCACCGCCGAGAACGGTCCGACCGGCGTCGGTTTCGTAGATCTCGGTCGGCGAGTCGATGTTGTCGTCGCCATTGCGGTAGGTCACATAGTCGATGAACGACTCGTAGTCGCGCTGGATACAGCGCCCGGATGGTGTGTAGTAACGGGCGGTGGTCAATGCGAGACCGGTGTCTCTCACTGTGAAGACGGTTTGCACCAGTCCCTTGCCCCAGGTCACATCACCGAGTACCAGACCACGGTCGTGGTCCTGTACCGCACCGGCGACGATTTCCGAGGCCGAGGCTGAGCCCTGGTTCACGAGGATCACCAACGGCCCATCGAAGCCGCTCGGGTTGCCTGGAGCGTTTAAGACGGTGTTGTTCTCCGGCGTCCTGCCCCGCGTCGAAGTGATGAGCTGGCCTTTCTCGAGGAAGAGATCCGACACGCCGACGGCCGCATCGAGAGGGCCACCGGGATTGTTGCGCAGATCGAAGATGAGCCTGGTCATGCCCTGGGCAACGAGATTGCTGATGGCGTCTTGGACTTCTCGGGTGCTGGTGTTGGAGAACTCTGAAAGCCTGACATAGCCGATATCCGGCTCGATCAGGAACGAGAAACGCACCGAGGTCTGCGGGATTCGGGTCCGTTCGATCTCGACATCAAACGGCTCTTTGAACCCGGGTCGTGAGATCTCGAGGATCACGGTCGAGCCTTCGGGGCCGCGAACCTGATCGACCACTTCGTCGAGGGTGAGACCTTCGGTGGGCTCTCCGGCGACTCCGGAAATCACATCGCCCGCGCGGAGGCCTCTGGCGGCTGCCGGGGTTCCGGCGATGGGGGAGATCACTGTGATCTCTCCGTTGCGGCGCGAGATGATGATCCCGACCCCGAAGAACGAACCTTCCTGGCGTGCCCTCATGTGGCGGAAAGATCTTGGATCGAGAAAGCTCGAATGGGGGTCCAGCACCTGGAGCATTCCACCGATTCCGTCATAGACGATGTCGGCAGGGTCGTGCTCTTCGGGCAGCCACTCGAGAAGGGTCGTGACGATCTCCGAAGCGCGGAGAACCAGCTCCTGCTCGCTTTCGGGGATCGATCGCTCGCCGAATATTGCACCGGCGGTTGCACCGATGATGAGCGTGGAGGCCACGAGAATCAGAACATATGGACGATGTGTGTTTTGGCTCATAATCCTTCAACGTGTTCAACCGTGAATGGTTGCGTCGTTCGATCCAACGATACAGGAAACGTTTCGGTGGCCAAAATCGTTCCCACCGGGTTTTACGTCTACCAATGGGCGCCGCGACTCGTCGTATACTGTGCCGGGAGGTGCGCGGTGTTCGGTCCACTAGGAATGCCCGAGATCATCATGATCTTCATTGTCGGTCTGCTGCTCTTCGGACCGAGAAAGATGCCCCAGCTCGGCCGATCCATCGGCCGGGCCCTGGGTGAATTCCGTCGCGCCTCCAACGAGTTCAAGAGGACGGTTGAGGACGAGGTCGCAGCCGAGGAGATTCGCTCCGTCGAGAAAGACCTTCGCGAAATCAAAGATACCGGCACTGACGCGGTCAAGAGTGTCATCGACAAAGCCACGGCAGAGCCCGATAAGCCACCGGAGCAGAGCGAATCGTGACCGACGGCAATCCGGAGCTTCCGGACGAATTCGAAGAGGGGTCTGAAGATCTCCCGCGGATGACATTGCTCGACCATCTCGATGAGCTGAGAAAACGGCTCTTTGCGAGCGCTCTCGCGATTTTTGTTGGGTTCATGGGCTGCTGGTATTTTTCACCAGCGATCTTCCACTGGCTCCAGAAACCCATCCTCGATGTGCTGCCGGCGGACGACAAGCTCGCGTTCACCGATCTGGCCGGTCCGTTCATGCTCTACATCAAGGTCGCCCTTCTGTCGTCGATATTCGTTGCCTCGCCTTTCTTGTTGCTCCAGCTCTGGCTCTTCCTCAGACCCGGGCTCTATACGAGTGAGCGCCGGCTTGCGGTGCCGTTCATCATCTTCACCACGTTGTTTTTTGTCGCCGGCGGTCTCTTTGGCTACTACGTGGCGTTCCCTATGGTGGTCAACTTCCTCCTCGGCGTAGGTGAGGACTTCAAACAGGTCGTGACCATTCAGGCGTATTTCGGCATGATGTCCAAGATCCTGCTCGGGCTCGGGCTGGTCTTTGAAATGCCCATGCTGATGTTCTTCCTTGCACGCCTCGGAGTGGTCACCGCGCGGCAGCTCATCCAGGGTTTCCGCTGGGCGGTCCTCGGGATCTTCGTGACCGCCGCCATCATCACGCCGACACCGGACATCGCGACCCAAACGGTCTTCGCGGTGCCCATGATCCTGCTCTACCTCCTGGGAGTGCTGGTCGCCGCGATCTTCGGACGCAAACGAGAGGCGGCGGAGTGATCCAGACCGACAGGAAAACGGACGGATCCGAGCCGAAGACCACAACGGACTCGAACCTAAGATGAGCGATTCTGCCGGATGAGATGTGTGAAGATCTTGAGGCTCTGTTGCTTGCGAAAAGCGGAGGCGTACCCGTTGGTACGTCGAGCATTTTCGCAAGCAACAGAGACCAAGAGATTTGCGCAGATCGCCGGCGAGAATCGCTCATCTTAGGTCGAAATGAGGGAGAAGGGCATGGCGACCTGGAACACCGGCTGGGAGATCGAGTTTCCCGCATCAACCGCGGACGAGATCCAAATCGCCCTGGTGGTACGAGATCTGATTCACGGAGCCTCCTATGATGTCGAGTCCGAAGATACAGGAGCGGAATTCGCCGTTGACTATACGGCTGGGGATGAATTCGAAGACGAGTGCTACCGCCTCTTGCTGGCTGCGGAGATCGACGGCGCCGAAGACGCCGCCCTCGTTCAGGCCTTCACCGAACAGACGCTCGAAGAAGTGCTCGGCGAGGCCGAAGCGTTGTTGGCGCAACGGACACCCATCGCCGAAGCTCCGTTGTCGGGCGTTCGTTTCGAGGTCGTGCCCGAAGATGAAGAGCGGTGGGATCTCATCGCGCCCGACTGGCTCGCTCCAGACGGCGCAGAGGTTCCGTTTGGTTTCCGAGCTTTCGATACGGGAAGCGGAGTCCCGTTCCCGGACGACGCTACTTTGGACGCCCACGGGCGCGTGATCGCCTTTGATTTCGGCGACAAGCTCGTGCTGGTGGGCATCCCTGCGCCCATCGAGCATCACGACACCGTCGAAGAAGCATAGTCCCATAATTCGCTCGGGCAAGCCGCTTGCCCGAGCGAATAAATGGTGTATACTCCGCGTCCGCGAGGGTCCGAAGAAGGTCCCTCGCTTCCCCATGGAGGCTGTTCGATGGACCTCATCAGAGAAGTTACACAGGAATATCTCAGGACCGACATCCCGGACTTTCGGGCCGGTGACAACCTCAAAGTCCACGTGCGGCTCAAAGAGGGCGACAAAGAACGCATCCAGGTCTTTGAAGGCCTGGTGATCGCGCGCAAACACGGTGGCGTGTCCGAGACCTTCACCGTGAGGAAAATGTCCTCGGGGATCGGTGTAGAGCGGACTTTTCCGCTCCACTCGCCGTCCATCGCCAAGGTCGAAGTCACGCGCCGTGGACGTGTTCGTCGCGCGAAGCTCTACTACATCCGTGGGCTCCGTGGAAAAGCGGCTCGAATCCGGGAGCGTTCCCAGGTTCGCTGACCTCCTTTCGCGTATTCGATGATCACAAAAAAGGGACGAAAAACCCACCCGGAGCCTCTGGGGGAGAAGGATCACGTCTATCTCGAGCGCGCCAGGGCCGTGATCGGTGTTGACGAGGTCGGTCGCGGTTCTCTTGCAGGTCCGGTGGTGATCTGTGCTGCGCTTTTCGATCGCATTCCCCGATCACCCAGGGTTCAAGACTCAAAGAAGCTGACCGCCAAACAACGACGAGAGACCGCGGCGTGGATCCGTACGATCTGCCCGGCGTGGGTGATCGTCGAGGTCTGGCAGGAAGTCATCGATAAAGTCAATATCCTCGAGGCGACCCGTCTCGCGATGCGGTCCGGCGTCATCGCGCTGGCTGACGCTGAGATCGAAGTTATCGTCGACCACCTCGATCTTGGTGACGTGGGGATTCCGGTTCACTCATTCAAGCGTGCGGACTCGTCCTATTTTTCGGTTGCGGCGGCGTCGATTCTCGCCAAGGTCCATCGTGACGAAATCATGGTCAATCTCGGTACCGAAGACGGTCGTTGGGAATGGAATTCGAACAAGGGATATGGCACACTTGCGCACCGTTGTGCAATCGGTACTTATGGCCGCAGCTACTTGCATCGTCAGAGTTTCCGGGTGTCGCCTGTGTTACCATGAATGCCTCGGACCAAGATCGCTAAGGGATAGAATCAACGGATGGCCATCAAACGGGACAAAATCCTGAAAACTGCCGAGAAGCTTGTCCAAAAGGGCAAGCTTGAGCAGGCCATCAAGGAGTACGAAAAGCTCCGCCAAGCCAGCCCCGATGACACCAACACCATCAACCGTCTCGGCGATCTCTACGGCAGGGTCGGTGAGATCGAGCAGGCGGTTGACCTCTATGGTCTCGTCGCCGAAAGGTTCTCCGAGCAGGGTTTTCTCCCCAAAGCCATCGCCATGTACAAGAAGATCAACCGTCTCGCTCCGCAACGGTTGGACATTTTCGAGCGTCTTGGGGACCTCTACGTCGAGCAGGGTCTCATGGTCGAGGCCAAGAGCCAGTTTCAGATGCTCGCCGAGCATTACGCCAAGAACGGCGACATGGAAGGCGCCATTCGCGTCAACCAACGGTTGACGGATACTGATCCCGACGATGCTACGGCCCGGCTGAAGTTCGCCGACCTCCTGCTCGAATCCGGCAACCCTGAGCAGGCCATGGAAGCCTATGGCGAGCTTGGTCAGACCTTGATTGAGCGTGAACAGATCGATGAGGCCGAGCGCCTCTTTCGGCGCCTCCTCGATCATGAGATTCCCGATGGCGAGATCATGGTGCCGATCTGCAATCGCCTGCTCGATGCCGGGCGAGTGACCTCGGCCCAGGAACTCCTCACAGTAGGCCTGGGTGTCTCTCCGGAGAGCGTTGGTTTGCGGACCCTGCAGGTCCGAGCCCACATGTCCCTGGGCGAGTCCGATGAGGCGGTCGAGTTGGCCCACAAGGTCCTCGAAGTCGATCCCGATAACTCGGATGTTCGCCGGATCGTGGGCAACGCCATGCTCGAGGACGGCGATCAGGAAGAAGCGGCCGAGATGATGATCCCGGCCGCCGAAGCTCTGCTCGAGAAGGCCGACTACTCGAGGGCGCAGAAGATGCTGCGCGAGCTTGTCGAGATCGCCCCGGCCGACGAACGGATTCTGCGGCTGGCCATTCGAGCATTCCGCCCATCTGGTGATCAGAAAACGCTGACCCGCCTCACCTCGTCGTTGGCCGATGTCTGTTTCTCGTCCGGTCAGGAAGACCAGGCCAAGCGTTTCTATCTCGAGTTGGTCGCCGGCGATCCCACCAACCAACTGTATCGGGAGAGACTCGCCGAGCTCGATGGAGCGGTTGTCAAGGTCCCTGAAGATCTGGCGGACACGGCCGGTCTGAGTGGCGAGCCTCCGTCGGAGATCAGTTTTTCGCTCGATGAGGATGGCGCCGACGCCACGGGAATCCCCGCGGAGACATCCGCGGAGCCGGGACCGTTGAGCTTCGATCCGACAGAGCGAATCAACGAAGCCGCGGTCTTTGCCAAATACGGACTCAACGAAAAAGCAGTTAAACACCTCAAAGGTGTGATCGAACGCGTGCCGGATCACGCTGAAGCCCGGGAGGCGCTGGCCGCGCTCTATCTCACCACCGGTGAACGGGACAAGGCGGCCGCGGCCATCAAGCCGGTCATCGAAGCCAACCGCGCGGCGGGTGACTCCAATCAGGCCGACAAGCTCGAGGAACGGTTTGGCGTAGTCGCCGACGCCGGTGTGGACGATGACGATGATGAGATCATCATCGTCGAGATCGATGGCGATGAAGTCTCCGATGCGGCGTTTGGCGAAGAGGTCCCGGAGCTCGACGATGTTATCGAGGTCGTCGATGATGCCGATGTCATCGAAATCGAAGTCGCTGATGTCGTTGATGTAGGTGACGTCAACATCGAAGAGATGATCGCCGACAGCGTCGGATTGGGGAGCGGCTCCTCGGCCGAATCGATCGCTGACGAACCCCCCGTTTTGCAGCCCGTGGAGAGCGACGAGATCATCATCGAAACCGAGATGATCGAGGAAGAACTGGTCGAGCTCAGCGCCGGAGCGGATGGCCCGTCGTTCAACGATCTGGCCCAGCTCGATCTCTTCATCGATCAGGAACTCTATGAAGACGCGATCGTGATCCTCGAGCGGCTCGAGGCTGACTTTCCCGGTGATTCCGATCTCTCGGATCGCCGAGCGAGTTTGGTTCATGCCGGATTCCTGGCCCGGTCTCCGGTTGACGCCGTTCCCGTTGAGGAATCCATCGAGCAGGCGCCTCCGATCCAGCCGATCGAGGTTAAACCGGTTGCCCAAGCCGTTGAAGTCGACAAACCCGAGGTTGCGCCCGAGCCGACCGGGCACGCCGAAGAGATCTTCGACGACGAACAGCCGGTGGAGTACATCGATCTCGCGAAGGAGCTCGAAGAAGAGCTTGCCGAGGAAGAGGCGATGGTCGAGGAGGCCACCGGGCGGGGCAAAGGTGAGGCGTTGCTCGACGAGGTCTTCAAGGAGTTCCAGAAGGGCGTCGCCGAGCAGTTGTCCGACGAGGATTCGGACACTCACTTCAATCTCGGTATCGCTTACAAGGAGATGGGGCTCTTGGAAGAGGCCATCGCGGAATTTCGGGTTTCATCCCACGATCCGACCTTCTTTGTCGAGGCGTGTTCGATGATCGGTGTCTGTGCCAACGAACTCGGCCACTTTGATGAGGCGGCGGAGTGGTATCAAAAAGCGCTTGTCGCACCCGATCTGACCGCTGATGCCCGCACTGCCCTGCGTTATGAACTTGCCATGGCCTTCGAGAATATCGGCAAGCTCGAGCAGGCGTTGGGCCTGTTCGAGCAGATCCGAGATCACGATCCCGCCTACCGCGATGTCGGAGCACGGTTTGCCGCGCTCAGCGAGCAGCAGCAAGCGAACTAGTCGGTCGCTCAGCGTACAATCCTTGAGTGAGCAAACAAGAAGACCCCCGATCCTCATCGAAATGGGCGCTCCGGATCGTGACGATCCGTGGGATCCCCATCGAGATCCACGCGAGTTTTCTCTTGTTGATGGCGTTCCTCGGGTGGCGCACCGTCGTCAGCTCCGGCATTCAGGTTGCACTTATCGAGCAGTTGTTCATTATGGCGGTCTTTGGTTGTGTCGCTCTCCACGAGCTCGGTCACGCAGCAGCCGCGGTTCGAAATGGCGTGCCCATCAGCGGTATCACGCTCTATCCCTTTGGCGGGGTCGCCCGCATGGCCAAGCGTCCGCCTCAGGGGATGGTCGAGGTGGTCATCGCATCCGCGGGGCCCGCCGTCAACGTCGGGATCGCCGTAGTCATCTTCGCCCTCAGCGCGGGGGCGGTGGTTGATCCAGGTGGAGACTTCTGGATGCGGATGCTCGGCCTGTTGTTCTGGGCCAATCTGATCCTTGCGGGTTTCAACCTGATGCCGGCCTTCCCCCTCGACGGGGGCCGGATCCTCCGTGGTTTGCTGACGATACGGGTGGGTTGGGTCCGCGCCACTGTCTGGGCGGCGTCGGTGGGCCAGGTTGCAGCGGTACTGCTGATCATCGTTGGGATCATGCAGGACTTCTGGCTCGTGATGGCAGGACTCCTGGTGCTGCCGGCCGCCAATGCCGAGCTCCGTTATGCACTGGCCGTCAAGCAGTTCGCGAATCGAAAGGTGGGTGAGCTCGTTCGCGGCGAGACCATCGCCATCGATGTCGGGACCACGGTCACGGATGCAGCCGAGCTTTCGGTCGCGACGCCGATTGCCGATTTTCTCGTGACTGAGTTCGGTCGGCCGGTGGCCTATCTGTCGGCGCCACGACTCTGGGCGATGGTGCGATCCGATGAGCCCGGGACCATGCCTGCGGCCGCCGCCTCCGAACCGTTGGCGGAACCGATCCCGGCGGATGTGGCCGTCGAAGAGGCGATCGGTCGCTTCGATCCGCGCGGCCCGGGTGCCGCCCCTGTGGTTGACGCGCACGGCAGAATCCTCGGCGTTGCCCTCGTCGGCGATCTGATGCGGGCCGCCCAGCTCGCCCGCCACGCCACATCGAAGTGATCAGCGTCGATCATCGCATCAGCGATGAGCCATCTGCGATGGGCTAATACCTGAGGCGGCAGAGCCGCAACCGAAATTCAGACTGTGGTGAGAAGGTAAGAAGGTCAGCGCTCGCTCCGCTCGCTGTGAGAAGGCCCATCGCAACAGGGAGCCAGGCGCCCTCACGCTGGAAGCGTGCCCACCTTCTCACTTTCTAACCTTCTAACTTCCTCACACCTAGCGTCTTACGTCTGACGTCAACCCGGCTGCCTCGTATTTTCGAAGATCTCGTGGCGTAA
>Ga0164313_10001949_pt1 | contig 18534 bp, 17 predicted proteins | sample GuaBasSedimGuay4_FD_113735 | JGI IMG/M metagenome (GOLD analysis project Ga0164313, IMG submission 113735) | Subseafloor sediment microbial communities from Guaymas Basin, Gulf of California, Mexico - Guay4, Core 4569-4, 0-3 cm | ecosystem: Environmental > Aquatic > Marine > Hydrothermal vents...
ACCGAGAGCGATAGCGATGATCGTGTGCACAGTCGGCGGTTCCAACGCACGACGCCCCCGGGTTACCATGGATCCATGACCCCGACAATCAGCCGCGATCTCGGGTCCGGTGTCCGCGTTGTGCCGGGTGACGGTGATGGCCGTGTTGTTCTCAGCGAAGCGGTTGCATTCAATTGGCGGCCTCGTGAGGGCAAACATCCCGGTTCGGCGGTGATGCTCGGGGGCGAGAGCTACGAGGTGGTGGAACACCAACCGTGGCGGCGGGGCGGGCGATGGATCCTCGAACCGTGGACCGGTGAGGATGTCATGCGGGTGATCTTCACACTCGACGAGACCTCGGTGGCAGATGTCGCCGACGCGGTTCACGCCTCCGCCAAGGCTGAACGCCTCGGTCCATGGATGTATGCATTTGCCCCATTCCTGGGGTTTGCGCCATCGACGTGGCAACGCCGGTGGCGGGACAGTTGGGGTTTCCCGGCAGCGTTGGCCACCTGGACCTCGGCCATTCTCGAGATGCTGGTGGGGGCCGCCTGTGTCATCGAACTCATCGCCTCCTTTGCCGGTGGGGTCTCGGTCTTTTCTTGGATTCCCCGGCCGCTGATCTTCTTTGGTTTGTATTTCTTTGGCGAGGGAATCGTCAGGCTGGCCCAGGTCTTTGCAGATTCGGAACCCGTCGGGGCCCTTTTGGTTGTTGATCTGTTGGCGTCGGTCTTCGAGCGACCCCGGAGACCGGAACCGGTTCCAGTCCAGGCACCCGAGGTGAGACTTCACGACCGGGAATCGGGTTCGCTCGAACTCCTGTCGCCGATCCAGAGGCGGGATTGGGAAGAACCCGGACTCCTGCCGTATCGCGGCGAGACTTTCTCGGTGGAGTCGGTCACCAGACAGGGAGAAACCTGGGTTTACGTCTTCACCGGAGTCGAGGTCGCCGATGATTGGAACGGTCGTCGTCTCCATCTGCTTCCCCCGAGACGGATTGTTGAAAAACGGACCTTTTCGAATTCTCCGGGCATGGTGAAGACGGTGCTGCTGAGCATTGCATGCACGTTGGCTCAGGGACGCTTTCAGGAGCGCTGGGGGTGGTGGGTTGGGATGCCGGCCACCTGGTTCACCCTCTTTGGTGCAGCGGTGGAGCTCGTCGGTGGGTTGATCAATCTGGGGTCCGGCGACGGCGCGCAGCCGCTGGCGCTCATGCTCAATCTCTTCTTTGTTTTTGAGGCGGTGACCAGGCTCGGATGGGTCGCCCTGCGTGGTGAACCCATCGGGTCGGTGATCGGTCTGCCCTTGTCACCGTTGCTCGAGAAGGTCCTGCCCGAGTGAGTATTCGGTGGGACACATGTTAAGCTCCGCAGATGCGGATGCCTACGGTTCTTCCCATGCTCTGCGTCATCGTGTGTCTCGCCTCCGGGTGTGGCACCGATGAGGGTATTCTGGCGATGGTCGGGGGTGGGGCGGTCGAGGTTGCGACGTTTCAGGAACACCTCGTGGCAGCCACCGGTCAACCGTGGCAGGGGGTGACCGATCCGGTGGCGTCCCGCCTGCTCGATCAATTCCTCGATCAGGAGGTCGTGGTTGTCGCGGCCAACCAGGAAGGCCAGGCAGTGGTTCCCACCGACCCCGGCGCCCGATCGGCTCGTGTTCGACAGTTGCTCGAGGGACTCTGTGGCCCTCCTCCGCCACTTGAAGACGAGGAGGTCGAGGCCGAGATCATCAAGGGTCAGGCGGTGATTCATCCTGCACGGGTCCATGTCAGACAGATGTTGCTCGACACTCGGGAGGACGCGGAAGTTGCTCGCACCAAGCTGGATGAGGGCGCCGATTTTGTGCTCCTCTCTCGGCAGGTTAGCCGTGCGCCCAATGCGAATGGAGGCGGAGAGCTCGGCCTATTGACCGAAGGTGGGCTGTCGAAAAACCTCGACGAGGTGATCTTCGCGCTCTCAGCCGGTGAAATATCCGAACCGGTTCCGGGGCCGTCGGGTTACCATATCTTCCAGGTGCTCGAAGTCTTTCCTGCAGGCCCGGCGCCACGCGAGGAGATCGAGCCCGAGGTTCTTCGTCGTCTTGGCGAGATCGCTGCCCGTAAGCATGCGTCGGCGTGTGTGGGCAAACTTGCCGACGATGTCGGGGTGACGGTGATCCATGAACAACTGTGGTTTCGCTACGACGGACGGTATTCAGAGGTGATTCATGCGGGTTAGAAGGATTCTCGGATTGGCGATCATCGCCACCATTGCAGTGGGCCAAGTGGCACATGCCGAACGAGACGTCCTCGAGACGATCCTCGTTCGGGTCAACGACCGAATCGTGACTGTGAACGATTTCAAGGTGCGGCTCCGGCAGGAGCTGTCGCAGATCAACCCGGTTCCGCAGGGCAAGGAGCTTCGCGGCTACACCGAGGGTCTCTTCGAGACCATGGTGGACGAGATGCTCATCCTCGAGAGGGCGGAGGATCGGCGTGTTCAGGTGGACGATAAGTCGGTGGACTCCGCCATCGACAATCTCAGGGAGCAGAACGACCTCTTGGACCCTGTGGCGTGGCAGTCCGCCCTCGAGAGTTCAGGGATGACGGTCGATGCACTGCGCGAACGCTATCGTCAGACAATCCTTCTCTCGCGTACGGTTCAGTCCGAAATACGACCGACCGAGATCACCGAGGGTGAGGTCGCCCTGCGTTACGAAGAAGACAAGGATCTCTACAAGTTGCCGGCGAAGGTCGATCTCGAACAGCTCTTCTTCCCGATCAAGGAGAGCGGAGCAGACCAGGAGCAGGTTCTGCGGGTTGCTCGGGGACTCGTGGAACGGGTCTCTGAAGGCTCGGATCTTCGTGCCGAGGCAACATTGGCGGGAGTCGAAGTCCAGGAACTCGGAGCGATCCCCAACGCGGATCTTCGAAACGATCTCCGTCAGGCCCTGGATGGTGTGCCCGATGGCGGCTTCACCGAACCACTGGTCACTGCCGGTGGGGTTCAGGTCATCCATCTGGTGGCGAGAATCTCCGAAGGCTACCAAACCTTCGAAGAGGTGGAAGACGATATCAAGCGTCGAATGTCGGCATCCTCATACCAGGATCAATCGAAAGCGTTCGTCGAACGACTCAAAGAAGAGTATCTGGTGGTTATCGACCAGAAGCAGCTCGACTTCATCCTCAACACGGTGGAGTCCCTGTGAGTTCAGGGATCAAAGAGGGGAGCGACGTGGCAGCCGACAACCAACGGGCGTGGATCGGAGAACTCCAACCCGGGACCGACGTGGACGAGACCTTCGTCGTTCGGTCCAAGGACATCCGCCAGCGGCGTGGCGGTGGACCATACATCGCGGCGAGCCTGGGTGATAAGACCGGCGAGGTTGCGGCCTTGGTCTGGGAGAACGTCGAGCAAATCGGCAAACTCCTCGAGACCGGTGCAGTGGTCAGGATCAAGGGCCAGGTTCAGCGCTACAACAACCGGCTTCAGGTCGTCGTGCGTCGAGCGGCAAAGGTCCCTGCGGACGAGATCGACGAGACCATGTATGTGCGATCTTCGTCGGTGGATGTGGACATCCTCTGGCAACGCCTCACAACCCTCATCGAGGAGATCGAAGACCGACACCTCAAGCAGTTACTCTTTCGGGTCATCTCCGAACCTGACGTCGCTGAGGGCTTCAAGAAAGCGCCGGCTGCGCGCGGGATGCACCACGCATTCCGGTCGGGTCTTTTGGAACACACCGTGTCCATGGCGACGCTGGCTCGTCAGCTCGCTGCTCACTATCACCTCCATGAGGGTCTGGTGGTGGCGGGATGTGTCCTGCACGATCTCGGGAAGATCTGGGAGCTCGATATCGGTTCATCTATCGAGTACACCGATGACGGCCGGCTTCTGGGGCATATGACCTTGGAAGTGATCCATGTCGATCGCCTCATCTCCGAACTCGACGACTTCCCGGCCGAGCTCCGCCGGCAACTGCTCCACATCCTGCTGGCCCATCACGGCGAGTACGAGTACGGATCACAGAAGCGTCCGAAGACGCCGGAGGCCCTGCTCGTCCACATGGCGGACCTGCTCGATTCGAAGATGGCGGGGATGCTCGAGGCCATCAACGCCGATGGCGACTCCGAGAGCGCCTGGTCGCCGTTTTCGAAGATACTCGGGCGGTTTATCTATCGCAGAAGGTATTAGGTATTAGCAGTTAGGTATTAGGTTCATCGCAGTCGCTTTCGTAGAGTTTTCGCCTGCATGGGATGGGCTAATACCTTATACCTAAAACCTAATACCTTCCTCACAGCGCTTTGATTGCCTTCGCGACCTCTTCCGGATCGGGGAATCGACCCACCTGACGCTTCGAGAAGACGAGTGTTCCGTCGACCTCGACTTCGAAGACGCCATCCTTTCCCTTGATCAGTCGCGTGTCCGCGCCGAATTCTTTTTTGAGCTCGGCCGCCAGCCCGGCGGCGCGTGGTTGATAATTTCAAACAACGCAGTATTCAATGCTGATATCCATGACAACTCCAACAGGGGCAACCGATCGGATCGGTATTTCGTTCCAGGGTTTGACTCACCAGTAGCGTTCCACATAGATCGAGCCCGGGTGCTTTCGGGTGTGTTCGGAAAACCCGGTGGCCGCCAAGAGCTCGATCATGTCTTCGATCATGGCAGGATTGCCGCACAGAAAGATCCGCGAGTTTTCCGGTGTGGGGGGTTCGTTCCAGGCGTTTTCGAGCTCGCCGCTCTTCCAGAGATCGAGCACATAGCCCGCGCGGCCTGTCCACGGGACCGGTTCTTCCGCAGGACGCGAGATGATCGGGAGGTAGGTGAAATCGGGGCTGAGCTGCTCCATGGTGACGAGTTCAGCGTGGTACCCGAGATCCCATGAATGCCGTGCCCCCAGGAGCACCGCGAACCGTCTTCCCGCCGATGCCGCGAGTTCGGTCCTCAACATACTCATGTAGGGCGCAAGACCGGTGCCGGTGGCGACCATGACCACTGCCTTGTCCGTGGGTGCCAGGTCGAGGGTGAAGGTCCCGGTGATCTTCGGTCCGAGCCACAACCGGTCTCCCGCCTTGAGATTGAAGAGCCGCGGGCTCAATGCCCCCGAGTGAACGAGCGTGACGTAGAACTCGAGGTACCTGCGTGCCTTGGAAGAGGATGCGATGGAGTAGGCGCGGCGGATCAGTTTCCCGGGTTTGACGGGCTCATCCTCGTCATCGGCGAGACTCGATCGGCCAGCCTCCGGTGAGAGGCCGAGAACGGCGAATTGGCCGGGTGCGAACTCCGGTAGCTCCCATCCGTCCGGAACAACACGAATCACCATCAGACCTGGTGCGACCTCAATTTTTTGAGTGACGACCGCGTTGAGTTTAGGGAGGGCCAAATCGACATTCCTTTCGGGGCGTGATCATAACACCCGAAAAGGCAGCAACGCCGCCGGCGAATGCGGCATTCCCTCCCGCAGTACACTGGCCACCGTGATGGGCATCGAAACCGTCTTTTCCTCGCCGTGGCAGTTGCTCGCCGTAGGACTCGTTCTGGTGGCGGCGGAGGCGGTATACGTCCTCCTGGGATTTGGCGCCGGGCTGGTGGCGGTGGGGGCACTCGCTCTTCTCCTTCCCGATCTCCGCGACGGCGTCGTGCTGCTGCTCCTGGTCAATCTCCCGGCCGAGATTTTCGTCGTGTGTTCCTCGTGGCGGGAAGTGAACTGGCGAGGAGTGGCAGTGCTCATGGTGGGCGTCGCGATCGGTATCCCTGTGGGCGCCTGGGCCCTCGGGTGGAGCGACGCCGGGGTGCTCCTGAAGGCCCTTGGTGTCGTTTTGTTGATCGTCGGGACCGGGTTTCTCATTGTCCCTGCGCATCGTGTCGTGCGCTGGCCGGGATGGGTGGCAGGGCCTGTGGGTCTGAGCTCCGGTCTGCTCACCGGGCTCTTCGGTACCGGTGGACCACCCCTGGTGATGTACTACCAGCTTTCTGGCGCCGACAAGGCGGCCTTCCGCGGCAATCTGATGGCCATCTTCCTGCTGATGACGTTTATTCGTGTTCCGTCATACGTTGGGATGGGTCTGATCACCGCCGAGCGCTTGTGGTCGAGCCTGGCGGTTCTCCCTGCGGTGTTGGCCGGGGCGTGGATCGGGAATCGTCTTCATCTGCGGATCGAGAAGGCGACCTTCCGCAGATTGGTCGCCGGAGCCCTGGTGGTGTTCGGCGTCTTCCTTCTTCTGGGTTGACGCGGATCAGACCGGCTGAAGCTCTTCTTTCTTCTGGAAGATCTTGGTGTCAACTCCCATCTCGTCACCGATGAACTCCATGGCCTCACGGAGATCGGCGACAGCGAGACGAGGTGGAACGACAACATCGGCCGACATGGTGAACAGCGGTGTGCCGCTCATGGGCGCGGCCGACACCTCGGTGTGCATGCTCTCGAGGTTGATCCCCTGTTCGGAGAGGTACTGTGCCACCTGGTTGATGATGCCCATGTGATCGGCGCCGAGCACCGTGATGGTGCAACGACTCTCCTGGAGGTCGTCCACGTCTTCGTCGGCCTCGCTCAGCCGGGTCAGGACATCGAACTTGGTGTAGTGGAGGTCGTCCACCGCCTTGCGGAGTTCGAAGACCCGGTCTTCCGGGGCGCTCACAAAGACGAGCAGGGCGAAGTCGCCCCCGAGCCGCACCATCCGGCTGGCCTCAATGTTGCCGTCGTAGTGGAGAATCAGTTTGGTGAACTCTTCCACGATGCCGGGTCGGTCCCTGCCCACAGCTGTCAACACCATTTGCTTTCGCATATCGAGTACCTCACCTCACCCGAAGGGATACCCATCCATGGTACCTCACATCAAGTCGAGAGAAGAGAATTGAGGTCTTGAGGCTTGGGGCTTGAGGTTGGAAACGAGTGTCGAGCATCGAGAAACGAGCGAAAACGGCGCGGGTTGCCCCGCGCCAGTCTTCGCTCTGGATCGAAGAGGTCCCGGTCAGTCGACCCGGAGCTTGACGCTTCCCGAGAAGCTCTCGATGGAGATTCGGGCGCCCCCCGCACCGGATGTGAACTTGAGTTCCTTGCCCGGACTGTATTTGTCGGTCCGTGTGGGTTCCGGCCCGATCTCGTTCCTGATGGACCCGGAGTAGGTTTCGATAGTGAAGTCGGCGTTGATGTCCGACGTCACGACGAGTTCGACGGTACCGCTCAAGGTATCGAGACTGAACCGGCCGCTTTCGGTCGGCTGGGCGGCGCAGAAGACACTCCCCGAGACCGACTCCGCGGTCAGACTTGAAAGCAGACCCCCTTCGATCTCGATGTTGCCGCTGACAACCTCGGCGTCGAGTCGGCCCGTGGCGTGCTGGACGATGATGTTACCGCTGACGGACTCGAGGTCGGATCGACCGGCGATGGAGGTCACCCGAACATCTCCGCTGACCGAGGCCGCCTCGAGCGAGTCCGATTGTCCAGAGACCTCGACCCGACCACTCACCGATTCGAGGCTGATCTCTCCCGTCACACCATCGACCGAGATGTTCGCGCTGACGGTCTCGACCTCGAGGTCTGCGGTGACCGGCATCTTGATGATCAAGTAGGCGCTCCCATTGTTGCGTGTTCGGCGTTCGAGATCGACTTCGATCTGCAGCCGGTTGCCTCTCGAAGAAATCTCGAGGTCACTGACCCCATCTTCGAGCCTCCCGCTGATGTTGACTCCATCTCCGGTCCATCCGATCACCTTTACGTCGCCCGAGATATTGCTGATCTCGACGCGTCCGTCGGCGGCCAGAGGCCTGTTCTGGTCAACGGTGCGATCGGCGGCCTGCGTTGCCCCTGCCAGGGCCAGAACCATCAACGTCATGCATGCAATTCTCTTCATCGTGTCCTCCGGTCGCTTAGGCTTCAGCGGGCAATCCGGTTGCCCGTTGAAGGAGATCGATCTGCCGGCGATAGGCAACCGCCAGTTGGCGATTGAGCCGGCCATCGTTCGGGTTGTCGGCGAGGGCGTGTTCGATCCGTGCGATGGCGTCGTCGATGACCGCCGTGTTTTCCATCACCACCGACCAGGTCTCGGGCGACAGTTCGTCGCGCCGGTGTTCCAGATTCAATCGGAGCTGGTTCCGTGCCAGTTCCAGATCCATCGCCGGACCCCCGTAAGCCGCAAGGATGGCGTTGGTTTCCACCGGTGCTGTTGAAGCGGTCTGGGTCTGGGCTCGTTCGAGTCCCGCCATATACGCGACGGAAACAGAAATGACCAGGATCGCCGCCGCTGCCGCCGCCATCCACAGGCGTCGGGTTGCCGGGGCTGGCCGATGGTTGAAATCGCCTGGCACCACTCGACGATCTTCAACTCTTGCTTTGATGCCCGGCCAAAGATCGTGGTCGGGTTCGATGGATGTCCGGAGCGACCGTGTTGCCGAGAGCAGGGATTGGGCGGCCTCGTACTCGGCCAGACAGCCCGCACACGTCTCGAGATGGGCGATCGCTGTGGTCGCCTCGGACTCTTCTAGAGTCCCATCGATCAGCTCGTCGAGCCTCGACGTCGTCAGTTTACAGTCGAATCTCGTCATGATGTCAACGCCTTTCTCAAGAGTTGTCGGGCGCGGCTCAGCTGCGCCTTCGATGTGCCCACGGCCATCTCGGCGACCTGGGCGATCTCGGTATGTTTGTAGCCCTCGACATCGTGCAGGACGAAAACCGTCCTCGCGCGATCCGGCAGTGCGGCGATGGCCCGTTCGAGGTCCATGGCGACACCGGAACGTCTGGCCGAGGTGCTGCCGTCGCCGTACCACTCCTCGCCTGCGGCCGATTCACGGGTGCGCCGGCGGCCCTGGCTGCGTTGGTGACCGAGGACGACGTTGACGGTCAGCCGGTGCATCCAGGTCGAAAACGCGCTGTCTCCGCGGAAAGTGGGCAGTTTCTCCCAGGCCCTGATGAAGGCCTCCTGAGTCAGCTCTTCGGCCGTGGACCGGTTGCCGCACATCCGCAGGCAGAGACCGAAGACTCTCCCCGACGAGCTGCGGTAGAGGTCCTCGAAGGCGTCGACATCGCCGCCGACGGCCCGCGAGACCAACCCCGAAGGGTCGACCGGTTGCTCGGTCATGACCCCTGCCGCGGCCGGGGGTCGATCGGAACGGAGAGATACAACAGCTTCCACACCAACTGTGATACCGCCGGGGGGTGATTGGTTGCATGCATCGTGACGACTCAGGTGGAACGATACAGGATCCTCTTTGTTCCTAGCTCCTAGCTACGGCCGCGGACCCGGACTCGGCGTCCCGGTAGCCCGGCCTTCTGGCCCGCCTGCGGCGGTCCAGCCCGCCCTTTGTGGGGGCGGGCGTCTCGCCTGCCGTAGGGTGGGGCTGGCCCCACCTTCAGACTCGTAGCGGCAGGAATTGCGTACCCGAGAGACAGTGGGATGCGGTAGTGGGCGGGGTGTTCTCCGCGGTTCCCGGCTTCCCGGTGCCCCGGCCTTCTGGTCCGCCTGCGGCGACCCAGCGTCGCACCATCGGCGTGATCGCGCGGGGGCGGATTGAGAGACTGCGACCACGCCGCTGGCACGCCGGCGGCCTGCCTCCGAACTGGAACAGATGCACCGGATCTCTCTGCCGCGAGGGTTGCCCGGCAGCGCCATTGTGTGGATCGCGGCGCGTTGCCGGAAGGTCGTTCCGGCACAATGGCGTGCCCGGCACGCCCCGGTGAGCGGTGTTTCCCGAGGGCCTTCATCGCGAGGCAGAGGGGTGGAGGAGGCGCAAGGTGATGGCTCGGACCGAAGTGGGATGAAGGACAGAATTTTTGGGAGCGGGAGCGGGAGCGGGAGCGGATGTGGATGCGGACTCGGACGCGGGATGCTGTTCACTGCCACTGCCACTGCCACTGCCACTGCCACTGAAAGTGGGAATCGGGGGCGGCTTTGATGGGTTGGAGCATGGGACCGACGACTGGAGGCGGCAGTGAACTCATCCGAAGCGACGACACGTGGGGTCAGGGTAGAGGTCGAGTCCCGCTATCTACCGGAGAAATCGGATCCCGGACGCAAGAGATGGTTCTTTGCCTATGACATCCGCATCAGCAATGACGGTGACGACGTCGTTCAGCTGCTGACCCGCCATTGGATCATCACCGACGGCAACGGCAATGTCGAAGAGGTCAAGGGCCCCGGTGTCGTTGGTAATCAACCGGTCCTGGCTCCAGGGGAGTCGTTCGAATACACGTCGTTCTGTCCGCTGACGACGCCGTTCGGTACCATGGAGGGTAGCTACCAGATGGTCACCGATGGGGGTGCGGACTTTGACGCCGTCATCGCGCAGTTCGCGCTCAGCGAGCCCATGACGGTGAACTAGGCCAAGGCAACCGGCATCGCGATGGAAGGGGAGCCAGGCACCTTTTCGCGGCGAAAAGCGAGCCAGGCACCCATCCCGCGTTCTATCGGTGGTTCGAGGACTTCCCCTCGATCCGGCGTGCCGTTTCCGTCGGTGTTGTCACTCCCCATCAACCCAGTCGACCACTTCTTCAAGAATTCGGTTCGCGTTCCCGGGAGCAATCCACGTGATCGGCACACCGCGGCGCTCCATACCGCGGAACCAGGTGCTCTGGCGTTTGGAGAAACGGCCGATGGCGATGGCGAGATCATCCACCATCTGACGTCGTTCCTTTCGACCCGCCAGGTAGGCTGCAATCTCGCGGTACTCGAGTCCAAGGTGCTCGAGTCGCTGGTGCGACAGACCAGTTGAGAGAAGCCTCCGAACCTCATCGATCAACCCGTTGCCGAGCCGGTTCTCGAGCCGAGCTCGGACCCTCCTTCGGACCACTTCCCGATCGACGTCGAGGGAATAGACCCTCCAGTCGATCTCCACTCCCGGATCTCCTGATGTCTCGACGTGACCTTTTTTAGCCGCCGTCGCGATTTCGAGAGCGCGGATGACCCGGCGACGACTTGTGAGATCAGTCCGTCCCACAAGGTCGGCATCGGCGCCCCGGAGTCGCTCCACGAGAACATCCGTCGGCAGAGATTCAAGGTGTTGTCGGAGATCGGGGTCTTCGGGGACATCGGCGATGCGGTAGGCCCGGATCACCGCCTCGACATAGAGACCGCTGCCGCCGACCATCAGAAGGGGCACCGAACCGGAGCCGAAGGCAGGTTTCTCGGCAAAGGCGCGCAGGACCTCATAGCAGTCCTGCTGGTATTGAAAAAGGGTGTAGACATCCTTTGGATCGACGATGTCGATGAGGTGGTAGGGCACCGGCGGGTCTACCGCGGAATACTCATCCAGGTCTTTTCCGGTGCCCAGATCGAGACCGCGGTAGACCTGACGTGAATCGGCGGAGAGGATTTCCGACCCGAGGGCATGAGCCACCTCGACCCCGAGACGGGTCTTCCCCATCGCGGTCGGGCCGACGATCACCAGAACTCGAAGGGTCATTTTTCGAGCACCTCTCTGAGATGGCGGTCCATGGAAAGGACCTCGTCTCGGTCGCGCCCGAGCAGAAGCACGGCGATCTTGGCGGGAGACCGACGCTGGGGCCCGAGCCAAAGTGGCGCGGTGATCAGGACGCCTCTCTGGCGTTCGCGGTCGAAAGCATCGTCCCCGAGCCGCTGCTCGAGTTCCGGATAGCTGTTTGGCAGATCGAGTTTACGGCGGCTGAAGAAGCGCCAATAGGCGGCGCCGCGGCCTCCCAGACGGCGCCAGAGTTGCTTGGGGCCGGCTGAGATTTCGCGCCGGGCGTTGAGATCGACGAGGCGGCGGAGAACGTAGCGCCCCTGGTCGTCCCATACAAACGCGTCGATACAGGCGGGCCCGAAATAGCCCTCTTCGGCCAACCGAGTCGAAACACCCGCCACGGTTTCAGCCATCACGGGTCGCCACTCGTCGAGATCCTTGGCATCCTCACAGAAGAGACTGCCGATGAGGGCGCCGTCGGCGGTGTTGACGAGCTCGTGCAGACCGAACGCCTCGGCCTCTCCGTTCGAGCGGACGACAAAGGTGGCACAGAGATCAAACAGGCGTCTGCGCCAGGGTTCGAGCACGATGGCCTCGTCCTCTTCGAAGAACCGTCGAACGACCTTGAGATCCCCATCGCTGAGGATCGGGACCCGTAATCGACGGTTCCCCATTCCCGCGTTTCCGTGCTCGGACTTGAGTACCCAACCGGTCGCTGAGTGAGGAAGAGTGGCCAGACAAGAGTGAAGGTGGGTCTCGTCTGACAACACCTCGACGGTGTTGTTCTCGTCGAAGAGCTCCTCCTCGAGATGGGCCGAGAATCGGCGGCCGTTGACGCGTCGCACGACATCGAGGTCGGGGTGGTCGACTGTGGCGTCATAGCGTCCCGCCAGGTCGGCCGAAGTCTTGTTCCAACCAAACGGCGACAACCGTTGTCCGAGGCCGTGATCGGGCTCCACCGTGGTGACGGGCGCTTCGATCCCTAGCCGGTCGAGGTATCCGACGAAGTCGGAGGGAATCGGTTCGGGAAGCAGGACAGAATCGCCCGGCCCGGCGAGATAGAGAGCGTGCCACGCCAAGTCGGTGATGCGACGGCGGGCGGTCTCACCGTCCGGCGGCCGCCATCCGGACCGCAGGGCGAGATCGAAGTCGGCGTTGAGGTGGTGCTCTGAACCCATGTGGTCCGGTCATGGTACACCCGAGATCAACGAGTCCCTGTCAACTTCTTACCGGTCGGATCGTCCCATTGGCGACCGAACGAACCCGGCGCCGCCTGGCGTCACCGCAGCCGATGGACGCCTGACGGCGTCGTCACCCCGACCAACCGACACCGGTCGAGGTCCCCGGGCGGTCTGCCGGGATTCGTTCGGCTTCGCCTGCGCCTCGGCCGGTCGATCAGGCCACCGAAACGAGACCGCGTTGGACCGCGGGTCGAGCAGTGATGGTTTCGATCCAACGGCGAAGATTCGGCAGCTCGTCGAGATCGATCCCGAGACGCTCGTGACGAGCGAGCCACGGGAAGCAGGCCACATCGGCGATGGAGTATCCACCGGCGAGGAAATCCCGGTCTTCGAGGCGGCGGTTGACCACCTCAGCGAGGCGTTGAGCCTCGTCGGAGTAGCGCTCCACCGAGTAGGCTTGGGGTTCGGGGGTGAAGTAGAGGAAGTGGCCGAGTTGTCCGAGCATCGGGCCTACGGCGCTCATCTGAAACATGAGCCACTCCAACGCCTGCCATCGTTCGCGCTCATCGTTGGGCATGAGCCGGCCGGTCTTTTCGCCGAGGTACAGCTGGATCGCACCTGATTCGAAGATCGAGATCGGCGCACCACCGGGCCCATCCGGATCGACGATGGCGGGGATCTTGTTGTTCGGGCTGATGGCGAGAAACTCGGGTGCGAACTGGTCGCCCTGACCCAGGTTGACCGGATGGATGCGGTAATCGAGGTTGCACTCCTCGAGCATGATGCGGATCTTGTGGCCGTTGGGCGTGTCCCAGGTGTAGAAGTCGATCATGGTGCCTCCTAATGGTCCTAACCACCGTGGGGACCCCTGCGTTCCCGATGTGTGAATCTGTTCGCTATCGCTATCGCTATCGCTATCGCTATCGCTATCGCTATCGACGGTTCCTTGATCCCCGAGGCATCGCGTCTATTGCAGACTGGGATACTGGAGTCGCCTTTGTGCGGGCGGGACGCCCGCACCACGCTGGCGACGAGTTCGTTCAAGAGAACGCGGGCAAAGTGTGGTGCGCGCGTCTCGCGCGCAGGCGGACCGCAGTGGGCAACAGAGATACCGGGAGGGTTTGTCACGGAGTGGGGACTGGCGAACGGCCCGCTGCCGCTGATCGCATTCGATAGCGATAGCGATTGCGATACCGATAGCGAACACCCATCGGAATCGGAAACGGAAACGGACACGGACGCGGGAGGGGATACAATCCCGGTGAACGAGTGAGCGAGCGAATGGGAGGATTCAAATGGCCAAAAAAGTAGGTGTCATCCTGTCGGGTTGCGGTGTCTTTGATGGAGCAGAGATCCACGAGTCGGTCATCACCATGCTCGCGCTCGATCGCGCGGGCGCCGAGATGGTCTTCTGCGCTCCGGATGTGGATCAGCTCCATGTCGTCAATCACCACACGGGTGAGGTGGCCGACGGGGAGAGTCGCAACGTCCGGGTCGAGTCCGCCAGGATCGCCCGTGGGCCGGTCACCGATGTCGCTGAGGTGAAGGCCGACGACCTCGATGCCCTGATGCTCCCGGGCGGATTCGGGGCGGCGAAGAACCTCTGCACCTTCGCCGTTGCCGGTGCCGACTGTGACGTCGATCCGGGTGTGGCGGCGCTGGTTCGGGAGGTCCACGCCCAAGGCAAACCCATCGCTGCTGTCTGCATCGCTCCCGCGCTGCTGGCCAAGGTTCTCGGAACCGAGGGGCCGGATCTCACCATCGGGAACGACGCCGATACCGCCGGCGCCATGGAGAGCCTCGGTGCAACTCATGTCGAGTGCCCGGTGACCGAGTTTGTCGTCGACAACGAGCGTAAGCTCATCACGAGCCCGGCTTACATGCTCGCCCAGAACATCTCCGAGGCCGCCGAGGGCATCGAGAAAACCGTCGCAGCACTCATGGAAATGGCGTAGTGGACAGCCATAAGGTATTAGGTATTAGCTACTTACGCCACGAGATCTTCGAAAATACGAGGCAGCCGGGTTGATGTCAGACGTAAGACACTAGGTGTGAGGAAGTTAGAAGGTTAGAAAGTGAGAAGGTGGGCACGCTTCCAGCGTGAGGGCGCTTGGTTCCCTGTTGCGATGGGCCTTCTGACAGCGAGCGTAGCGAGCGCTGACCTTCTTACCTTCTCACCACAGTCTGAATTTCGGTTGCGGCTCTGCCGCCTTAGGTATTAGGTTCATCGCAAACGAACCAGGTTGAGATGGCCGGCGCTGCGATGGGCTAATACCTAATACCTAATACCTAATACCTTCCTAGTACGCAAACGGATCGAGTCCGTTGTCCGCCGCCGGGGTCGGTTCGGACTCGGTGTCCTGGGTTGCATCTTTCCTCGGCTTCCGTGGCCGACGTCTTCCCCTGCTCTTTCTCGGTTTCTCGGGCTGGTCGTCATTCGGTGGGTGATCCGTGGCCTCGGGCTCGGGACTTGGCTGATCGTTGTCCGGATCGGTCCCTGCGCTCCCGTCTGGGTTCGTCGGCTTTTTCTTGCGTCTGCGACCACCACGGCGACGCTTCCGAGCCGGTTTTTTGGTCTTCTCTCCATCGACCTGTTCGGTTGTGGGCTCGGCTTCTGGCGCGGGCGCCTCGTCGGTTGTGGTCTCGGCTCCGATGTTTGTTGGCGTCTCGGTCTTGCGTCGTCCGCGACCTCCCCGGCGACGCTTGCGCGCCGGTTTTTCGGGTGCCGGCTGAGCCTCGTCCGGTCCGGCGCTCGTGGTGTCAGGTCCGGCAGATGGGCGGGTGTCGGACTGGATCCCTCCGGCGAGATCGGCGGCGGTGACCGCTGCCTGTGCGGCCCTCTCGGCCCTGTCGGCCTCCGTACGCTCGGTCCATTCGATTCTCTCCTCTGAGCGGTGGAGACCGGAAGCGGCAATGATCTCGACGCGAATGTCGAATTCGCGTTCGAGTTCCGCCAGCTCCTGTCGGCGGTCGTTCTGGATGCCGTCGGCCAGCTCCGGGTGGAGAGAGACCCGAACGCTCTTGAGCCGACCCGATACCGCCCGGGTCTCGATTCGGCGCAGGGTGTTGAGGCCGATCAACTCGGGGCTGGCGATGGTCCCGGCGCCGCTGCAGGTCGGACACGGTCGGTGGGTCCGCAATTGGAGCGCCTTTTTCAATCGTTGCCGGTTGATCTCCAGCAGGCCGTTGTCCGAAAGACGACTCGTGGTGTGTTTGGCCTTGTCGTCCTTCATGGCGTCGCGCATGGCCTTTTCGACATCGCGGCGGTGCTTGGAGGCCCGCATGTCGATGAAGTCGACAACCACAAGTCCGCCGATGTCCCGCATGCGGAGCTGACGGGCGACCTCGATGGCCGCCTCCATGTTGGTGCGGTGAGCGGTTTCTTCCTGGCTTTTTCCCCTGGTGGCGCGACCGGAGTTGACGTCGATGGCCGTGAGAGCCTCGGTTCCGTCGATGACGATGGAACCACCCGCCGGGAGATCGACCTTCCGAAGGTAGATCTTTTCGATCTGGCCCTCGAGTTCGTATCGGCTGAAGAGCGGCAGTCGGTCCTTGTAGGGGATGAGTTTGGCCCGCCCCCGTGGCATGAAGGTCCGCATGAAGCCCTGGGCCTTGGTGAAAGCGGCCTCGTCGTCAACCAGGATTTCGTCGATGGAGCTGTCCACCCAATCGCGCAAAGCCTGAACGATGAGGTCCTGATCGCTGTAAAGTAGCCGTGGGCCCTTACCGATGGTGGCCTCCTGGCGGATCTTCTTCCACAGACGCAGGAGGGCGTTGGCATCGCGATTGAGGGATCGTTGCGGTTGATCGGCGGCGTTGGTGCGCGCGATCACGCCGCAGCCCTCGGGGAGTTCCAACCGTTCGAGGCGTTCTCGGATCGTGTTTCGCGCAGCCTCGTCATCGAGCTTTCGGGAGACACCGCGGACATCGTCGAGGGGCATCAGAACCAGGTAGCGACCGGCGATACTCAGATTCGAGGTCACGAGGGCGCCCTTGTGGCCGACCGCGTCTCGAACGACCTGGACCAGGATCTCCTTCTTGCGTTCGAGGATTCGTTCGACCTTCGGGTGTTTGGATTCGGTTTTCGGGGTGTGGTGGTAGGCATCGGTCACGACATCGTCGGCACGCAGCAGGCCGTCCCGCTCGACACCGAAATTCACAAAGGCGGCGTCGAGCGATGGTTGGATGGTGGCCACGGTGCCGCGGTAGATGTTTCCACGGCAGAGTCCCGAGTCGGTGGCGGCCACCTCATAGGTGTCGAGGGTGTTGCCGTTGACGATGGCAATCCGCACCTCGTCGGCGCGTTGGGCGTTGATGAGCATTCTTCGGGTCACGGTGTCTCCGGATCGAGGGTGGACCTGGAGTGAGGGATCGGTCCGTTATCTCTCGGTGGTTCTTTGATTTCCTTCACCGATGCCCAGATTAACACCAATAGGATAATTTTGAATTATGAATTATGAAATATGAATTCCGAGCCGAGACAAAACGGTAGACAAAATTCATTGAGGGTCCCAGGCTTCGACGTCAGACGCGGTAGAGGATGGCGCCCCAGTTGAGCCCACTTCCGAGACCGACAAAGCAGACCAGGTCTCCGGGTTTGGCGCGACCCTGCTCGAGTGCCTCGTGGTAGGCGATGGGGATGGTGGCGGCAGTGGTGTTGCCGTACTTCTGGATGTTGTTGAAGACCTTCTCGTCGGGCAGGTCGAGGCGTTTCTGCACTCCTTCGTTGATGCGCAAATTGGCCTGGTGCATGATCACGAGATCGAGATCGTCGGTTGTGAGGTCGTTCCTCTCTAGGATTTCGAGGGTTACCTTGGGCATGAAGGTCACTGCCAAAGCATAGACCTTGCGACCATCGACGACGGGGATATAGTCGCCCGAGTGGAACATGTCGGGGTGGAAATAGGGGCGAAAGGCCGATCCGCCGGCCTTTGTCCAGAGTCGTTCGGCCTGATTTCCGTTGGTATGGAGCAGACAGTCGATGACTCCGCGGTTGTCGTCATCGGAGGCCTCGACCACAACGGCGCCCGCACCGTCGCCGAAGAGGATGACGCGATCGCGGGTCATGGTGTTCTTGTCGAATTCCTCGTCGGATAGCGGTCCTTCTTTCTGGCCGGTGGCCACCGCCCAACTCTCGTCGCTCCAGGGAACCAGCGAGGCGTGGGCCTCGGCGCCGACGACAAGGACCCGTCGGCTCTGACCGGAGCGGATGAGGGCATCGGCGATCTGGAGCGCATAGACAAAACCTGCGCACTGCTGACGGATGTCGAGACAGGGGATCTCTTCGAGGCCGAGCTTGCGTTGGATGAAGGGCGCCGATCCGGGAAAGAAGTAGTCCGGGGTCATGGTGGCGACCACGAGGTAGTCGATGTCGGACAGTTCGAGACCGGCGGAGGCGATGGCCCTACGAGCGGCGGGCGTCGCCAGGTCGGAGGTGGCTTCATCGGGAGCGGCGTAGTGCCGCTGTTCGATCCCCGTGCGGACCCTGATCCACTCGTCGGAGGTATCCATGATCTTCGACATCGCATCGTTGTCGACGCGCGTTTCTGGGATGTGCATCCCGGTTCCTGTGATCACTGCTCGCATCGGCCCCTCCTGTTCAGCGCGTACTATAGCTCAGCATTCCGCGTCCGGATCCGCGCACGAGTCACGAAATGAAACACGGAGATCACGGAGAGGCACAGAGAACCCACAGAGGAATCACCCGAACCATCGCCCGGAACCAAGACCGTCGTCGTATCCGGTTGGGAGGGAGCCCGGGTCGAATGGATGGTCGCCGTGGTCTCTCCGTGGAACTCCGTGTCCTCAGTGTTTCAATTGCGATGTTGCGACGGTTTTTGCGGCCTTAGCGCCTTTGGTGCGCCAGGGTAAGCCTGGTCAATCTTGCTGAATGAAAGGAGTCAGCCATGTGAATTGCTTGTTCGCACATGTAGCCGAGGGAGCAGCATCGTAGGAGCAATCCGGTTGTTGAAGCC